>Ga0111180_1015_pt1 | contig 49477 bp, 42 predicted proteins | sample DeeMarSWOR324_28_FD_80237 | JGI IMG/M metagenome (GOLD analysis project Ga0111180, IMG submission 80237) | Deltaproteobacteria bacterium SM23_61
CTAGACGAGTGAATGGACGAGGGCCAGCTTTCATGGGGTCTCCCCGGAAGATTGCGGTTGCCGCTTGGGGCCATTTGACGTATAAAGGAAGCACTCCTAATCCGCAAGGCCATCCCGTCGCGGTCTGGAAGGACCCGGTCAGGAAGCGGGTGAAAATAGAGAGAAAGGAGCCCTCCGGTCGCTGTTTTTCCCATGATGTGCGCCCAACCCGATAAAAGCTCGGATCTCCTGTATCGCCGAGGGTTCTATGTCCTTTTGGCCGCCGCTACGCTGTTCCGCCTCTTCTACATTCAATGGGTGGAGCTGGCGCCGGACGAAGCCTATTACTGGACCTGGTCCCGCCACCTCCAGTGGGGGTACTACGACCACCCGCCCATGGTGGCTTTCCTGATCCTGGTCTTTACGACTCTATTCGGGCAGGGGGAGTTCGGGGTCCGCGTGGGTTGGGTCCTCTTGACGGCGCTTCTCTCCTGCGTTCTGTACTTTACGGGAAGGGTGATGTTCCGCAGCGAGCGGACGGGCTTCTATGCCGCCTTGCTGCTGAACTTCAGCCTCCTCGCCTCTGCCGGAGCGATCATCGTTACTCCGGACGGGCCGCAGGGATTGTTTTGGGCACTGTCCATCCTCTGCATATACCTGGCGGTGTCCGGGAATGGAAACGCTTGGTGGTACGGAACCGGAATCGCTCTAGGCCTGGGGCTTCTCAGTAAGTACACCATGATTCTCCTGGCCCCGTGCGTCTTTTTCTTTTTGCTTTCTTACCCGGAGGGAAGGAATTGGCTCCGGCGAAAGGAGCCCTACCTGGCGTTTGTTCTGGGCCTAGCGATCTTCTCTCCGGTGATCCTCTGGAATGCCCAGCATGACTGGTTGTCATTTCGTTTTCAGCTTTTCCATGGACTGGGGGTGAAAAAGGAAGTCGGCCTCAGGTACTTCGGGGATTACTGGGCCGGGCAGGCGGGACTGGTTTCCCCGCTCATGTTCATGGGGATTCTCTGGGCCATGGGAAAGAGCGCATGGCTCGGGTTCCGCCTGAAAAAAGATATTTTCCTACTCCTTTTCTGGACTTCAGCCCCGATTCTTCTATTTTTCGCTTACACCAGCCTGCGGAGCAAGGTGGAAGCCAACTGGCCGGCCCTGGCCTACTTTTCAGCTTTGGCGGCCATGGCCGGATTGGCCTTGGAAGAATGGGGGAGATGGGGAAGGGGGAAGAGAATCTTTGCCTGGGCGGCGGTTCTGATCGGGTTGTTATTCACGGTTTTGGCCCATGTGCAGCCGATCCAGGCGGTCATCCCCATCCAGGCACATCGGGACCCGACCAGCCAGCTCCATGGATGGCGGGCGCTGGGAGATCGACTCAAGGAGACTGCCGGATCCCTGGACCCGGCCAGGGGAATCTTTCTCCTGACCCCGCGGCATCAGCTGGTGGGCGAGGGGATGTTCTACACCCGGGGGAAAATCCCCGCGTACCAATGGGACGCGCCCAACCGGATCAACCATCTTTCGCCGCTCAACTCTCCCCCCGCAGGGAGCCAGGGCATCTTCTTTACCGAGGGGGGAAACGAACTGCCCCGGGGGCTGGAGCCGCTCTTTGAGTCCTGCGAGAAACTGGAGCCTTTTGTGGTCCGGAGGAATTCGTCGGTCGTGCGTACCCATCCCCTCTGGAAATGCATCGGGTTCAAGGGGCTGGACAGCAAAACTTATTAACCGCAGAGCCCACAGAGAACGCAGAGGCAACAATTTGATAGGACAAAACAAATACAAAATATGTGTATTTGCGATTCAAGTGTTTTGGTCTTTTATTAGCAAAGATTTCCTTCCGCGTGCTCTGCGCTCTCTGTGGTTAAAGGTATGAAAAAATCTTTTTCCGTTGAAATCGAAAAGATGGTCTACGGCGGGAAGGGGATGGGCCGCGTTGGGGGGAAAGTGGTTTTCGTCCCTTTCACCGCCCCGGGGGAGCGAGTCGAAGCCGAAGTCGTTCGGGAAAAAAAGGACTATGCCGAGGGAATTCTAAAAAGGATTGTATCTCCCTCACCGCAGAGGGTGAGGCCCTTTTGTAGCTTGTACGGTGATTGCGGCGGCTGTCAGTACCAGCACTTTTCCTACAAGGATCAGCTGAAACTGAAAGAGGAAGCGCTGCGTGAGACGCTGCAGCGGTTGACCCGGAAGGGCAGTTTTGAAATATTTCCCATCATTGCCTCTCCTGCAGATCGAGAATACCGAATCCGTGCCCAATTCAAGATGGGGATAAAGGAAGGAAAGAAAACTCTGGGTTTTTATGCTTGGAGAACTCACCGGGTGGTGGAAACGGAAGAATGCCCCCTTTTGCACCCTCTGGCAAACCGAATTCTCCACGGCCTTGGGCAATGGCTGGAGCAAGAAAAGGAAGTTTCGGTGAAAGAGATTGACCTCAAAGTCAGCCCCGAAGAGGGAGGGGCGGTCGTGAACCTGCGGGGCAAGGATCCCCGGGGTGAAGGCAAGGGGCAAGAATTGATAGAGAGGGTCATCGGAATAAAGGGAGTGGTCAGCGGGGAGGAGAAGCGATCCTCCTGCGGCGATTTGAACATTTTTCATGAAGGCCCGGAAATTGCGGGGAGGAAGATTCGTTTTCAAACTAGGGGTGAGTCTTTCGTCCAGGTGAATCCCGGACAAAACCATAACCTGATTCGAAAAGTGGTAGAGTGGGCCAGTCTTGGAGGAGAGGAGAAGGTCGTCGATCTTTTCTGCGGATCGGGAAATCTGACCCTGCCCCTGGCTCTGGGGGCGAAGAAAGCTTGGGGAATCGACCTGGATGGACAGGCCATTGAATCAGCCCGGGAGAATGCCCGGGTGAATGGGATTGGTCAATGCGCTTTTTGGGCTGGAACCGCGGAGGAAGGGATCGGACGGGTCCGGGAAGAAGCCCCGTCGGTGGATTTGGCCGTGCTGGACCCGCCGCGCGCCGGAGCCCACGGAATCCTTGAGCCTCTCGTCTCGCTGCAACCCCGGAAGATTCTGTATGTCTCCTGTGAGCCTCCCACGTTGGCCAGAGACCTGGCCCGGCTGGTCTCCCTGGGGTATAATATCAAACGGCTTCAGCCGCTGGATATGTTCCCGCAGACGTACCATATCGAAGCAATTGCCGAGCTAGAAAAAGAAGCTCATAGCTCGTAGCTCATAGGTCGTAGGAAGGAGCTCATAGCTCATAGAAAATCTAATAATTATCAGCTTTGGGCTATCAGCTATGAGCTATCAGCTCATGAAGCGTTGAGGAGAGGATATGAATATCCTGGTTACCGGCGGTGCGGGTTTCATAGGATCCCACCTGGTGGAGCGGCTTCTGGGAGGAGGGAATCGGGTTGTCTGCCTGGATAATTTTGACGATTTCTATGACCCTGCCCTGAAACGCCGGAATCTGGCTCGATCGCTCCAGGACCCCTCGTTCAAATTGGTGGAAGGAGACCTGCGCGACGAAGGGGGCCTCAGAAAAATTTTAGCTGGCGAAAAGATCGATGCAGTTGCTCACCTGGCGGCCCGGGCCGGAGTCCGTCCCTCGATCCAGAAGCCGGCTCTCTATGCCGACGTAAATATCCGGGGAACCATCTGCCTTCTGGAAGCCTGCCGGGAAAACGGCGTCCGGCGTTTTCTCTTTGCCTCTTCCTCCTCCGTGTATGGGAACAGCTCTCAAGTTCCTTTTTCCGAGGACGACCCGGTGAACCACCCCATCTCCCCTTACGCCGCGACCAAAAAGGCAGGAGAACTCCTCTGCCACACCTACCATCACCTCTACGGGATGGATATCGCCTGCCTCCGATATTTCACCGTATACGGTCCCCGGCAGCGGCCGGAGATGGCCATCCACCATTTTACCCGCTCGATCCACGAAGGAAGGAAGATCTCTGTTTTCGGCGATGGAAGTTCGCGGCGGGACTACACGTATATCGATGACGCCGTGGATGGAACGGTAGCAACCCTCTTCAGCGAACATGGGTTCCAGATCTACAATATCGGGGAATCGCAGACCATCTCCCTTGGCGAATTGATCCAGGCGATTGAAGATCAGGTGGGAAAGAAGGCGATCCTCGAACATCTTCCGGAACAGCCCGGAGACGTCCGCCAAACCTTCGCCGACATCCGCAAAGCCAAAGAGCAGCTCGGCTACAATCCTCAGACCAAGATCCGGGAAGGCCTGGCCCGCTTTGTCCAGTGGTACCTTCAGGAAAAGGAAAATTCATTGGACACAGATGAACACAGATGAACACAGATATCCTGTTCGCAAAAGACTCAAAGACCAAAGACTGAATGGGACGCGGATGAACACGGATACACGCGGATTTAGATTCATGAAAAAAGCCTAACCAGATTTTACGATCTTACAACCTGAATATGTCTGTGTCTGTGTTTATCTGTGTTCATCTGTGTCCCATAAAATTTCTTGTTTTTTTGAGTTCCTGCGTTCATCCGCGTGAATCTGTGTACCCATAGGATAAGATAATGGAAAGACCCTGGCTGAAATTTTACGATTCCCATGTGCCCAAAACCCTACCATACCCCCCCATCCTTCTGCCCCAGGTTCTGGACAATGCGGCGGATCAGTTCCCCGAACGGGTGGGGGTCTTCTTTTTCGGGGGAAAGGTCAGGTACCGGGCGCTCAGCGGCTATGCCAACCAGTTTGCCCGCTCCCTGGGAGAAATCGGCCTGAAAAGAGGGGGACGGCTGGGCCTTCTTATGCCCAACATGCCCCAGACCATCATCAGCGCCTACGGGGCGATGAAAGCGGGAGTGCTGGTCTTTCCCTTTGATCCCCTTCTGGAAGAGGAGGAATTGCGGCGACAGATCAACGAGTCCGGGGTCGAAACGGTGGTGGTCCTCGATCTGCTTCTCCGGCGCATCGATCCCCTTTTCGCCCAGACGCGGCTGAAGAATTTCATCATCGCCGGAGTGAAAGATTTTCTCCCCTTTCCGCGCAACGTTTTTTTTTCTCTTGCCGCCCGGGGCCGGGGGATTCAAGTGAAGTTGGCCCAGAAGCCCAATATCTACCCCTTACGAGAATTCCTTCAAAAAGGGGGAGCGGACCGGCCGATTCTCGGGGGAGATTCCTTGCGGCCGGATGATGTTGCCGTGGTCCAATATACGAGCGGCAAGTCCGGTTGCCCCAAGGGCGTGCTCCTGACCCACAAGAACCTGGTGGCCAATATCCTCCAGGTTTCCTCGTGGTTTAACAGCCTGAAAAGGGGAGAAGAACTCTTCTTTTCCATCCTTCCCTTTCACCAGGCGCTGGGAATGACCCTGGGGGTCAACCTACCCATTTACCTGGGCGCAGGCAGCATTCACCAACCCCGTTTTGACCCGATCCAGTTTTTAAACAGCGTGAAGGCCCAGCAGCCCACAGCCTTTCCGGCTCAGCCCAACATGATCGAATCTCTGGTGTGGAATCCGACGCTGGCCAAATACAAAATCTCCTCGATCCACACCTGCTGGTCCATCGGGCCTTCCCTGTCCCAGGAAATCCTGGAACATTATGAAAAAAAAACCGGCCGCAGAGTCAACGAAGGATACGGTCTGGCCGAAGCGGCTCCCCTGACTCACCTGAACCCATTCCTGGGGAGTCGAAGGCCCAAGTCCATGGGCATTCCCCTGCCGGACACAGATGCCCGGATTGTCGATCCCGGGGACGGGGAGACGGAATTGCCCGCCGGGAAAACCGGGGAACTTCTCATCCGGGGGCCTCAAGTCATGAAGGGATACTGGAACCGGCCCGGGGACACGGAGCGGGCCCTGCGGGGAGGATGGCTCCACACCGGGGACCTGGCATGGATGGATGAAGACGGGTTTTTCTATTACGTGGATAAAATGAAGAAGTGACAGGAATCAGGATTCAGGGATCAGGAATCAGGAGCCAGGATTCAGGATTCAGGTAGAGCCCTGGAACCTAAAGCCTGAGACCTGAATCCTGATTCCTTCTTTTATCTTGACATTCCCCCATCCGGCAACGAAAAATAGATGAGGAATCCAGTGGGGGTAAGGAAATCCATGAAAGTCCAGTTCTTCAAGCCCTTCGATGAACTTTCCGGCCGGGAGGAGATGGATCTGAACTTGAAGGAACCCAGGAAAGTCAAAGAAGTCCTGGGGATGATCGAAAAGGAAGTTCCCTCCTTCCAGCAGTTTCTCCGGAAAGACAAGGACGAGGTCTTGAATTTCTTCGTAGTCCTGGTCCGAGGAGGGGAAATCCTGAAATTAAACGATACCGTCCAGAACGGGGATACGGTGAAAGTCCTCCCCCCGATCAGCGGAGGATGAGAAAGACAGCAGTCAGCGATCAGCTTTCGGCCGTCAGCCTTTTGCTTTAGCTGATAGCTGTTTCCATGGATTTTCCAAAAGGCAAACGGGGGAACCCAATTCAAGAGAATTTCGAAAAGACGAAGAAAAATAATCATTCCAAAGGAGGCTGGGGAAGATGAAAGGGTACATGGGAAAAATTCTGCGCATCGATCTCACCAAGGGTAGGGTGGAACCAGAAAAACTGGATGAGAATCTGGCCAGAAAGTTCATCGGCGGAAGCGGGCTGGGCACCAAAATTCTGTCTGACGAAACCGGGGCGGAAACGGACCCGATGGGACCGGAAAACCGGCTGATCTTCATGACCTGATCACCTCGGGCCGGCACCACATGGTCACCAAGTCCCCCCTCACGGGCGCCTACACCGAGTCGGACACCGGAGGAACCTGGGGCCCCTCCCTGAAGAGAGCCGGGTTCGACGGGATTGTGGTCACGGGGAAAGCCGCCAAACCGGTTTACCTGTGGGTGGGCGATGGAAAAGCGGAAATCCGCGACGCCTCGAAGTTTTGGGGCATGGATACCTATGTTTTGGAAGAAGCCATCCGCAAGGAGACCCACCAGGAAGCCGTGGTGGCATCCATAGGCCCGGCCGGGGAAAAAGGCGTGCGGTATGCCAGCATCATGAATGACGGCAAAGAGGCCCGGGCCGCCGGAAGGGGAGGAACGGGAGCGGTGATGGGATCGAAGAACTTGAAGGCCGTTGCCGTTTACGGAAAAATGCAGGTGGAGATCGCGGACCCCGAAGGCTTGAGAGCCTCCCTCAAAGATGGGGAGCCTTCCCCTCCAGAACTGGAAGTACCAGGGACGGTGGGAACAGGGGGCGGCCAAGATTTCCGGCCCGGCCATGACCGAGAAAATTCTCACCGGCAACTACTTCTGCGAGAGATGCGTGATCGGGTGTGGCCGGAAAGTGAAAGTGGACAAGGGCCCTTTCGCTCCCGTCGAAGGAGCCGGGCCGGAGTATGAAACCTTGGCCATGCTGGGCAGCCTCTGCCTGGTGGACGACATCGAGGCCATCGCCAAGGCCAACGAAATCTGCAACCGCTATGGGATGGACACCCATGGAGGCCTACGAGAAGGGAATCCTCACCAAGAAGGATACGGGAGAGCTGGAACTCCTCTGGGGCCGCGGGGACGTGATGGTCAAGATGGTCGAAAAAATCGCCAAGCGGGAAGGGCTGGGCCAGCTTCTAGGAGAGGGCGTACGGATTGCCGCCGAGAAACTGGGCAAGAACTCGACAGAGTTCTCTATCCACGTGAAGGGGCAGGAAATGCCCGCTCACGATCCCCGGTGCTTCAACGCCGGAGCGGTGGGCTACGCCACCATCAACCGGGGGGCCTGTCATTTGGGCTTCAGCCATGTCTTTGAGCGTGTGTTGAGCATGCCCGAAATCGGGATCGATCATGTTGAGCATGCCCGAAATCGGGATCGATCAACCTCTGCCGAGGCTGGAGGTGAAAGGGAAAGGAGAAGCGGCGGCCAAGACGCAGAACATCATGGGTCTCTTCGATTCCCTCAAGCTCTGCAAGTTCGCCATGTTCGGCGGCCTCAAGATGACCCCCATCCTGGCTTGGTACAACATGGTGACGGGCAACTCCATGACCATGGAAGAGTTCCTGAAGACCGGGGAGAGGATCTTCAATCTGAAGCGGATGTACAACGTCCGCTGCGGGATCAGCCGCAAGGACGACACCCTGCCGGCCCGTTTCCTCACCCTCAAACATGAAGGCGAAGGGCTGAATCCCAATCTCCCGCCGCTGGGGGAACTGCTGTATGACTACTACAAATTCCGGGGGTGGAACGAGGAAGGAATCCCCACCCCGGAGAAACTGAAGGAACTGGGACTGTAAATCAATTGCGGATTGCGGATCTCGGATTGCGGATTGCGAATTGGTGAATTCGGGAAGAAGTTGGTCTCTTTATTGCGATGCAATCCGTCAGCCGCATATCTTGATGGCTCTGAATCCCGGAAGAAGGCGGGCTTTTTTATGAGGCCCGCCTTTTTTTATGAGTTTTCAGTAGATCTATTCAGCAAGCCTCATTCTGGCGGGTTATTCAATCCGCAATCCGAGATCCGCAATCCGCAATCGGTTGATCTATTCGATTGAGAAAATCCAACAGGTTGGATAAAATAAGATACGAAATGGCTCGATCAGGGAGAATAAAAGCCAGGAAAAAAAAGACCAAAAGGAAGCCATACCTCTACCTTCTTGTTTCCCTAGGGGTGATCGGCTCGCTGGGCCTTTATTTCTTCCTTCTCCCGAAATTCGCGGAGAAAAAAATCGTCCAACCCATTCCCCCGGCCCCCAGTCCCGCGGCCAGGTTGCCGGAGGAACCCAGGAGAGAAAAGGAACCGCCCCCCGCACCGATGCCCCGCCTTGCCCTCATCATCGACGATGGGGGGTATAATGTGGATAAGATCAAAGCGATCATGGAAGCCGGTTGCCCTTTGACGGTGGCCATCCTGCCCAACACCCCCCATGCACGAGAAACCGCTCTCCTCGCCCACCGGGGAGGCGCGGAGGTCATGCTCCATCTTCCCATGGAACCCAAAGAGAGTGACCGGTATTCACTGGAAAAAGACACCGTCCTTTCCGGGATGGGAAAAAATGAAGTCCAGGAGATTCTTGAGAGAGGTCTGAAGGAAATTCCCCATGTGCGGGGGGTCAACAACCACATGGGGTCCAAGGCCACGGAAGACATGCGGGTGATGAGGGCTCTGATGGAGATCCTCAAAAAGGAAGGCCTGTATTTCGTGGACAGCCATACCAGCCCCCGCACCGTGGGTCCGCAGGCAGCCCGGCAGGCGGGAGTGGCCTTCGGAAACAACGCCCGGTTTATCGACCCAGCGAAGGACCTGGGGGCCATAAAAAAAGCCATCCGCCTGGCCATGAAGAAGGCGAAAAAGGAGGGAAAGGCCATCGCCATCGGCCATCCTCATCCCCTGACCGCGCGGGCCATCCGGGAGATGATTCCGGAGATCGAAGCGGCGGGGATCAAACTGGTCCGTGCGTCCGAGGTGGTGGGATGAGAGCGCGCTTCCTGCTGGCGGCCGTCCTGGGAATCGGGCTCGTGGGGACAGCGGGGGAGGGTATGGCCACTCCCCGCCTCTTGAGCGTCCGGAATTCGTCGGGCCCGGAATCCACCAGGGTGGTATTGGACCTTGAGGCCTCGCCGGCCTATGAAATCCAATCTGCAGCCAATTCGCCGATCCTGACGATTTACCTGCGGAATATGTCGCTCCCTCAGGGGGCGTTTGAAATCCTGATAGCGGATGAAGTGATCCGAAAAGTGAGGATCGACCCGGTTGAAAAAGATGGGGCCAGAGTCGTTTTTTTCCTCTGTCAGCCGACGCGCTGGAAAGTTTTTACCCTGAAGCCAGAGACGGACAAACCGGACCGCCTGGTCGTTGACGTTTTCCGTCCCGCAGGGGTGACGGAGAAAACAGTTGCCAAGACGGAAAGCAAACCTCCAGTTGCAGAAAAAGAGAAAGTGCCGGCAGGCAGACCGCCCGGCCCCCAGGTACAGAAAGAGAATGGGCTTCGCGCCAAGGCCGAGGTCCCGGCTGACAAGCCGCCCAGACTGGCTACCCCGGAACCAAAGATTCCCCCGCCCAAACTCGAAGAACCTCCCCGGGCAGTCACTCCAGAGGAACCTGGGGAGAAGGGAAGGTTTCCCGCAAAGGGAATCGCCCGGCTGCTGGAGATCCGTCATTGGTCGGCCCCGGACCACACCCGGGTGGTGGCTGACCTGGATGGGGCCCCGGGTTATGAAATCCTTCCCCAGACAGATCCCTTGGTCTTCACGGTGCAGCTCCGGGGAGTTCTTCTTCCCAAGGGGGGCCAGGAGGTACGGGTGGGGGACCCGGTCATCCGCAAGATGAAACTGGAGCCGGAGGGCCGGAATGAAGCCAAGCTTTCCCTGTTCCTGGTTAAGCCGGGGCGGTTGAATGTCTTTCTTCTAAAGCCTTTTGAGGACAAGCCGGACCGGCTGGTCTTGGATGTCTCCCGGCCGGACCTGGAACAAAAGGAAAAAGAGCAGCGGCAGGTCACCCGGGAGTTGAAGGCCAGGAAGAAACGAATCGTAGTCATCGATGCGGGGCACGGCGGCGACGATCCCGGAGCGATCGGGCCCCGGAAGACGATGGAGAAAGACATCGTTTTGGCTCTGGCCCTGAGCCTGCAGAAAATGCTGGATGCCACGGGAGAGATCCGGGCCTTCCTGACCCGCCGGGGAGATTATTTTATCCCCCTGAATGACCGGGTGAAGATGGCCCAGGAATACGGGGCCGACCTCTTCATCAGCCTCCATTGCAACGGAAGCAGAAGCCGCCGGACAAGAGGGACCTCCATCTATTGCCTGTCCCTCAAGGGGGCCAGCGACCAGGCAACCCAGCTTCTGGCCCAGAAAGAGAACGCTTCCGACATGGTCGGCGGGACCTCTCTGGCTCCGGTGCAGAGAGACCTGGACACCATCCTCCTGGACCTGGAGCAGACCCACGCCATCAACGAGAGCCTCCAGCTGGGAGGATTGGTCCTGAATGAGCTGGGCCGGATCAACCGCATCCAGTTTTCCCAACCCCGCCAGGCAGGGTTTGCGGTGTTGAAATCTCCGGAGTTCCCATCCATTCTGGTGGAAGCAGCCTACATCACGAATCCCACCGAGGAGATTTTGCTGCGGAAAAAGAAATTTCAAGACCGGGTCTGTCAGGCCATCACCTTAGCGGTCAAGAGGTATATCCCCGTATTGTCGGCCAAAGAGGCCAGACCCAAGCAGGACATCTTGGAAAGGCCTGCGAAAAGAAAAGGAGGTTGAAAGGGGAAAATGGTTAAAAAGGGAGTTCCTCAGAGCGGTCCTGGTGGCCAAAGACCGCGTGCTGGGGCAAAACCCCATCGCGCCGCCGGGATCAAAGTTTATTTTTAAGGATCATCTCCAAATTCGTTGAAAGCCAAAGGGCTGGTCTTTTCATAATTTGCTGTGATTTCATAGGCCCGGAAGAAAAGTCATCTTGCTTGCAATCATGAGGCGCCTATCTCTCCCCACCGGTGGCGGGGGAGTCGGTTATTTCTCCGAGGCTCGCTTATCCCGCCCCCGCTGTGCTTTGCGGATGACCCACAGGGGGGGCATGGAAAGCGGATCTCCCGCCGATGCTTGCTGCGCAATCTGGCTTTCCTTCCGGGCCCTTGATAGGCTTTCATAAAGAATTCGACCAACGAATTTGGAGATGAACCATTTTTAAAGACTGATAAAGCCGTAAAGGCGAATGCTAAAGGAGTTTTTGGTGAACGATCTGGAATTCGAGCGGGTTATGGTCATCTTCGCCCATCCCGATGACGCGGAAGTGCAGTGCGCCGGGACCATTGCCCTTTGGTTCTGACCCGGGGAGACAAAGGCACGCAAGACCCCTCCATGGCCGGGGACGAGCTGGTCCAGATCCGCCAGGAAGAGCAGCTCCAGGCCGCCAGCGAGCTGGGGGTGGGAAAGGTGGTCTTTCTCGCGAATGGCGACGGGGAGCTGGAGGTGAACCTGGAGCGGCGAAAAATATTGACCCGCATCATCCGGGAGCACCAACCGGAAGTCCTGATCACCCATGACCCGTGGATGCGGTACCAGCTCCACCCGGACCACCGGGCCTCCGGGACGCTGGCCCTGGATGCGGTGATCTCCGCCCGTGACCCGCTCTACTTCCCGGAGCAGATTAAGGACGGGGTGAAACCCTGCCGGGTGAAGCGGGTTTTCCTCTTCGCCTCCGACCAGCCCGATTTCTGGGTGGACATCGGGAGGACGATGGAGAAGAAGATCGCCGCCCTGGGGAAACATCAGAGCCAGGTAATTCAGTGGCCGAAATGGGAGGAGTGGATGCGCCGGCGGGCCCAGGATGCCGGTGCGTCTCAGGGGTTGAAATATGCCGAACCCTTCAAACGGCTGATTCTAAGGTAATTGAAAAGTTAACCACAGAGATCGCAGAGCACGCAGAGGTTGAATCGTCAAAAGCCCTCCATTTATTGTTCATCATTTACCCACCGTTCCGCTGCGCTTTAGCCAAATTCCAGGATTACACCTTGATCCCTGCCGCAACCCTGGCCATGGTCTTGTACTTCTTGAACGGAGCCTCGGCCATGATCATCATCATCTGGGTAGCCATGGAGCCCTCGGCGTGGACTGTGGTGACCTCGTGAAAGGCCGACTCGTGGGAGCAGGCCATGCGCTGCGCCAGGTGGATCATGCGGAGGCGCTCCTCGGTGGAGAATTTGTCCGAGCCCCCCAGGTAATGCTCAAGGTAATCATGAATATCGGGGTTCTCCCAGTCCTTTTTGTCCGGGGTGGTGGCGATGATCCCCCCGCAGATGTCCTGCACCAGCTTCATGATTTCATGGTATTTGCTGGCGAAATGGAGCTTGGCCATGTTGGTGATCAGTGGGTTGGGGACGGCGATGTCCCCGTACATGACCGGGTCTTTGGCCGAGGCGTTAGCCAGGGCCCGGAGAGTCTCCACATAACCGGCGATCTCCGCGAGCTTGTTCCGGATATGTCCCACTTTGTCCAGCCCGTTGTATTCCGCCATGGCCACGGCGATCCCGGCCATCACTTCCACCGCCGGGACCTTGTAGCTGATCGCCGTGAAGCGGTGGAAGGTGGCGAAAGTGTACGCCAGGAGCATGGAGAACTGCCACTCCCCGCAGAGGAAGACCCGCTCCCAGGGGACGAAGACGTTGTCGAAGACGATCATGGCCTCGGTGAGCTCCCGAATCGGGCGGTCGGGGTGAAATTCGTGCTCGGTCCACTCCCCCCGTCCTGCCCGGCAGATGAAGACCACGCCCTTGGTGTTCGACGGGATGGCAAAGCTGACCGCATAATCCCCCTCGTTCTCCCGCATCTGACGGGTGGGCACCACGATGATCTCGTTGGAAACCGGGGCGCTGGTGATGTGAATCTTGGCCCCTTTCACCACGATCCCGTCCTTATTCTTATCCACCACGTGGAGGTAATAGTCCGGATGCTTCTGCTTGGAGGGTTCCTTGGACCGGTCCCCTTTGACGCAGGTCACGGCCCCGCACATGGCCAGGTCCTTTTTCCGGACGTATTCCAGGAAGTTGCGGGCATTTTCCTGGTACTGCTTGTTGCCCATCCTGCCGGCAACGACGAAGGCCGCGTTCAGGCAGTCGGTGCCGATGTCTTTCCCGAAGGGAAGGCCGCCGGTCAGCTCGATGGAGCGCTGGATCATTTTGGTGCGGTTGGCCAGGTCCTCCGGGTTGCGGGGGGTTACGAAATAGCGGTTGATCAGCTCCCCCGTCTCGGGGTGGGGGGCGGTAAAGAGGTTTCTCACCTCCAGGTCGGGATGAGAGGTGAGGGCAAACCCTTGGGCCACCGTATTCACGCTGACTCCCAGGACCGGGTGGCGGGTGATATCTTCCACTTTTGATCCCCGGATATAAACCCGGCGCCCGTCTCTCAGGCTCTCCTTATACTCTTCCACGGTTCGGATGCCCACGGTCCACCTCCTGAAAATATTTCTGAAAAGCTCAACTTCATTTAGACCATTTGGGGAATATTTTCAATAAAAAAAACTGGATCATCTCCAAATTCGTTGATCGAATATTCCATTAAGACCTGCCAAGGGCCCGGAAGGAAAGGCAGATTGCGCCGCAAGCATCGGCGGGAGTTTGCTTTCCAAAGTCTACCCGCTTGACTTCCGCAAAGCACCGCGGGGGCGGGAAAAGAAAACTTCAAGAAAATAGCAGCTCTTTGGCCCTCAACTAATTTGGAGATGATCCAAAAAACTTAACCACAGAGGGCGCGGGGCACGCAGAGCTTAAAATGGCCAAAAGCCCAGGGCCAGGATACAGGAGGAGAAGCGACCTCTTTCTCACCCTTCCCTGAAAGTCAGAAAGGCCAAGGGCTTTCATGGAACGGGCTCTGCGTACTCTGCGGTTCATTTTTTCTTCGTCTTCGGAGAGCGCTGAGACTTTTCTATTTTCCTGAGCAGCGGGAAAAAATCCTTGACCGGTCGGGAAGATAGTTGTAATATACAACCATGAGGCCAACCGTTCCGCCAGCATACCAGGAAGTCTTTTTCCTCATCGGGGAGTTATCCCGGGCCCTGCGCTGCTGCCAGCAGGAAGAGTCTTTCTGCCTGGGCTTGACTCTATCCCAGTTCTTCATCCTTCACACCGTAATCGGGAAGGGACAAATCCCCCTGGCGGAACTCCATGATATTCTTGCGGTGGAGAAAAGTACGACCACCCGGATGGTAAGCCCCCTGATCCGGAGGGGTTTGGTGGTGCAGGAAAGGTCGAAGCATGATTCGCGGGCTTTGAATCTGAGTTTGACCGCCCAGGGGAAAGAGGTTTACGAAAGGATCTGGGTCTGCCTTACGGAATTCCTCGGAACGATACAGAAAGGAATTCCCCCGGCAGAAAGAAGTAAGATCTACGGGGCCACCCAAACATTTTTGAACGCCGTCCAGGGCGCCTGCAAGGCTCGCGAAAGTCGCAAGAAGCATGGGAAAGGAGAAGGGAATGTGTGTTGCCAGAGAAACGCCCAAAGATAGCCTCCCGGTAATTGAATCCTCACCCCTGGCTCCCGGTTCCGGGACCTGCTGACCCACCAAACCTCAGGCCCAGGCGGGCCTGCCGAGACTGGATCAGGGATTTGTTTTGGATGCCGTGGAGAGCCCGGTCGGAAAAATTCCCCGGGTATCCTCCTCCTTGAAATGGGAGGACCAAAAGGGCGCCTGGAAGGTGCGGTGGGGGATCGGCCGGATGCGCTATGCCATCGACCCCGGGCTGTATGCCCTAGGATATCCCGACCGGTCATCTCCGGTTCTGGTCACCGCCAACTATAAATTGACCTTCGACCGCCTGCGCCAGGCTTTGCCGAACAGAAATTTTTGGATCCTGGTGCTGGACACGAAAGGGATCAATGTGTGGTGTGCCGCGGGGAAGGGGACCTTCGGAACCCAGGAGCTGGCGGAGCGCATCCGGGTGAGCGGCCTGGAGAAGGTGGTGGACCACCGGGAGTTGATTCTTCCCCAACTGAGCGGGCCGGGGGTGGCCGCCCATCTGGTGAAAAAATTATCCGGGTTCAAGGTCATCTACGGACCGATCCTGGCCAAAGACCTGCCTGCCTTTATGGAAGCGGGGAAGAAAGCCACTCCGGAAATGAGGTGCAAGGCTTTTACCGCGTGGGATAGGGCGGTGCTCATCCCCATCGAATTGGTCCATGTCCTGAAACCGCTGGTTTTTCTCCTCCCAGCTTTTTTTCTCCTGGGGGGATTTGCCGGCGGAGGGAGCTTCTGGGAAAACACCGTGACCCATGGGAGCTTCGCCGCGGCCGCCCTCATCCTTGCCCTGGTCATGGGGGCAGTTCTTACTCCCCTGCTCCTGCCCTATCTACCGGGGAGGGCCTTCGCCCTGAAGGGTTTTTTCTTGAGCATCGTGGGAGTCGTCTTCCTCCTGGTGATCTTCGGCGGCGGAGGAATGAGATGGGCGGGCATTTTGGAGAGGCTGGCCTGGGTTCTTCTGGTCCCGGCGCTTACCGCTTACCTGGCCATGAATTTCACCGGGGCCTCGACCTACACCTCCTTGTCAGGGGTTAAGAAGGAGATGCGCTTGGCGCTGCCCCTGGAGATCGGGGGCGCAGCCCTCGGGCTGCTGCTCTGGCTGGGTGCGCTTTTTTATCTTTAAATTTCATTGCACACAGATAAACACAGATTGAATATTGGCAAAAGACCTAAAGACAAAAGACTGAATGGGACACGGATGAGCACGGATAAACACGGATCCGGGATTTAAGATTCAGAAAAGAGATAAAAAATGAACTCGGCAGGGCATCATGAATTTTAAATCCTTTTATTCTCTTTCTATTCTTATCTGTGTTCATCTGTGTCCCATAAAATTTCTGGATCATCTCCAAATTCGTTGGTCGAATGTTTCATGAAAGCCTGCCAAGGGCCCGGAAGGAAAGTCAGATTGCGCAGCAAGCATCGGCGGGATATCCGCTTTCCATGAACGCCCGGTCGGTCCTCCGCAAAGCGCAGCGGGGGCGGGATACGTGAGCCTCGAAGAAATAACAGACTCCCCCGCCAGCGGTGGGGAGAGATATGTGCCTCATGGTTGCAAGCAAGATGACTTTCCTTCCGGGCCCATGAAATCACAGGACATTCTGAAAAAACCAGCTCTTTAGGTTTCAACGAATTTGGGGATGAGGCAAATTTCTTTGTTTTTTGCGTTCTTATTGAAAATCGGCGTCCCATTCATGTAAAGGAGTCGGGAAATGAATCGCATGGTTTATTTGAAAAACGTCACCACCCTGCGGGTTTTTGAGGACAAATGCGTCCGCTGCGGGATATGCCTGGAGGTCTGCCCCCATGCCGTCCTCAGCTTGAACGGGGGGAAGGTCCAGATCGAAAACCGCGATGCCTGCATGGAATGCGGGGCTTGCGCGCAGAATTGTCCCAGCGGAGCGATCACCGTCAAATCCGGCGTGGGCTGCGCCAACGCGGTGATCAATTCCATGCTGGGACGCAAGAGCAACGATTCCTGCTGCTGTGTGGTCGAAGAGAAGAAAGGGACTTCGGAATCCTGCCGGGACAGCAAAGCCTGCTGCTGACGGCGATATTCTGCGACCCCCAAAAAGCTTATTCCTCAGGCAGAGATAACAAAACCTCCCGCAGGAAAACTGAAGCCTTTTCGAAGATTCCAACCGATTCTCCCTCCCGGGGGCCGGCCACGTTTAGAATCTGGATATGGTTTTTCTGGAGCCATTCTCGAACTTCCTTTGGGTCCACCCTCCTGGCCAGGTCGACCAGAAGAAAAGGCTTGCCCAGCTTCCTGGCCAGTTTCAGGGTCAATGCAGTTCCCCCCCTGGGAGAACCACTGGTGATCGCCAGGGTGCCGTCCGAATCCTCCACGTTCAGCCGTGTCCGCACCGGGTAATCGGGAGAAGAGGCCTCTTGCAGGGGATAGCGGTCGGGGATCCTGCCATCTTCCGCCTTTCGCCCCTGGGGACACCAACCCCCGCAGGGAAGGCCCATTTCCAGGGCTGCATCCAGCGCCGCCCGATCCACCCCCGTCTGCCCGCCGGAGATGATTTTTTCCAATAGATGTTTCCTTGCCAGGGAGCTATTCAAAGCGAAGACGATGGACCCGTGTCCCCTTCAATCCATAGGTTTTGGGTCTTTTCCCAGAATAAATCCGTTTTTATCCGCGTTCATCTGTGTCCCATCAGCTTTTTCCCGCTGCTTTCTCCTAGCATATTTTCCTGCCTTTCACAAAAGATTTTTCTTGGGTCGCTGCATAAACCCATCGAAAACCTTGATTATTCCGAACTTTTTGAGGATAATAGGACAATATTTTCGATTTGCCAAAGCTCTTCTGCCTGCCCATGCAGGCCAAGATGCAGGAGGCAGAGATGATCATTCCTTTGACGCCCGTGCGCTTTTTGGAGTACGCGGAGAAAATTTTTAAGGATAAAGAAGGGGTGGTATGCGAAGGGGAGAGGTTTACCTACGGGGAATTCTGCCGGCGGACGAGAAAGGTCAGCAATGCGCTGAAAAGTCTCGGCATCCAGAAAGGAGACCGGGTGGCTTATCTGGGGTACAACTGCCACCGCCTTTTGGAGCTGTTCTATGCTCCTCCCGTCATCGGGGCGATTCTGGAGCCGCTGAATATCCGGCTGGCGGCCAAAGACTTTGAATACATCATCAGTGAATCAACGCCCCGGGTTCTGTTCCTGGATAAGGATTTTGTCCCGGTCATCGACTCCATTCGGGCAAAGATTCCTTCGGTGAAACATTTCCTTGCCCTGGAAAAGAACCCCGGTTTGCCGGGATGGATTCAGGGAACTTACGAGGAGCTTCTGGAGGGGAGCTCCGCGGAAAGGTCTTATCCTCTGGGGGAATATCCTTTCGATGAGGATGATCCGGCGGAGATCTTTTACACCAGCGGGACGACGGGAAACCCCAAGGGAGTAATGATGACGCACCGGAACCTTTACCTCCATGCCTTGTGCGCCATGTCTATGATGACGGTGCGGGAGACGGATATCCAGATTCACCTCATTCCCCTTTTCCACGTAAACGGCTGGGGAACTCCCCATTACCTCCTGGCCAAGGGCGGCAAGCACATCATGGTCAAGCGCTTCGACCCCGTGAAGACCCTGGAGGTTCTGGAAAAGGAAAGAGTAACCCGCGCCTTTGTCATCCCCACCATGGTGAATTCCATGCTGGTGGTCCCCAACTTCAAAACCTTCAACCTAACCAGCGTGAAGGAGATCCTCATCGGGGGGGCGCCGCCGCCGAGGGGAATGTCCGAGCGGGTGGAGGAAGCTTTCGGCTGTATCGCCCACAGCGGCTTCGGGATGACCGAGACCTGCCCCCTGATCGTTCTGCCGGAACTGTCCGAAGACCTTGACCCGGAGGAGTACCGGCACCGTCGCCACGACACCTGGGGGAGGCCGCTCCCGGGAGTGGAATTCCGCCTGGTCGATCCCAATGGGAAGGATCTTTCCTGGGATGGAAAGAGCGTGGGGGAACTCCTGGTACGGGGGGATATGGTGATGAAAGGGTATTACCGCCAGCCCGAGGAGACGGGGAAAACCCTGGAAGGAGGGTGGTACCACACGGGGGATCTCTGCGCCGTGGAGCCCGACGGGCAGCTCATCGTCAAGGACCGGAAAAAAGACATCATCATCAGCGGGGGAGAGAATATCTCCTCCCTGGAAATCGAACAGGTTCTTTACGGCCATCCATCGGTGCTGGAATGTGCGGTCATCGGCAAGAACGACGAGAAGTGGGGAGAGGTCCCCCTGGCTTTTGTCGTTTTGCGGGAGGGTTACCGGGTGACGCCGGAGGAGTTCATCCAGTATGCCCGGGAAAACATGGCCCACTTCAAGGCGCCCCGGGAAGTGAAGATTCTCAAGGAATTTCCCAAGGGAGGAACGGGGAAGATATTGAAGTCGGTCCTGCGGGATCGATACCGCTCGAAGTGAAAAAATATTGAACCGCAGAGAGCGCAGAGGGCGCAGAGGTAGGAAAAATCAAAATGGCAAGAAAATTTCAATCCTGTAGATGTGAAATGACATGAATGTCAGATGCACCCACGGGAACATTGCAGATTCAGATCTTTCAAAGGTTGTATCAAATTGGCCCTATGAAAAAATGTAGGGTGCGTTCCGCGAAGGCACCGGTAGTGGTAAAGAATTAACCAAAAGAATTTTCTCTGCGGGCTCCGCGTGCTCTGCGGTGAATTTTTTTATCGAAGAAGGAGGCGCTTTTGTCCAGGAACGTCGTCGATGTCTTGCAGGAAAGAGGGTTCATCGAACAGGTCACCGATACCGGTCTGCGGGAAGTGGCTTCCACTCAAACCCTGAAATGCTATGTAGGCTTTGATCCAACCGCGCGGTCCCTTCACCTGGGGCACATCATCCCGGTCATGGGATTGGCCCATTTCCAGCGCAATGGGCATATCCCCATTGCCCTGGTAGGAGGGGGAACGGGGATGATCGGGGACCCCAGCGGGAAAACGGTGGAGAGGCAGCTTCTCTCCAAGGAGGACGTGGAAGCGAATGCCCAGCGCCTCAAAGTACAGCTTTCCCGGTTTTTCAGCTTTGAGGGGCCTCAAGCGGCTCTTTTGCTGAACAATGCGGAGTGGCTCTTACCCCTAAACCTGGTCGATTTTCTGCGGGAGATCGGCAAACACTTTTCGATCAATGCCATGATTGCCAAAGAGTCAGTCCGCTGGCGTCTGGAAGAGCGGGGGCAGGGCATCTCCTTCACCGAGTTCAGTTACATGCTCCTCCAGGCCTATGATTTCTACCATCTCTACGAGCATAACGGCTGCGCGGTTCAAGCCGGAGGAAAGGACCAATGGGGAAACATCACCGCCGGCATAGAACTTATCCGCCGGATGAGCGGGGGGAGTGCCCACGGGCTCACCTTTCCTCTCTTGACCACCGCCTCCGGGGTGAAGATCGGTAAAACCGAGGGGTCCTCTGAAAACGATATGATTTGGCTCGACCCGGAGATGACTTCTCCCTACCGCATGTACCAGTACTGGATCAACACCGACGACCGGGACGTGATCAAGTTTCTCAAGCTCTTCACCTTCCTGGAGATGTCCCAGATCGCGGAGCTGGAGGAATCGCTGAAACAGGATCCCGGCAGGAGGGAACCCCACCGCCAGCTGGCCTTCGAGTTCACCAGGCTGGCGCACGGCGAGGAAGCGGGGCGGACGGCGCAGGTGGCATCGGAAGTTCTCTTCGGGAGCGAGGTGCAGGCCTTCTCCCGGGAGGTTTTTTCCACCCTGGCCGGGGAAGTTCCGACGACGAGGATCTCCAGGGAGCGGATCCAAAAGGGGGTCTCCTTGGCTGACCTCCTCCTGGAAACCAAATTGGCCAAATCCAAAAGGGCGGCCCGCGACCTCATCGGCCAGGGTGGCGCCTACGTGAATAACAAGGGCTGGAAGGATCTTGAAGCGAAGGTTGGCCTGGATCAAGCCTTATCCGGCCGGGGGGTTCTCCTCCGAGCCGGCAAGAAAAATTATCACCTACTGATGATCGAATAGTTGCTGGTTACTCGTTCCTCGCTACGGGTGGCTCGCTTCCATTCACGGGGTATCCCCAGGAGGTTTCTGATTTCAAAAACCGGCAACAAACAACGAGGGATTAAAAACGAGGAGAGGAGGGTTATGAAAGCAGCGATTCTTTACTGGTCCAAGAGCGGAAACACGGAAAAGGCGGCCCTGGCCATCAAGGCGGGCCTGGAGGCTTCCGGAGTTGGAGTGACCTATCGCCGGGTCGAGGAAGCCGGGGACTTGGAATGGTTTGATTACGACCTGGTGTGCGTCGGGTTCCCTTCCTACCAGTTTCATCCTCCCGAACCGGTGGTAGCCTACCTGAAAAACAAATCCGGTGAATACCGGCAGCAGGGGCGGTTAAAACTGGGATCTCCGCGCATCCCGGGGAAACATGCTCTGATCTTCTGCACCTATTCAGGCCCGCACACCGGAATCAACGAAGCCATTCCCGCGGGGAAATATGTGGGCCAATTCTTCGACCACCTGGGATTTGAGGTAGAGGACGAATGGTATTTGGTCGGTGAATTCCACGGCAAGGAGGACCGCAGCACCCAAGGCAGGCTGGGAGACATCCGCGGAAAGCCCACCCCGGAAGATTTGAGCAAAATCAGGGAAGATACGGTCCGCTTGATCAGCCGGTTGAAGTAATTGCCGGTTACTTGTTCCCGGTTCCTTGCCCGGGTTCACGTTAGTCATTTGAAAATCGTATCAAAGTTATATCGATTTTCATGCAAACCGTTGAAATCCCCTCCAGCCCCCTGTTCTTTTTTCCTTGTCCATCGCCGGTCGTGTTTCGTCAACCGCCCCGCAGTCCCTTCATTCGTTTCCAGGAAAAGAAAACCGAAAAAACAGCGAGTCCGTAGAAAAAGAGAGCGATGGGGGACTGGAACAGGATCAGCCAGTTCCCGTGGGACAGAATCATGGCGTGCCCGAGCTCATCCTCGGCAATCGGACCCAGGATGACGCCCAGGACGATGGGAACGGCGGGGAAACCGTTCTTGCGCATGATGTATCCCAGGACTCCGAAACCCAGGGCCACGGCCATGTCATAGACACTATTGTTGAGGGAAAACGAGCCAAGAAAGCAGAGGGCGAAGATGACCGGGAAAAGGATGGAAATCGGGGCCCTCAATACGTGCGGGAACAAACGGACGCTCACCATTCCCAGGGCCAACATTAGAAAATTGGCGGACATCATCCCGGCGAAGATGGCGTTGACCACCTGGGGGTGCTCTTTGAACATGAGCGGCCCCGGACGGATTCCGATGAGAAGCAAGGCTCCCAGCATCACTGCCGTGACCACATCCCCGGGAATTCCCAAGGTCATGAGGGGAACCATTGCCCCTCCGGTCGTCCCGTTGTTCGCCGCCTCGGGTGCGGCAACGCCGGCAATGTTTCCTTTCCCGAAAGACTCCGGGTCCTTCGACCAACGTTTGGCTTCGTTGTAGGCCAGGAAAGAGGCGATGGCGCCTCCGGTCCCCGGGATGACGCCGATGACCGTTCCCAGGAGGGAAGAAAGAAGGATGATGGGGGAAATGCTTTTGATCTCCCCCCAGCTGGGCCAGACGTTGCCGATATGGCGGGTGATCTTCTGAATTCCCTCTTTGGCCACGGTTTCCAGCTGGATGAAAATTTCGGAGAAGGCAAAAAGCCCGATCAAAACGGGAAGGAGGGGAAATCCGCTCATGAGATCAGGTATGTCGAAAGAATAACGGGCATACCCGGTTACCGGGTCCAGGCCGATCGTGGCGATGAGGAGGCCGAAGAGACCGGCCAGCATTCCTTTGATCAAGGATTTTCCGGAGACGCTGCCGATGATGGTCAGGCCGAAGACCATCAGGGCAAAATATTCTTCCGGCCCAAATTTCAGGGCGATCCGCGCCAGCTGCGGCGCCAGGAAGATCAGACAAAAAGTGGAAATGATCCCCCCTACGGTTGACGCGATGGTCGCAATGCCCAGCGCTTTTCCGGCTTCCCCCTTCTGGGCGAGGGGATATCCGTCCAGAACCGTCGCGGCTGCCGAGGGGGTTCCCGGGGTGGAGATGAGAATGGCGGATACCGATCCCCCGTAGATGGCTCCGCAGAACATCCCGCAGAGCATGACCATCCCCGTGCTGGGGTCCAGCTTATAGGTCAGGGGGAGAAGGAGGATGATTCCCACGGAAGCCGTCAGTCCCGGAAGAGCGCCTACCAGAATCCCCCCGGCCACTCCGAGGAAAAGAAAGGGGAACATTTCCAGGCTGAGTATTTGGGCAAATCCCTGAACAAAGGCATCCATGAGCTTTCCCGGATCTCCTGGATCGATTTAAAAAAATGGAAAACGGGGAAGAGGAACTCTGAAGACCATACGGAACAGGATGTACAAAAGCGCGGTCGTGGCGATGGAAACCGCCGCGATGCGCACCCACCGTTTCTCGTTGAAAAGGATCATGACTCCCGCGATCAGGGGCGGCGTGGCCAGGAGATAACCGGCTTCTTCCAATATCCGCGTGTAGGCGAAAGCGATGAGAATAAGGGCGCCGAATCGTTGCCACGGAATTCCCCATTTTTCTTCTTGACCATGGGCGGCGATCTTTCTTTGGCGAAGGGCTTGGAACAATAAGACCACGGATAAAAAGAATAATCCGCCGCAAATCACCCGGGGAAAAAGCCGGGGAGACATGGCCAGGGTTTGCCGGGGAAAGTAAAAGGTCAGGGCGAAGAAGAGAACCGCCAGGGTCATAAGCACGGCTGCAAAATAGATATCCCGTCTGGCCATGGATGTTTTCCGGTAATAAAAGAGGGTGGCCGGAAATAAGCATCCGGCCACCCATGCAAACCCCCGAGGTTTGCTCGAAGGGGGGACTATTTGTAACGGTCGCCCAGCTTTTTCTTCTTGATGAGGTTCATGTAATATTGATTCTGCTCTTCCACGAACTTCCCGAAGTCCTTCGTGTTCTTGTACTCGAGCAGGAAGCCGGCCTTATCGGCCAGTTTCAGGAACTCCGGGTCCTTCATGGTGGCCTTGAAGGCATCGTGAAGTTTCTTTATTTTTGCCGGAGCTGTCCCCTTGGGGACGGCGACTCCTCTCCACATGCCCATGTAAAACTTTACCCCCTGTTCCTCCCCGGTTGGAAGGTCGGGAAAATCCTTCAGACGCTTCTTGGAGAATACCCCCAAAGCCCGGAGTTCGCCGGATTTCACCTGGGGGAAGCCCTCGGGGGGAGAACACATCACCGACTCGACTTGCTTGGCCACGGTGGCGACGATCGAAGGCCCCCCTCCCTTGTAGGGGACGTGAACGAATTCGAGCCCCAGGTCGCTCTCGAAAGCCAGAGCCACCAGATGATACCCGCCCCCGGCCCCGGCGTTGGCCAGGCTGATCTTGTTGGGGTTGGCTTTGGCGGCGGCGACATAATCCTTCAGGTTTTTATAGGGGGAATTCTCGGGAACCAGAATCCAGCAGGGGTTGTGGACCACCATAATCACCGGGTCAAAGGTTTTATGATCATAGGGGGTGACACTCATATGGACCTTGGTCAGGGAAGGGGTCGCCCAGGCCAAGGTGTAATACCCGTCGTTCTTCTTCTTCATCGCTTCGGCATAGCCGGGGACCGCCCCCCCTCCGGGACGGTTCACGATGATGATATTCGCACCCAGGTATTTCGGGACCACGGCGGCAAAGGTCCGGAAGACCACATCCGTCGCTCCCCCTGCAGACCAGGGAACCATGAGTTCGATCTCGCGCGAAGGATACTTCTCGGCGCCCGCTGCGGGGCCGGTTACGAGAAGCGCCATCGCGATCCCCATGAGCACGGATACACACCAGCAAAATTTCTTTTTTCGTACCATACTTTCCCTCCTTTGGTTCTTGTGGTTCTGAAAAACGGGTATTCAACCCATCAAGATCGCCAACCCTTGCTATCCCCCGACATCTTATTTGAACCCCTGGAAGGTGTCAAGAGCGTTTCCCGTCTTGCCCATTTTGGCCCACCCTCACTTTTGTGACCCCACTCGAAAAAGGTAATTCATTCAAACACATGGCCCCACCTGGCGGTCACAGGCAAATATGAAGTCGAGCACGGCAAGAGCATCCAAAAGATGGGGACCATTCTTGCCTCTGGCGGGAACGTTTGGAAAGAAATCGAACCCGCCAAACCTTTGCTATTAAATGATTTCGCCTGCTTTTCCCCTAAAACGATCGGCCAGTTATGCGGTTATAAAAACCATATAATCGGCGATTTGATCGCCGTCGAATTAGGTACCGGCACGGGCAGGAAACTCTTGGGTTTCCCTTCCCGGGCTCCTTTTTCTCTGGCCTATGCCTCCGGTCGACCCGATTACGTATTCCTTTCGGTAGACACCCGCTCGGATTCGCCAGAGAAGCAGTGGGCTCCCTATTGGGGAGAGATTTTAGCGGTGGCCACGGATGGCTCGGGGAAGACCATCCGTCTGGCCCATCATCGTTCGCGAAAGGTCGGGAGCTATTCGACCTACCCTCATATCCTCGTCAACAACAAGGGAACGAAGACTGTTTTCCAGAGCACTTTTGGGATTGGAGGACCCGACCTATACCTGATCGATTTCCATCCCTAGGGGGGGCCAAAAGCAATTACCTTCTGGAGGGCATCTGGCCTCAGGGTACTGAGGCCAGATTTTTTTTAGCGATATGCATACTCGATCGGAAGAAATATTGAGCGGGGACGAGAGGCAGAAATTAAAAAGAGATGCGTTCATACCGGGCGCGACTATGAATAACCGGCTCTCTCCTCTATCTTCTTTAGGACTTCACCCACCTTTGGAATCCAGTGCCCATCCAAAGACTTCTTCAGCTCGTTTAAAGTTCTGATCGCTCTCTCTGTCCCCATCTTTCCCAGGGCGTCGCAGATGGCTCCTAAGGCCGAATCCGTGAGCGGGTTCTTTTGGAACAGGCCGCCCCACCGCTTGATTCCCCTCTTCTCCAGGATCTCCAGGAGGATCTCTTCCGGGGTTTCTCCGGCGACCTGCAGGTTCCCCAGGGTGCCGAAGGCATGGTAGATCTGGGTTTCGATCTGGTCCATCTGCGGGGACGGGGAGGCGTTGATTTGCTTTAGCATTTGCACCATTTTTTCGAGTCCCTGCTCGCTTCGAATCATCCCCAGACACCAGACCGCCATCTTGCGTACTTCGATGTGCGGATCGCGAAGGCCGGCAAGAAAGACCTCCTCCCCCTCCCTTGCGGTGATCAAGCAAAGGGTATGAAGGGCCTGGACCCTCAATTTCGGGTGTTCATGAGAGATGTATCTTGGGAGAACCTTCAACAGAGGCGTCTTCCACTCCGGGGACTTTATCTCTCCGAGTACTCTCAGGATATCGATCGTGGTCTCCGCGGGGGCCATCTGGCTCTCCAGCTCTTCGAGGAGATGGGCCGTCGCCGCCGGTCCGATCTGGATTAATGCTTCACCGGCATTCTTTCTCACCCACTGGTCTTTGCTGGTTTTCAGAATGTCCAGCAGACCGGGGATGGCCGCGCCTTCTAGGGCGATAAAAAGGGGAACGATGGCCATCCGAATCTCTTTCTTATTGGCCAGGAATTTTTCCTTGAGCAAGAGCGGGGCGGGCCCCTGGCCGAGCACCTCCAAGATCATTCCGGCCAATCCCGTCCAGCGGGTGTACTTCTTCAGAGCGGAGAAGATATGGTTTACTTCCGTATACCGATCCCTCTTGATGAGTTCGGGAATCATTTCCACAAAGGACTGGGCTATTTCGAGAAATTCACAGGATCGCTGAGGAATCGATCGGTCTGCATTTCCACCAGGATCTTCTTTCTGAGATTGGGGGGCAGATTTTCGAAGTCTATGAGTTCATGGCGGAAGAATTCTTCGAGAAGGATTTCCGCTTGGGTGGTTCCTGTTTCCATCAACCGTTGATAGATCTTGGCCGCAAGCCGGTCTGATTTTTTCTCCAGAGAATTTTTTTTCTGAAGTTGCTTGAGCTGGAGATGCTCCTTCAGGAAGAGTTGAACGGTATCAAAAAAATGGGAGATATGGATGGAGGAAATGATCCCATCCTCGATGAACTCTTCCGGGTTTTCCGGGGTGGCCGCCAGGTCGCTGTTCCGCAGGACGGCGCAGAGGAGGTCGGGGTGGCGGATGGGCCGGATCCCGTCCTGGATGAGCTTTCTCCGAATTTCCTGGAGTTCCTCTCCGGACATCTTATGGAAAAGGGGGACCATTTTCAGGTCTTTCCGCAACCTGGAAAGCATGAGCCGGACTCTCCAGGGCATCTCCCGGGCGGGGGCCAGAAGTTCTTCGTTGAAGACGTAGGAGATGTTGAAAACCCCCTGGCGGCAAAGGGTTTGGGCGAAATTCTCCTGGTCCTCTTTTTTGTGGATGTCCACCAGGGACGGTTCGCTCATGATATCGACGAAATGAATGAACTCCGTTCCGTCCATCCGGCTTTTCAGGGTCAGGCTGACCAGGTCTTTGCGCTCCAAGTATTTGACCATTCGGGGGACATAAAGCTCCCCCATCCCTTTGGCCATCATCCGGGTCAATCTCTGGGCCTCGGGGAAGAGCCCTTCCAACAGGACCTCCTTTCGCTCCTGGTCTTCCTTTACCAGGAAGGTCAGTTCCCCCTCCTGTTCGAAGAAACTCTTGAACTGCTGGTAGAGCCCTTCCTTTGCCCGCTTCGATTCGGGGTGTTCGGAGGTATAGTACCCGGTCCTCAAGAACGCCTGGATCAGGTGAAGCATGAAGTCGGTAAGCTTCGGCTGGAGGTCTTCGAGGGAGGGGTGTCTCTCCGGTGGATGGCTTGTCTGGATGGTTTTGTTTGAATCGAAAACTGTCATAGCCGTACCCACGGGGTTCGAAAGTCCTGCATCTGCGCTTCAATGGATGGGGGAGGGGTCACTTCCGTCCCCCCTGCAAAAAACCTCTGGACCCCCGTATTTCTATCGGATGTTTTGGGATTTTTCTTTAAAAATCAAGGGGAAATCGTGCTTTTTTAGCTTAATTCTGAGGATTTAGGGGAAGTCGGGGAGGGTACGGCCGGGTTAATCGTTAATCGTTATTAATTATTAGTTATTGGGTACTCGCAACTGGCCCGCAAAATTATTGATGACCAGCGACCATAGACAAATAAGGTATAGGGTGTAACGAATAACCTTCCTTGTTACTGACTACTTGACAACGTTCATGACATCGTGGACAAATTTAACGTTCAGCACATCGTGGACTGATGCTAAATGAGCGATTAGACTGCCCCAAATTCTAAACATCTAAAAAGCAACCTCCTCAGCGAAACACCAAGTAGAGAGATAGGAACAGGACTTGCGATAACGCTTATAAAGTTATAATGATGACTCAGCAGTGAATTCTGGGGGCCTGGAGTCCACGATGTCGTGACCATTTTTCCTGTCCACGATGTGCTGAACGTTGTCAACTACTCGTTATTAGTTACCCGTAACTGGTCCGCGAAATTGAGGATTATCGACTAGAAATGGATGACGAATAACGAATAACGTATAACGAATAACGAGTTTTAGGCTTTCTTCTTGAACCAATCCTGGACGCTTCCGTAGATTCCCTTGGGCAGGAAGATGATCAGGAGCACCAGCGCCAGCCCGTAAATGATCTGTGAGAACCCTACGAAGGTGCTGCCGTAAACCACCCGGAAATATTCCTCCAGGGAAACGATCAGGGCCGTACCCACCGTAGGACCCCAGAGACTGAACATTCCCCCCAGGATGGCTTTAAATGCGATCTCCAGCGAAGGGGCTACTCCGGAGAGCGTATGAGGGTTCAGATAGGTAATGTACTGGGCGTAAAGAACCGCGCCGATGGCGGTCAGGAAGGCGCTGATCATGGTGATAACCATTTTATAGCGGATGATCCCCACCCCCAGGGTGGAGGCGGCGATCTCGTCCTCTCCGATCGCCCGGAGGGCTTTCTGCATCCTGGACCGGTCGATCCATTTCCAGACCAGGAGACCCAGGATGAGAAATGCCAGGGAAACATAATAGAAATGGATTTTTTCCTCCGACTGGAAGTAGAAGAGAGAGGTGCCCTTGGATTTCAGGGTAAACCCCAGGGATCCCCCGGTGATGTCCCGGAAGGCGATGAGGGTGAGGGCCACGACCTCTCCCAAGGCCAGCGTGACCAGGGCAAAATAGTCGCCGATGACTCCGAACCGGAAGCAGGCGTAGCCGATCACCACCGCCAGACCCACGGCGGCCAGACCCCCCAGGAGCATTCCCACCCACGGGGTGAGTCCGTAAAAATTGAACAGCAATCCGGTAGTGTAGGCTCCCACTCCCAGAAAGGCCCCGTGCCCGAGGGAAACCAGGCCGAAGCGTCCCATGTAAGACCAGGCGGTGGTGATGAAGGACCAGATGAAGATCAAGGTCCCGATATGGAGGAGATAGGGAGAAGGAACGAAGTAGGGAAAGACACCGACGGCGGCAAAAACAAGGATGACGGTGAGGGTGGCGGCCAAAAGATTCCTCCTATTTGGACACCCGAATCCCCAGGAGGCCCTGAGGTCGAATCAGGATGACGGAGATGAATATAACCAGTACGATGATGTCGGCAATCTCCGTCGAGGTGAGAACCGCGGAGACGGAGGTCACGACCCCGATGATAAAGGCCCCGATGAAACCACCCAGGAGATTTCCCATGCCGCCCAACACGACGATGATGAAGGCCATCAGGGTGAAACTTCCCCCGAAATGGGGATGAACGGCGTAGATGGGGGAGAAGAAAGCGGCGATCAATCCGGTGAGGATTCCGCCCGCGGCCATGGTGATGAAGTAAATCATCCGGGGATTGATCCCCATGAGACGGGCACTGTCCAGATCCTGGGCGATGGAACGAATCGCCAACCCGAGATAGGTCCGGTTCAAGAACAGGTACAGCCCCCACAGGGTCAGCAGGGCCCCGAAGAAGGCGATGAGATTGGAGGTCCGGAGAAAAACGTTTCCGATGTGGATGAGAGGAAGCTGGATGTTGATCCCCCTCAGGTCCGCTCCCCAGACGACCTGGGCGGCATTCTCCACCACGATGGTCAAACCGGCCAGGGCCAGGAGCTGGGTCAAAGGGTTCGCCTTGGCCTTGAGGAGGGGATTGATGACCAGGAGTTGCAGCACGAGGCCCACGATTCCCATCACCGGCAGGGCGATGATACAGGACAGGATCACCGGGAGGTGCATCTGCACCGCCAGGGTGTAGACCACGTACATTCCCAGCATCACGCACTGGCCGTAGGCCAGGTGGATGATCTTGACCACGCCGAAGATCAGGTTCATCCCGAAGGCCAGGAGGGCCAGGACCCCCCCGAGGAGGATCCCGTTCACGATGGAATTGAGAAGCAGTTCAGTCATAGCCTACAATCCGATGTAAGCCTTTTTGATGTAATCGTCTTCCAGAAAGGTCTTGCGGGGCCCTTCCTTGACGATCCGTCCGGACTCGATAAGGTAAGCCCGGTCGGAAAGCTGGAGGCCCTTGCGCACGTTCTGTTCCACCATCAGAATGGCGTACCCCTGGGATTTGATCTGGTGGACGAATTCAAAAACCCGGGTTACCACCCGGGGGGCCAGGCCCGAGGAGGGCTCGTCCAGGAGGATCAGCTTGGGCCGGGACATGAGGCTTCGGGCGATGGCCAGCATCTGCCGTTCGCCCCCGCTCAGGGTGTCGGCGTACTGCCTCTTCCGTTCGTCGAGGATGGGAAAGAGGCCATAAATTTCCTTCAGGGTGGCGGTCGCCTCGCCGCGGGCCCTGGGCAGAAAAGACCCCACCCTGAGGTTTTCATAGACGGACAACTGGGGAAAGAGGCGCCCCCCTTCGGGGACCTGGGCAATTCCCAGTTCGACGATCTCATGGGCGGGCATCCTATCGAGGCGATTGCCCAGGAAGGTGATGCTTCCCGAACGGGGCTGGAGGAGGCCGGAGATGGTCTTGAGGAGGGTAGATTTCCCCGCCCCGTTGGGCCCCACGGTGATCACCGTTTCCCCCTCGGAAACCCGCAGGGAAACATCGAAGATGGCCTGAAATTCCCCGTAGAAGACGCTGACCTTCTCTATTTCAAGCATGGCTGCCGGTCTCTTCCTCTCCCAGGTAAGCCTCGATGACCTTGGCATTCTTGGAAATTTCCTCCGGGGTTCCCTCGGCGATGATCTGTCCGTAGTCCAGGACGGTCACCCGCTCCACCAGGTTCATGAGGGCGCCCATGATGTGCTCCACCCAGACGATGGTGATCTTCAATTCTTCCCGGATCTTTTTCAGCACCTGGGAGGCCAGGGCGATCTCTTCCTGGTTGAGCCCGCTCATGATCTCGTCCGCCAGGAGGAGTTTGGGATGGGTGGCCAGGGCCCGGGCCAGCTCCAGGCGGCGGAGGTTGCCGGCGGTCAACTCCCCGGGCATGGTGTTCTCCTCGGCTTTGAGCCCCACGAATTCCAACCATCTTCGGGCTTCGGACCGGGCGTCTTCCTTGCCGGAAACCTCGGGGCCTTTTCCGAAAAGGGCTCCCAGCATGACATTTTCGAACACGGTCATCTCTCGGAAAGGACGGGGAATCTGAAAAGAACGAGTGATCCCGGCATGGCAGATCCGGTCCGGGGTGTGGGGGGTAATGTCTTCCCCCAAAAATTTTACCTTACCCGCCGAAGCGGGGTAGACCCCGGAGACGACGTTAAAGATCGTCGTCTTCCCGGACCCGTTGGGGCCGATGAGGCCGCGGAACTCCCCTTCCTCCACCTTGAGGTTGATCTGCTTCAGGGCCTGGAAGTGGCCGAAAAATCGGTCGATCTGGATGAGCTCTAGCATGACATCGAGAGAAAGGACCTTCCTGAATTCTTCGCAAATAGGGGCGGGTTTGAAACCCGCCCCTACGGCTTAAGAATAGTCCCTGTCCGAAGATTTTATTTGACCGCCATCGGCCAATCCTTGGGGGCCGGGAGCTTGGCCTCGATCGTCTTCAGGGCGTTCGGCCAGACGATCTCCACTTTCCCCTTCACCCACTGCATGACGACCGGGTAGCACCGTGAATTCTGGCCGGCGTATTTATGTCCGGGGGGATAGAACTTCACGCCATAGCCTGAGGGAGTCCCTCCCTCGGGAATGTCGATCTGCCGGGCCGCTTTCTGGATGTTGTCAGCTGTGGGGGTCCCGTATTTCTTGACCGCCAGCTCCATGGTCTGGAATAGAACCCAGGCGTGCCCGAACCCCATCGTGGCGTGGGCCGGGGGAGAGGGTTCTTTATATTTATCGTTATACCGCTTGAGGAACTCGTCGATAATCGACCCGATCCCCGCCTTTAGCTTGCTTTTATCCAGGTTCTGCGCGGGAGCCGGGTCGATGTTGTACGTGTACTGGACGATTTCTGGGGGAAGCTGTTTTTCCAGGTTGGGGAAGTTGGCCCAGCCGGCCCCGTGGCCGATCATGGCCTTGGTCTGGAACCCCATTTCCCGGGCCTGGCGCATGAAAAGAACGATATCCGGGTAATAACCGGTGTTCAGAACTGCGTCCGGTTTGGCCGCCTTCAGCTTCAGAACCAGAGAAGAAAGGTCCTTGGCCTTGTGGTCGTACCCTTCGTTCAGGACGACCTTCATTTTATATTTTTCCGCCAGGGCGAGGTTGGCGGTCTTCACGCTTACCCCATAAGGTCCGTCTTCGTAGGTGACCGCCACTTTGACGTCGCTGGGACTCTTATAACCCAGCTTGGAAAGGTTGTCTTTCAGGAACTCCACCGAGCTCTTTCCCCACTGGGAGCCCATAGCCTGGGGGCGGAAAACGTAGGTCAGCTTCCTATCTTGCACCACCTTGTCGGAAATAGAAATGGTGATCCAGAGGATGGTGTTGTTTTTTTCACAGATCGGGGCCAGGGGTACAGCGATGGAGCTGGAATAGATTCCCAGGATGACCGGGACTTTTTCCACGTTGATCAGGCGTTCGACCTCACGGATGGCCACGTCAGGGCTGGATTGGGCATCGGCTTCCACGGGAACGATGTCGTACTTTTTGAGGATCCCGCCCCGGGCATTCCACATGTCAATGGCTATGAGGGCGCCTCTCTGCCCGGCCAATCCCCCCGCCAGCGCCAGCGACCCGGTGACCGAGTGCATGACTGCGACCTTGACTTTTTCTTTTGCCCACCCGGGTGCGGATGGAAGGGCGAAGAACAAAGACACGATCAAAAGGGCCACAAGGATCTTTTTCATGTCTCCTCCTTTCGGGGTAATAGAAAATCGGATTTTTTCTGGGTAACAAGAATCGGCGTAAAAGATTCTAGGAAAAAAGGGATAGAATTGTCAAGCTGATTTTATAGATTTCAATAAGGCCTGGATGTGGAGGGTGAAGACCCTGGGTTTGGGACTTGAGGAAGGCAAGCGGGAACCGGAGAAGGGGAGGGTTTTTAATGGGACTTCTGGCCGCTTCCTTCTTTTTCGATATCTCCACAGAGATCTTCGATCCAGTCTTTCCCGGAATCTTTGGCTTTTTGCGCCCGGGATACTTTCGGCGGGTCCCCGGAGGAATGGTTCAGGATGATGATGACCATCTCGGTGTTTTTCGCCCCCTTCGTTTCTCCCCTGCGGCAGGGGGAAATCTTCTCCCGGATTTTGGCGTTGAGCTTCAGAATCAAATCTACGAGCTCGGTGAAGGATCGAGCCGAAGGTTCCTTGCCGGAAGCTCCCATCTCTTTTATCCCCTTTTTTATCTTCTTCCTCGTCCCTAGGCCCGATAGGCTGATTTTTCGGCCAGCTTTTCCTTGTTCAAGCGGTGATGGAGGTACAGCCCTTCCAGGATAAACTCCAGTCCCGAAGCCACCTGGGCCGCGCTCTGGTCGCAGGTCAGTTTCTTCAACGCCTCCAAAAGTCCCCGCATCTCGGCGGTGTGGGGGGAGGCTTCCTGGGTTCTCCGTTGATATTCGGATGATTTCATCCTCTCGGAAACTTCGACGGACCATCCGCTCTTGAAGCGGGCCAGAAAGGCGTCGAACTGCTGGACCTGAAAATAGCGGTTGAAGGTGGTGAGCACGGCCTTGTCGATCAATTTTTCAATCAGGCTGTTGTTGCGGTCTTCCTCCACGGTTTCAAACTCGATCTTCCCGCTGGTGGAAGCCACGAGGTAGGGCAGATCGCTGACCCGGGGGACGACTTCTTTTTCTCCCACCCGGATGGCGCGGCGCAGGGCGTTGCTGATCATGTTTTCGTAGTTGCAGATGGAGACGCGCACGGACACTCCCGACCGCTGGTTGATTTCCGGGGATTTGCGCGCCAGGGAAGTGATTTCCGCCACAAGCTCCTTGAAGTAGGGAGGGACAAAGGTGGTGAAGGCGCCGTCATCGTCGAAGGAGGTCTTCTCCTGGTCCATGATTTCGATTTCATCCTTCAGGGAACGGGGGTAATGGGTGCGGATTTCGGAGCCGTACCGGTCCTTGAGCGGGGTGATGATCCGTCCGCGGCTGGTGTAGTCTTCGGGGTTGGCGCTGGCCACGACGTAAACGTCCAGGGGGAGGCGGATCTTGTAGCCCCGGACCTGGACGTCCCGTTCCTCCATGATGTTGAAGAGCCCCACCTGTATCTTTTCCCCGAGGTCGGGCAGCTCGTTGATGGCGAAGATCCCCCGGTTGGTACGGGGGATCAAGCCGTAATGGATGGTCAGTTCGTCGGATAAGTATCTTCCTTCCGCCACCTTGATGGGGTCCACTTCTCCGATCAGGTCGGCGATGGTCACATCGGGGGTGGCCAGTTTTTCCGCGTATCGCTGCTGCCGGTTCAGCCAGGCGATTTCGGCTTTGTCTCCCAGGGTCTGGATTTTTTCCTGGCAGCTTTTGCAGATGGGGTGGAAAGGGTTATCGTTGATTTCGCACCCGGCCAGCACGGGGATTTCTTCATCCAGGAGGAGGATCAGGCTGCGGATCATGCGGGTCTTGGCCTGTCCCCGCTCGCCGAGAAAAATCACGTCCTGGCCCGAGAGAATGGCATTTTCCAGCTGGGGAATGACGGTTTCCTCGTACCCGATAATGCCCGGGAAAAAGTTTTCATTCTTGCGGATCTTGGAGATGAGATTCTTGCGCATCTCCGCCTTGACGGAAAGTGCCCGGTATTTCGCCTTTTTCAACTCCCCCACGGTCTGGGGTTTCCTGGTTTTCAAGGGTTTGACCACCGCGGTTTCCTTTCCTTTTTCCGGTTGCTCTTCGTCCGTTTCGCGTTTTTCGTTCTTTTCAACCCGTAACGAGTAATCAGCAACGAGTAATGGCTTTCTTCTACTCTATCATTTATATCTTAGAAAACTACCTACGTCAAGGAAAGGAGACAGGGTGAATGCGCCCTGAACCAAATTGGGTTCAGGGCATGGCCATAAATCCCATGCGGTTCACGGCAACCCTGCACTCAATGCAGGAAAGGGCGGTACGCCGTGCGCCCTAAAATCTATTGCCTCCAGGCCCTTCGATATTTAGAATCTATGTTCATTTGTGCTACTGTGGGGAAAAACTTTTAATTTTTTTATGTTTTTTCATGATTCCTTTCACCTAGTTATCCGTGTTCATCCATTTCCCATTCGGTCTTTTTTAAGTCTTTTACGAATATAAGATCTGTGTTTATCTGTGTTCATCTGTGTCCCATTATGTTTTTTATTGAAAAATTAGGGGCTTCGGGTTAAATTTTAGCAACGAGCGGGATGGAATTCCGACCATTTTACTTTTCTATCCGGAGGGGGCGATGGCCAAGGACGTGAAAGATGAACTGAAGGACCTGAATCTGGGGCAGAAAGTGAAAAGCCTGAGGCAGCGCCGGGGGCTTTCCCTGCAGCAGGTGGCCGAGAGCGCCGGCCTTTCCCAACCCCTGCTGGCGCAGATCGAGGGGGAAGTCGTAGCCCCCCCGGTGGCTACGCTGCTCAAGATCTCCCGGGCATTGAGCGTAAACATCGGCTATTTTTTCCAGGATCAGGACGTGGACAAAAGGGCCATCATCGTCCCCCGGAACGAACGCAAAAAGGTTTTCCGCCGCATCCATGAAGACCCTTCCAAGGTGGGGTATTATTACGAATCTCTCGCGTATCCGAAAGCGGACAAGCACATGGAGCCCTTTCATGTGACCTTTGAGGTCAAGAATAAGGAGGACCTCATCTTCTTCAATCACAAGGGAGAGGAGTTTATCTATGTCCTGGATGGGCAGCTGGAGTTTAACTACGAGAATGAAACCTACGCCCTGGGAGTCGGGGACAGCCTTTATTTCGATTCCAGCCTTCCCCACGCCTTCCGGGCCGTCGGAAAGAAAGTAGCCACCGTGATCGACGTGATTTACGCGGCGGAATAGAACTGAAATTTTGTTGGACGCGGATGAACGCGGATAAACGCGGATTAGGGGGAAAAGGGCAAGACGAAATGCTGTCACTCCTGCGAAAGCAGGAGTCCAGAAGGATTGGGATGAACTCGATTCCGGCTCCCGGCTTAAAACCTGCCGGGACAAATTTCCCCGGAATAACCGGAGCTCCTGTTTTTTTGCCTCTTTACGGCTCATCATTCATTTTTAGATCCTCTTATTTTCATTCCGCATTCCGAGATCCGCAATCCGAATTCGCCATTCCTAACTCCCCTTGACGGACCGCCGGTAGGGTGATAAGAATCAAAAAGATACAAGGGATCTGGAATTGGCTTTTCCCTTCTCCCGGGCGTGCTCGAAAAAACCCATATGGAGGTGGGGGTAAAGACAAAGACTTATGAGCGATGACTTATTAGCTGAAATGAAGAAGGTCTATCCGGAGAAATTCGTAGGCGAAAATGAGATCTTCAGTCGTATACACCGGGGAGATCGCATCTTCATCCATACCGCCTGTGCCGAGCCCCAGTATCTGGTCCGGGCGCTGATCAAATTCGTCGAGTCCCATCCCAAAGCCTTTTTCGACGCGGAGGTCGTCCATGTCTGGACCCTGGGGGTGGCACCCTACACGGACGAGAAATTCAAGTACAATTTCCGCCACAACTCCTTCTTCGTGGGAAACAACTCCCGGGAAGCGGTCAACCGGGGTATGGCCGACTACACGCCTCTCTTTCTGTCCGATGTGCCGAAATTGTTCAGCCGGGGAATGGTCCCCATCCAGGTGGCCCTGATCCAAACTTCTTCGCCGGACGAGCACGGCTACATGAGCCTGGGGATCAGCGTGGACATTGTGAAGGCGGCGGTGGAGAAGGCCCATTTGGTCATCGCCCAGGTGAACCGCTCCATGCCCCGGGTGCATGGAGACGGGTTCATTAACATCAAAGACGTGGATTACATCATCTGCCATGATGAGCCCCTCCTGGAGTATGAAGCCGTGGCTCCGGACGATGTGGCCGAGCAGATCGGAAAATACGTCTCCCGCATCGTCCAGGACGGCGACACCATCCAGGTCGGGTACGGAGCCCTGCCCAACGCGATCCTTGCCAACCTGGGCCATAAGAACAACCTGGGAGTGCACTCCGAGCTGCTAAGCGACGGAATGGTCGAATTGATGAAAAAGGGGGTCATCGACAACAGCCGGAAAACCCTCAACCGGGGCAAGACCGTGGCCACCTTCTGCATGGGACACCGATCGACCTACGACTACATCCACGACAATCCCGCCTTTGAGTTCCGGACCATCGACTACACCAACAGCATCCTGGTGATCGCCCGGCAGGAAAACATGACCGCCATCAACAGTGCCCTGGAGGTGGACCTCACCGGGCAGACGTCCTCCGAATCCCTGGGAAAGACTTTCTACAGCGGACCGGGGGGACACACCAATTTCATGAGAGGGGCCACCCTGGCCCCCGGTGGAAAAACCATCCTGGCCATTCAATCCACCGCCGAATGGGGGAAAGTATCCCGCATCGTCCCCTTCCTGCGGGAAGGCACAGGCGTTACCCTGGTTCGGGGGGACATTCACTACGTGGTCACCGAGAATGGGATCGCCTATCTTCACGGCAAGAACATCCGCGAGCGGGCCATGGAACTCATCGCCATCGCCCACCCCCATTTCCGGCCCTGGTTGATCGAGAAAGCCAAGCAGGCCAATCTGATTTATCGGGACCAGGCCTTCATCCCCGGGAAAAGGGGGGAGTACCCCGAACACCTGGAAAGCTACCGCACCACGGTCAAGGGCCTGGAGGTTCTGATGCGGCCGGTCCGTCTCAGCGACGAGCCGCTGCTCAAGGACTTCTTCTACTCCCTTTCCGACCAGAGCCTGTACCGGCGGTTCATCTCCATCCGCAAGGACATGCCCCACGAACGGCTGCAGGAGTTCGCGATCATCGACTACACCAAGGAAACGGTCATCCTGGCCACGTTGCGGGAGGCGGAAATGGAGAAAGTGGTCGGGGTGGGGCAGTACGGGATCAACGAAGCGAGCCACACCGCCGAAGTGGCCCTCGTGGTCCGGGATGATTACCAGGGCAAAGGTGTGGGGACGGAGATCCTTTCCTACCTGACCTTTCTGGCCAAACGCGAGGGGTTGTACGGTTTCACCGCCGAAGTTTTGGTGGAGAACAAGCCCATGCTCCATCTGTTCGAAAAGATGGGGTTCGATATCCAGAAGAGAAGCTCGCAGGGAGTGTACGAACTGCAGATGGCCTTCAGAGGAGCCTAATGAAAAGCCCACAGTCAGATATTCAAGCCCTCTTCGAACCCAAGTCCCTGGCGGTTATCGGAGCTGCCCGGGACGAAAATAAAATTGGCTACAAGGTCCTGAAGAACATCCTGGACGGGGGATATCAGGGGAAGATCTTTCCCGTGAATCCCCAGGGAGGGGAGATCCTGGGTTTGAAGGCTTACCGCTCCGTCGAGGAAGTGAACGAGCCGGTGGATGTGGCCAGCATCGTCATCCCGGCCAGGTTCGTCTATGAAGCAGTCGAGAGCTGCGCGAGGAAGAAGGTCAAGTACCTGACCATCATCTCCTCCGGGTTCTCGGAGATCGGGAACAACGAGGAGGAGCGCCGGATTGTCTCTTTCGCCAACCAACACCACATGAGGGTCCTGGGGCCCAACATCTTCGGGATCTATTCGGCCGCCGCCTCCCTGAACGCCACCTTCGGCAGCTCGAGCATCAGCCCCGGGAGAGTGGCCATCATCACCCAAAGCGGAGCCCTGGGCGTGGCCATGATCGGCAAGACCTCGGTGGAGAACATCGGTCTTTCGGCCATCGTCTCCGTGGGAAACAAGACCGATGTGGACGAGGCCGACCTCCTGGAATACCTGGTGACCGATCCCCATACGAAGATCGTTTTGATGTACATCGAGGGGGTGCGGGACGGGGAGCGGCTCATTCAGGCGGTCAAAAAGGCTACCCAGAAAATTCCCGTGGTGGTCATCAAGTCCGGGCGATCGGAACGGGGGGCCCTCGCCGCCGCCTCCCATACCGGCTCCCTGGCCGGCTCGGACGAGATCTTCGACGCGATCATGAGACAGTGCGGGGTTTTGCGGGCGGAGAACCTGGAAGAGGCCTTCAATTGGTGCAAGTTCCTGGCCAATACCCCTTTTCCCGCGGGAGAGAACACAGTCATCGTCACCAACGGGGGCGGAATCGGAGTGATGGCCACCGACGCCTGCGAGAAGTTCGGGGTGCGGCTGTATGATGACACGCTGAGCCTCAAGGAAATTTTCTCCACCGTCACGCCGGAATTCGGGTCTACCAAGAACCCGGTGGACCTCACCGGGGGAGCCACTTTCAGCCATTACCGCTCTGCCCTGGAAGAGGCCCTGAAGAGCGACCAGATCGATTCGGTGATCGCCCTATACGGAGAAACCGCTGTTTTCGACGCGGAAAACCTTTCTTCCATGATCGGGGATAATTCCCGGAGGTACAAGGAACAGAAGAAGCCCCTGGTCTTTTCCATCTTCGGGGGAGAGATGATCGAAAGCTGTTTGCTGGCCATGAAAAAAGGGGGGGCGGCCGTGTACGGGGACGTGTACCAGGCGGTCTCCTGCCTGGGCTCGGTCTACCGGTATTATCATTATCTGAAGGAATATTCCGAAGCCATCGACGAGGCGGCCATCGACCCGGCGCCCATCGACCGGGTGATCGACCAGGCCCTGAAAGAGGGAAGGTTCTTCTTGCTGGCCCAAGAGGGGCAGGCGGTCATGCGGGCCGCCGGCATCCCCATCCCGCAGACCCGGATTGCCCGCAGCCTGGAAGAGGCGGTCCGGGCTGCGGAAACCATCGGCTACCCGGTGGTCATGAAGGTGGTCTCCGGGGATATCCTGCACAAGAGCGATGCCGGCGGAGTGGCCCTGGACCTGGAGGACAAGAAGGAAGCCATCGATGCCTACCAGGCCATTCTGCGCAATGTCCGGGCCTACAAGGCCGACGCCAAGATCGAAGGGGTCGAGGTCTCGGAGATGGTAGAGAAGGGGATGGAGACGATCATCGGGGCCCGGCGGGACCGGACCTTCGGCCCCCTGATCATGTTCGGCCTGGGGGGCATCTATGTGGAAGTGATGAAAGACGTGGCCTTCCGGGCCCTGCCCATCAACCGGAGAGAGATCATGGCCATGGTCAAGGAGATCCGGGCCTACCCGCTCCTCCTGGGGGTGCGGGGAGAGGAGAAAAAGGACCTGGACGGCGTGGTCGATACGATCATCAAGGTGGGAACAATCCTGCAACGGTGCCCCCGCATCACCGACATTGAGATCAACCCCCTCCTGGTTTATGAACACGGGCGGGGGGTCAAGGCCGTGGACGCGAGGATTTTGCTAACCAGCGGGAAGAAGGGAGTATAGATGGAAAAAGTGATTATCGCCTCGGTGCGTAAGAGCGCGGGCAAAACCAGCGCCATTGTGGGAATCACCGCCGCTGCGAAGAAGAAGATCGCCTATGCCAAGCCCTTCGGGGAGAGGATGCTCTACCGGAAGAAGCGGCTGTGGGACTACGACTCTTCGTTGATCAGCGCCCTCTTCGGCCTGAAAGAGGACCCGGTGGACATGAGCATCGGGTTCGACCACTCCAAGCTCCGCTACATGTATGACGAGGAGGGGACCCGGAAGAAGTTGATGGAGAGCATCGGCAGCTTGGCCGACGACCGGGAGGTGCTCTTCATCGAGGGCGGAAGGGACCTGACCTACGGGATCTCGGTCCACCTGGACACCCTTTCCCTGGCGAAATATACCGGGGGAAAACTCTTCATCGTGGTCAGCGGGGACGACGACTCGATCCTGGATGATCTCCTCTTTCTGCAACGGCATGTGAACCTGGGGGGCGTCGACCTGAAGGGGGTCATCATCAACAAAGTGCAGAATCTCGAGGAGTTCCAGAGCACCCACCTGCCCGCCATCCGCCAGATGGGCATCCCGGTCATGGGGGTGATCCCCTACCAGAGCGAACTCACCCACTTTACGATATCCTACCTGTCCGAGCGGCTCTTCGCCAAAGTCCTTTGCGCCGAAGGCGGGCTCAACCGGGTGGTGAAGAACATTCTGATCGGGGCCTGGTCGGCAAATGTATTTCTCCAGAACCCCCTCTTCAAGAAGGAGAACAAGCTGGTCATTACCGGGGGAGACCGCACCGATATGATCCTGGCTTCCCTGGAAAGCGATACCTCGGGAATCATCCTGACGAATAACATCCTCCCCCCCTCGAGCATCATCAGCAAGGCTTCCGAGCGAAACATTCCCCTGTTAATGGTCTTTTCCGACACCTACCAGACCGCCAAGCAGATCGAGAGCCTGGAGCCGCTGCTCACCAAAGACGACGGGGAGAAGGTGGAAATGCTGAAGGCGCTGTTCCAGAAGCACGTCAACGTTAAAGAAATACTGGGGAAATAGGAAATAGCTCATAGCTCGTAGCTCGTAGGTAATAGGTCATGGGTAATGGGTCATGGGTCATGGGCCATAGGAACCTCCTGAAACGTCGTTCCTATTACCTATGACCTCGAACCTCGTACCTCAAATCTCGAACCTCGAACCTTTTTTTTAAATTATGACCAAGCTGATCAAAAGGAGTTCGAAGAAGGCAGGTCTTCCTCCCGGGACGCTCGTCCATATCGGGGAGAAGCTGACCGAGAAGACGCGCATCACGGTGGTGGAATACGACGGTCGGGGGTTCGAGGAAAAAGAGCTGCAGGACCTCGAGACCTGTTACCTTTCCTCCCCAGAACCCACCGTCACCTGGGTGAATGTGGTCGGAATCCAGCAGGTGGAGGTGCTGGAAAAGGTAGGGAGCTGCTTCGTGGTTCATCCCCTGGCCCTGGAAGACATCCTCAACACGGAGCAGCGGCCCAAGGTCGAGGATTACGGGGAAGACCTTTTCCTCGTCGTAAAGCTGCTCTCTTACAACGAGAAGAGGGACGAGATCGAGTCCGAGCAGATCAGCCTAATCCTCCGGCCCAACACCCTCCTTTCCTTCCAGGAGAAAGAAGGCGATGATTTCGCCGCGGTAAAGGAGCGGCTGCGGGCGGGGAAGGGGCGTTTGCGCAAAATGGGGGCCGACTATCTGGCCTACACCCTCCTGGACATCGTGGTGGACCAGTATTTTGTGGTGCTGGAAAAGCTGGGGGAAAGGATCGAAGTCCTGGAAGGAAAACTGCTAGCCGACACCAGCACCGCCACCCTGCAGAAGATCCAGAAATTGAAGAAAGAGATGCTTCTCCTGCGGAAATGGATCTGGCCGCTGCGGGAAGTCATCAGCAGCCTGGAACGGGGAGAGTTCCCCGGAATTCGGGAGAGCACCCGGATCTACCTGCGGGATGTGTACGACCATGCGATTCAGGTCATGGACTCCATCGAAATCTACCGGGACATGCTCTCCGGGATGGTGGATATCTATCTCTCCAGCCTTAACAACCGGATGAGCGCGGTGATGAAAGTACTCACCCTCATTGCCACCATCTTCATGCCCTTGACTTTCCTTGCCGGGGTGTACGGGATGAATTTCAAACATATGCCCGAACTGGACTGGCCGTGGGCATATCCTCTGGTTCTTATCCTCATGGCCATCATCGCGATTCTCATGCTTACCCTGTTCCGGCGGAAGAAGTGGCTGTAAGAATTGCGGAATGCGGAATGCGGATTGCGGAATTTCCCCCCCACCCTCACCCTCCCCCTCGAGGGGGGAGGGAAAGGGAGGGGGTGAATGAGGGAACCCGGCCTCTGACGATTGCGGATTGGGGAATAGAAACAACAAGAACTTGTTACTGGTTGCCGGTTACTCGTTGCTCGGAGTTGATCCGCAGGGATAAGCTGCAACCAGGAACCAGCGACGAGTAACGATTTTTTGACGCCGAACTCCGCAAGGGCGCGCGGACTTCGGCGAGGACAGTCGAGCCGCAGCGCGCCCCTACAACCTTCTAACTATTTCCCAGAATTTTTTCACTCTCAATCATGATCTGAAAGGAATTACCATGGCAGAAAAGTACATCCTGGCCCTCGACCAGGGCACCACGAGCTCCCGGGCGGTCGTCTTTGACCGGCGGGGCAGAATCATCAGCATCGCTTCCAAGGAATTCCAGCAGATCTATCCCCAACCCGGCTGGGTGGAGCACGACCCCATGGAAATCTGGGATTCCCAGATGGAGGCGGTCCGGCGGGCCCTGGACTCGGCCGGCGTGTCCCTCCAGAATATCGCCGCCATCGGGATTACCAACCAACGGGAGACCACGGTCGTCTGGGACCGGGAGAGCGGAAAGCCGGTTTATAACGCCATCGTCTGGCAGTGCCGCCGCACCGCCCCGGCCTGCTCGCGGATTAAAAAAATGAAATTCGCGGAAAAGATCCGGAAGAGAACCGGCCTGGTCATCGACGCCTATTTTTCAGGGACGAAGGTCCAATGGATCCTGGAGCATGATAAAAAGATCCGCAAGGCAGCCGAAAGGGGAGACCTGGCCTTTGGGACCATGGACAGCTGGCTGATCTACCGTTTGACCGGGAAAAAGCTTCACCTCACCGATTATTCCAACGCCTCCCGCACGCTTCTCTTCAACATCCACAATCTCTCCTGGGACCGGGAGATTCTGGGGTTTCTCGGTATACCGGGAAAGATCCTGCCGGCCGTCAAACCCTCCAGCCAGCTCTACGGGCATACCTCCCCGGCGGTCTTCTTCGGGGCGGAGGTTCCTCTGTCCGGAATCATCGGGGATCAGCAGGGTGCGCTTTTCGGACAGACGTGCTTCCGCCGGGGACAGGCCAAAAACACTTACGGAACGGGCTGTTTCCTCTTGATGAATACGGGCGAAAAGCCGGTTGCCTCGAAAACAAACCTGGTGACGACGATTGCCTGGGGTACCGAGAAAAAAGTGGAATATGCTCTGGAGGGAAGCATTTTCATCGCCGGGGCGGTGGTCCAGTGGCTCCGCGACGGCCTGCGGATCATCTCCCGGGCGCCGGATAGCGAACCCCTGGCGGCGGGTCTTTTATCGAATGACGGGGTCTATTTCGTCCCCGCATTTGTCGGCCTGGGCGCTCCTTACTGGGACATGTATGCTCGGGGGGCGATCCTGGGGGTTACCCGGGGAACGACCCAGGCCCACATCGCCCGGGCGGCTCTCGAGTCCATCGCCTACCAGACGCGCGACGTCCTGGAGTGTATGGAAAAAGACTCGGGAATTAAGCTGAAGGAGCTGCGGGTGGACGGTGGAGCCGCGGCCAACGCCTTTCTCATGCAATTCCAGGCGGACATCCTCGGCGTTCCGGTCGTCATCCAGGAGACCACTGAGACAACCGCCCTGGGAGCGGCCTACCTGGCCGGCTTGGCCGTTGATTTCTGGAAGGACACCCACGAGGTTGCCCGGAATTTCAAAGTCCGTAAAAAATTTACCCCCCGGATGTCCGTCAAGCAGCGGGAGTCTCTCTATCGAAAATGGAAGAAGGCCGTGGAAAGGGCGAGGGGGTGGGAGGAGGAATAAGGTTCGAGGTTCGGGGGACGAGGATAAAGGGGGCTAGAACATAGGGCAGGGTGTAGGCGCGACCCGATGGGTCGACCAAACGGAAAGAAACATCAACGTAATCCTCACCCTGAGGCTTACCCGGAGGCGGAATGCAAACCGGAAAGAAGCTGTCAACCCTTATCTGGCTGTCATTGGAGAGCGCGGCGGACTGGCTTAGCGAAAAAGATATGCGGCAAGAATGAATCCCCGCCTTCGATTATCCAAAAAATTTATCCCGCCGATATTGGAGGTAATGATCGGCGATAAAGTTCAGCGGTTTTTTGGCCTTCTGAAAATGCCGGTGGAGGGCCCAGAAAATCTCCTCCAGATGCATTTCCTTGGCGTACGGATGCTCGGCGGCGAGTTTATAGAATTTCTGCCCCTCTTCTGCATAGTCCTCCGGGCTGATCCTCAGTTTTCCGCGCACATGCGGACGCACCTGCCCGGAGAAAGGATACCGGTAATCTCGTTCGGCATAATCGGGGAAGATTCCCATGATAAATAGACAAATGTCGGCGATCCTTTTGTAGAAGCCAAGTCGGTGTTCATCTTCCACGAGCTGGGAAAACTGGATCAGGCTGAGAATATCCAAGTCGTTAAACCGGATTCTTTCCCAGATTCCCTCCCGGACCTTGACGGGAATCACGTAACTCTCCACGCGGGTGAAGGAAGAAAGCATATCCGCCAGGTAGAGCAGCAGGTCTTCCCGGTTCAAAAGTCCTACGACCTCCTGGGTATCGAAGATTGGGATCTTCATGTTTCTGGACTTTTCCACCGTGTACTTCGCCCTTTCCAAATCCTGTGCCGCTTTCCTGAGCAGGATCTCGAAGAAAAGGATGGGGGAGATCTTTAGAAAGGTTTCTTCTTCGTCCATCAATCTTTGGAAAACTTTCTCATCGCCCACGTAGCAATTCCTGATATCCCTATCTTCCCGGATGATTTGCTTGAGGCGGATTTTATCCCGAGTCTCGGGAGACACGGTCTCTACTAGGAAGTCAAGGTCCTTTTCCGGCAATCCCAAATTTTTGAATCTCCTCCCAGCCATTGGATCTCTTCGCTTCCGACATTCTCCTTAAAAATATTATAAAAATACGTTCCCAAGACTGTCAAGGAAGCGGTCCGGGAGCTCCTGCGGGTGTGACGAATAAGCTCCTCGGCGGCAATGAAGGGAAGCGGGATAACCGTCTGAGGCAGAACCTTGTTGGCATGCTATATCTGCCTGGGCCAATCCCCCGCTGCGGTAGTTCCGGATGCGGGATCTATGGGGGAACGCGGGGCAACCGTCGTCCATACCACGATCTATGATTGTAAATTTCCCCAAATTTCGTCAAGCACGCTCTGCACGAACGTCCCCTCGACTCCCCCTCGAAGGCTTTTCCCCTCCTGATTTTTTCCCTTGTTTTCGGGATAGGATGATGGCAGAATCGGAGCCGGGCTCGAATGGATGTCCGGATAAAAGTGAAAGGAGATGCAGATGCCAAAGTTGAAGGTCGTAAATATCAAGGATGTAAAAGGGGAAAGGCGGGAGCCCCCCCGGATGTCATGGATCCTGATTTCCGAAAAGATGGTCGGGTCCCAGAACCTGTCCATGGGCGTGAACGAGACCTATCCCGGAGGAATGGTGCCGGACCACGTTCATGAAAAGGAAGAAGAGGTCATGCTATTCCTGGCCGGGCGCGGAATGTTCATCACCGATGATGAGCAGGTCCCCCTGGAGCCGGGTATGGCCGTATACAATCCGCCCGGCGGGAAGCACCGAATCGTCAACACCGGTGACGAGGTCCTGCGTTTTGTCTGGATTTACGCTCCCCAATTGAAGACCCACCGCATAGGCGGATAGGTTTACCGTCACTGCCGGGACATGATCGCAACGGCAGTGCGGCCCATTCGTGAATTTCGGCCCCAGGAAAATCTCTCGCCCCGCGTGAATCGGGTGAGGTCGGCAAACGGGCAAATCTCCTCCGCGGGATTGACCTTTTTGCAGGCTCGTTTCCTTGACTTTCTGCTATCCCTTACGCGCCGCGTAGCAAAGCGCAACAGCGTGGGATGCAAGCCGGTGGTAGCGAATCCTCCTTTACCTGCACTTGGCCCAGGGTTTTCGTAAATCAGTTGCCTGCCAACGCATTTCCCATCATGATCATTGCAGCAATCATTGTGAGGATGCCGGAGATGGTTTTCAGTTTTTTCGGTTTTGTTTGGAGTGCGATCTTGCCACCCAACAAACCACCCACGATGGCTACAACTCCGCAGGGAATCGCCAGGGCAGGATCAAATCCTCCGTGCAGGGCATGGCCGGCAAAACCAGTAAAGGCTGTAGCGCCCAACATCGCTGTCGCGGTGCCGACAGCGGTACGCATAGGCACGCCACAACCGACTACCATCAAAGGAATTAGGAATGAACCGCCGGAAATCCCGACCATTCCAGAAAAAAGACCGGTTGCCAAAGTCAGCGGAACAGCCAACCACAAATTGATTACATACCTGCTCTCGCCTTCCGCGATATTCCAATAGCCAAAGCGTGAAGTTGCGGGCTTCGGGGCTTCTTTTTCCGGAAACAACATCGAGACTCCGGCGATGCCCAAAACAACGGAAAGCACGATTTTTAACGCCAAACCACTGAATCGATGGGCTTCGAACCCTCCGACAAAAGCCATGAGAGAGTTCAGGCCACCGAAAAAAAACACCAGCGGCCATGACAGGGTCCTTGCCTTTCCGAAGATCAGTGCTCCCGATAAGGCGCTGGAAAGCAGAATAAACTGACTCGTCGTGGAAGCCGTATGAATCGGGACACCCGAAAGGACAAGAGCAATCACATAGAAGTTGCCTCCACCGCGCCCGCTCATGACCATGACGACCGAGAGAAAGAAGATAATGAGGACAACCAGGATCGTGGGGAACACGGTTACTCCCTGCCTCGGGCAGTTTGGGGATCACGCATGACTTTTTCCGATCGAAGCCTGCCCCTTTTGACCGAAGATTTCATCTCCTGCGCGCAGGAGGGGCCATCCTTCTGCGGCCGGGTGTCCTTCAGGTTTTGGGAAAATCGATTCCCACAAAAGACCCAAGAAAATTGCACATGGCGCTGATGTCTTTGCCTGCATATCCTGCGCTGGAGCCCGCCCGGTAGAGCTCCGTGGCCAAGGCCGTGAAGAGCATGGATACTTTTTCCTCTTTGGCCAGCTGCAGGGCGATTTCCAGGTCTTTGAGCATCATTTCAATCCTATGGCCGGTGTCGAACTTTCCGGGAATGATGAAATGGGGAAGTTTGGTTTGCAAGTGATAGGAATTTGCGGCACAATGGCTCAAAACTTCATAGAATGTCCGGGGGGAAACTCCCAGTTTTTTTCCCAAGACAACGGTTTCACAGATGGTTAGCGTGTTGAGGGCCGCGATGATCTGATTCAGGGCCTTGACCGCCCTTCCGGTTCCGACAGGCCCGACTGGAAAAATATTTGTTCCCAGCTTCTCCATGACCGGCCTGGCTTTCTCCAGCTCCTTCTCTTCGCCCCCCACGATAAAGGTCAAACGGCCCTCGATGGCCCCTTGATACCCCCCGGAAATCGGGGCGTCCAAATATCCAACCCCTCTTCCCCTGGCCTCAGCCGCAACTTTCTTCGCTCCCCTGGGACTGCCCGTGGTGGTATCCAGGATCACGGTTCCCGGGGACGCCCCGGCCAGGACTCCTTTTTCCCCGGAAACGACTTCTTCTACCTCCGGGTCAAAGGGAAGAGAAAGGAGAATGCAATCGCTCTCCCGGCTGACTTCAGCCGCCGAGGGAAGGAGGCGGGCTCCCTCTTTTTTCAGGTCTTGAGCTTTTTCCGGATGGCGAGCAAATATACCCACAGAGAACTTTGCCTTTAACAAGTTGCGGGCCATGGGTTTGCCCATCGTTCCGGTCCCGATGATACCGATTTTCATGAAATTCGGCCTCCTCCCGGATTCGTTTCCGACTTTTTTTTCAGGCTTCTTCGCAAAATGAGCCATACGGAAAATGCGGTCAAAACAAGAAAACCGGCGGAAATCGGTCGGGTAAAAAACACCGTCACGTCTCCTTCAGAGCCCACCAGGGCCTGGCGCAAGGCTTCCTCAAAAGGTTGGGCCAAAATGAAGGCGATCAACATGGGGGCTACGGGTATGGCCTGCCGGCGCATGAAGTAACCGATGATTCCGAAAGCCATCATCACAAAGACATCGAAAATGGTGTTGCGAATCGAGTAGGACCCGATCACGCAAAAGACAAAGATGATCGGGAAGAGAATTCGCCGCGGGATGTCCGTTACCCTTCGGAAGAGAGCCATAAAAGAATACCCCACCAGGGCCATAAAGAAGTTGGCCATGGTTAAGGTGATGTAAATCAGGTAAACGGCATCGATTTGGTTTTGAAAAATGAGGGGCCCGGTGGTGACCCCTTGAATGAGCAGCGCCCCGTAAAGAATGGCCGTTACGGTATCCCCGGGAATGCTGAGGGATAGTAAGGGGATCAGCGTTGCCCCGCTGACCGCGTTGTTGGCCGCCTCCGCAGCCGCCACCCCCTCTACCGTTCCCCGTCCGAAGGCTTCCGGATTTTTGGCCGCCCGCTTGGCTTCGCCATAGCCGAAAAAGCAGGCCACGGTTGCGCCAATTCCCGGAAGGATCCCGATAAAGGTTCCCAGGAGGCTGCTCCGGATAATGGTCTTCCAGCTCAGCACCACATCGGACCAGGTCAAGGAGTTGTGCTCCGCCACCGGCGATTTACCCTGCAGGGCTTTGATGCTCG
>Ga0111180_1007_pt1 | contig 48380 bp, 48 predicted proteins | sample DeeMarSWOR324_28_FD_80237 | JGI IMG/M metagenome (GOLD analysis project Ga0111180, IMG submission 80237) | Deltaproteobacteria bacterium SM23_61
GGAGGTGGCCCCGTTGACGATGGCCGTGATTCCCGGAGTGTTCAACACCCAGGCCAGGGCGAACCGGGACAGGCTTCTGCCATGGTCCGCCGCGATTCTTCCCAATTGTTCCACGGCGGCAAAATTCAGCTCATCCCAGTATTTCTGGTTATAGGTGTATCCCCATTTCGCCAGGCTGAACCGGGCCCCCTCCAGGGGGGCTTTGCCCTTTTCGTATTTTCCCGTGAGGAGGCCGGCGGCCATGGGGCTGAAGGGACAGACGCCGATGCCCTCCTCGCGGCAGAGGGGCAGCAATTCATACTCGATGTCGCGGGTCAGCAGGTTGAAGGGAGGCTGGATGACGTCCCACCGGGCCAGGTTGGAAGTTGGAGCAGCCCAGGTAGCGGACCTTTCCCTGCCGCACCAGGTCGTCCATGGCCCGGAGGGTCTCCTCCAGGGGCGTGTCGTAATCCGGCATGTGGGCATAGTAAATGTCCAGGTAATCCGTCCCCAACCTTTTCAGGCTTCCCTCCACGGCCTGCAGGATATGCTTACGGGAAAGGCCCATGTCATTGGGCCCGGTCCCCTCGCCGCCGGGCCAGGGGGTGAAAGGCTTCGGTCGGGCGAGATCGAGGGGTCCGGAGATCTTCTGCTCCCCGTATTTCGGCGCGAGTTTTCTCAAATGGCCGGCCTTGGAAGCCAGCACCAGCGAATCGCGTTTCCCCTTGATGGCCTTGCCCACGATCTGCTCGGTCACCCCGTTCACGTACATGTCGGCGGTGTCGACGAAGTTCACCCCCGCTTCCAAGGCCCGATCGATGATCCGGAGCGACTCCTTCTCCTCCACCTGGCGGCCGAAAGTCATGGTGCCCAGGCAGAAAGCGGAAACTTTCAACCCCGTCCTTCCCATTTTTCGGTATTCCATTCGATAACCTCCTCAGGGGTCACAAGATAAAATCGATACCTGTTTTCTTTTATAACACCAAATGATCTAATTTTCACCTGGCAACTCCGCTCAAACGGGCGGAATAGACCCTCCCCTGCGGCTCTGGATCGTTACAGACTCTCGGCGAGCCCCTCCCAAGGGCTAAGGGGCAACTGTGCCTTCCTGGTCTACTTTTCATAAAATCACCGCAAAAAACTACCACGAAAATCCTCCCCCTTGCCCTCTTCTCTTTTTCTGAACGAATATCCCTGTAATATCTGTCCCTCAGACCTGTTCTTACCCGCCTCCAGAGGATTGTTTGCAGAATTCCTGGAAGGCAATAAAAAAAACTTGACAAGATACCCCCTTTTTTGTTAATCATTCTTGGATTCCCATCCCTTGATGTTTCGGTTGCCTCCATCCAAGCATCCAAGCTATATTATATTAGGCCATGCTTGAAGGGAGGAATTTTGTTTTCATCCGAAGTATCCGAGCGTTTTCTATTCCCGGGGAAATGAAAGCCTTCGGAGGAGCATAAATCCATGTTGATCGATTACCTTCCCATTTTTCTATTCTTCGCCATCGCCTTGGGATTTGTCCTGATGACCCTCTTTCTATCGGCCGTCATCGGGAAAAGAAAGGTGACCCACCCGAAGATGCTTCCCTATGAATGTGGGATGGATCCCATCGGCGAGGCCCGAAACCCCTTTTCGGTCAAGTTTTATATCGTCGCCATGCTTTTCATCATCTTCGATATTGAAGCGGTCTTTCTCTACCCTTGGGCCGTAAGCTTCCGGGATCTCAAAATTTTCGGCTTGGTGGAAATGGCCGTGTTTATCGCCATCCTCTTGGTGGGCTTCATCTATGTCTGGAAAAAAGGAGCCTTGGAATGGGAATAGAGACCCAGCTGGGTAATAACGTCCTGACGACCTCTCTAGAAAAGCTGGTGAACTGGGCCCGTCGCTCCTCTCTCTGGCCGGCCGGGTTCGGATTGGCCTGCTGTGCCTTGGAAATGATCGTCGCCGCAGCGGCCCGTTATGACCTGGCCCGCTTCGGCATGGAAGTCTTCCGCCCCTCCCCTCGCCAGGCCGACTTGATGATTGTGGCCGGAACGGTGACCAAAAAGATGCTCCCCGCGGTGGTCCGGATTTATGAGCAGATGCCCGAGCCCAAATGGGTGATTGCCATGGGAGCCTGCGCCTCCACGGGCGGGATCTTCGATACCTATGCCACCGTCCAGGGAATCGACCAATACCTGCCGGTAGATGTATACATTCCCGGGTGTCCTCCCCGGCCGGAGGCTTTGATTTACGGCATTCTCAAGCTCCACGAAAAGATCGGCAAAGAGAAGTTGGTGGAAAGGTAAAAGGCTATGGATCTGGACAGCATCGTTAACCGAGTGAAAGGATCATTTCCTGGATCCCTTCTCCAGGCTTCCGTTTCCCGGGGGGAAATCATGCTCCATCTGCGATCCGAGGATATCCTCCCGGTCTGCCGGTTTTTACACAACGATTCTCAGCTGGCCTTTGATTATCTGGTCGACCTCTTCGGGGTTGATTTCCATCCGCGGGATCCCCGTTTCCAGGTTGTCTATCATTTACGCTCACTAAAAACCAAGGAACGGTTGTGGTTAAAAGTCTCCCTGCCGGCCCAGGCTCCCCGGGTGGCATCGCTGACCCCGGTTTGGAAGGCAGCCGACTGGCTGGAGCGCGAAGCTTTCGATATGTTCGGAATCACCTTCGAGGGGCACCCCGATCTCCGGCGCATTCTGCTGCCCCCGGATTGGCAGGGGTATCCGCTGCGCAAAGACTACCCGCTTCGGGGCTGAAGGACGTCCCGGGCGATGGAAAAGGATGACGATGGGCGACATTAGCACCATGACCCTGAACATGGGCCCCCAGCATCCCAGCACCCACGGCGTGCTGCGGGTGATCCTGGAGCTGGACGGAGAGGTGGTGGTCAAAGCCACTCCAGACATCGGTTACCTGCACCGCGGGCTGGAGAAGCTGGCCGAAAGTAAGACCTATCATCAATGCATTCCCCTAACGGACCGTCTGGATTATGTGGCCGGGATGTCCAACAACCTGGCCTATGTGTTGGCCGTGGAAAAGCTTCTGGGGCTGGAGGTTCCCCCGAGAGCTCAGGCCATACGGGTTTTGCTCTGCGAGCTGCAGCGGATCGCCAGCCACCTATTCTGGCTGGGAACCCATGCCCATGACATCGGGGCCATGACCCCCCTCTTCTATGCACTCCGGGAACGGGATGAGATCCTTTTCCTTTTCGAAAGGGTCTGTGGATCCCGCCTCACGCCTTCTTTTTTCCGCGTCGGGGGATTGGCCCAGGATCTGCCGGAGGGCTTTGAAGAGAAATGCCGGGAGTTCACCCTGTCTTTTCCCGCCCATGTCGACGAATACGAGACGCTTTTGACCCAGAATGAGATCTGGATGCGCCGGACCCGGGGAGTGGGTTCCATCTCGGCCGAAGAGGCGATCAACCAGGGGCTGAGCGGACCGATCCTGCGGGCTTCCAACGTAAACTGGGACCTCCGCAAGGCCTTCCCTTACAGCGGATATGAAAAATATGAGTTCTTCGTCCCCACCGGGAAAAAGGGGGACGTGTACGACCGATATCTGGTTCGGCTGATGGAAATGCGCCAGTCCAATGAAATCGTCCGCCAGGCCCTGGACAGGATACCCGGCGGACCGGTGATCGTCCAGGACCCGAAATTCGTCTATCCGCCCAAGGATCGCGTGCAGCAGAGTATTGAGGCCCTGATCCACCAGTTCCATCTGGCCAGCAGCGGATTCCCCGTTCCTTCGGGAGAAGTATACGCCGGCATCGAGTCTCCCAAGGGAGAACTCGGGTTTTATCTGGTCAGCGATGGAAGCAACAAACCATGGCGCTTTCGGGTGCGCCCGCCATCCTTCTTCAACCTGAGCAGCCTTTCCACCCTGGTTCAAGGGCGGCTGGTGGCGGACGTGGTGGCCATCATCGGGTCCATTGACATCGTCCTGGCGGAAATCGACCGGTAACCTGGAAGAGGAGCTTTTCCCATGACCCTGAAGGAAGCAGCGGACCGATTGGGAATGAGGCCGGTTTCGGCCGCATCCCAGTTATCCCGGGAATTTTTCACCGGCTATGTCAGCGACCTTCTCAGTGATGTAATGGCCAATGCCAAGGCGGGGGACGTTTGGGTCACCCTCCAGGTGCACCAGAATATCGTAGCCGTGGCCACGCTGAAGGAACTCGCGGCCATCATCATCATTGGAGGAAGAGAGCCCCAAAGGCAGACCTTGGCCAAGGCGGAGGAAGAAAATGTCCCCATCCTTGTGACCTCCCTTTCGGCTTTTGAAGTGGTCGGGCAGCTTTCCCGCATGGGGATCTCCGGAAGAGGATGATCGGGTTGGGCCGGTGGAAGATCTGTCCTTACATATCCTGGATATTATAGAAAACTCTCTATCCGCAGGGGCGCGGAGGATCGAAATTCAAATTGAGGAGGATACCCAGGCGGACCGAATGAGAATCGAGATCGTCGATGATGGCTCGGGTATGGACGAGGAGATTGTTCAACAGGCCCTGGACCCGTTTTTCACTACGAAGACCGTCCGGCGAGTGGGCCTGGGGTTGCCGCTTTTCGCCGAAGCCTGCCGGATGAGTGATGGCGAGCTTCGCTTGGAATCCCGCCCGGGAAAAGGCACCACGGTGAAGGCCATCTTTCAACACAGTCACCTGGATCGAAAACCTCTGGGAAATATCGGCGATACCCTGATGGCTTTGATCGTGGGACACCCTGAAGTGGATTTTTTTTACGGACACCGGAGGGACGAAAAATTTTTTTCTCTGGATACCCGGGAGATCAAGTCCGACCTGGAAGGTGTACCCCTAAATGCCCCCCCGGTGGTCTTGGCCCTGCGGAGACTCATTTTTTCGGGTCTGGAGGATTTGGAGCACTGAAAGAGACAGATCCGTGGGCCGGTCCTTATGAAGAAGGGAGTAACGAAGAATTCCAAGACCGGTGAAATTCCCACGCCCTTCCCCTGCCGGCCAGGGCTTCCGGTTGGCCATGGCAGAGAAGCAGGACGAATGAATTGGCGTTGCAAGAACGTATCTTTTTGAAGGAAGGCATACATGATGAACGAAGAAAAAGGCCCGACTCAAACCCTAGCCGGCCAAATCCCTCCCGAGCAATGGAGGAAGATCGATGAGATCATCGATCGGTACAAGCACAAGGAAGGGACCCTCATTCCCGTATTGAAAGAGACCCAGGAAGTCGTCGGTTACCTTCCCCGGGAAGTCCAGCACTACATCGCTCGGCACATGAAGCTCGACCCCAGCCAGGTATTCGGCGTGGTAACTTTTTATTCTCTATTCACCATGACCCCCCGGGGTCGCCACACCGTGCGCGTCTGTATGGGCACCGCCTGTTACGTCCGCGGCGGGCAGGCCATCCTCGACCTGTTGAAGAAAGAGCTGAATATCGGCGTGAACCAAACGACCCCGGACTTTCGCTACACTCTGGAAGTAATCAACTGTCCCGGGACCTGTGGATTGGCGCCGATCATTTGCGTGGATGAAGACGTATTCGGAATCCCGGAGCCGCCGAAGGCCCTGGAGATCCTGAAGGAATATGCCTGAGTCGCTGAAGGGGGGAGGAAGGCCATGGCCAAGCTAAGCATCGAAGACCTGAAAAAAATAAAGGAATCGGTCCAGGCAGGGGTCACCCTCCGCGAGGGGGGCTACCGGGCCAAAGTCAACATCCACATGGGGACCTGCGGGATCGCTGCCGGGGCCAGGGAGCTCATGACCGCGGTCCTGGATGAAATCCAGAAACGGGACCTGAAAGACGTGATCGTAACCACCTCCGGGTGCGCCGGCCTTTGCAGCCGGGAGCCTATGATCACCGTGGAACTCCTCGGCGAGGCTCCGGTGAAATACGTGGAATTGGATGCCGATAAGATGCGGGAGATCTTCGTTGAACACATCCTGGGGGGCAAGATCGTGGAAAAATTCGCCCTGGCTATGGGAAGTGAAACCACCTTTTAGAATTGCGGATTGCGCCTTGAACCACGTAGGATTCAGGGCAGCCCTGCACTCCACGTAGTGCAGGGCGGATTGCGGAATAAAAGGCTGGACTATTCTCCGAAAAGATGATGGCCCATTCCAATCGAGGCACTTAAGGAACTGTTCTTAGGTTCTTACACTTTCAATCTGAGAATTTTCTTCTCAGACTTTAGAAATATCCCCTCCCCCCGCGGGAGGGGATAAAGGGGAGGGGGATGTATTCCGGATTCACCCCCACCCCGCCCTCCCCCATCAAAGGGGAAGGGATCAAGGGGGAAATTTCAAATATCTTTGGCTAGGTTTTAGGGAGGTTCAGGATGGCAGCCAAAGCTTTTCGTTCCCATATATTGATCTGCGCCGGCACGGCCTGTGTTTCCTGTGGGGGTCTTAAGGTCCGGGAGCGGCTGGAGAAGGAGCTGAAGGAGCGGGGCTTGGATGAGGAAGTGAAGGTGGTGATCACCGGATGCAACGGATTCTGCGCCGAAGGCCCGATCGCGGTGGTTTACCCCGAGGGGATTTTCTACGGGAAGTTGAAGCCCGAACATATCCCCGAGATTGTCCAGGAACACATTCTCAAGGGCCGGCCGGTTCCCAAATATTTCTACAAAGAGCCGATCAAGAAGGAAGTCATCCCCCGGCTGAAAGACATCCCCTTTTTCGGCCTGCAGGTCCTGCGGGTCCTCCGCAACCGGGGGTTGATCGACCCCGAATCCATCGACGAGTACATTGCCAAGGACGGGTACACGGCCTTACACAAAGTCCTGACCCAGATGACCCCCGAGCAGATTGTCACAGAAATGAAGGAATCGGGGCTCCGGGGCCGCGGGGGTGCCGGTTTTCCCACCGGGACCAAATGGGATGAAGCCCGCAAGTACAGCCGTTTTCCCAAATACGTAATCTGCAACGGGGATGAAGGGGACCCGGGGGCTTTCATGGACCGCTCCATCCTGGAAGCGGACCCCCACGCCGTCCTGGAAGGGATGGCCATCTGCGCCCGGGCCATCGATGCCCAAGAAGGTTACCTTTACATCCGGGCGGAATACCCCCTGGCCATCAAGCGGGTGAGCATGGCCATCGAGCAGTGCCGTAACTACGGCCTCATGGGAAAAGATATCTTCGGCACGGGTTTCGAATTCGAAGCCTATGTCTACCCGGGCGCCGGAGCCTTTGTCTGCGGGGAGTCCACGGCCCTCATGTTCTCCCTGGAGGGCAAGAGGGGAATGCCCCGGGTCAAGCCACCCCGGTCTGCAGAGGCCGGAATGTGGGGCATGCCTACGGTCCTGAACAACGTGGAGACCTTCGCCAACGTCCCCCAGATCATCCTCAACGGGGCCAAATGGTTCAACCGCCTGGGCACGGAGACGAGTAAAGGCACCAAGGTCTTCTCCCTCGCCGGAACGGTGAACAATATCGGGCTGGTGGAGGTTCCCATGGGGATTTCCCTGCGCTCCATCGTTTACGACATCGGGGAAGGAATCAAGGGGGGAAAAAAATTCAAGGCTGCCCAGCTGGGCGGCCCCTCGGGAGGTTTTGTCCCCGAGAGTTTGCTGGATACTCCGGTCGACTACGAATCCCTGGAGGCCACGGGAGCCATCATGGGATCGGGCGGGATCGTCATCTGCGATGAATCGACCTGCATGGTGGACTCCGCCCGTTTCTTCACCAATTTTTGCGTGGACGAGTCCTGCGGAAAATGTGTCCCTTGCCGCGTTGGTCTTACCGTTATGCTCCGTAAACTCGATGCGATCGTAGCCGGCAAAGGGGAGGAAGGGGACGTGGAGTTCCTGGAGGACCTGGGGCAGCACATCGTTCGCATGTCCCACTGCGGCCTGGGGCAGTCGGCCCCCAACCCCGTCCTTTCCACCCTGCGCCATTTCCGTCACGAATACGATGAACATATCCGGGACAAGCATTGCCGGTCCCTGGTTTGTACCCCCCTGATCCGGTTTCAAGTGAACGAGGAAAAGTGCAAGATGTGCGGGCTCTGCCTGAAGGCCTGCCCTGCGGGGGCGATCACCTGGGAAGAGAAAAAGCCCGCCAGGATCAACCCGGACCTGTGCACGAAGTGCAAGTCCTGCATCCGGGCATGCAAATTCTGGGCGATAGAATAAGCGGTCAGCAATCAGCGGTCAGCGATCAGGAAAGGAAAAAGAGGTTTTGGCTGACAGCTGAAAGCTGACCGCTGATAGCGAATAGAGGTTATGGGATGGGCAAAGAAGAAAAGATGGTAACGCTGACCATTGACGGGGTTCAGGTTTCTGTTCCCCCGGGAACCATGATCCTGGATGCCGCGGCCAAAGCGGGGATCAAGATCCCCACCCTCTGCAATAATAAGCGGCTCCTTCCCTTCGGGGCCTGCCGCATGTGCGTCGTCCAGCAGAAAGGGCGCCGGGGTTTCCTCATGGCCTGTTTCAACCCCGTCCGCAACGGGATGGAGATCCTCGCCAATACCCCGGAGATCATCAAAGCCCGCCGGATCCAGCTCCAGCTCATCCTTATTTCCCACCCCCTGGACTGCCCGGTGTGCGATGCGGGGGGCCATTGCGATCTGCAGAACCTGGTCTACGAGTACGGGGTGGCGGACAATCCCTTCGAGGGACCCAAGGCCGACCTTCCCGTGGATTACCTCTCGCCCTTCATCGAACGGAACTTGAACCGCTGCATCCTCTGCGGCATGTGCGTTCGGATTTGCAACGAAGTGGTGGGAGCCAACGAGCTTTCTTTCGTCGGCCGCGGCTGCACAACCAAGGTCACCACGGATTTTGACCGTCCTCTGAACTGCGAATTCTGCGGCCAATGCATCTCCGTTTGCCCGGTGGGCGCGCTGAACGACCGGATTTTCCTGCACAAGGCCCGGGTCTGGGACCTCAAGGAAACCCGCACGGTATGCGCCTACTGCGGAGTCGGTTGCACCCTGCTCCTGGGGACGAAAGACGACCGGGTGATGCGTGTCCGGGCCGATGAGGACCTGGGATTGAACCAAGGAAATCTTTGTGTGAAAGGGCGCTTCGGCTGGGAGTACATCCATAGCCCGAAACGTCTCCTCTCCCCTCTCATCCGCAAAAACGGAGAGCTGGTCCGGGCCTCCTGGGAGGAAGCGTTGTCTTTCGCGGCCCGCCGGTTGATGGAGATCGGGCAAGAAAGGGGAGGACCCGCCCTCGCCGCGCTGGCCTCCCCGAGGCTCACCAATGAAGAGCTCTACCTCTTCCAGAAACTCTGCCGGGGGGTCCTGGGAACGAACCACATCGACCATGCCGGGGGCTATAGTTATGGGGCCCACCTGGCCTTGCGGGAATCCCTGGGGTACGCGGCCTCCACCAATTCCATCAACGAGATCCGCAAGGCCGATGTCATCCTCGCCCTGCGCTCCGACCTCTCGGAGACCCACCCGGTGATCAAATCCGAAGTGGTTCTGGCGGTGAAGCGCTGGAAGGCCAAGCTGATCACCGTGAACCCGCGCAACATCCCCCTCAATAAATTTTCCGCCCTGAGCCTTCAGGTCAGACCGGGAAGCGAAGGTTCCCTGGTCAACGGCCTGCTGGCTGAAATTCTGAGACAAGGGCTCGTCCAGGAAGAGTTCATTCAGGCCCGCACCGAAGGGATGGAGGCCCTGAAGAAGGCTCTGGAACCGATCACCCCCCAGACCACAGAGGAGAAGACCGGGATCCCTGCGGAGAAACTGGCCGAAGCGGCCCGTGTGTTTGCCAAGGCCCCCCGCGGGGTCATCCTGATCTCCACCGGACAGAATTCGGGGCCGGTAGACCCGGTGCTGGCCCGGGCGGCAGCCAACCTGGCGCTTCTCACCGGGAAGATCGGAAAGGAAAGCTGCGGAATCTTCGTGCTGGGAGAAAAGAGCAATTCCCAGGGCGCGCTGGACATGGGCGTGGCCCCGGGCCTTCTCCCGGGCTATTCCGATATGGCGGATGCCGCCGCGCGGTCCCGCTTCGCAAAAGCCTGGGAGCTGACACTGCCCGATCACCAGGGCATGGGGGCCCTGGCCATTCTTCAGGAAATCGAAGAGGGGAAGATCCAGGGGCTCTACCTGGCCGGCGAAAACCCCGCGGGTACCTATCCGGATTTGGAGCGGACCCAGAAAGCCCTGGCATCCCTGGATTGCCTGGTGGTTCAGGACTGCTTTCTGACCGAAACCGCCTCCCTGGCCCACGTGGTGCTCCCGGCGGTGACCTTCGCCGAAAAAGAAGGAACTTTCACCAACGCGGACCGAAGGGTTCAGCGAGTCCGGGCCGCTCTGCGTCCCCCGGGAGAAGCTCGGCCCGACCTGGACATTTTCCAGAGTCTGGCGCGGGAGATGGGGGCCCCCTGGGGGCCCGCCACGGCTCGGGAGGTGAACGACGAAATGCGAACGCTGGTTCCCCTTTACGGAGGAATCGATTATGCCCGTCTGGATTCAGAGGAATTTCCGGCGGGAATTCAATGGCCCTGCCCGACCCCCGATCATGCCGGAACGCCCTTGCTGTACGCGGACGAATTCCCTCGGGGGAAGGCCCGGTTGATTTTCGCGGATCATCAAGAGGAGCCCGGTAGAATGGATTCTTCCTTTGTCCTGGCCACCGGACCCACCCTGTTTCACTCCGGCTCTCTTTCTCTCCACAGTCCGGGGCTGGCCCGCCTGCAGGGAGAAGGGTTCGCCCTGATTCATCCTGACGATGCCAGCCGGCTCGGCTTGCTCGAAGGACAGAGAGTGGTTCTGGAATCGGCGCGGGGAAAGGTGGCAGTGAGAGTCTCCATCTCCCCCCGAACCGCCCCCGGGGTCTTCTTCATTCCCTCCCATTTCCCAGAAAACGGCGGAAACCGGCTCACCGGATGGGATCTGAAAACGACCCGGGTCAAATTGGAGAAAGGATAGTCTCCCCTGAGGAAAGAGGAAGAGGTATGCTTATTTATTTTTTGATTTCACTGGTGAAGGTTTTGATCGTCTTTACCGTCATGCTTCTCATCGTGGCCTATATGACCCTCATGGAAAGAAAGGTCCTGGGTCACATGCAGGTCCGTTTCGGCCCCAACCGGGTCGGGCCTTTCGGCCTGCTCCAGCCCGTGGCCGACGGGATCAAGCTCTTCTTCAAAGAGGATATCATCGTCCCCCATGCCAACCGGATCATCTACACCCTGGCCCCCGCGGTCATCGTGGTCACCGCCCTGGTCAGTTACGCAGTCATCCCCTTCGGGGACACCATCCGGATCATGGGTCAGAGCATCGATTTGGTGGTGGCCGATGTGAACGTGGGGCTTCTCTACCTCTTCGCGATCTCCTCCCTCGGGGTGTACGGGGTGGTCATGGGGGGTTGGGCCTCGAACAACAAATACTCCCTCCTCGGGGCCATCCGTTCTTCGGCCCAGATGATCAGCTACGAAATCTCCCTCGGCCTTTCCATCGTAGGAGTCCTGATGATCGCCGGGTCTCTCTCCCTCACCAGGATCGTGGAGGCCCAGTCTCCGGTCTGGTTCATCCTCTACCAGCCCCTGGGGTTCATCATCTACCTGATCTCCGCCGTGGCCGAGTGCAGCCGGACCCCCTTCGACCTGACCGAATGCGAGAACGAGCTTGTGGCCGGTTACCAGACCGAGTACAGCTCCATGAAGTTCGGCCTGTACTACCTGGCCGAATACGCCCATATTCTGGTGGTGAGCTCCCTGGCCGTATCTCTCTTCTTCGGGGGATGGCAGGGACCTTTTCTGCCCCCGGTGGTCTGGTTCTTGATCAAGGTCTTCGTCTTCATCTTTTTCTTCATCTGGGTCCGGGCCACTTTCCCCCGCTTCCGGTATGACCAGCTCATGAAATTCGGATGGAAGGTCCTCTTTCCCCTGTCCCTGGTGAATATCCTGCTCACCGCCGTGGGCGTGATTTTCTTCTCCAAATAGAGGGGGGAGGAATCTTTTGCGAGGAGCCCTATGATACTTCCGCTGCTGAAAGGATTGCAATTAACCTTCCGGACCTTCTTCACCCGGCCCATCACCATCCAGTACCCCGAGGAGAAGATGGTCATGCACCCCCGGTTCCGGGGGCTGCACCAGTTGGCCCGGGACCCGGAGGGAAAGATTCTGTGCGTGGCCTGTGAACTGTGCGCCGCCGTGTGCCCGGCCAATTGCATCCGGGTGGAGCCGGGGGAAGGTCCCACCCACCGGCGGTTCCCCAAGGTCTACGAAATCGACCTGGGGCGGTGTATTTTCTGCGGTTTCTGCCAGGAAGCCTGCCCGTATGGCGCAATCCTCCTGCAGGGCAACTTTGAGATCGCCAACTACACCCGGAAAGACCTGATTTACAACCGGGACCAACTCATCCATGCATACGACCCGAAATAGGGAGGCCCGACCTCATGCTTGAGACTGTCCTCTTCGTCATCCTGGCGGTATTCGCCGTGGGGACCGCTGTCCTGGTCATCATCCAACGCAATCCCGTCGCCAGTGCCATTTTTCTCATCCTGACTTTTTTCTCCCTGGCCGGAATCTACCTCCTGCTTCAAGCGGAGTTCATCGCCGTCGTCCAGGTCATCGTTTACGCCGGGGCCATCATGGTCCTCTTCCTCTTCGTGATCATGCTTCTGAACCTGGAAAAGGAAAAGCGGCTCGTGGCCCGCAGCTGGCTGATGAAGACGGTGGGAGCCTTTCTGGGCGTGGCCCTCCTGATCCAGATCGGAATGGTCTTCCGGCAGGCCCTTCTGGAGGGAACTCCGGGGCAGTTCCCCCCGGAAAAGGTGGCCGCCCTGGGAAATACCCAGGTGGTGGCCCGGCTTCTCTTTACCGATTTTCTACTTCCCTTCGAGATCACCTCGGTGCTGCTCCTGGTGGCCATCATCGGGGCGATCCTTCTGGCCAAACGCCAAATCTAGCGAAGGAGCAGAAATGGTCTCTCTTTCCAGCTACCTGATCCTCAGCGCGATTCTCTTCAGCATCGGCGTGGTGGGTTTCCTGCTGCGGCGCAACACCATCGTGATCTTCATGTCCGTCGAGCTCATGCTCAACGCGGCCAACCTGGCCTTCGTGGCCTTCTCCCGTTTCCTGAACTCCATGGACGGCCAGGTCATCGTGGTCTTCGTCATGTCGGTCGCCGCGGCGGAGGCGGCGGTGGGCCTGGCCATCATCATGGCCATGTACCGCACCCAAAAGACGGTCAACGCGGACGAGATGAATTTGATGAAATGGTAACGCACGTGAATCGTTAATCGTTATACGGTATACGTTATTCGTTACTCGTTACTCTTTACTCTTTACTCGTTGCTGGTTCTTGGTTCCTGGTTTCCTGTTTTGCCGAATAACGTATAACGAATAACCAGTAACGAATCAAAAAAGATTCTTACTCCAAGGAGATTGGATAATGTTGGACTATGTGGGTTTGATCCCTTTGTTCCCGGCTATCGGGTTCGCCGTGAATCTCCTCTTCGGGAGGCGGATGTCCAAGAGCGCGGTGGGTTTCATCGCCTGCGCGGCCATCGGGCTCTCTTTCCTCGTTTCCCTCCTGGTCTTCGCCGCTCTCCTGAAGCTTCCTGCGGGCGCCCGCTCGGTGGAAATAATCATTTACCCCTGGATCCTTTCCGGTGAATTCCAGGCCCACATCGCCTTCCTGGTCGACCCCCTGTCCTTGGTCATGATGCTGGCGGTTTCCGGGGTCTCCTTCATTATCCATATTTATTCCGTGGGTTACATGCATGACGATCGCGACTTCGCCCGGTATTTCACCTACCTCAACCTCTTCGTCTTCTTCATGCTCACCCTGGTGGCGGCCAACAACTTCCTCCTCCTGTTCGTGGGATGGGAAGGCGTGGGACTCTGCTCCTATTTCCTCATCGGGTTCTGGTATGAGAAGAAATCAGCCTCGGACGCCGGCAAGAAGGCCTTTATCGTCAACCGGATCGGGGATTTCGGTTTTCTCGTGGCGATTTTCCTGATCTTCGTGACCTTCGGGACCGTGGATTTCACCCAGGTCTTCGCTGCGGCTCCCGGAAAGCTGGAAGCGGGGAGCACCCTGGTTACCCTGATTACCCTCCTTCTCTTCATGGGGGCTACCGGGAAATCGGCCCAGATCCCCCTCTACACCTGGCTTCCCGACGCCATGGAAGGGCCCACTCCGGTCAGCGCGCTGATCCACGCCGCCACCATGGTGACCGCCGGCGTGTACATGGTGGCCCGGTGCAATGTTCTTTTCCTGCTGGCCCCCACCTCGATCCTGATCGTGGCCATCATCGGGGCGGCCACGGCCATCTTTGCCGCCTCCATCGGGCTGGCCCAGAATGACATCAAGCGGGTCCTGGCCTATTCCACCATCAGCCAGCTGGGGTACATGTTCCTGGCCTGCGGGGTGGGGGCCTTCACCGCCGGGATTTTTCACCTCGTGACCCACGCCTTTTTCAAGGCCCTCCTCTTTCTGGGGGCGGGCAGCGTGATGCATTCCTTGGCCGGAGAGCTGGACATGCGCAAGATGGGCGCCCTCAAGCCCCACATGCCCCGCACCTACTGGACCTTCCTCATCGGCACCCTGGCCATCGCCGGGATCTTTCCCTTTGCCGGCTTCTTCTCCAAGGATGAGATCCTCTGGAAGGCCCTGACCCAGGGCGGCCTGGTCTTCTGGCTCATCGGTGCGGTCGCCGCCTTCATGACCGCCACCTATATGTTCCGAGCTGTCTTCATGACCTTTCACGGAAGCTCCCGGGTGGATTCCCATGTGGCCCATCACCTCCATGAGTCCCCCGGGATGATGACCGTTCCCCTGCTCGTCTTGGCTTTCCTCTCCTTGGTGGGGGGCTTCGTCGGCTTCCCCATCGTGGAAGGCTGGAACAAGTTCGGCGAATTCCTGGCCCCGGTCTTCTCCCAGCGCGCTCCTGCCGAAGCGGTCCACCACGCGGTCAGCTTCGAGGTGGCCATGATGCTGGTCTCCATGGCCATCGCTGGCCTGGGGATTCTTCTGGCCTACAGGATGTACATTCAGAATCCCCGGCTCCCGGATCAGATGGCCGAGCGTTACCCTGCGCCTTATTCCCTGATTGCCAACAAATACTGGGTGGACGAGATTTACGACTGGGTCTTTGTCGGGCCCCTGATCCGGTTTTCCGTCTTTCTCTGGAGAATCATTGACGATGTCCTGGTGGACGGCACGGTCAATGGCGTGGCCGCCGTGGCCCGGGGCGGCAGCGAGGTTTTCAAGCGGCTGCAGACGGGTAACATCCAGGGTTACGCCCTTTCCATCCTGGTGGGAGTGGTAATCCTGGTCGGGTATCTTCTAGTAAACAGCAAATAAGCTTTCAGCTATCAGCGTAGGGGCGATTCATGAATCGCCCCTACTGAAAGACCGCTGAAAGCTGAATGCTGACAGCTGATCGCTCTTTTGGAAGGAGTCGTTTTCATGAGCAGCCTGGCAGGCATTCCCCTTCTGACTCTCATTACCTTCTTCCCCATGGCGGGAGTCGTGGTCCTCCTCTTTCTGGACAAGGAGAAGAAGGAAACGATCCGCCGGGTCACCCTCGGGGTGGCCCTGCTGGAGTTTCTCTTCTCCCTTCCCCTCTTCTTCCACTTCCGGCTGGACACGGCGGCCATGCAGTTCGTGGAGAAGGTGCCCTGGATTCCGGAATACGGGATCACCTACTACGTGGGGATCGACGGGATCAGCCTGTTTCTGGTCCTGCTCACCACCTTTCTTACCTTCATCTCGGTCATGGCCTGCTGGAACGACATTCAGGACAAGGTGAAAGAGTTCATGATCTGTCTCCTTTTCCTGGAGACGGGGATGATCGGAGTCTTCGTTTCCCTGGATCTTTTCCTCTTCTACGTTTTCTGGGAAGTCATGCTCATCCCCATGTACCTTCTCATCGGGGTCTGGGGCAATCCCAAGCGCCGCATCTATGCTGCGGTCAAGTTCTTCATCTATACCATGGTGGGAAGCGTCCTCATGCTGGTGGCCATCCTGGTTCTCTACTTCCACAACGGGGCGGTCACCGGCAACTACACCTTTGACCTGTTGCAGCTCTACAACCTTCAGGTGGCCCGGGACATTCAGGTCTGGCTCTTCCTCGCTTTCGGCCTGGCCTTCGCCATCAAGGTTCCCATGTTCCCCTTCCACACCTGGCTGCCCGACGCCCACACCGAGGCTCCCACCGTGGGATCCGTGCTCCTGGCCGCGGTCCTTCTGAAGATGGGAACCTATGGATTCCTGCGCTTCAGCATTCCCCTCTTCCCCCAGGCCTCCATTCAGCTGGTTCCCCTGATCTCGGTCCTGGCCCTCATCGGAATCGTTTACGGGGCCCTGGTCTGCCTGGTTCAAAAGGACCTGAAGCGCCTGATTGCCTTTTCCTCCGTCTCCCACCTGGGTTTTGTCATGCTGGGCATCTTTGCCCTGAACGCTCAAGGCGTCGAGGGAGGGATTCTGCAGATGATCAACCACGGCTTTTCCACCGGGGCCCTCTTCCTGCTGGTAGGGATGATCTATGAACGCCGGCACACCCGGATGATCGAGGATTTCGGCGGGCTGTGGAAACAGATGCCCGTCTTCGCCGCTTTCTTCATGGTGGTGACCCTGTCTTCCATCGGCCTGCCCGGGCTGAACGGGTTCGTGGGCGAGTTTCTGATCCTGGTGGGGACCTTCAAAGCCAACGGACTTTACGCGGTGATCGGCGCCACGGGGGTCATCCTGGCCGCGGCCTACATGCTCTGGATGTTCCAGCGGGTCATGTTCGGAGAATTGACCAAGGCGGAGAACCGGGTTCTTAAGGATCTCTCCAAACGGGAAATTCTCGTCCTTTCCTGCGCGACCCTTTTCATCTTCTGGATCGGGGTCTATCCCCAGACCTTCCTTAGCCGGATGGAACCCACGGTCAAGGCCTACCTGGTCCAGGTTCAGCACAAATACCAGGCGGGTATCCAGCTCCAGGAAGGGGAAAAGATCCGGGTGGCCCAGGCGGATTCATGGCCGGACAAAAAATAATGATTGGATCGAAAAATAAAGAGAAATTTCTCTTTTCTGGGGGTTTTCGTTTTTAACCCTATGCTCTATGCCTTTTGCTCTTTGCTCATTTTTACCCGGAGGAAATAGAGAATGAAGGTGGTCATCCCCATCATCAACTGGAACGTCATCGGGCCGGAGCTGATTCTCACCCTGACGGCCATTGTTCTCCTGCTGCTGACCGGATTTTCCAGGAAGAGCGGCCCGGGGGCCATTCCCCTCCTGAGCCTGATCGGCGTGGGGCTTTCCCTGGTCTTCTGCTTCAGCCTCTGGGGGGAATCCCAGTATGCCTTCAACCGCATGGTGGTCCTGGACAACTATTCCCTTTTCCTCAAAGCCATCTTCCTGGTCACCGCCGGTCTGACCATCCTCATGTCCATCCGCTTTTTGAAAATAGAAGAACATGCTTTTGGCGAATATTACATCCTCATCCTTTTCGCCACCGTGGGGATGATGTTCATGGCCTCGGCCGCCGACCTGATCATCGTCTTCCTGGGCTTGGAAACCTTCTCCCTCGCGGTTTACGTCCTGGCCGGCTTCTTCCGCACGAACCCCAAGTCCAACGAGTCCTCATTGAAGTATTTTCTCCTGGGAGCCTTCTCCACCGGTTTTCTGCTTTACGGGATCGCCCTGCTCTACGGGGCCACGGGAACCACCAACCTGAAGGGGATCTATGATTTCCTCCGCCGGGCGGATCTCTTCACCGACCCCATCCTGCTGATCGGCATGGGGCTCCTCATCGTGGGTTTCGGGTTCAAGGTGGCCTCGGTCCCCTTCCACATGTGGACCCCTGATGTGTATGAAGGGGCTCCTGCCTCGGTCACCGCGTTCATGTCCGTGGGGCCCAAGGCGGCGGGATTTGCCGCCTTCTTGCGCGTCTTTCTGTATTCCCTCTCCTCCCTGCAGGGCGACTGGGTCTGGGTCCTTTGGGTCCTCGCCGTCCTGACCATGACCCTGGGCAACGTGGTGGCCATCGCCCAGAAGAACATCAAGCGCATGCTGGCCTATTCCAGCATCGCCCATGCCGGCTACATCCTGGTGGCCATGGTGGCGGCCAGCGAGCTCAGTACGGCGAGCATCCTGTATTACCTCCTGGCCTACGCCTTCATGAACCTGGGGGCTTTCGGCGTGGTGATCCTCTACGGACGAAAGGGCGAGGAGAACATCCAGATTGCCGATTACAGCGGGATGGCCTCCCGGTATCCCCTCCTGGCGGCGGCCATGGCCGTTTTCATGTTTTCCCTTGCGGGCATTCCCCCCACGGCCGGCTTCGTGGGCAAGTTCTACATCTTCAGCGCAGCGGTCAAGGCCGGCTACGTGGGCCTGGCCGTGATCGGGGTTCTGAACAGCGCCCTGTCGGTTTATTTTTACCTCCGCGTAACGGTGATGATGTACATGCGCAGCCCCGATAAGGAGCCGGCCGGAGGCCTGGACTTCTCTCCCGGAATGGTCATCGCTCTTCTGATCGCCGTCTTCTTTACCCTTCAGATGGGCATCTTCCCGGCGGATTACCTGAATCTGGCCAGGCAATCGGTCCTTCCCCTTATGTGAATCATTCCCGGATCCGCTCTTTCCGCCCAAAATTAGAAAAAAGCCGGTAAGATCCGGGGAAGGGATCCTTCATGAGAAGCCGCCGGAATTTGAGCCGGGCCGGAAGGATGAGGAAAGAAGGCTCCATGATGGGCTGGCCACTGACGCCGCAGGGGGAGCAAACTCCCGCGTGCTTTCGAAAATGGCCACCCTCCCGGAGCGAAACAAGGAAAACCCTTTCAGGCATCGACCTGATACGATTGATATTCACTTTTTGGGGAGCGGCAGGAATATACAAAAAACGACATTGAGCATCAAGAAAATTTCCAGTTGTTGAAGTCTCCCCTTTTCAGGCTCTGCCCGCAGTGGGGGCAGACTTTGGGGCTCCCCTGGTAGGGCCGGCCGCAATAGAAGCAGGGAGTAGAGGAGGCGGGAGCGGGAGCGCGGCCCGGGATGATAACCAGTTGTTTTCTCTTACTCCGGTAAAAAAAATAGAGGGGCAGAAAAACGATCAGGAGGAAGAAGACACCGATGGCCCAGAGGAGTCCCTGCATGAAAGTGTAGCCGTGCTTCTGGGAGTCGAAGAAAACCCAGAGGGCCACGATCAGCGGAACCATATAAAAAAGGATAAAAAAGAAACCCATTCAGAGCCCTCCCCCAAAAGCACCTATTCGCGTTCGGCTTCCAGCTGTCAGCATAAAAAATTGAAAAAATATGCTGAACGCTAACCGCTGAATGCTGATCGCTATTTTTTAAGGCTGTCATACCATTCCAGATTTTTCTTGATCAGTTCCGGAATGGGCAGCCGGTAAGGACAGCGGGGGAGGCAATCCTCGCACTCGGTGCATTCCCGGGCCTTTTCCGCGACCGCTTTGACCCAGGCAATCTCATCGGGACCCCCGAACCTCCGGATGACGGACTTGATCCCCATCATCAGCTGGATGTTGATTCCCTGCGAGCAGGGTTGGCAGTAATCGCAACGTCGGCAGAATTGCTGGTCGAATTGTTGTCTGACTTGTTGAATGCAAGCCTGATCCGCCTCACTGAGGGGTTGACCTTCGTCGTAGATCTTCCAGTTCTCCCGCGCTTTTTCCACCGTCTCCGAGCCCGGGATGGGTACGACATCCGGGGTGGACAGAACATATTTCAGAGCCGGGCCGGCATCCTCGATGACCCCCCCGGAGAAGGGCTTCATGGCCAGAACTCCTATGTCCTTGGCCCGCGCCACGGGGAAGATCCTCCGGGCGGCGTCCGGCTCTAGAAAACTGTAGCAGGCCATGATCACCTCAAAGCGATCTTCCTGAAGCGCCTTCTCCAGGATATCCAGGCTGTGGCTGGTGAGGCCGATATGATCGATGAGCCCCTCCGCTCTGGCTTTCTTTAATCCCTCATAGGCTCCGCCCGGTCCCATGACCCTTTCATAATCTTCGGCCTTGGAAACATTGTGCAGGTGGTAGATCTGGATCTTCTTCACCCGCAGCTGACGCAGGCTCTCTTGAACGTCATCATAAATTTTTTCCGTCCGGTTGGCGGACTTGGTGGAAAGGATGACCGGGCGGCAGATCCTGGAAAGAGCCAGTCCGATCCGCCGTTCGCTGGTCGTATAGGCCCGGGCCGTGTCGATGAGGTCCACCCCCATTTCCACCGCGGCCTGCACCACGGACACGGCCTGTTCCTCGCTCACCCGCTGAATGGGGATTGACCCCCAGCCGAGTTTTTTCACCGTAAGATTTGTGCGTCCGAGTCTTTCTTTCTGCAAAAAGCCTCCTTCCAGGCTCTGAGCGGCCAGAATCCCCCTCACCCTTCTCCCCCGACGGGAGCGGGGGAACAAAATAACAGAGCTGATCGCTGACCGCTGACGGTTGAATGCTGGTTCTTTTTTTTCTCGGGTCCCACTTTCTCGGGTCCCATTTTTTCGTATCCAGCTTTCCCTGGGAGAACAACAGGGCAAGGAGGATCAGAAGGCCGATCAGGATATAAAGGATCGAGCGCCCCCATCCCGAAGAGGGAGAGATCGGCTCAGGCGAGTAGGGCGAGGGCTCCCCGGTGTCGTACCGAACCGTGTCTGCCCCGGCCGGGATGACCGGCTGGGGCGGAGCTTCTGGAGCCTCCATCAGCACGGTTCCCTGAACGATCTGATCTTTTCGGGCCCCCTCGAGCAGGAGGCTGGCTTCCTGTCCTGCCTGAGCCGTTTCCACCAGGCGGCGGGAGACCTCGATGGCGGCTACAACTGCGCTGGCCATTTGCCCGTTCGTGCCGATGAACCCGATTTCATCGCCAACGGATACGGATCCTTTGTCCACCCGGCCGCTGACCACCACCCCTCTTCCGGGGATGGTGTAAACTCTGTTGGCAACGAAACGGAATTCCCGCCCCCTCTCCATTTCCTTTCCTCCGCCGACGATTTGACCCAGCTACAATATTTAATGGGACACAGATAAACACAACGCGGCAGAGCCGCAATAAAAAATTTTATATTGGACACAGATGAACACAGATAAACACAGATAAAAACCCCAAAATTCGAAATGCCTAAAATGCCTAAAATCAAATGAAGGGCTTTATCGCCATTGACTAAACGCTATGAGCTATGACCTATGAGCTATTATTGGACGCAGATAAACACGGATCAACACGGATAAAGGGTTAAGGACAAACGAGTAACCCGTAACCAGTAACGAGTAACGGTTTTTTCCCGCAGCGTCTCGGGCCCCGATTTTCCGCCCTAGCCTTTTTCCACAGTTACACAAGTCATCGTCCGAGATACTCCCTCTGTCCCCCGGATCTTGGAGAGAATGACTTCTCCCAGTTCGTGGAGATTCTTGCCCTCGACCAGCAGGATGATGTCAAAAGGTCCGGTTACGGTGTGAGCCGATTTGACTTCCTTGAGTTTGGTCAGCCCCTCGAATGCGCTCTTGGTCTTGTCCGCCTCCACTCGAATCAAGACGTACGCCGAGACAGCCATGGGAACCTCCTTTCGAATGAGAGCCATCAGCACTTCGCCCTCAGCCCTCAGCGTTCAGCTGAAAAAGGAACAACCTTTCCACGGAACAGATCGCCTGAAGGCTGAAAGCTGACCGCTGATAGCCGATCGCTATCTTATTACTCCCTCTTTGCGCAGTCGTTCGATTCTCTCTTTATTATATCCCAATCCTTCCAGGATTGCTTCGGTGTGTTCTCCGAAATCCGGAGCGGGCGTACGAGCTTCGCCGGGGGTTTCGGAAAATTTAATGGGGACTCCGATTTGCTTGATCCTTCCAGCCTTGGGGTGAGAGACCTCCACCAGCATATTCCGGTGAAGCACCTGGGGGTTGGAGAATGTCTCTTCCAGGGAATGGACGGCGGTCACACAGGTGTCCTGCTTCATCAGGATCTCCAGCCATTCCTCCCGGCTCCTGGTGAGAAAGATGCGGGTCATTTCCTCTTTGATCTCCTGCGTCCGGGGCTCCCTTTCCTTGGGAACCTGGTGGGCCCATTCCGGTTTGCCCAAAGCCCGGGAGAGGTTGGCCCAGAACTTGTCCTCCAGAGCCCCCACGGCCAGATACTTCCCGTCTTGAGTCCGGTAGGTCTGATATTGGGGCAGGCCGCCAGTGAGCCTCCGCTCCCCCATCCGGGGAGATTCACCTTCGGCAAAAAAGAGCGCGGCGGCATCCGGAATCAGGGAGACGACCCCGTCCAGCATGGAAACATCCACGAATTGACCCCGGCCGGTTTTCTGCCGGGCCATGAGAGCGGTTAGAATCCCGATCACCGAGTAAAGCCCTCCGGCCACCAGGTCGGCAATCTGGATCCCGGGGATGGCGGGAGGTCCGCCCTTCGGCCCGGTCAGGCCCAAAATTCCGCCAATTCCGATATAGTTGATGTCGTGCCCGGCCAGGTCTCGGTAGGGTCCGTCCTGCCCGAATCCGGTAAGGGAACAGTAGACCAACCGGGGATTCACCTTTTCCAGGTCGTTATACCCTACCCCCAGACGGTCCATCACTCCCGGGCGAAACTGTTCGATCAGGACGTCGGCCCCTTTCTCAACCATCTTCAAAAGGATGGATCGCCCCTCAGACTTTTTCAGGTTGAGCGTGATGCTCTTCTTGCTCCGGTTCAGGAGAAGATGCCGCGCCCCGATTTGCTGGATGTGGGGCGTATACCAGCGGGCATAATCACCCTGCTCGGGTTCCTCGATCTTGATGACTTCGGCCCCCAAGTCTCCCAGGAGCATGGTCCCGTAGGGCCCCGGCAGAAGCCGGGTCAGGTCCAGGATGGTAATTCCCTCCAAAGGCCTCATCAGTTTCCACCCATTCCGTAAGTCGCAAGTCGTAAGGCGCGAGAGCGCAAAATTTCTTTTCCCACCGGCGTCTTGCGCTTTTTCCCCCTTGCGCCTTACGCCTCGCGACTTGCGGTCTTTAAAGCTTTACGTTTTCCTGGACGTACTTGACGATGTTCTCGGTGGAAGTCCCCGGGCCGAAGACGTCCCTGACGCCCACCGCTTTCAGCGCCGGGATATCCTCTTCGGGGATGACCCCCCCTCCCAGGACGAGAAGGTCCTTGACCCCCTTTTCTTTGAGGAGCTCCATCACCCGGGGGAACAAATAATCGTGCGCTCCTGAAAGGATGCTCATCAGCAGCGCATCCACGTCTTCCTGGATGACGGCCGCGGCGATCTTCTCCGGCGTCTGGCGCAGGCCGGTATAAATGACTTCCATGCCGGCGTCGCGCAACGCCCGGGCAATGACCTTGGCCCCGCGGTCATGCCCGTCCAGCCCCGGCTTGGCCACCAAGACCCGAATCTTCCTTTCCGCCATATCTCCAACCCCTTTCATTTTTCGTGAGAGCGCGAGTCGCGAGGGCGCAAGTCGTAAAGAAAAAGGACTTCTTTGATCCTCTCGCCCCTTACGCCTTGCGACTTACGCCTTGCGGTATTTACACGGACGCGATCGGTTCGTATTCGCCGAAGACCCCCCGCAGGACGTCGCACATCTCTCCCAGGGTGCAGTAGGCCCGGACGCAGGCCAGGATGGGAACCATCAAGTTCCCGTCCCCTTGGGCCACTTTCCTCAACTCTGCCAGCGTGGCCTGAACTTTTTTCGAGTCCCGGGAAGACTTCAGCTCGGCGATCCGCTTGACTTGCAATTCCCGGACCCGGGGATCCACTTTTACCAGCCCCTTCACCGGGAGCTCTTTGATCTGGAATTTATTGACCCCCACCAGGATTCGGTCCCCTGCTTCGATCTCCCGCTGGTACCGGTACGAACTCTCCTGGACCTCCTGCTGGATGTATCCCTTCTCGATGGCCCTCACCGCTCCTCCGAGCTGATCGATCTTGGCGATGTATTCCGCCGCCCCTTTCTCGATCTCATCGGTCAGTTTCTCCAGGTAAAAAGAACCGCCCAGGGGATCCACGGTATCGATCAGCCCCGATTCATGGGCGATGATCTGCTGCGTCCGGAGAGAGAGACGCACCGACTCTTCCGTGGGAAGCGCCAGGGCCTCATCGTAGGAACAGACCGCCAGGGACTGGCATCCCCCCAGGACCGCGGCCATGGCCTGGAAGGTGGTCCGGACGAGGTTATTGAGGGGCTGCTGGGCAGTGAGGGTGCAGCCCCCGGTCTGGGTGTGAAAACGCAGCATCCAAGACCGCGGGTCTTTCGCTTTGAAGCGTTCCTTCATGATCCTGGCCCAGAGCCGGCGGGCGGCCCGGAACTTGGCCACCTCCTCCAGAAAGTTTATGTGGGTGTTGAAGATCCAGGAGATCCGGGGAGCGAAATCGTCGATCTTCAACCCCGCCTTCACACCCGCTTCCAGATAAGCGATGGCGAAGGCGAAAGCGAAAGCTACCTCCTGAATTGCGGTCGAACCCGCCTCCCGGATGTGGTAGGCACCCACGCTGATCGTGTTCCACTGGGGTACCTCCCGGGAGCAGTACTCGAAGATGTTGGTGATCAGACGCATGGATGGCTGGGGGGGAAAGATATACGTTCCCCGGGCCACGTATTCTTTGAGCACGTCATTCTGGATGGTCCCCCGAAGATCGCCCGGTTTCACCCCCTGCTTCTCGCCCACGACGACGTACATGGCCAGGAGGATGGCGGCGGTGGCGTTGATGGTCATGGAAGTGCTGACCTTGTCCAGGGGGATACCGTTGCAAAGGACTTCCATGTCCGCCAGGGAGTTGATGGCCACTCCCACCTTGCCCACCTCTCCCGCGGAAAGGGGGTGGTCCGAGTCATACCCAATCTGGGTGGGAAGGTCGAAAGCCACCGAGAGTCCTGTCTGCCCCTGCTCCAGGAGGTATTTATAGCGTTTGTTGGACTCCTCCGCGGTGGCAAACCCCGAATACTGGCGCATGGACCAGACCCGACCGCGGTGCATGGTCGGCTGAATCCCGCGGGTAAAGGGGTATTCGCCCGGAAACCCCAGATCGTGGCAATAATCGAATTCGGGAATATCTCCCGGCGTGTAGAGGATATCAATCTCCATTCCCGAGGTGCTTTGAATCTTATTCGGTGGCTTTTTCAGACATCGTCGCTCCCAACTTTTTCTCTCTTCCAGTAACTTATTATTGCTCATTTCCACGAACCTCTCTCTCGGCCCAAAGGCCAAAATTAATCCCTACCTTCTTGAATTTATTATCATCGATGCTTGGCCATATATTAATCTACAGGAGGAAAAATTACAAGGGGCGTTGACAGAAGCGAATTGACTCACAATAAATGTTACCGAGAAAGGAGGTAAAAAGGGATCGTTGACTCATAATAGGGGTTACCGAAGGAATCCCCTATAAGAAAGGTCCATGATGAGCCCACGATCAAAAAAAGAATACATCGAATCCATCTATCTCCGTTACCGCGAGGCCTCCCGTAGCAAAAAAGTCCTCATCCTTAACGAATTTTGCGCCACCTTAGGCTACCACCGTAAACACGCCATCCGGGTACTCAAAAAATTCAAAAGATTCCGTAAAAACAAAACCAAGCGGCCAGGCCACACTCCTTTCTACTCCCAACCCCAAATCCTCAAACCCCTCAAAAAAATCTGGCTGGCCGCCAACTTGCCTTGCTCCAAACGCCTCAAAATCATCCTTCCCCTCTGGATCGCGGGCTATATCCAATCCTTCGGCCCTCTGCCACCACAGACCCAACAAGCCTTATCCCGCATCTCCCCGGCCACCATCGACCGCATCCTTTCCCCCACCCGCATCCATTATAAAAAACGGGGCCGCTCCACCACCAAACCCGGTACCCTCCTGCGCAACCAAATCCCCATCAAAACCAACCAGGGGGATGAATCCCGCCCCGGCTTCCTCGAAGCCGATACCGTCGCCCACTGCGGCGATTCTCTTGCGGGCATGTTCGCCTACACCCTCCACATCGTCGATATCGCCACCGGCTGGACCGAACAAAGACCCGTCTGGGAAAAAGGCCAAACCGATATCCTCAAACAAATCCAGAATATCCAATCCTCCCTCCCCTTCCCCCTCCTCGGCTTCGACTGCGACAACGGCTCCGAATTCCTTAACCACCACCTCTACCGCCACTTCTCCCAAGGCCCCAAACTCATCCAGTTCACTCGCTCCCGCGCCTACCACAAAAAAGAAGACAACGCCCATATCGAAAAAAAAACTGGACCCCTGTCCGCCAATGGCTCGGCTACCAACGCTTCGATAACCCCCTAATCGTCCCCCTCCTAAATAACCTCTATCCCCACGAATGGAGACTCTTCCACAACTTCTTCTGCCCCTCCGCTAAACTCCTCAGCAAAAAAAGAATCGGCTCTAAAACCCTCAAACACTATGACTCCCCCAAAACCCCTTACCAACGAATTATCGACTCTCCCCTCATCTCCCCGCAGACCAAACTTTCTCTCGCCAAACAACTTGATTCCCTCAACCCCTTCGTGCTAAGAAAGGCCATGGAAGAAAAAATCAAAAAAATCTTCCTCGCCGCTTCCAAACCCCTACCTGCTACCAACGATCCCTCTCGGTAACATTTTTCAATGAGTGAACGGGCCTTGACCCCCGTTTTCATTTTGCTTTTAGCGTGGGATTGAACGGATGGCGGAAAAAGAATCGGCGGGCCGGAATCCTCCTCAACTCCATCTCCACCCTTCGGACTTCTTCTGGACCTTCTGCCGATCGACCCACAAAACCTCGGCGCCGGGAATCGCCCGGATGAAGGCCTGCGTTTCTTCCCTACGGGGGATGAAGGTGGCCGTGGCCAACCCATCCGCCAGGGTCAAGGAGGGGGCTAGGACGCTCACGCTGGTCCAGCGGCGGGGGGAGAGCCCGGTTTGGGGATCGATGATGTGATGGTATTTTTTTTCCGCGTCGAAGAAATTCTCGTAATCCCCCGAGGTGGCCACCGCCCCGTCCCGCAGGGGGATGACCTGGAGGGTCTGACTGCGCTCGAAGGGATCCTGAAGGGCGATTCTCCAGGGTTGACCATTTCCCTTGTCGCCCAGGGCCTGGATGTCTCCACCGGCGTTGATCAGGGCATGCTGAATTCCCAGGGCTTTCAGCCTGGCCACGGCCCTTTCCACGATGTATCCCTTGGCGATCCCGTCGAGGGAAATTTCCATCCCTTCCCGGAGGAACCGGATTTCTTTCTCCCCGCGATGGACGTGCTGCGCTCCCACCCTTTTCAGGACGAGGCGGATTTCTTCCGGCGGGGGAATCCGCCCTCTGCGGGAGAAGAATTCCTCAAATAAATCCAGAACGGGCTTGACCGAAATGTCGAAAACCCCCCGGGTCAGGCGGAAGAGGCGTTCCGCATGACCCATCACCTCATGAACTTCCGGAGGCACACCCTTCAGGAAACCCTGCCGGTTCAGTCGGGAAACGGGGGTTTCCGGCGCGTGGCGGTCCAGGAGAGGAATGAGATGTTCCATCTCGCCAAAGGCCCCCTCCATGGCTTCGGTGGCCTTCTCCCCGGAGGGATGCAGGACGATCACCGTGACCAGGGTCCCCATGAGCGGCCGGGTCCGGGTGACCGAGACCAACCCCCTCCCCCTTTCCCCGTCCCTCCCGGAAACGACCCAAACCAGGGGAGCCAGGCCCAAACCCAATGCTCCCGTCCATTTAAGGAACGTTCTTCGATCCATAGTTTTCTTTCCTTCTTCCCGCAAGGGATCTGAAATCTTCATGGGGTCCTCAAATTCCCGACGACTTGAAGTCGCAACCTGGCCCCTCCCGTATACCGGTCGATCAACGGAGTGCAGGCATTCATGATCAGGATCGAGTAACTGACCCCCTCCGGGAAGGACCCAAAGAGGCGGATCAAAACCGTTATCACCCCGCAGCCGACGCCGAACCAGATCCTTCCCCATTTGGTGACCGGGCTGGTGACCACATCCGTGGCCATGAAAAAAGCCCCCAGCATGAGCCCGCCGGAGAAAAGGTGAAAGACGGGGTCCTTGCCGAAGAGGCCCGTGAGAATCGCCACCGTTGTCAGGTAGGTAAAGGGAATGTGCCAGGTGATGGTGCCCTTGTAAAGCATGTAGGCGCCCCCCAGTAGAACGGCCAGGGCGCAAGTTTCCCCGATACACCCCCCGGTGTTTCCCAAGAAGAGGTTCAGGTAAGGGGTCAGGACTCCCTCATTCTTCATCAGGGTCAAGGGAGTGGCCGAACTGACCGCATCGACCGCCTGGATCTTCCAGGTGGAAGGAAACCAGGAGAGGCGGCCCAAGTAGGAACCCCAGTCAAAAGGTGCCACCCAGGAAGTCATGTGGGCAGGCCAGGCCGCCAGGAGGAAGGTCCGGGCAAACAAAGCGGGGTTGAAAATATTGTGCCCCAGTCCCCCGAAGATCTGTTTTCCAAGGGAAATGGCCACCGCGGAACCCACCACCGGAAGCCAGAAGGGAACCTGGGGAGGAACGTTGAAAGCCACCAGAATACCCGTCACCAGGGCGCTTCCGTCCAGGATGGTGATACGATCGCTGGTCAAGATATTGTAGACCACCGGCCGGAAGCGGTACCCCGGGGTCTTGATCATTTGAATGATTGCCTCGGTGGCCATGGCCGAAAGGATGGAAAGGGCGATCACCACGATGGCGTAGGGGCCGGCAAAGAAGACTGCGGCCAACATGACCGGAACGGCCGCAATATAGACGTCGAACATGAGGCAATGGTTGGTCTCCCCGTTCTTGATGTAGGGCGGGCCGGAAACAATCAAAGGGTTCGGCATTCTCTCATCCTTCTCTATCCCTAAGACCCAACTTCCTCGGGATGCCTTTCCTTGCGGGACTTGGCTTCCCGCAGGATCTCCGCCAGGGGAATTCTCGCCGGGCACACATAGGTGCAAAGCCCGCAATCGATGCACAGAAAAAGGCCTTTTTCCTCGGCCTCGGCGAACATCTTTTTCCGGCAGTAGCCCGCGATCAGGTTGGGCAGGATGGATACCGGGCACCGGTCCACGCATTTGGCGCAACGGATGCAGGGCCCTTCCTGGTACATCTTGGACTGGTGCCCCTTCCCCATGGCAAAGGAGACCAAGGCCAGAATCCCGGGGGTCTGCTGGGTAACCGGGACCTGGGCGTCAGGCTGGGAGATCCCGGTCAGCGCTCCCCCCATGACGATCTGGGTCAGTCTCTCCAGGTCTCCCCCGCACCGGCGGATCACCGCTTCGAAGGGCGTTCCCACCCTGACCTTTACGTTCAGCGGACGGGGGATTCCGGAACCGGATACGGTGATGACCCTTTCGATAAAGGGGAGGCGCTCTTCCACCGCGGCCCGCACGGCCGGCAGGAAAGCCATGTCCACGAAGGTCGCCCGGGGGGGCGACGACCCGTTTCTCCTTTTCAGGACTTCCCGGGCCAGTTCGGCTTCTCCGGCCGGGGGGATCGCCTGGCGGACCCGGCAGGGGACGATCCTTTTTTCTTTCCCCAGCGCTTCCTCTAGGGCCCAGAGAAGGCCGGGCTGACTCCGGTCCACGTAGACGCAGGAGCGGGAAATCGAAAAGATGTCCATCAGCGTCGCTAATCCGCCCACCACCCGGGAAGCCTCCTGGCGGAGGAGGTACGGGTGGACCGCAAGGTTCGGCTCGAACTCCGTCCCGTTGACCATCAGGATATCTGTGTTCCCACCGGAGAGGCGGGGGTAATTCAGGGGGATCCCGGCCTGGAGGAGCAGGTCCGGTCCCACTTCTGTTTCCGCAGGAATCTTCAATGGGGGCTCTTCCTTCCCCTGGGATTCAATGACCACGCTGGCCACATGGACGCCTTGCGGAGCCGGGTGCGTTTCCACCTCTTTCACTTTCCCGGAGATGGTGGCGTGAACCGCCAGGCGAAAGGATCCCTCGCCCCTTTCCCCGATCTTCTGGCCGGCGGCCACCTCTTCCCGCGGTTTGACCAGGCATTGATAAGGGTCCCGGGGATTTTCCTGGAGAGGAATGATCACCGCCCCGGGGTCTAAAAAGGATTGGGCGGGTTGGTCGTACGCCGCGCCGCTGGACCGGGGGGGAGTCTGCTTGCGCCGGATGAAGGTGGGCAGGAAACCATCCATCTTCAGCCTCCCTGCTCCACCAGGCGGCGTATCTCCTGGCCGAATTGTTCCGCCTTTTCCAGTTTTTTTCGGGTAAGGGTCAACCCCAGGAGGGTCGTGGTGTAGGAAAACCCGATGAGCTTCACTTTTTTCTCCTCCAAAATATGGAGCAGATCCTCGTAGGCATGGTTGCGGGACAGGCCGGCTCCGCCGGTGAGGCAGACAGCCACTTTCTTGCCTTCCAGGTTCCGGCATTCCCGGATGTAGGACGCCAACGCCAGAAAGGGGTGAACCTTCATGACCATGACCCAGGCAGCGAGGCAAAAAAGGTCATAAGGACCGGCATCCAGGGTAAATTTGGGCTGGAATTCCTTCAGGACTCCTTCGGGAGAAAGGTCCAGCTTGACTACGTCGATCTCTCCCCCCAATCCCCGGGCAAAACTCCGGGCCACCTTTTCCGTGTTTCCAGTCTTGGAAACGTATACCAGCAGGATCTTCAAGCGGTCGCCGCTCCTCTCTGCACAATGCTTCCCGTCGGGCAGGCTTCCACGCAGAGGCCGCAATTGGTGCATTTCTCCACGTCGATCCGGGCCAGGTTGTCTTCCACCCGGATGGCTTCTACCGGGCAGGTCTTCTCGCATTTCTTGCAGGCGATACACCCTTTTTTGCAGGCCTGCATGACCTTCTTGCCCTTCTCCCTGGACAGGCAGGCAACGTACACCCGGGAGGAAGAAGGGATCAGAAGAAGCATTCCCTTGGGACACTCTTCGATGCACTTTCCGCATCCCACGCATTTTTCCGGGTCGACGACGACGAGCCCCTTCTCCCCTTTGCGGATGGCCTGAAACGCACAAACCTCCACGCAATCGCCGAATCCCAGGCAGCCGTAGGAGCAATCTTTATCCCCTCCGAAGGAAAGGGCGGCTGCCCGGCAGCTCTTCAAGCCCGCGTATTCAGCGCCCTTCCGGGCTACCCCGTCCTCTCCCTGGCAGCGCAGAACAGCCACAAATTTTTCGACCGCCTGATTCTCTACCCCCAGGATGGAAGCAATCGCCGCCGAGCCCTTTTCATCCACCACCCGGCAGGCCCCGGGCGTCGTCTTTCCGCTCACCAGCTCCCTGGCATACTGGGCGCAGCCGGCGAACCCGCAGGCCCCGCAGTTGGCGCCCGGCAATATCTTGATGAGATCCCCCACCCGGGGGTCCAGGGTGACGGAAAAAAACCTGGAGGCCACCAGGAGCAGGCTGCCGCAGAGGAGGCCGATTCCCCCCAGAATCAAGACCGAATAAAGGATGACCGAATCCACTCCCATGTCTGCTTCCTATTTGGAGAAGAACCCCTGAAATCCGAAGAAGGCGAAGGCCATCATGCTGGTGATGACGAAGGCGATGGGAAACCCTCTCATGCACTGCGGTACGTCGCAGAGCTCCAGCCGCTCCCGGATGCTGGCCATGATCAGGATGGCCATGGTGAACCCCACCCCGCCGCCGAAACCATTGACCAATGTTTCCAGCAGATTGTACCCCTCCTTGACGTTCAGCAGGGAAACCCCTAAAACGGCGCAGTTGGTGGTGATCAGGGGGAGGTAGATGCCCAGCGCCTCCTGGAGCAGGGGAGAGGTCTTGGCAATGACCATTTCCACGAACTGAACGAAGGTGGCAATGACCAGGATGAAGACGATGGTCTGTAAAAATTCCAGCTGGTAGGGAACCAGGAAGAAATGAAAGAAAAACCAGGTCACCAGCGAGGCCATGGTCATGACAAAGGTGACCGCGATCCCCATGCTGAGAGCCGCCTTGGACTCCTTGGAGACCCCCAGGAAGGGGCACAGCCCCAGGAACCGGCTCAGGATGAAGTTGTTGATCAGGACCACGCTAAAAAAGATGACGATGACTTTTTCCATTATGGTTTCCTGCCGAGATGATTCATCAGGCCGATGAGCAGGCCGATGGTCAGGAAAGCGCCGGGGGCCAGGATCATGATCACCGCCGGATCAAAGTGTGCTCCAAAGACCGGGTATCCCAGGACCGTTCCGTTTCCCAGGGCTTCGCGGATGGAGGCGATGAGGGTAAGGGCCAGGGTGAACCCAGCGCCCATTCCCAGGGCATCGGCGATGCTGTAAAAAACGGGCTCCCGGGAGGCGAAGGCTTCGGCCCGGGCCAGGATGATGCAGTTGACCACGATGAGGGGGATAAAAATTCCCAGGGCCTTGTGCAGGTCCGGGGTGAAGGCCTCGAGGGAGAGGTCGGCGATGGTCACGAAGGTGGAGATGATGATGATGAAGACGGGGATCCGGACTTTCGCGGGGGTGAAGTTCCGGATCAGAGAGACCATGATGTTCGACCCCAGGAGGACAAAGGTCGCCGCCACCCCCATGCCCAGCGCGTTGATCACCGAGGTGGAGATGGCCAGGGAAGGGCACATCCCCAGGACCAGGCGGAAGGTGGGGTTTTCCCGCGAGATCCCCTTGAAAATTTCATCGCCGAAGCGGAATCGGGTTGCCATTTGGTTTTTCAATTCCCCTTCAAAATCTTTTCCGCGTGGGCCTGGTACAGGGTCAGGCCTTCCCGGATCCCCTTGGTGATGGCCCGGGAGGAAATGGTCGCCGCGGTGACCTGGTCGAAATCCCCCCCCCTCTTCTTCACTTCCCAGCGGGAAGAAGTCAAATCCTTGCTCAGGAACTGATGGAGATAGGCATCCTTGGTGGCCTTGTTTCCCAATCCCGGGGTTTCATTCTGTTCCAGAACCCGCAGGCCGTACACTTTTCCCTCCGGAGTCACCCCGATCATCAGGGAAATCTTTCCCCCGTACCCGACGGGAGTGCTCCGGAAAGCCACACCGGTTGGGGTACCGTTCTTTTTGCCCACGTAAAACTCCACCGCTTCCCCCTGTTTACCGGGAATTTTCACCGCTTCCTTGTCCGGCTGATTGTTGAAAGGAGGCAGGACCTCGGCGATGGCGGCTACTTTTTTCTCGTAGCGTTTGACCTCGATGATGGGTTTGGTTATGGTGTAGGTGTAGGATAGAGCCCAGCCAGAGAGAACCGATACCAGGGTCAGAATCCCAGCCAGCTGTAAGAATTCACGCATCTCTTGATGTCTTTCATAAGACTCGGCCGCGTATTCGTCGATTCCCGCGCAGCTATATCTTGAACCGCGACTTCAATTCCCCCACCCAGAATTTCTCCAGAGGGGATCCTTTAGTCCTCTACCACGGGGGTAAAAAGCTTGTCAAGAAAATTTAACCGATAATTTTTACCCTTGACAGCCCTCATCGGTCAAAATAATATTGGATTTTAAATTGTAGAATTTTTGGGCTTATCGCCCAGGCCGTTTCCATGAGTATGAGCATTATCATCATCGGAGCGGGCGAAGTCGGTTACCATCTCGCCCAGCGCCTCTCCCAGGAAAAGAAAGACGTCGTGGTCATCGACCGCGACTGGGAGAAAATCAAACGGGTCCAGAACACCCTCGACGTGCGGGCCATCCATGGAAGCGGCGGCTCCATCAGCCTTCTCCGCGAAGCGGGGATCTCCGAAGCCTCCATGGTGATCGCGGTCACCAACAGCGACGAAGTCAACATGATCTCCTGCCTGGTGGCCGGGGTTCAGGACAAGGTCCCCAAGAAGATTGCCCGCGTCCGGGACCCGGAATATTCCGCTCTCTTCCCCCTCTTCGACAAGGAACACCTGGACATCGACCTGGTCATCAACCCGGACCACGAAGTGGTGGACCTGATCCTGAAACTCATGGAGGTCCCGGGTGCGGTGGATGTGGCCGACTTTGCCGGCGGAAAGGTCCGCATGGCCGGCCTCCCCCTGCTTTCCGACAGCCCTCTGGCCGGCAAGACGCTGGCGGATATTTCCTCCCTGTACCCCAATTCGGGGATTCTCATCGTAGCCGTCCAGAAAGGAGACCGGGTCTTCATCCCCAAGGGACCCGACGTCATCCGGCCCAATGACCTCCTTTTCATGGTCATGGCCCGGGACAAGATGCAGGAGGCGCTGGAAAGCTCCGGTCATAAACGGCCGTCGATCAAGCGAGTCATGATCCTCGGGGGGAGTCTGATCGGCATGGAACTGGCCGAGCACCTGGAAAAGCGGGACATTCAGGTCAAGATCATAGAGCAGAATGAGGACCGTTGCCGGCAGATTGCCGAAAAATGCGACCGCGCCCTGGTCCTCCGGGGAGATGCCACCTACCAGGACCTGCTCATCGAGGAGAACGTGGCCCAGATGGATACTTTCATTGCCGTCACCGAGGATGAGGAGACCAACGTGATGATCTCTCTCCTGGCCAAGAAGATGGGGGTCCGGCGGGTCATTACCCTGGTGAACAAAGTCGGCTATTCTCCCCTGGTCCATTCCATCGGCGTGGACGTGGTGGTCAGTCCCCGGCTGGCGGCGGTGAATAAAATCATGCAATTTCTCCGGCGGGGAAAGATTCTCTCCATCTCCTCCCTCCCGGAGGAGAATGCGGAAGCCTTTGAAGCCGTGGCCATGACCGGGTGATGATCTTCGCCCTGACCTCGGCCCTCAAGGAAGTGGAAAAGGCCCTCATGGTCAAACTGGAGTACTGGTAACCTTGTCTCCCTCCACCCTCCTAAATCTCCTGGGATTTCTGAACCTCCTGCTGGCCGGCGCCATGGTCTTTCCCCTCCTGGTGAATTGGATCTACGGGGAACCCCACGGCCGGGCGTTTCTCTTTTCCATCGCCCTAACCGCCCTGAGCGGCCTCGTCATGTTCCTGCTTTTCAAGCGATCTCCCCGGGACTTGACCTTTCGCGACGGGATTGCCATCGTGAGTTTCGGATGGATCAGCGCTATTTTTTTCGGGGCTCTCCCCTACCTGTTCACCGGGACCTTTGGTTCCCTGGTGGACGTCTTTTTTGAAGCCGCCTCGGGCTTCACCACCACCGGCTCCACGGTCATGACCGACATCCAGAAGAATTCCCACGGGGTGCTGTTCTGGCGCGCGCTCACCCAGTGGCTGGGGGGAATGGGGATCATCCTGCTTTCTCTGGCGATCCTCCCTTTCCTCGGAGTCGGAGGAATGCAGCTCTACAAGGCGGAGGTCCCCGGGCCCGCGGCAGACAGACTACGCCCCAAAATCTCCCAGACCGCGAGGATTCTGTGGGAGGTGTACCTCCTCATTTCCGGGATTGAGGTGCTGGTTCTTCTCGCGGGGGGGATGAATCTTTTTGACGCCATCTGCCACACTTTCACCACCATGGCCACGGGCGGTTTTTCCCCCAAGAATGAAAGCATCGAGTTCTACCGGAGCCCGTTCATCGAATACGCGGTTACCATCTTCATGTTCGTGGCCGGGGCCAATTTTTCCCTTCACTACCTCGCTCTCAGGGGAAACCCGAAAGTCCTCTGGCAAGACCCGGAATTCCGATTCTACGCCGGCGTGACTTTCGTATCCACGGGGCTGATTACCTTCAATCTGTGGTCCCATCTGCCCGGAAACCTCCTGGAATCCTTCCGCCTGGCTCTCTTCCAGGTCGTTTCCATCCAGACCACGACCGGCTACACCACGACCGATTTTGAAAAATGGCCCGTTTTTTCCCAGTATCTCCTCCTGGCCCTCATGTTTATCGGGGGTTGCGCCGGGTCCACCGGCGGGTCCATTAAGTGCGTGCGGATCTACGTTTTGATCAAACAGGGCGCCCGGGAGCTCTACCGGCTTGTCCACCCCCACGCCGTAGCCCCGGTGAAGCTGGGGAGAAAAGCTGTCTCCCAGGAGACCCTGAACGGAATCATGAGTCTCTTCTTCCTTTACATCGGGATCTTCCTGGGGTGCTCCCTGGCCTTTTCCCTGCTGGGAGCCGATTTCCTCACCTCCGTCTCGGCCGTGGCGACAGCCCTGGGTAACGTGGGTCCCGGCCTGGGCGCCGTGGGCCCGGCGGGACACTTTGCTTACCTTCCCGTGGCTTCCAAATGGATCCTCATCGCCTGCATGCTTTTCGGCCGTCTGGAAATCTACACCCTTCTCATCCTTCTCTTCCCCGAGTTCTGGCGGAAGTAACCTTGCCCACCTTGCAATGCCCTCGCAAGGCCCTTGCTTCCGGGCCACAGGCTTGCTATTTTGGACAAAAGGCTATCGCCAAAATCCAGGTGGGCAAGGAACTCGTTGTTTTCCCCTGCGGATCGGTGTATTATGGGTGTTGGTAAGGGGAAAAGTGCAAAGGCACCTTCCCTTTCTTAGCCATGCCTAAGGAAGAAATCCTCCGGAACATTGCCCTTTTGCGAAGAGAAGTTCGGGAACTGCAGGAAGAATTTCTTTCCTTCAGGGAGGAGAAGTTGGGATTCTCCGAACTCCGGGGCATATTGCGTCGTCGGGGACTGGATCTTTTCCGGCAAAACCCGACTCAGCATCTATTCTTTCCGCCGGCCTTTCGGCAACAACAAAAACAACGGTTCTACGAACTCTTCAAGAAATATTCCTTCCGTCTCTTCCTCCGGGAGATCTTGATCCGCCGGGGGAGATTCCGGGTCTCCGAGGTGGTTCGTTTCTCCACTCCGGAAACCGGGAAAAAGTACCTTCAATTGCTGATGGAAATGGGCGTGGCCGAGCCCGCGGGGGGATTCCAGTACCGCCTGAGTCATGATGCTCCGGCCAGCCTCGGGCCCACCCTGGAATGGTTCATGGCCGAGGTCCTGCGCCGGGAATTCGCCTGCCCGGCCCTCTACGGGCTGCGCTGCCGCGGGGGCCGCTGCGGGGGAGACTACGATGTGGTGGCCCTAGTGGAAGGAAGACTCCTGTACATGGAGGTCAAGTCCTCTCCCCCGAAAAACATCGAGGCTGTTGAAATCCAGTCTTTTCTGGACCGGGTGAGGGATTTTCTTCCCCACCTGGCCCTCTTTTTTGTCGACACGGAGCTCCGGTTGAAGGACAAGATCGTTCCCTTCTTCGAGACGGAACTCTTTGCCCTGGGCCTTCGGGATAACGGCAATCCGCCCCTGGTTCAAAAAATCGGCGACGAGGTCTTTTTCGCTCCCCCGCGCATTTACATCCTGGGAAGCAAGCGATCCATCTCCCAAAACATGGCCATCTGTTTTCGTCATTATTTTTCCGATCCCCGGTCTTATCCGGAAGGGAATGCTTTTGCTGAACTTCTGCGAGGCTGATTCATGTCCCGTTTTTTCATCTTTCTCCTCTGCGCTTTCCTCCTGACCATCTTCCAGTCCACGCTTATCAGCCTCATCTTCCCTTCCTTCCTGAAACCGGACCTCATGATCGTGCTGGTCATATTCCTGGGGATTTACTTCCCCCTCCTTCCCGGGGCCTTTTTGGTCCTGTTCTGCGGCCTCCTCTACGACACCTTCTCCGGGGGGACCCTGGGCCTTTTCACCTTTGTCTATCTCTGCATCTATTTCGGACTGAAACTGCTGGCCAAATTTTTGATCTTGGGCGAGACGATTTCCTTCCGAACCATCCTGGTGGGGAGCCTGATGGGAGTGCAGACCCTGCTTCTCGTTCTTTTGCCGCCGGCCCTGGGGATGATCGGCCGGCTCTCCTGGCCCCGGGCAGGCTGGGTCCTGCCACAGATTCTTCTGACCTGCCTGTTCAGCTGGCCTCTTTTCAGCCTTTTCCGCAGGGTGGATATCCCCCCGGCGGAAGAAACGTTACCCCCGGTCTCCTAGCAATGCGGCTCAAACTGGACAAAAGGGAAACTCCGGAAATCCAAAAGGCCTTCTTGGCGGCCAACATCTTGATCGTCGTGGCCTTTTCCCTGATTTTCTCCCGCCTCTGGTATCTCCAGATCCTGAATGGGGAGTACTTCAAGGGCCTCTCGGAGAACAACCGGATCCGCATCCAGGAGATCGCCGCTCCCCGGGGGACCCTTTTTGACCGCAACGGGGTTCCTCTGGTGAACAGTTTTCCCTCCTTTGATGTCTCCATCTACCGGCAGGATGTTCCCGACATGAAAGCCCTGATTCCGGTCCTTACCCGGGTCCTTTCCCTGGACCCGCTAAGGCTGAGGGCCAGACTCGAAGGGGCCCGGGGAATTCCTCCCCACCAGCCCCTGAAGATCAAGACCGATATCCCCCGGAGGGAGCTGGCCGCGGTGGAGACCCGGCGTATGGATCTTCCCGGGGTGGTCGTTAACGTGGTCATCCGGCGGAACTATCCCTACAAGAACCTGGCTTCCCACCTCATCGGTTACCTGGGAGAGGTCAGCGAACATGAGCTGGGCATGGAAGAATTCGTCAATCACAAGCTGGGATACCTGGTGGGAAAATACGGGATCGAGCAGAAGTTCGAGCTGGAGCTGATGGGTGAAAGCGGCGGCCGCCAGATCGAAGTCAACGCCCTGGGGCAGAAGATCAGAGTCCTGGGACAGGTCGAGCCCAGCCCGGGAAACAGCGTCCACCTGACCCTGGACCTGGAGCTTCAGAAGGCGGCTGAAAAGGCCATGGCCGGGAAACAGGGGGCGGTGGTGGTCATGAACCCTCAGAACGGGGACATCCTGGCCATGGCCAGCAAACCCGATTTCGACCCCAACCTCTTCGCCCGGGGGATCTCTCCCGACAATTGGAAGAGCATCTTGGACAACCCGGCACGTCCCCTTCAGAACCGGGCCATTCAGGGGCAATATCCCCCCGGGTCGATCTTCAAGATCCTGGTGGCCATGGCCGGGCTGGAAGAAAAATTGATCACCCCGGAGACCACCTTTCAATGCACCGGGTCCTATCCCTTCGGAAACCGCGAGTACCAGTGCTGGAAAAAGGAAGGGCACGGCCAGGTCAATCTGCGCAAAGCCCTCGTTGAATCCTGCGACATCTATTTTTATCAGCTGGGAATGCGCCTGGGCGTAAACCGCATCGCCAAATACGCTTCGGCCGCCGGCCTGGGCACCCCCACGGGGTTTCCCCTGGGCCTGGAGAAGACCGGCTTGGTGCCTACTTCTTCCTGGAAAATGAAACGGTTCGGCGTGCCATGGCAGGGGGGCGAAAACCTTTCCATCGCCATCGGTCAGGGATATTATCTGGCCACCCCGCTGCAGATTGCCTGTACCCTTTCGGCCCTTTTCAACGGGGGAAAATACTACCAGCCGCGCATTGTCCAGGGCGTCCGGGCTCCCGATGGGGAGGTACGCAGGGAATACCCACCCCTAGTCCTGAGAAACATCCTGATCTCCCCGGAGACCATCGAGTTCGTACGGGAGGCGCTCTGGGAAGCGGTTCATTCTCCCGCAGGGACAGGAGGGAGGGCCAAGGTGGAAGGTTTCAACATAGCGGGGAAAACCGGCACTTCCCAGGTCATCCAGAGGAAAGAAGGAAAGCCCGAGCCCATCCCGGCAGAACTGCAGGACCATGCCTGGTTTGCCTGCTTTGCGCCGGCTTTCAGCCCGGAGATTGTGGTGGTGGTACTGGTGGAGCACGGGGGGGGAGGAGGGTCAGCCGCAGCGCCCCTGGCCAAAAAGATACTGGAAACCTACCACCGGAGGGGTAAAAAAGATCACCCCTCTCCGGCCCGGGTGGCCGTTCAGCGATCCGTGCGACGGCCAGACGAGGGATGATCCATGCTGGACCGTCGATTGATCTTCAACTTTGACTGGCCCACCCTGGTGACTGCCTTTTTGATTTCGGCCATCGGGGTCGTGAATATTTACAGCTCCACCCATCCCCATTCCGGCGCCGCCACCCCCCTTTACCTGAAGCAGGTCTATTGGACGGTCCTGAGCTTCGGGCTGGCTTTTCTGGTCCTTGCTTTTGACTACCGGACCTTCGTCCGCCTTTCCTATCCTTTTTATCTTTTCTGCCTTCTGCTGCTCATTCTGGTCATATTCTTCGGACGGTCCTCGTCGGGCTCACAGCGATGGCTCCAGCTGGGGGTTTTTTCTTTCCAGCCTTCGGAATTGACCAAGATCGCTCTGATCCTGGCAATGACCCGCTTCTTCACCGAAAGGGAAATGCCCCGGGGCCATGGAATGCGCGACCTGGCCGTGCCTTTTCTCATGGTCGGCCTGCCCTCCCTGCTCATCTTCCGGCAGCCTGACCTGGGGACGGTGGTCCTGCTTATGGCCATTTTTCTCTCCGTCCTGGTCTTTGTCGAGGTCCGTTTCAAGACCTGGGCCGTCCTGGGGGCGGGGGTGGCGGTCATCCTCCCAACCCTTTGGCATTTTCTCAAGGACTACCAGAAGAATCGCCTCCTCACCTTCATCAACCCCGATCTGGACCCCTTGAGAACCGGCTATCATATCACTCAATCCAAGATCGCCGTGGGTTCCGGGACGATTTTCGGCAAGGGATTTCTCCACGGAACCCAGAGCCAGCTCCATTTCCTTCCCGAGCAGCACACCGACTTTATCTTCTCCGTCCTGGCTGAAGAATGGGGATTCCTGGGATGCTTCATTCTCCTCTTCCTCCTTCTCTTCCTCATCTCCCGGGGTCTGAAAATCGCCAAAACCTCCAAGGACCGCGCCGGGGCGACCCTGGCCATCGGTATAACGGCCATGCTTTTCTGGCAGACCTTCATCAATGTGGGAATGGTGGTGGGAATTCTCCCGGTGGTGGGAATCCCCTTGCCCCTGGTGAGCTACGGGGGAACGGCGATGGTGACCAACCTGATGGGTATCGGCATGTTGATGAACATCAGTATGCGCCGTTTCATGCTAAGTCCCTGAAAAAGGCGCGCAGAATAGGGGATGGAGCATGGCGCGGAAAAAAGGTAAGGGTCGGTATCGCCGCGCACGGAAGAGGGCATATTCCGGGAGGAAAATGGGGACCCCGTGAAAAAGATCCAAATCGCCGGCCTCCGGCAGGCCCTCCATCTTTCCCAAATCGAAATTCTTTCCCTCCCCGGGGGAACCCGGGCCCTGGCCCGGGTTCTCGATCCTCTGGCGGAAAGCGGAATTAATCTGGAGTTCGTCGCCTTCCACGGAGGGCCAAAGGTTTCTCCCGACCTCATCCTGGGCGTCCACAGAAACCAGGTTGTTGCGACCTTGGGACTGTTAAAAGGAAAAACGGAAGAGGGGCGGGCCCTGGAGATCCGCTGCCGGGAGCCGGCCGGCATGATCTCCCTCTTCCCCCATGGAAACCGGCCAGCGGTGGTCGGTGACTTCCTGGCTGCCTTCCGGGAGGCGGAAGTGGACATATGGGCCCTTGGTTTCTCCTTATCGGCCCTGTCGGCCCTCGGGGAAGAAAGCCGGATTCCACGGGTGCTCGTCGCCCTGAAGGATTTTTTTGAACTCGCCGGCTGATTCGCCTTCCATGGCCAAAATCCAGCTCCATAACATCCTCTGCGCCGGGGAACAAGCCCTGATCACCCTTCGCCTCGACGGGCACCGCGCGGGATTTCTTCCCTCCATTTTCTATGCCTTCCGGGAGGAAGGGATTCCCCTTTCTTTTATCCTCCTTTCCCTCGACCAAAAGGGAGGCCTGATCCTGAACCTGATCCTTCGTTCCGAAGACCTGGGGTGGGCCCGGGCCGCCTTGCGGGAGGGGCTCGACCTATCCTCCATCGGGATGATGGAAATCCGTGAACAGGCCGCCTTGATCACCCTATACGGTCCCCACCTGGGGGAGAAGCCCGGGGTGGCCGCGCGGATGACTTCCTCCCTGGCAAAGGACGAGGTCGAAGTCCTAGCCCTGAGCGCTTCGATCAACTCCTGCCTTATCCTGGTCCCCGGTGAATCTTCCTCCCGGGCTCTCCAGTCCCTGCGGCGGGTCTTCGAAATTCCCCCCGGCTGAAAGAACTTAACCGCAGAGATCGCAGAGCACCCAGAGAATTAAAAAAGGGAATAATGGAAGAATGGAATATTGGAATGATGGGCCAAAAAAAATAGAGTTCTTAAACCCTTTATTCCATTATTCCAATGTGTTGCCTCTGCGCTCTCTGCTTCCTCTTCGTTCATCCTCTTGTCTCAAGTCCCGGAGGATGGAAAGGCAAAGAGGGTCCGGATCCATAAAATGATTTGTATTTTTCGTCTTTCCAAAGAAAAAGCTCTGCGGTCTCTGTGTACTCTGCGGTTCAATTCTTTTCTTCATCTCCGGAGGGCGCAGAGACTTTAACTTCCTGGGCAAGGACCAATGAGGAGAAAACCGATCAACGCAGGTTTTCCGCCAGGAAGGTCCGGGTCCGGTGGAGGCGGGTGGCAATGAGGGCGGATAATTTCCTGAGAAACAGCAATCCGCAGGAGGGATGGCGGCGGAAAAATCTTTCCAGGTCTTTCCCCAAAATGGATAGAACCCGGCTGTCTTCCAGAGCCTTGGCCGTTGCCGTGTATTCCTTGGGAGGAACGAGGGCCGACCAACCGAAGAGATCCCCCCGCTTCCGATGGATTTCGACGATCAATTCCTTTTCTCCCCGGCGAAAAGAGACCGCTACGCTTCCCCGCAGGAGAATAAAGAGGCGCACGGCGCGCCTCTTTTCTTCCAGGAGGAGCGATCCCTGGGGATATAACTCCTCTTGAAAGAAGCGGGACACCTCCTTCAATCTCTCCGGAGGCATTCCCCGGAAATAGGGAGAACTACGAAGGGCTCCCAAAATTCCCGGAGTCGGGCGCGGAATGCTTCCCTTCATGTCTCTCCTCCCAAAAGGGGTCCAGCGGAAGATAGACCCGGAATTTGGAACCCGACCCGGGCTGGCTCTCCACTTCCACCATTCCCAGGTGCGCTTCCACGATGCGCTTTACGATAGGAAGACCCAATCCCGTTCCGACGATTTTCCGGGTCTGGGCATTTTTTACCCGGTAGAACTTGTCGAAGATATGGGGCAGATCCTCGGGAGAGATCCCGATGCCATTGTCCTCCACCTGCACGCAAAGATAGCTTCCTTCGGGACGGGCCTCCACCCTTACCCATCCTCCCTCCCCGGTGTACTTGATCGCATTGCTCAAAAGATTTAGGAAGACCTCCTCCATATTCCTCTGGTCCCCCATCACCGGGGGGAGAGAGGGAGCCGCGGAGAGATGGAGAGTCAGGTTCTTGGCTTCCGCCTCTCCCTTGAGGATTTCAACGGCCTTCTCCAGGACTCCGGCGATCGATAACCTTTCCCGGTACTGGATGACCACCCCAGCCTCGATCTTGGCCAGGTCCAGCAGGTCATTGATCAGGCAGATCAGGCCGCGGGTCCTCTCCTTGGCCCTGGCCATCATATCCCTCTGCCGTTCGTTGATATCTCCCAGAATCCCGGCCAGGATCACCGAAAGCTGCTGCTCCACCGAAGCAAGAGGAGCCCGAAGCTCATGGGAAACCATGGCCACGAAATCGGATTTCATCCGGTCCATGGCCTTCAGCAGGCCGATATCCCGCAGGACGGTCACCGCTCCCAGAATTTCCCCGTCTTCGCCGAGGACCGGAGCGGTGTGGGCCATGAGGGTGGTCTCCCCGATGGGGATCTCCTGGGATACGGCCGGGCTCTTTCCCCCGCAGACCTGGCCGATCTTTTCGGCCCAGGCCTCCAGCCCATCCCGGCCCAGAGCCTCCCGGAGCGGCAGGCCCAAGTCGCCGGGCGCGGTCATCTTCAGCATCCGCATCGCCGCCGGGTTGTTCAAGACCACCTGGCCTTCGTGGTCCGTGACCAGCACTCCGTCCACCATGCAGTGGATGATGGTCTTGATCCTGCTCTTCTCCCCGGCGATCTCCCGCAACCCCCTCTCCCTCTCCTTCCGCAGTCCCGCCGCCTCCATTTCCAGGGCCCTCTTCTCCAGGGCCCGGTGAACGACCAGACGCAGCTGGTCGGGGGTGAAGGGTTTGGGGATAAAATCGTAGGCTCCCGCTTTCATGGCTTCCACCGCCGATTCCACGGTGGCATATCCGGTGATCACCACCACCATGAGCCCCGGATGATTCTCGCGTACCCGTTGCAGGACCTCCATTCCGCTCAGCCCGGGCATCTTCAAATCCAGAAGGAGAAGGTCGCAGGGCCCGTCCTGAAGCAGGTTCAGCCCTTCTTCTCCGCTTCCCGCCTCCCGGACCTCATACCCCAGCTTGCCCAGGATCCGCAAGCAGCCGTCGCGGATGATCCTTTCGTCGTCCACCACCAGGATGCTGGCCATGGCCGCACGCTCCCTGGGAAACGCCATTGCTTCAGCCCGAAATCAGCGCTTCCACCCGGCGCACCAGTTCGGAAGGTTCCACCGGCTTGTCGATGTAGTCATCCGCCTCGGTCCTCAGGCCCATATCGATGGTGTACAGGGTGTGGGGAACCGCCTGCATGACCGCGGTCAGAAGAAGGATGGGAATCTTGCACAAATTCGGGTCACGCTTTAATTCGCTGCAAACCGCGTACCCGTCGGGCGGGGGCATCATGACATCCAGGATGATAACCCGGGGACTCTCCTTCCGGGCCTTCTCCAGCCCCTCCTTTCCATCATAGGCAACAATCACCTCGTAGGGCTTGGTCTCCAGGATGGCCTTGGTCGCCTCGACGAAGTCGGGGTCATCATCCACAAGGAGTACCCTCGGTTGAAGAGCCATAGCTCTGCCTCCTTTCTATCCTCATTCCCTAGATTCGGACCCGCTTGGCGATTACTCCTCAAAGCCGGGCAGCGTCCAGAATGGCGGGAATCCTTTTTCCCCACCCGGCGGGGATCAGGTGGGCCCCCGGGCATAGATTTCTGACCTGCCGGAGGGTCCGCCCGCAAAGACTCACCGCGACCTGGACCCGGTCCGCGGCCTGGCTGAGCTCGTCGATCATGTCTTCCGGAACGGCCATTTCGGGCATATTCTTATTGATAAAACGGGCCATGGACACGGACTTCAGGGGCATAACCCCGGCCAGCAGGGGAACCCCCAGCCCGGAAGCCCGTTTGAGGAAACGTTCGAACCTCGCCAGGTCGAAGACCGGCTGGGTCTGGAAGAACCTAGCCCCGGCGGCGATTTTTTTCTCCATCTTCATCAGCTGCAAATCCAGGGCCGCTTCCGACCCGGGCACGGGGCTCACCGTGCCCCCGACGAAAAAATCCGGAGATCCATGAAGGGGGTTGCCCATCATATCCTTTCCCTCCCTCATCCCCCGGACGGCTCGCAGGAGCTGCACCGAATCCAGGTCGAACACCGGTTTGGTCTGGGGATGATCGCCCAGGGAAGCGTAATCGCCGGTGACCACCACCAGGTTGCGGATTCCCAGGGCGGCCGCCCCCAAAAGCTCTGCCTGCAAGGCCATCCGGCTGCGGTCGCGGCAGCTGAGATAGAGAAGGGTCTCCCAACCGTGATCCTGAAGGAGATGGGCCAGGGCCAGCGCGCTCATGACCATGACCGAACCTTTTCCATCGGTAACCGCCACCGCGTCCACCCGCCCCTTCAGGGTTTGCGCTTCCGCGATCCGTTCGGCGGCGTCCGTTCCTTTGGGGGGGGAGATCTCACAGGTCAGGGTGAATTTCCCCTGCGCCAGCCTCTGCTGAAACCTCATTCCCCCATCCGGCTTTTGGGCTTCCACCGTCTGGGCCGGGTTCATCCTTACCTTTCTCTCCGCTGTCACTTTGGAGCCCCTCCGGAATGGAGGCAGCATCTTGCCCGCGTCCGTCGGTTCGGCAAATTTCTTTAAGGCCCCGAGTCCTGCCCGGGGCTGATCCTCCTTCCCGCGATCCTGCCTCAGCGCCTCAGGCCGGGGCCCCAAGGCCTCCCTCCTGGAGGATTTGGGGAACCACTTCCTCCCGACCGATGGCCATGATGTGTACCCCGTCACATATCTTTTCCTCTCGGAGGGTCCGGATCATGCGCCCGGCGATCTCGATTCCTTTGGCCAGGGCCTGCCCTTTGGGTGCGCCGGCCAGCTCTTCGATGAGGGAGGGGGGAACGAAGATGCCGGGGACGTTCTCCGCCATGTATTTGGCCATCCGAGCCGACGTGAGAAGGACAATCCCGGCCAGGATCTTTGCCGGAAAGCGGCGGGCGTAGTCCATGAAGCGCCGGAAGTTTTCCAGGTCGTAGATGGCCTGGGTTTGGAAAAACTCTGCCCCGCATTCGACTTTCTTTTCGAATTTCATCAACTGGGGTTCCAGGGGCCGGGCCTCGGGAGTGACGATGGCCCCCGCGCAGAATTCCACCCCTCCATCCAGGGCGTTTCCTCCCATGTCCTTCCCGGATTCCAGGAGGCGGATGGCTTTCAGGAGCTGGGCGGAATCCAGGTCGAAGACCGATTTGGCCGTCTTATGGTCTCCCACCGTGATGGCATCCCCGGTCAGGCAGAGGACGTTACGGATTCCCCGGGTGGAGGCGAAGAGCAGGTCGCTCTGCAGGGCCATCCGGTTTCGATCCCGGCAGGTCATCTGGAGGATGGGCTCCCCGCCATTCTCCTTCACCAGGATCGCCCCCCCCAGGGAGGGGAATCGCATGACCGAGCTCTGATTGTCGGTCACGTTCAGGGCATGAACCCGGTCCTTGAGGAGTCCGATGTGGTGGATCATCTTGGACAGCTCGCACCCTTTGGGCGGGCCGATCTCGCTGGTGACCACGAAGGCACCGGACTTCAGCACTTCCCTGAAACGCTGGGCCATCCGCTTCCTCCCCTTTGGGCGAAGAGCGAGGAGCTCTCTGCTCCATGCGCTATGCGTTTTCTTATGGAATCTCCAATAAGATTTTCCCCGGCTTGGGCTCCACCTGATAGTTTTTGGCCGGCTGAAAGCGACGCATGGCGGAAAGCCGGCCTTCTTTCTTGAGCTTCTCGTAGATGAGCGTCCAGGCACAGTCCTTGTTCGGGTCCACTTCGCATTTCCCGTTGTTGGTCCCGCCGCAGGGGCCGTTGACCAGTCCCTTGTGGCAGGCGGTCACCGGACAGATTCCCCCCGTCTCTCCCAAGATGCATTCTCCGCACTGCGTGCAGACTTCCTGGAAGTGGCCGGTTCCCAATTCCTTTCCGATAAAGAGCGTGTCCAGGGCAGGAATCACCGGCAGGTCCGTGAAGCGGGAAAGGGTCTGCACTCCGAAGGCACAGGTTAGGATGAGCAGGGCCTGGGATTCCTTCATGGCCGGAAGGAAACGGCAAACCATCTCCTCGGTCAGGTTGTCGCAGGCCACGGGGATGACCTCGCTTCCGGTCACCACCTTCTGGGCTGCCTGCATCTTTTCCTTCATGGCCTCGACCTCGGCCACGCCCCCCGTGTGGGCCATGGTGGTACAGGTCCCGCAGCCCACGATAAAGACCCGCTCCATGCCTTCCAACAGCCTCAGGATCTCTTCGATGGACTTCTGTCTGGTGATCGATCGAATCATATCTCGTTCCTCCAAGCCAAGAGCAAGGAGCGGCGTAGGGGCAATTCATGAATTGCCCCTACTATTTGCTCTCCGCCCTATGCTCCATGCTCCCTGCTCCTTGCTATTTACCGGCTGAGGTCGCACCGCAGGCAGCGCTTGGCCTCTTCCCGGGCCTTCTCTTCGGCAAACCCGCACTCGATCTCCTTGAAGGAAAGCCGGCGTTCCTCCGGGGGGAGAATGGTCATCCGTTCCCGGCCCTTTTCCACCGGCGATTCCTCCAGGTCCAAAGGCCGGGTCTCGGCCATCAATTCCGCCCGGGCGTCGATGATTTCCACCGGCGTCCGGTCCCCCCGCAGGTATTTATCGATGGCCATGGCCCCTCGCCGGCCGGCGGCGATGGCCTGGATCACGTAGGTGGGCCCGGTTACAAAATCTCCGCCGGCAAAAATCCCCGGTACGTTGGTCGCCAGATTATTGGGGTTGACCACCAGGGTTTCCCAGCGGGTCCGTTCCAGCTTGCTGTCCGCTGGCAAAAAGGAGAGGTCTGGAGCCTGACCCACGGCCGGAATCACCGTGTCGGCATCGACAAAGACCTCTGTCCCGGGAAGCGGCATGGGTTTTCTCCTGCCGGTCTCGTCCATTTCGCCCAGCTCCATGCGGATGCACTCCAGTCCCCTGACTCGCCCGGCGTCGCGGATGATCCGGGTGGGACTGATCAAAAAATGCACTCGGACCCCTTCTTCCAGCGCTTCGTTGTACTCCACCTCGGTGACCTGCATCTCTTCCCGGGACCTGCGGTAGTAGACATCCACCTCCTCCGCCCCCAGCCGGAGGGCCGTCCGGGATGAATCCAGCGCCGTGTTTCCCCCGCCGATCACCGCCACTCTTCTCCCCAGTCGGAATTTTCTCTCCATCTTCACGTCCCGCAGGAAGGACAAGCCGTAAAGCAACCCTTCGACTCCTTCTTCTTCTCCGGGAATCCCCACCCGCTGGCTCTTCTGGGTTCCGGCGGCGATGAAGACCGCCTCATATCCTTCCTTGAATATATCGTTGATGGAAAACTGGGTTCCGATGGGATGGTTGTAGCGGATCTCCACCCCCCGGCGGACGATGTATTCGATCTCCTTCTGGAGCATTTCCCTGGGCAGCCGGAAATCGGGGATGGCCACAGAAAGCATCCCCCCTCCTGCTCCCAGCGCTTCGAAGACCGTTACCGGGTAACCGAGGCGGGCCAGAAAAAAAGCGCAGGTCAGGCCTGCCGGCCCCGCCCCGATGACCGCTGCTTTTTGCGACCGGGTCCGGGGAAAGGGCTCCGGGGGAACGG
>Ga0111180_1019_pt1 | contig 45348 bp, 33 predicted proteins | sample DeeMarSWOR324_28_FD_80237 | JGI IMG/M metagenome (GOLD analysis project Ga0111180, IMG submission 80237) | Deltaproteobacteria bacterium SM23_61
GTTCCGGACCGCCAAATCCATGATTTTGCATATTTTCCGCGCCTCCCGTTCTCCGATCGACCCCCCTTCGACGGTGAAATCCTGGGCATAAAGATAAACCGGCCGGTTCTGGATCTTGGCCGCTCCGGTTATCACCGCTTGCCGCGTGCTTGTTTTGCCCTTGTATCTACCGAATTTGGGAGCATTGCTTTCCATATAGGCGTCGAGTTCATCGAAACTCATAGGATCTACCAATAAGTCGATCCTTTCCCGGGCGGTTAGCTTTCCGGCCTGGTGTTGCTTGTTCTTAGCGGATTCTGAATCTTCCATGGAAATCTTTTTTTCTGCCAGTTCTTCCAATTGAGCGATGGATACCATTTTTCAGTCCTTTTCAGGTTGCAGTTGAGAAATAGAGAGCACCCTCGAAACCGGGAACCCGAAACGCGTAACTTTTCAGTCCACCGGTATATACTGCAACGACCCGTTGGGGAAGATGGAAACGCTCTGACCGGCCGAGCCGTTCTTCAGTTCTTCCAGCACATCCTTCCAGGTGTTGCGGATGATCACCTGCTCCGGATAACGCTCCAGAAGGTCGGCGCGGGAGCAGTTGGGGGAAAAGACGATGACTTTCCGGCCCTGGAAAATGTCCCCCACGGCTTTTCGGCGGCCCACCCGGTTGTAAAGCCTCATCCCCCGGTCGGCCAGGGAGTGAAACCCCAGGCCGTCGGAGCTGGCCGTGGCGATGACGACCTTCCCGCCCTCTCTCACCAAGCGGCAGGTTTCATTTCCCGTCCAGACGTTCATGGCCTTTTGCGCCTGCACCAGTTCCGTATCTTCCGGGAAGGCGTTGAAAATCCCGATGTCCACGTCGCAGGGTGCTTCGGTCTTGTACACCTTTCGAGCGAGTTCCACGGCAGCCCGGTGGGCCTGGACCAGGTCTCCCACAAAGACCCCGGCGGTCTTGCCTTCCGAAGTCCCCACGGAGTTTACGACGGCGTTCAGGCCGGCCATGCGGGCGCCCTCTTCGATGTCCGCCCGGAGCTCGTTGGCGTTGATATCGTAGCCTTTGGAAAAGCCCGTGTTGCCGATCTTTCCCTGGAAGGCCGGGGTGTGATTTCGATGGATGGTGTCGATGGACCCCAGGCCGGGGACTACGATCTTCCCCCCACCCCCGAAAGCGGCAATGGGGTGGGGAGTGATGAAGCCGACCCCGATTTTCACATCGGATTCCACGAAATAGCGGTTGAGGATGACCGGCGTTCCCCGCGAGGTGGTTCCCACATGGACCACATTCTCAAAAGGGTGATGGTTGTAGACGGCGAACCGGTTGGCCATCTTCTTGCCCAACTTCTTCTCCTGGTCCGCCTTCATGAGCGGGCGGTGGCAGCCGATGGCCATGATGATCTTGATGTTTTCGTCGGGGATGCCGGCCTGGTTCAGTTCTTCTACGATAAATGGAAGGAAGCGATACGCTTGGGTTGGACGGGTCAGGTCGTCCACCGCAATCGCGGCGGTCTTTTTCCCCTCCGCTAGCCTGCGGATCCGCTCCTGGCCGATGGGGTCCTGGAAGGCCTGCCGAATCTCCTCCTGGCTCACATCCGGCTTATCGGCCATGGTGGCCATGCTGATCTTCCAGTTGTTCGGAAAAGTCAAAGGCAGGCTCTTGCTTCCCCGCCAGCACCCCCAAGGGATCGTAACCTTTCGCATCTTATAAATTCCCCCCTTTGGTTGAAATCGTCCGTAAGAAATATATCATAAATATGGAAGCACGATGGGAAAAATTTCGGGGAAGGTCCGGCAATCTCCGGATTTGAATTGAACAGGGGGATTGGTTTGGTAGGAAGATGATGGTATATTCATTCGAGTAAAAGTTTTCACTGAGGGAGACCCCGATGAATCGAATGATCAGACGCTCAACCTTGATTCTTCCTGTAAATATTCCCCGCTTCGTGGAGAAAGCCTACCAGCGGGGAGCGGATGCGATCCTCCTGGACCTGGAAGATGCGGTCCCCTGGGCGGAGAAGGAAAACGCCCGCAGACTGGTCAAGGGCTCGATTCCTTTGGCCGCCAAAGGCGGGGCCGAAGTGGGGGTGAGGATCAACAAGGATCCCCAGTGGCTGTCCCTGGATGTAGAGGCTTCTGTCTACCCGGGTCTGGACGGGATCGCCCTGCCCAAGACCGAATCGGCCGAAGAGGTGCGCAGCCTGGAAGCCCTGGTGGAAAAGATGGAGAAGCAACGGGGAATCAAGCCAGGGCACATCCAGTTTTCCATCCTGATCGAGACCCCCCGGGGGCTGCTAAAAGCCCAGGAGATCGCCACGGCCAGCCCGCGGATTGAGTCCATGAGCATCGGGCCCGAGGACTACTGCCTGGAATTGGGCGTGGAGCCTTCGGCGGATGGGAGCGAGATCTTCTATGCCATCTCCTGGATCGTGACCGTCTGCAAACCGGTCGGGGTCCGGCCCATGGGCATGTTGGGAAGCATCGGCGGTTTCCGGGACCTGGAGGCCTTCGAACGGTCGGTCAGGCGGGCCCGGCAGCTCGGATGTGAAGGCGCTTCCTGCATCCATCCCGACCAGGTGGCGGTGATCAACCGGGTCTACACTCCGGAGGAGGATAAGGTGGCCTTCGCCCGCCGGGCAGTGGAGGCCTTCGAAGAAGGGGTGAGGAAGGGGACCGCCTCGGTCAACCTGGACGGAAAGATGGTGGACATCCCGGTGTACAACCGGGCGAAATTGATCTTGGCCCGGGCCGAAGCCATCGCCGCCGTGGAGAAAAGAAAGGCCGAAGCGCTGGCCAGGATAAAATAATGGGTCTTCTCCCAATCGAGTGGGTGATTTCCGTGGATTTTCCGTCGGACGGCATGCTCGTTGGGGGATTCGGGAGGGGCCCCGGGGGTGCATCCCGCCCCTGGCGGGACATAATTAAGCGGTTGTTCTTTCATCGGTTCGCGTCGGATGATTATTTTGTTGGCCGGATCGGAGCAGGGATTCGGTTTTCCGCAAGGGGATCGGGGACAGGTGCCTCGCGGAACCCAGGCAACCGCTCCCGAATCCGGGTTGTTCCCGCTGATTCTGTCCCGCCATGAACGGGACGCACCCCCTGGGCGGAGAGTGTTTCTTTTCCCTTTCCACCCACTCGATCGGAAGAAGAACCAAAATAATTTTTCGAGTTTCGGATTCCAAGTTTCGAATTTCTGGTTTAAGACAGAAACACTGGGTCCCAAGACTCGAAACCCGAAACTTTCTTTTTCCGAAAGGGAGGAATGAATGGCACCGTATCGAATCGTTGTATTGCCCGGGGACGGGGTGGGCCCGGAGGTCATTGCCGAGGGGCTAAAGGCCATCCGGGCCGCCATGGAAGGAGTGTCCCTGGAGGCCCAGTTTATTGAACTGGAGATCGGCGCCGCCCGCTATCGGAGGACGGGCGCGGCCTTTGGGCAGGAAGACATCGAAAAAGTACGCCAGGCGGATGCCGTTTTCTTCGGGGCCGTGGGCCTTCCCGATGTCCGCCTGCCGGATGGCCGGGAAGTCCAGTCGGGGTACATTTACCGCCAGGACCTCGACCTCTATGCCAACATCCGGCCGGTGAAGCTGTACAAAGGGGTGGAATCCCCTCTGAAGAAAGCTGAGGAGAGGGGAATCGATTATGTGATCTTCCGGGAGAACACGGAGGGCCTTTACACCTTCGGCAAAGGCGGGTTCCGCATCGGGAAGGAAGCGGCGGTGAATCCCTTGATCATTTCCCGGAAAGGGACGGAGCGGATCGTGCGGGCCGCCTTCCAGATGGCCCGTCGGCGGAGAGGAGCCCCCGAAGACGGCGTGAAAAGGGTGACCTGTGTGGACAAATCAAACGTCGTGGAGGCGTATGCCTTCTTTGAAGAAGTTTTCCGTGAGGTGGCGGGGGAGTTTCCCGACATCCAGAGCGAGCATTACTACACGGATGCCATGACCGTCCTGATGGTCCAGAGGTCCTGGCATTTCGATGTGGTGGTTACGGAAAACATGTTCGGAGATATTCTTTCCGACCTGGGGGCGGGGACCATCGGCAGTCTCGGCCTGGCCCCATCGGCGGAGGTGGGAGACCATCACGGTCTCTTCCAGTCCATTCACGGAAGCGCCCCGGACATCGCCGGGAAAGGGATCGTCAATCCGATCGCCGCCATCCTCTCCGGCTCCATGATGTTCGACTGGCTGGGAGCCACGCATAGGGACCCGAAGGCTTCGGAGGTTGGGCGCCGGATCGAGGAGGCAGTGGAGACCGTTCTGGCCAAGGGCCGGGTAAAAACCCCCGACCTCGGCGGGAAGAACACCACTTCTCAGATGGGAGATGCCATCGTTGAGGAGATAAAGGCCTAGGAAAACCGATCTATCAAAACAAGTTAATCTAGCAAATTAGGGGACGTTGGTTCTAAGTGACGTTGTAGTCGGTTATATTGATTTCCCAATTTTCTCGCTTAAAACGGCCCAGCAGAGTTGATTATTCCTTTCACCGGTGATTTTGAGAAGCTTCTTCCGGTTCACGTTTCTTGGGGTAGATCGCCCCAATCAAGTCCGGTCCGGGACAGAAGGCGGATTCCCTGAAATATCGGTAACCTTGGGCTATCGTAAAACTCTCTTAAAAGCGTCATTTGCTCTACTCTATAATTCTGAAGGTCACTTAGAACCAACGTCCCCTATTCTGCGTATTTTTGCCGGTTTGCACGAGTCCGGGAATATCATTATTTGTATATTCTTGAAAGGCAGCGAATATGATAAGCTAATTCGGCCGCCAGGATAAAAGGCTACCCGGCCGAAAGAGGAAGGGATGGAAGAAGGGAAGAGAAAGCTAGAACTGTTGCCCGATACCTACGCCGTGTGCCGGTTGGATAAGAACGCTCCGGTACCCGATTGGGGGACCCGGGGTTCTTTTTACTCCATCACCTGCACCGCAGAGGAGCTTTCCGTGGTCTGCCCGGACGCCCACGTTCCCGGGGGAGTGAATAAAGAGGGTGGGTGGAAGATTTTGAAGGTCGAAGGACCCCTGGAATTTTCTTTGACCGGGGTCCTGGCGTCCCTGACCGCCCCCCTGGCTCGGGAGGGGATCAGCGTCTTTGCCCTGTCCACTTATGACACGGACTATCTCTTGGTGAAGAAAGAGCAGCTGGAAAAGGCGGTTCGGGCGTTGCGGGGAGAGGGAAACGAGGTAAAGACAGGGGGCAGGGGGCAGGGGGAAAAAGGGAGTAGGGTGTAGGGTGTCGGGTGTAAGGTGTGGAGTGTCGGGGGTAGGGTGAGGGTGTAGGGGTTTGAGTGGCGAAGGAAAAAGTTTTTGGGCCTGAGCCTTGTGCCCAGTGCTTTGAACCTTTTCTTATGAATCAAACCGGAGCATATCATGAATTTTAATGTTGCCAAAAGAACCGAATCTTTTCAGGAATCGGTCATCCGCAAGATGACCCGGGTATGCCAGCAGTACCGGGGGATCAACCTGGCCCAGGGGTTTCCGGAGAAGGACCCGCCGGAAGAAGTGATCAAAGAAGCCCTGCGGGCGATCGAGCAGGGGAGCAACCAGTATTCCATCACCTGGGGCCTGCCGGCGCTGCGCGAGGCGGTGGCCGGGAAAGTCTCCCGTTTCGCCGGCCTGAAGGCCGACCCGGAGAAAGAGATCACCATCACCTGCGGCAGCAGCGAAGCCATCGTGGCTTCCCTGATGGCCCTGGTGAACCCCGGGGAAAAGGTGATCGTCTTCGAGCCCTTCTACGAGAATTACCTTCCCGGATTGACCCTCTGCGGCGGAATCCCCGAGTTCGTCCGGTTGCGGGACCCGAACTGGGCCCTGGACCCGGATGAACTGAAGAAGGCCTTTTCCCAAAAGCCCAAGGCGGTGATCCTGAACACGCCGGCCAACCCCTCCGGGAAGGTTTTCTCCCGCGGGGAAATGGAAATCATTGCCCGCTTCTGCCGGGAGTACGGGACGTACGTGATTACCGACGAGATCTACGAGCACATCCTTTACGACGGGCTCCAGCACATCCACATGGGCAGCCTGCCGGGGATGTGGGAACGGACGGTCACCATCAGCGGCATCTCCAAGACCTACAGCGCCACGGGATGGCGGGTGGGGTACGTGATCGCCCACCAGGGTCTCATGTCGGCCATCCGCAAGTGTCACGACTACATGGTTGTCGCCGCCCCCACCCCCTTCCAGATGGGGGCGGCGGTGGCCATGGGCCTTCCCGATTCCTATTACCGGGACCTCCAGGAATTCTACCGGGAGCGCCGGGATTTTCTGCTCAAGGTTTTTGAGGACCTTTCCGTTCCGGTCTTCCGGCCCGCGGGAGCCTACTACATGATGATCCGGATCGACGGGCTGGGCCTTGGGGATGACGAGGCCTTCGCCATGGCCCTGGTGGAGAAGACCGGTCTGGCCGTGGTACCGGGGTCGAGCTTCTACCACCGGCCGGAAGACGGCCGGGACAAAGTCCGCTTCTGCTTTGCCAAAAAGTGGGAGACCCTGAATCAGGTCAAGGAAAGAATGGAGAGGTTTCTAAAGAGATAACCCTTCGCCCGCATCCCTAAGGGCGATTCATGAATCGCCCTTACACCAGGAACGCGAGACGGCTTTCTGGTTTTTGCCAACACGCTGCTATTCATGGAGGGCTGATCGCCTAACCTTTTTGCGATTCAAAGCTTGGAATTTAGTGTTCTTAAATTCCGCATTCCACATTCGGCATTCCGCATTCAGAAGGGCGGGTTGACGGTCATCATGGTGAAGACCTCCATGCCGTTGGCCTCGGCCCTGGTCTTTTCCCCGTTGATCACCCGGACCAGGTAGTCGATCATCTTCTCCCGGAGTTCTTCCATGGGCGTTCCTTCCACCAGTCGACCGGCATTGATGTCCATGTCGTCCCGCATGGTCTGGTAAACCCTGGTGTTGCTCGTCACTTTGATCACCGGGACCACGGGGAAGCCGGCCGGAGTCCCCCGCCCGGTGGAGAAGAACATGACCTGAGAACCGCTGGCAGCCAGGCCGGCCATGGAGTCTCCGTCGTACCCCGGGCCGTCCTGGAGGATCAGCCCTTTTTCCGTGGGCCACTCCCCGTAATCCACGACCTGGTTAATCGCCGTCGTGCCACCCTTGTGGATACACCCCATGGACTTCTCCGCGATGGTGCTCATGCCCCCGTCCATGTTGCCGGGGGAGATGACCCAGCTGGCCAAAGGCCCCATGATATCCTTGGTCCGCTGCTCGGCCTGGTCGATCATGCCCGCGATCTTTCCGGCGACCTCTTCATTTTTCGCCCGCCGGGTGAGGACATGGGTGGTTCCGATCATCTCCGTGTTCTCCCCGAAAATGACGCTGCCCCCCTTCCCCACCACCCAGTCGGAGACCGACCCCAGGGCCACGTTGGCGGTAACCCCGGACATGGCGTCGGAACCCCCGCATTCCATGGCCACCAGGAGTTTTTCCCAGGACATGGGGACGCGCCGCTGAGGGCCAATTTCCGCCAGCATCCGCCGGGCTGCTTCGATGCCTTTCCGGGCGGTTTGCAGGGAGCCGGACTCCTGAACATCAAAGACGGCGACGGGCTTCTCCGCTTTCTCGATGAAGGGCCGAAAATCCCTGGTGTTGGCCCGCTCGCAGCCCAGCCCGATGACCACCGCCGCCCCCACGTTGGGGTGGTGGACCAGGCTGGCCAGGATGCGAAAGAGGATCTGGGTTTCCCGGGCGCTGCCCCGCCCGCATCCGTAGGCATGGGGGACGCAGACCGCTTCGGGGACTTCCCGCGAAATTCTGTTGATTACTCCATTGACGCAGGAGACCGTGGCCAGGACCAGTACATGGTTGCGGACGCCGAATTTCCCGTTCTTTCTCTCGTAGCCGGTGATCTCCCTCATTTCTTCCACCTCTTGCTCTCCAGGTTGTGAATGTGGACCCATTGCCCTTTCTTGATGTCCCGGGTGGAGACCGCCACCACTTCCCCGTATTTGATGATTTCTTCCCCCGCCGGTATGTCCCGCAGAGCCGCCTTGTGGCTGGCGGTAATCTTTTCCAGGACCGGAAAGCCGTCAATCCCCTTGGCCCTGACCTCTTCTCCCTCGGCCAGGTCCCGCAGGGCGACGATCACGTTGTCGCGGGGATGAATCAGCAGGGCATTTTCCTTCATCAGACCCTCCACCCCAAAAGCATAGAGCAAAGAGCATAGCGCATAGCGCAAGAAAACTCTCGACTTCAAAACTCTATGCTCTCTGCGCTCTGCTCTATGCGTCTTTCTTTTTCATGTACATCATCGTCCCGTCCTGGACCACCGCCACCTTGGCTGAACCGGGAAAGTCTTTTTCCAGGATGGCCAGGACTTCGGGCCAGGTCTTGACCATTATCGCGTCGTCCACGTTGCAGATGAGGTCCAGGCCTGTCCGGTCCGGGTAGGGGGCCAGGACGATCAGCTTCTTCATCAGCAGGTTGACGAAACCTTTGGGGCGGGGATTGAAGTGGCGCCCGCCATAGTCGCTCCCCCAGGCCCTCATCACATAATGGGGGGTCTGTCCCTCCGGGGCGTCGGAGATGAGAACGGCAACTCCTTCCTTGGGTTTGAGGAGGGTCAAGGCGAAGAGGAGGGCGATGGCCGACTCGTTGGCTTTGGCGTAGGCGTTGCAGACTGCCAGGTCATAGCCGGCGGAATGGGGAATCCCGTAATGCTCCTTCCCTTCCTCCGCGCCCGCCTGGTGGGTGGCTTTGAAGGGCCCGGCATAGAGGTTGGTGATCTCCCCCCGCCGGTTCACCAGGCAGTCGATCTTGAAATTCAGGCCCGCTGCATCCCCGGCGGCGTCGCACTCGGCGCGCATGATGTTGTTCTCAAAATTGCCCAACCCGGTGCGCTTCGGGTCCCGGTGGAGCTGGTTGTGAAACTGGTTGATGCTCTCGATTCCGGCCAGCCCCGGGAGAATGAGCTTGGCACCTCCCCCGAACCCCACGTGGACGTGGGGAGTGATGCAGCCGATGGCGATCTTCAAGTCGCAGGACATGAACTCCCGGTTGAACCAGAGTTCCACCCCCGTGGGGGTCCTCCCCACCCGCACGGTGTTCTGGAAAGGATCGTGGTTGTACACCGGGTAATTCTCCACGATCTCCTCCCCCAATTTTTTACGGGCGTTGATCATGTCGTAGGCCCCGTGGGCTCCCAGGCCCCAGATGAACCGGATCTGGTCTTTCCTCATCCCGGCCCGGTGGAGGGTGGCAACCACATGGGGGGCGACCTCCTTGACCGGGGTCGGGCGGGTCATGTCGTCGAAAACGATGACCGCCTGCTTCTTGCCGCGGGCGAGATCTTCCAGGGTGGGTCCCTGAATCGGCTGATCGATTTTTCCCCGGATCTGCTGCGGGCCGATCGCCGGCTTTTCAAAACCGGGTGGGTTCAGGTTCTGAACCTCCCAACGGTCGAGCAAGGTCAGTTCCCATTCTTTATTCTCGTACCAGAGGCGGGAGGGAATCGGTATCCTATGCATGGTCCTCCTCAATTGCACGAAGGGCATGGAGCGTGGAGCATGGAGCACGGAGTAAAAGATCTCTGTAAAACTCCACGCTCTTCGCTCTTTGCTCTTTGCTTTTTTAGCCGACCAGTATGACGATGACCTTGCGGGGACCGTGCATCCCCTTGAAGAGAACCCCCTGGATATCGCCAGTCATGCTCGGCCCGGTGATGAAGACGAACTGGCTGGGATATTCCCCCTTTTTCCCGAAGACTTTTTCGATGGCCTGCTCGTAGACCGGGACGATCCGGTCCACGGGAACGACGGCGATGTGGAGAATCGGGGCCACGGATACCAGCCGGGCCTGGTCCTTGTTGATGATGAGCCCGATGGTAGCCGACTCCGCCACGGCGAAGTCGGCCCCGGTGATTCCCGCCTGGGCCTGGTCGAAGACCGCATCCCGGTAAGAATAACGGTCCGGGAAATCCCCGGGGGTCATAACCTGGATGCCGTTTTTTTGGCCCCAGGAGGCCAGGTCGAGACGGGAAATTACGTCGTCGGTGGAAGTCATGACCTTTTTCAAGCCCTCTTCCGCGGCAACCGCCGTAAGCCGATCCAAAGCTTCCTGGAAATCTTTGACCCGGTGGACCCCGACCCCCTCTTCCGCCAGTCGGGCGCTGAATTCGGCGATCAGCTGTTCCCGGTCCATGGAGAGCGTTTCATAGGGGGGCAGGGGAGGCCGGGTGGGAACTTCGGCCTTCGGCGCCGCCTTCAATTTCGCCAGGATTTCATCCCGTACGCTTTGTTCCATCCTAACCTCCCAAAGGAATAACAGAGGGCTGGGTGCAGGGTGCTGGGGGCAGAAGAATCCTGCACCCTGCTCCCTGCCCCCTCCACCCTGTGATTTTCACCTTACCCCTTTTTTTTCAGTTTATTTTTCCACCGGTCATGAAAGGTATCCCCGGCCATGGCCGGGATGTCCCGGCTGCGGAACCACCCTCCGAAGGGGCCCGTGGCTTTGCGGACGACCCCGTCCCGTGCATTCTTATTCATGATAGGCCGGGCCATGCGCACGCCCACATTCCAGGCCCAGGGGGTGCTGGAGGCCCAGCTCCACATCTTGAAGAACTGCCTTTCCATCCAGGGACGACCGACGCTCTTGAAACCGGGGTCGCCCAGAACATCCTTGGACCGGTAATACAGGAACAGGCTCGGGTGATCGATTCCCACGGGGCAGAGGCTCTTGCAGGCTCCGCACAGGGTGGAGGCCCGGTAGAGGTCCTGGGTTTTGTCCAGTCCCAGGAGCATGGGGTTCAAGACCTGTCCCATGGGGCCGGAGTAGGCCCACCCGTAGGCATAGCCGCCGATCTGCCGCCAGACGGGACAGGCCACCAGGCAGGCCCCGCAGCGGATGCATCGGAGCGCCTCCCGGGCCTTGCGGTCCTGGTAAATTTTGGACCTTCCGTTGTCCACGATCACCAGGTAAAGCTCTTCCGGACCATCGATCTCCTCCCTCTTCTTGGGCCCGCTATCCATGGATATGTAGACCGAGAGTCGCTGTCCGGTGCAGCTGCGGCACAGGAGCCGCAGCATGTGGAGGGCATCCTTCATGGTGGGAATTACTTTTTCCAGGCTCATCACCGATACCTGGACCGGGGGGGACGATTTGGTGAAGCGGATGTTCCCCTCATTCTCCACGTTGATGATCGTCCCGGTTTCGGCCACCGCCATGTTCACCCCGGTAATCCCCATCTGGACGTGGTGGAACTTGTCCCGCAGGAAGAGACGGGCGGCGTAGCCCAGCTGGACGGGGTCCAGGGTCGGCTCCTTCAGCCCGGTTTTTTCCATGAAGAGATCCCGGACCTCTTCCACCGGGACGTTGATGGCCGGGCCCACGATGTGAAAGGGGGGGCGGTGGAGCTGCTGGGCAATGAACTCCCCGAGGTCGGTTTCCCAGACCTCGATTCCGTTTTTTTCCAGGAGTTCGTTGAGGGCGGTCTCTTCGGTGACCATGGATTTCCCTTTGGTCACGTACTGGACTCCCTTTTCCTTGGCCAGTTTTTTTATGAACTCGTTGGCCTCTTTGGCGTCCCGCGTCCAGACGACTTTCATCCCGTTGGCCAGGGCTTTTTTCTCGAACTCCTCCAGGAGCTCCGGCAGCCGGGCCAGAGCTTCAGCCCGGATCGCCGCACCATAGGCCATGGCCGCGGGAGAATCGGGAAGGCTGGCCATCCCGGCCTCCCGCTTGGCATTCATCACCGGGGGGATCAATTTGAGGAAGAGGCGGGAGCGTTCGTTTTTCAACTCCTTCTTGGCCAATTCGGTGAATTGATCGGTCTTAATTTCCATAATGGGCCTCCCTGCCGTCGGTGGCCAGGAAGCTGGCCAGGTGCATGACCTTCTTCCCGGGGTGATTCCGGTTCAGGTAACCGCCGATGTTGAGGAAACAGCCGGGCTCGTTGAGGACCAGGAGGTTGGCACCGCTGGCCAGGAAGCTTTCCACCTTGTCCCTGACCATGGATTCGGATATGTCCGGGAAGTCGTTGGCAAACTCCCCCCCGAAGCCGCAGCAGTTGTCGGCGTTTTCCAGGAGCACCAGCTGGGCCCCTTTCACCGCTCGGATCAGCTTTTTGGGCTGCTCGGAAATTCCCAGGCCCCGGAGGATATGGCAGGATTCGTGGTAGGTCACCTTTCCCTGGAAGGAAGCCCCCACGTCCTCCACTTTCAGAACATCCACCAGGTACTGGGAGAACTCGTACAACCTGGGACCGAGCGCCTCGGCCCTCCGCAGCCAGTCGGGCTCGTCCTCCAGGATTTCAGGGTACCGGTCTTTCACCATGCAGACGCAGGAGCCCGCGGGACTCACGATCACTTCGTCCTTTTCGAAGACCGAGATAAAGTGCTTGGCCACCTTTTTTGCTTCTTCCCGGTAGCCGGCATTCATCGCCGGCTGGCCGCAGCAGGTCTGCTCTTCATGGTAGATCGGGTTGACCCCCACGCGGCGGAGGATATTCACGACCGCCTCGCCGATCCGGGGGGCGAAGAGGTCAACCGTGCAGGGAATAAATAATGATACGTCTTTCATGGAAAACTCCTTTTTGGCCAATCCGCTGGATTTTTACCGTCCTATTTCTACCAGAGAAGAAAGAAAGCGGTCAAGGGGAAAGCGGATTGGGCGGATCGGGGTAAAGGGTGTAGGAAGGAAGGGGCTAGAAGAGGAATAGAGATCAGGATGCATTCCGAATTTCTTCGGGCGGGTAGGGGATGGGCAGGAAGACCAGGAAAGCGAGAATGGGAAGGATAAAGGTGATCTGCAGGGCCGTGGGAATTCCCCAGTGGTCGGCCACCCAGCCCAGGAGGGTGGTGGAGATCCCTCCGATCCCCATGGCCAGTCCGAGGATCAATCCGGAAGCCATCCCCACGTTGCGGGGCATGAGGCTCTGGCCGATGGCCATGGTCACCGAGTTGGACATGATGATGAACATCCCGGCGGTAGCGAAGAAGACCAGGGAAAGGATCCCCTGGGTAAAATAGAAGAGGAAGAGGAGGATCGAAGAAACGGCGAAACTGAGGAGCGTCGTTTTCTTATACCCGAAGCGGTCGGCCAGAGGACCCCCGATCACGATCCCCGCGGTCCCGGCAAGCAGAAAGATGGAAAGATATTTTCCCACCATCATGGGATCGCCCTGCTGGATCTTAATGAAATAGAAAGGGACAAAAGTCAGGAGTCCCAGCCGGGTGGCGGCTCTCAGGACGACTGCTGAGATGAGAAGGGCCATGGGAACCGCTGCATTGCGGAGAGACCCGGAGAGTTTTTTGCCGCGGGACTGGCCGGGGAGAGGAACCTGTCGGACCCTCCACTGGGTCGTGGAGAGAAAAACGGCCAGCATGACGATCCCCGGGATGAGGAAAAGCATAGAACCTTTGAGGCCCCAAAGGGTGAAGAAGGTGGTGATCAGTATGGGCCCGACTGCAAACCCCAGGTTGCCCCCGAAATGAAAGAAGGAGATGACCGTGGCTTTTTTCGGCCCGCTGAGGAGGTTTACGGTTTTAAAACCCTCGGGATGATAGCTAGCCTGGCCGATCCCGCTCAGGGAGGCGAAGAAGAGAATCCAGGCGTAAGATGGGGCGATCCCCAAAAGGGCCAGTCCCAGGGAGGCCCAAAAGGGCCCCACGGGAAGAAGCCAGCGGATGGACCAGCGGTCCGAGAAGTACCCGAAGGCGGGCTGGATGACCGAGGAGGTCAGATTGAAGACCAGGATGATGGTGGCGGCCATGGTGTAGGAAAGGCCGAGGGGTTCTTTGATGAAGGGCAGGAAGGCGGGAAGAGCGCCGGTGTTGATGTCGGTGACGAAATGCCCGGCAATCAGAAGGGCCAGGATTTTCCAGTTCATAGAAACATACTAACCCGCTCCATCTTCCAAAAGTCAAGTGAATTTGTTTTCCCCGCAGGGGAAGAACGTTCAGGCATTTTTATTCCCCTGCAGACAGAAGAATGAATCCATTTCGCATGGGCCATTCGGAATTTTGCATTTAGAAAGATTCTTCTTTAACAAGGTCCTGGGAATGTGTAAAATGAACCCGGATTTTATCCCCGGATTCGAGGGGAAGAGAATTTAAAGGAGGAGTGCTTCAGTGGGAATCATGGTTGACGCGGATGTGGTGCTGTTCAACGGAGAAGTGATCACCGTGGATGAAAAAAAACCCCGGGCCCAGGGGGTCGCCGTCAGGGACGGCCGGATCCTGTGGGTGGGGACGAACGAAGGGGTCCGACAGGCGATCGGAAAGGGTACGCAGGTCCGGGATTTGAAGGGGATGAGCGTGGTTCCAGGATTCATCGAATCCCACAATCATACCCTGATGTTCGGCCTGGGGTTGAGTTCCATCGATCTGACCAAAGTTTCCTCGATCGAAGAAATCATTGCCCTCGTGCGGGAGAGAGCTGCCAAACAGAAAGAGGGAACCTGGATCACCGGGGTGGGCTACAACCAGAATGAGTTGAAGGAAAAAAGGCATCCCACCCGGGAGGATTTAGACAAAGCCGCCCCGAAACACCTGGTCAGCCTCCGCCATACCTCGGCCCACGGTTGTGTGGTGAACAGTTTGGCCCTGGCGAAAGCCGGGATTACGAAAGAGACCCGGGATCCGGAAGGGGGGAAGATCGGCAAAGATGGGGCCACCGGTGAGCTGACCGGCTTGCTCTTCGAAACTCCGGCAATGAAAATGATTGACGACATAACGCCCAAACCCACCCTGGAAGAGCTGATCCCCGCCTTGGGGAACGCCGGCCGGAGGTTTCTCTCCGAAGGAATTACCAGCGCCATGGACGCCAGCGTGGGGGGGAACGACATTCCCTTGCAGATCGCCGCTTACCAGGAGGCGGTGGAGCGGGGAATTCTCAAGGTCCGCCACAACCTGGCCATCTGGAGCGAGGCGGTCTTCGATTACTGCCGCTTTGAAGAATCTTTGAAAGAAGCCCGGGGAAGGCTTCTCGGCCTGGGGATCCGGAGCGGGCTGGGGGATGAAAAACTGCGCATCGGCCCCTTTAAAATCATCGTCGACGGGGCTTTCAGCACGGTCACCGCGGTCACCTATGAACCCTACGGAGCCGAGGCCAGCGATCGCGGGTGCGGGGTTCTGGTGGTGGAACCGGAAAAGCTGGCCAGGCTGGCTTCCTTGGTCCATGGGCTGGGCTGGCAGCTTTCCATCCACGGGATCGGGGACCGGGCCATCGATGTCTGCCTGGACGCCTTTGAGGCCGCTCAGAAATCCCAGCCCAGGAAGGACGCCCGGTACCGCCTGGAACATTGCACCATGGTCCTGCCGCGGATGTTCGACCGGATGAAGAGACTGGGCGTAATCCCCGTGCTCCAGCCCGGGTTTATCTGGGAGCTGGGAGACAATTGGTTCCGTCAACTGGGGAAAGAAACCTGCGCGCGGCTCAAACCCTTCCGGACGCTTCTGGCCAACCAGATTCTCATGGCCTTCAGCTCCGACCGCCCGGTGGTCAGCGGCGCCCCCCTGTTGGGGATTCACTCGGCGGTGAACCAGAAGACCCGCAGCGGGCAGGACTACGCCCCCGCGGAAAGAATCACTCCCGAAGAGGCCCTGCGCTGTTACACCATCAACGGCGCCTACGCGACCTTTGAAGAGAAGATCAAAGGCTCCATTGAAGTGGGCAAACTGGCCGACCTGGTCATCCTGGCCGAAGACCTGACCCGGGTAAAACCGGAGAGCATCAAGGATATACCGGTCGTGGCCACGATGGTAGGGGGGGAATTTTGCTGGGAGAAGAAATGATTCCTCTATCCGAACTGCATGTGAATGGCGTAAGCCTGGTGATTGAAAAACCTTTCGCCACGGAGGGCACAGAGATCACAGCGCGGCTGCGCAGCAATAAAAAGTGGTTCATCTCCAAATTCGTTGAAAGCCAAAGAGCTGGTTTTTTCAGAATGTCCTGTGATTTCATGGGCCCGGAAGAAAAGTCATCTTGCTTGCAATCATGAGGCGCCTATCTCTCCCCACCGGTGGCGGGGGAGTCGGTAATTTCTTCGAGGCTCACTTATGGTGCCCCCGCTGCGCTTTGCGGATGACCGACAGGGGATTCATGGGAAGCGGATATCCCGCCGATGCTTGCTGCGCAATCTGCCTTTCCTTCCGGGCCCTTGACAGGCTTTCGTGAAAAATTCGATCAACGAATTTGGAGATGATCCTAAAAAGTTTTATATTGGCTAAAGACGGACCCGGATAAACACAGATTTTATTGGCAAAAAATCAAAGACCAAAGACCGATTCGGGTATAGCTTTCGAGTTTCGTGTTCTTATTATCCGTCTCTGTGTTCTCTGCGCCTCTTTGGTGAGAATCTTTATTAAATAGGAGGTTATATGGGTCAAGGAAGATTAGAGGGGCGGGTGGCGATGATCACCGGGGGGGCCAGGGGGATCGGCAAGGCCGCCGCGGTCAGGATGGTCAAGGAAGGGGCTTGCGTGGTTCTGCTGGATATCCTTCCCAAGGAGGTGGCCCGGGTGGCCAAAGAGTTGAAGGCCATCGGGGGGCAAATCCTGGGGATCCAGGCGGATGTGAGGAAAAAAAAGGAAGTGGAGAAGGCCGTTGAAAAGGCCCTTTCCAAATGGAGGCGGGTGGACATCCTGGTCAACAACGCGGGAATCGTCAGGCCAGCCCTGCTGGAAAATGTCAGGGATGAAGACTGGGACGAAACGGTCGGCGTGAACCTGAAGGGGACTTTTTTCTGCACCCGCGCCGTGCTTCCGTCCATGAAAAAGCACCGCTACGGAAAGATCATCAACCTTAGCTCCCGGGCCAGCCTGGGCAAGGAGCTCCGGACCGTGTACGGGGCCACCAAGGCGGCGCTGATCGGACTTACCCGGACCTGGGCCCTGGAACTGGCCCAGTACAACATCAACGTGAACGCCATCGGGCCGGGCCCCATCGCCACCGAGCTTTTCACCGCGGCGAATCCCCCGGACAGCCCCCGGACCAAGGCGATCATAAACGGAATTCCCCTGAAGAGAATGGGGCAGCCGGAGGATGTGGCCAACCTGATCCTCTTCCTGGCCTCGGATGAGTCCTCCTTCATCACCGGCCAGGTCATCTTCCTGTGCGGAGGGCTGACCGTGGGGTTGGCACATTATTAAATCAGGGTGCGGGGTGCAGGGTGCAGGGTGCAGGGCGCAGGGGGCAGGGGAGAGGGGCAGGGTGAAGGGTGTCGGGTGTAGGGTGTGGGGCGTAGGGAAGACCAAGGAAGAACTTTTTAGCCCGGGCTTTGCGGGGTGATTCATGAGCCGCCCCTACTTTTTGTCGCCAATCAATCCTAATCGGGAGGCGCAGAAGAGGTAGAAGACGACCCATCTTTTATGGGGTCCCCATGCTTCCATCATTTTCCGCAATTCTTTCCCCGTGACTCCATGGAAACCTCAAATTTCATTTTTCCATCTGTTTTTCCTTGAATCTTTCCAGACTCATCATGGGGTACTTTGCTGCCGGGGGCAAGGAAGGAGGAAAATCCGCATCCGGGGGATTTTTCCACCCGGAAAACGCGCCGAAAAATGGGAAAAAAATCTTGTTAAATATAAATTTTTTCGCTATGGTGAACATGATTTGAAAAAAGAACAGCGGGAGGAGTCTCAGATGAAACCCTATTTCGAGAAAATGCCCAGTTTCGGCAAACCTTTAACAGAAAGGCAAATGAAGAGTTCGGAGGAGAACCTCAAAAAGATTCGCGAGGTGGAACAGGAGATCGCCGAAGCCGTGAAGAAGGTGAAAGCGGCCGGCCTCCCCACGGAGCAGATCAATAAACGGGGGGAGATGACCGTTTACCAGAGGCTAGAATATTTGCTGGACCCCGGCACCTGGTGCCCCCTGCACACCCTCTACGACCCGGAGGATGAGGAGTCCGGCACCACCGGGGTGGTGGACGGGCTGGGTAAAATCGGCGGGAAATGGGCAGTGATCATCGGCTTTGACAACAAGGTAATGGCCGGCGCGTGGATCGCCGGGCAGGCGGACAATGTCCTGCGGGTGACGGACATGGCCAAGAACCTCCACCTCCCCCTGGTCTGGCTGGTGAACTGCAGCGGGGTGAAGCTGCCGGAGCAGGAGAAAGTCTACGCCGACCGGAGAGGAAGCGGGACCACCTTTTTCCGTCATGCCGAATTGGAAAAACTGGGGATCCCCGTGCTGGCCGGGATCTACGGGACCAACCCCGCGGGAGGGGGTTACCAGGGAATCAGCCCGACCATCCTCCTGGCCCACAAGAACTGCAACATCGCCGTGGGCGGCGGGGGGATCGTGAGCGGCATGAGCCCCAAGGGTTTCTTCGACGAGGAAGGGGCGGAAATCGTGATCGAAGCCACCCGGAAGTTCAAAGCGGTTCCTCCCGGGCGGGTGGAAATTCATTATGACTCCACGGGATTCTTCAAGGCCGTCTTTGAGAAAGAAGAGGGCGTGCTGGACGGGTTGAAGGAGTACATGCGTTATCTTCCGGCCTACGACCCCAAGTTTTTCCGGGTGGCCGAGCCCAAGGAGCCGAAGTTTTCCCCCGAGGAGGTCAACCGCCTGGTCCCCTTCAACCAGAAGATGGCCTACAATTTCGAGGAGGTTCTGGCGAGGCTGACTGACGGGAGCGAGCACATGGAGTTTCGGCCTACCTACGGCCCGGAGGTTTACGCCGGCCTGGCAAAGGTGGACGGGTTCCTGGTCGGCATCATGGGCAACAAGCAGGGGATCCTGCCCAAAGGATACCCGGAGTACGCCGACTATCCGGGCGTCGGCGGAAAATTCTACCGCCAGGGGCTCATCAAGTTTAACGAGTTCGTCACCCAATGCTCGAGAGACCGGGTACCCATCATCTGGTTCCAGGACACCACCGGAATCGATGTGGGCGACATCGCCGAGAAGGCGGAGCTGCTGGGGTTGGGGCAATCCCTGATCTACTCCATCGAGCAGTCCAACCTTCCCATGATGTGCATAATCCTCAGAAAAGGAACCGCCGCGGCCCATTACATCATGGGAGGCCCCCAGGCGAACAACAACAATATTTTCACCCTGGGAACACCGACCAGCGAGATTTATGTGATGCACGGGGAGACGGCTGCGGTGGCGTCCTTTGCCCGGAGACTGGTGAAGGAGAAGGATTCGAACCGGCCGCTGAAACCGGTGATCGACAAGATGAACGTCTTGGCGCAGGACTATTACAACAAGTCCCGTCCCATCTATTGCGCCAAGACCGGGTTTGTGGATGAAGTGGTTACCCTGCCGGAGATGCGGAATTACATGGTGGCCTTTGCCGGCGCCGCCTACCAGAACCCCCGGTCCATCTGTCCCCACCATCACCTCATGCTTCCCCGGCTGATCAAAGGATGAAAAAAAGGCCCGCTTCCAGCGGGCCTCTTTTTCCAGTTGTTGGGTGTCCCGGAAATCGGGTGACCCAGATGGACCCTACATTGGAACCTCCTTTTGGTATTGACAACTTCCGACGGGCGGGGATAAATAGGAATAGGTCAAAAGGCCGAGGGAAGAACAGAAAATCATTACTGCGTCTCTTTTTGATAAGGGAAAAGAGAAAGCGGCGGGAGAATGGCCGAATGGACAAAATGATCATCACCGTGGGAGTCACCGGGTCGCGGATCAGCCGCCAGCTGACACCCCATATCCCCATCCTTCCCCAGGAGATCGCCCAATCGGGAATCGAGGCGGTGAAGGCCGGGGCGGCGATCCTGCACATCCACGTGCGCGACCCCCAGACCGGCCTGGGGACGCAGGATTATGCGATCTTCAAAGAAGTGGTGGACCGGATCCGCAGCGAGGTGGATTGCGCTCTGTGCCTCACCACCAGCGGGATTCCCGGCCGGAACCTTCCCATTGAAGCGAGATTGACCCCCCTGGCGTTGAAGCCCGAACTGGTTTCTTACGACGCAGGATCCATCAACATGGGGGAGAACGTTTTCCTGAACCCGCCGGAGTTCCTGGAAGCCCTGGCCAGGGGATGCCTGGAAAAAGGGGTCAAGCCGGAGCTGGAGATTTTCGAGGTGGGAATGGTGTATACCTGCCTCAAGTATTTTGCGAAAGGCCTCCTCCGGGCGCCCCTGCATTTTCAATTTGTCCTGGGCACCCCGGCGGGCATGCCGGCCACGCCCAAATCCCTCCTCTATCTCTCGGAGATCATCCCCGCGGGTTCCACCTGGTCGGTCATCGGGATCGGCCCGGGCCAGCTGCCCCTGGCGGTCATGGGAATGGCCATGGGAGGGCACGTCAGGGTCGGTCTGGAAGACAACATCTACTACTCCAAGGGAAGACTGGCCAAAAGCAATGCCGAACTGGTGGAAAGGGTGGTAAAGATCGCCCGGGAATACGGCCGGGAGATCGCGACCCCCCAGGAAGCCCGGAAGATACTGAGCCTGACCTGAAAAATGTTTCCCGTTCCCGGTTCCCTGTTGCCCGTCGAAGAATCAGGATCCTCAACCGGCAACTGGAAACGGGAAACCGGCAACCTTTTCCATCCGGCATTCCGCATTCGCAGTTCCGCAAGGTTGACAACCCCTCCGAAAGTATGGGAAACTAGAAGCCCCTTTCGTCCCTATCCAGCAAAGAGAAAACTCGGTCTCCGGGTACAGATCAGGGAGAGGAAACACCGATGAGGATCACCTTCCGCATTATCCTTTCCATTTTCATCGTGATCGGCGTCATCGTCGTTCTCTTCACGGTCCTGCAGGTCGAGCAGGAAAAGAAGCGGATGACCAAGGACCTGGAGCGCCGGGCATCCGTCCTGGGGGAGAGTCTGAAAGAAAGCGTTGAGCCCCTGGTCGCCAAAGGCCTGGCCCAGCGACTGCAGACGATCGTCGCGAAATTCGGGAACCGGGAAAATCTGGCCGGAGTGGCGGTGTACGACGCTGGGGACAAGCTCGTGGCCTCCACCGCCCCGCTGACCCCTCATCTGAAAACCCCGTTGCCCCTGGTCGGAAGGGTTCTGAGCGCGGGCCAGGAAGAGGGGACCTTTTTCTTCATGGGCGGAAAAGAGGTGTACCTCCACGCCCTTCCCCTCCACCGCGAGAAAAACGTGTCCGGGGCACTGGTAATTTTCTATGAGACGAAACAGATCAGAGAGAGCGTCGCCCGCATCTGGGAGAATAATTTCATGCGCTGGCTGGTGAGCGCGCTCTTCATCTCGCTCACTACCCTCCTGGTGATCCGCTGGAGCATGGTCCACCCCATCGCCCGCATGGCGGACTGGATGAAAAGCCTGCGGACCGAAAAGGAAGACGCCCCGCTCCCCCCTCCTCCCGGCAGAGTCTTCGAACCCCTGGCCCGGGAGGCGACGCGGATGGTCCGCAGCATCTCGGAAGCACGATCCGCCGCCGAACAGGAAGCCCGGCTGCGGCGCAATGGCGAAACCTTCTGGACCCCCGTGCGGCTGCGGGAGCACGTGCGGAATCTTCTGCGGGGAAGGCCCCTCTTCGTGGTTTCCAACCGGGAGCCCTACGTGCATGAGAGGCAGGGGAAGAAGATTGAGTACGTCGTCCCCGCCAGCGGTCTGGTGACGGCCCTGGAGCCGATCCTGCAGGCCTGCGGGGGAACTTGGGTAGCCCATGGGAGCGGGGATGCGGACCGGGAAGTCGTCGATGAGCAGAACCAGGTGCGGGTTCCCCCCGAAGACCCTCAATACACCCTGAAAAGGGTCTGGCTGACCAAGGAAGAGGAGGAGGGGTATTATTACGGATTCGCCAACGAGCCGCTCTGCCACATCGCCCACACCCGTCCCACTTTCCGGGCGGAGGACTGGAGCCACTATGAGGCGGTAAACTGGAAATTTGCCCTGGCCACCCTGGAGGAGCTGGAAAACAGCCAGGATCCCTGGATCCTGGTCCAGGATTATCATTTCGCCCTTCTCCCGCGGATGATCAAAGGAAAAAGACCCGACGCCCGGGTGGCCCTTTTCTGGCACATCCCCTGGCCCAACCCTGAGTCCTTCGGGATCTGTCCCTGGCAGAGGGAGATCGTCCACGGCATGCTGGGAGCCGACCTCATCGGTTTCCACGTTCAGTTTCACTGCAACAATTTTCTGGAGACGGTGGACCGGGCCCTGGAATCGAGGATCGACTGGGAGAATTTTACCGTGGAAAGGGAAAACCACCTGACCCAGGTGAAACCTTTTCCCATCAGCATTGCTTCCCCCGCACCCGCTGCTTTGTCCAACCCCGTCAATGGAAGCCTGAAGAAAAACCTTCTGCGGGAAGTGGGCGTTCAGGGAGAATACCTCGGGGTGGGGGTTGACCGGGTGGATTACACCAAAGGCCTGCGGGAGCGATTTCTGGCCATCGAGCGGTTCCTGGAAAAATATCCCTCCTACCAGGGGGAATTTACCTTTGTGGAACTGGGAGCCCCCAGCCGGACCCACATCAAGGAGTACCGGGATCTAGTGGCCCGGTTGGAGACGGAGGCTGAAAGGATCAACTGGCGCTTCCAGACCAAAGAGTGGAAGCCCATCGTATTCCTCAAAAGGCACCACAGCCACAAAGAGATCGCTCCTTTCTATGAGGCCGCCGATCTCTGTCTGGTCACCTCGCTCCACGACGGAATGAACCTGGTGGCCAAGGAATTCATCGGCGCAAAAGGGGATGAATCCGGGGTCCTCATCCTGAGCCAGTTCACCGGGGCCTCCCGGGAGCTGAAGGATGCCCTCATCGTGAACCCCTACGACACGGAGCAAATGGCCGAGGCCATCCGCAGGGCCCTGGAGATGGACCCCGAGGAGAGAAGGGCACGGATGGAAAGGATGCGGGAAGCGGTGAACGAAAGGAACATCTACCGCTGGGCCGGGGATTTGCTTTCCAGCCTGAGCCGGATCCGCCTTTCTTCGGTCCCCCCCATGGGGGTCAACACCCGACATAATTTATCAAAGCCAAATAATCTCCCAGGTGGCGGGTGATCAGGAAGTTCCGGCGGACGAACTCCCGGGCATCCTGGCCCATCTTGTTCATCACTTCGGGATTATCCAGCAGGTGGTGAATCCGGAAGGCCGCCCCTTCCACGGAATTCACCGTGAATCCCGTAACCCCGTAAACCAGTTGAACGGTAATCCCCCCGGTAAAACCTCCGATCACCGGTTTTCCCTTCCACATGGCCTCGGCCACGGTCAGACCGAAACCTTCCCGCAGGGACTTCTGCAGGACGATGGCGGCGGCTCTCTGCAGGGCGTTAATTTCCAGGTAGGCATCGGGGGGAAGGAGAAGAATTTGGATGTCGGGGTCATCCTGGGCCGCCTCCCGGACTTCCTCCAGAACGGTTTCTCCCTCGGGATCGTCGGTAGCTCCCCCTCCGGCCAAAACCAGCCGCAGATCATGATGTTTTTTGACCAGCCGGTAGGCCTGGATCACTCCCAGGGGATCCTTGAACCGGTCAAACCGTGAGACTTGCAGAAGGATGGGTTTGTCCGTGGAAACCTCCAACCGCCGGAGAATTTCCTGCTGCTCCTCGGGGGTGAGGTCCCGGTTTTTGTCGCTCAGGGGATCGATCGAGGGGTGGATCAGGAATTGAGGGATGGGGAGGCGCTGGGCGAATCGGGGCAGGGAAAAAATGGTCCCGTCGTAGCTCACCACGAACTGGCGGAGGAAATCCCAGACCTTTCTCTGGGGTTGGGAAACATCGATATGGCACCTCCAGATCCATTTCCCCTTGGGGGGGCGGTATTGAATCAGCGCTGCAGGCTGGGGGTCATGGATGACCACGAAATCGGCGTCCAGAGAAATGTTTTGGGCATTTTCCCGGTTCACCTCCAGATAATTTTCGAGCATGGTGGGGGGAATTTTCTGCTCCTGCCCCTGCAGGGCATTATGGAAAGCCTTGGTGGTGGAAAAGAATTCCTCATTCCCGCCGATCACTTCCCATTGAGCGTCCAACCCGACACTCTGCAGCAGGGGAACGAGACTCCGCAGGATTTCTGCCACTCCGCCTCCCAATTTGGTTGAATTTACGTGGATGATCTTTTTCCCCTGCATTTTTTCCGCCATACGGTAGAGAAAGTCCACGATTCCCTGGGGGGCGATTTCCCGGTAGGCCTCAAGGCGGATCATTTCTGCTCCCCCCCTTCTTTCAGGAATTCGTCGCAGAGCTTCAGGATGCGGCCCCTGATGGATTCCAGGCTGATCCGGTACGGATGGAGGTTGGAAATTCTCTTCCCCAGCTCGGGGAGACCCAGTTGTTCTTCCACCCATATGGCAAAGTCGCCCTTCGGTTTTCCCAGGCGGAGAATGGCCTCAAAGGTGTGATAATAAATGACGCTGGCCTCCACCGACCCCAGAACCTTCCGGAATTCCCGGAGGGTATGAGCCTGAAGGCCGGTGGGAGCCGGGATGATGCGGGACTGCATGAATTGAAAAGGCTCTTCGTAGATGACTCCGGGAATGACCTGCAGCCGGGACAGATGGTCGGCGATGATGGTCACGATTTCCGCCCGCATGGATTCCAGATCCCCGAAATCGTAGGGATTGAGGATCCCCAGTTTTTCTCCCAGGACCCGGTCCCGCACCTGGATCGCGGCCCAGGTGGCGAAATCATTGGGGTAAGGGCCGGCAATATACTTATGGCGAAGCAAGAAGCTATGGGTATGATAATACAGGGAATCGAGGGGGGCTTCTTCGATGGCCTCCAGCAGTTGCCGTTCATCGCGGGCGCTCCGGCCGAGCATCTCCCGGAGCTCCCAGCAGCCCACAAAAATAAAAGGGTTTGCGGCCCTTCGATTCGCCATGACCACGCTCCTTTCTCCTGGATAAGGTTCCGGTGTTTCATAACCTTTCCTGATGCTATTGTACAATATTTTCCTGCCGGTTTGCCCAGATAAATGTGGACTGGCGGGATGAGAGGAGGCCTTCTAAATCTGCAATTCGTCCTGCACTACCTTGCCCAGGGCGCGTTCCGCCATTTCAATTCCTAAGAGGCCTTGACAAAAAGCGATCCCGTCTGTAGGATGATCGTGTTTAAAATCCGGAAAAGAAAGGAAGAATTTGCTGAAAACTCGGCGAGAGATAATGTTTTTTGCAAATCAGCATAAAGGAAAGGAGAAAACGATGAAACGGATTTGTATTTATTTATTGGTTGTGACCATGGTCGTCGGTTTTGCCGCCGGGCTTGCGTTGGGCCAGGCCAAGAAAGGGGCCTTCAAGTACGAAGACAAGATCGGGGTCATCAAACTGAAACCCGGAGAACCCATTCACATTGCCTCCTGGATGGTGATTGCCGGGCCCGATGCATCTCTGGGCACGGACACCAAGCGCGGGGTGGAGATCGCCATCGATGACAAGGGCGGAAAACTCCTCGGCCATCCCATCAAGCTGACCGCCCAGGACACGGGCTGCAACGCCGAGGGCGGGCAGGCGGCGGCGACCAAGCTGGCTGCGGATCCCACCGTGGTGGCCGCGATCGGCTCAAACTGCTCCAGCGCAGCCAAGCCTGGCGTCCCGATCCTGTGGAAGGCCGGCATCGCCACGGTTTCTCCGTCCAACACAGCTCCCTACCTGACCGACCCGAAGCGGGGGCCGGATTATGACGGCTACCTCCGCACGGCCCATAACGACAAAGTCCAGGGCGCGGTGGCCGCGGCATTCGCCATCGAGCAGATGAAAGTCAAGAAAGCCGCGACCATTCACGATGGAAGCGTGTACGCGGAACAACTGCAGGCCGTCTTCGCCGAGACCTTCAAGAAGATGGGGGGAAAGATCACCTCCCAGGAAGCCGTCGCTCCCACGGACACGGACATGCGGCCGGTTCTGACCAAGATCGCCACCGGCAAACCGGAATTTCTCTATTATCCCATCTTCATCGCCGCGGGCGGCCACATTACCCGCCAGGCGAAAGAAATTAAGGGACTGGAAAAAACTGCCCTGATGGGCGCCGACGGGATGTTCTCCCCCGACTTTTACAAGGCGGCGGGGGAAACCGCTGTGGGGATTTACCACTCGAGCCCCGATTTTTCCGCCTTCGGCGCCGGCTACAAGGTCTTTCTGGAAAAGCATCAGAAAAAATACGGGGAAAAGCCGATCGCTCCTTTCCACGCGCACGCCTACGATGCCGCCACGATGATCTTTGCGGCCATCCAGAAAGTGGCGAAAAAAGCTCCGGACGGAACCCTGTACATCGGCCGGCAGAAACTCCGCGATGCTCTGTATGCGATCAAAGGCTTGAAAGGGCTGACCGGAACCATCAGCTGCGATAAGTACGGAGACTGCGCGGACCCGAGAATTGCCGTGTACAAGACGACGGAAGAAAACGTGAAAAAGCTGGTGATGCCCGATAACCCGTTCTGGAAGCCCACGGCGAAGAAGTAAGCCGAGGGTTCCTTCGAGCCACGACGATGAGCCGGGAGGAGAGAAGAGCCCGGCTCGTCTGCTTTGGTTATGTTTCTCTTTTGACATTCTCAGCCTGTTCCGGGGAATTTCCATGCCCCAGCGATGGAGAGAAAGAATTAACGTTACCGATCTCCTCATGTGGCTGACCGGAGGGACCATCGTCCTGCTGATCCTCTGGGGGTCGGCCGCCACCCTGGCTTCGGGCCGGTACAGCGGGCACCACTGGTTTGATTTCCTCGTCTTCGGCCTGGCCCAGGGGAGCATCTACGCCCTCATCGCCCTGGGCTATACGATGGTTTACGGTACCCTGCGGATGATCAACTTCGCCCACGGCGAAGTCTTCATGAGCGGTCCCTATACGGCCTATTTTGTGGCCGCGGCCTTTTATTCCTCCGGTCTTTTGGACCAGCATCCCATCTTAAGCCTGGCAGCCATTTTTCTGGTTTCCATGGCGACTTCCACCCTGATCGCCGTCCTCCTGGAGCGGATCGCCTACCGCCCCCTGCGGAATTCGCCGCGCCTGGTGCCCCTCATCACTGCCATCGGGGCCTCCTTCTTTCTCCAGTATACCTTCCGGGGACTCTACGGTTCGGGCTTCCAGGCCTACCCGACGGTGAAGGTCCTGGAAGGACAATGGATGCTCGGAGATTTTCGGATTCTAAAATTCCAGGCCGTGGTGATCCTTGCCGCCGCGCTCATGATGGCCGCTCTTTACGCCTTCGTCCAGAAGAGCAAGATGGGGAAGGCCATCCGGGCGGTGTCCGAGGACAAGGAGGCGGCTTCCCTCATGGGAATCGGCATCGACCGCATGATCGTCACCACCTTCGTCATCGGGGGGATTTCCGCGGGGGCGGCGGGAGTGCTGTATGCGCTGATGTTCAAGCAGGTTCACTTCTTCATGGGTTTCATCCCGGGGATCAAGGCCTTCACCGCGGCGGTCCTGGGGGGAATCGGGAATATTCCCGGGGCCATGCTGGGGGGAATCTTCCTGGGCCTGGTCGAGTCGGTGGGCCCCAGCCTGTTCCTGGACGGCCTGGGCATCGTCGCACCCTACCAACTGAAAGACGCGATTGCCTTCACCATGCTGGTCCTGGTGCTCATCTTCAGGCCGACCGGACTGCTGGGGGAGAGATTAGCCGTCAAGAAAGCCTGAGCCCGTGAAATTCCAAGCACCGAATCTGGAATCATGACATTGAAGTCGTCCGGCCCACAGGGAAGCAATCGGATGAAGGTGGTTTTCGGCCTCTGGAAAAACGGAGTCAAGGTCGGCCTGATCGTGGGCGCCGTAGGGATCCTGCTGGCGCTGATCGGAATGGTGGAGGCGTTCGGCCAGCGGAGCGTGATCAGCGAGATCATCTCCATGGGTCATACCCTTTTGCTTCTGGTTGCCCTGTTCGGCGGTTACTTGGCAGCCAGGCGCACCACCCGAACGGAATCGGCCTACCCGATCCTCACCAGCCTCCTATCGGGCCTGTTTGTAGGGGGGGCTCTTTCCCTCCTCGTCCTCCTGGGGAGCGTGGTAAACCTGCGCAAGATTTTCATCAATGCCTCTCCCCTTTTGTACCGGCTGCTGACCTTCGACCTGGAGCCGGGGGGCGGGACCATCTTTCTTCTTCTATTCGGAGCGCTGAGCGGTCTCCTGGCCGGCCTTTATTATCTTTCCTCTCCCCTGGTTCGCCGGGTCCTGGGTACCTCCCTGGGCTGCATGGTCCTCACCGGAGTGTTACAGGACCTGCTCCGGCCCACCTTTGCCCTCTGGGGGCCCCTGGCCATCATCAACGACTGGCTTTACGCGGCCAACGGCCTGACGCTGTGGGGGGCGGCCTCGCTGGTCATCGTGACCGCGCTGGTCACTTACTTCTGGGCCAAACGGGGAGGGGCCCTGCGAACAGCCTTCGGGCAAATGTCTTCGGGCAAGCAGCGAGCTTTTCGCCTGACCGGGTGGAGTCTCGTGGCCCTCCTTCTCATCCTGCTTCCCCATATTCTCGGACTTTTTTTGAGCGAAGTATTGACCATTGTGGGACTCTATGTTCTCCTCGGATTGGGGCTGAACATCGTAGTTGGGTATGCCGGCCTCCTGGACCTCGGATACGTGGCCTTTTTCGCCATCGGGTCCTATACGATGGCCCTGCTCACTTCTCCGGAGCTTGGTTTCTTCCATTTTTCTTTCTGGGGGGCCCTTCCTTTTGTGATCTTTATGGGGGTTATCTCCGGCGTCCTCCTGGGGATCCCCGTTCTCAAGATGAGGGGTGATTACCTGGCCATTGCCACCCTGGGATTCGGGGAAATCATCCGGATTCTGGTCCTCTCCGATTTCCTGAGGCCCTGGCTGGGAGGGGCGCAGGGGGCGGGGAAAATCCCCAAGGCCTCGATCGCGGGGATGGAGTTGGCGACGCCCCAGCAGATCTACTACCTGATCCTCGCGGGCTGTCTCCTGGTGGGGTTTATCTCCTGGCGCCTGCGAGAATCTCGGCTGGGGCGGGCCTGGATGGCGGTGCGGGAAGACGAAGATGTGGCCCAGGCCATGGGGATCAACCTGGTGGCCACGAAATTAATGGCCTTCGCCACGGGAGCCGGATTTTCGGCTTTGAGCGGGGCGATCTTTGCCAGCAAACTTGGGTCCGTATACCCCCACAGTTTCAACGTCATGATCTCCATCAATATCATCTGCGTCATCATTGTGGGGGGGATGGGAAGCATTCCAGGGGTCATCCTGGGCGCAATCGCCCTGGTGGGTCTGCCCGAACTCCTCAGGGAGTTTGCCGAGTACCGGCTCCTCGTATACGGGGCTGCGCTGGTGGCCATGATGCTTTTGCGGCCGGAAGGCCTGTGGCCAGAGGCGATCCGGCGCCGCGAGCTGCACGGGGAGGAGCCGGAGGAGGTGGAGACGCAACCTCCCCCGGCTTAAAAGGAAATAATAAGCGTCTCTGCGTCCTCCCTGGAAAAAGAAAAAATCAACCGCAGAGCATGCAGAGACCGCCGAGATAGTTCTTGGCAAAGATGAAAACACAAACCATTTTATGGGATCGACTCTTCTTTGTCCTTCGATCCCCCGGGATTGAAGACCAGAGGATGCACGAAGAGGAGGCAGAGAGCGCAGAGGTTACGAATTAGGAACGCTGGAATAATGGAACAATGGGTTTGGGTATTTCATTTTTTGCCCATCATTCCAATATTCCTTTTTTTCAATTCTCTGCGTGCTCCGCGATCTCTGCGGTTTCGTTTTTCCTTTTCGGCAAGACCGAATTGAGATAAGAGAATGGCTATTCTTTCGGCAAAAAAAGCGACCAAACGCTTCGGCGGCCTGGTGGCCGTGCAGGATCTGGACATCGAGGTCCGGGAGAAGAGCATTCACAGTATCATCGGGCCCAACGGAGCGGGAAAGACGACTTTTTTTAACTGCGTCACCGGTTTCTACAGGGCGGAGGAAGGGGAGATCCTCTTCGCGGACCGTTCCCTGGTGGGTCTCCTGCCCGACCAGATCGTCCGCCTGGGAATCACCCGTACCTACCAGAATATCCGTCTCTTCCCCAACCTGACGGTGATGGAAAACATCCTGGTCGGGCTCCACGGCCACTTGAAAGCAGGGTTCTTCGGGATCGTAGTGAGAACTCCGGGGACCCAGAAGGAGGAAAAGGAGGCGGCCGAAGAAGCCCGAAAAATTCTTCGCTTCGTGAACCTGGCCGGAAAGGGGGATTTTCTGGCCAAGAATCTTCCTTACGGAGACCAGCGGAGGCTGGAGATCGCCCGGGCCCTGGCCACCCGGCCCAAGCTTCTTCTCCTGGATGAGCCCACCGCGGGAATGAACCCCAGGGAGACCCAGGCAATGATGGATTTCATCCGCCACCTACGGGATGAACTGGGGATCACCATCCTGCTCATCGAACACCAGATGCGGGTGGTGATGGGCATATCCGAAACCGTAACCGTCCTGGACTACGGGAAAAAAATCGCCGAAGGACCACCGGATGAAATCCGGAATAACCCCGTGGTCATCGAAGCGTACCTGGGGAAGGGGGGAACCTCTCATTAGGAATCCTTATGCCCATTCTTGTGGTTGAAAACATCCATACCTATTACGGCCACATTCATGCCCTGAAGGACGTCTCCCTGGCTGTTGAAAAAGGTGAAATCGTCACCCTGATCGGGGGCAACGGGGCGGGAAAGAGTACGACTCTCAACACCATCAGCGGCCTGCTGCGGCCACGCCAGGGGTCGGTCCGCTTCGAAGGGGAAGAACTCACCAAATATCCCCCCCATGAAATTGTCGGCAAAGGGGTGGTCCAGGTTCCCGAAGGACGGCGAATTTTTGGCCGCCTCACGGTTCTGGAGAACCTGGAAATGGGGGCTTTCCTGCTCTCGGACCGCAAGCAGGTTCAGAGCAATCTGAAACAGGTTTTTTCCCTTTTCCCCAGGCTGAAAGAGCGCCTGCATCAGGTAGGAGGAACCCTAAGCGGGGGGGAACAGCAGATGCTGGCCACCGGGCGGGCGCTCATGTCCAGCCCCCGGCTTCTTCTGCTCGATGAACCCTCCATGGGACTGGCACCGGTCCTGGTAGAAAGCATCTTCGAAACCATCAGCCAGCTTCACGAGACCGGTACCACCATCCTTCTGGTGGAACAGAACGCCCGCATGGCCCTCCAGGTGGCTGACCGGGGGTATGTTCTGCAGACGGGGACGATCCTGCTCCGGGATACGGCCGAACGCCTGCGCCAGAACGAGACCGTGCGCCAAGCCTATCTGGGAGAGTCCACCGGATAAAGGTATATTTCTTCCTGGGAAAATATAAAAGTCTCTTCGCCCTCCGAGGATGAAGAAAAAATCAACCGCAGAGTACGCAGAGACCGCAGAGCTTTTTCTGGGTAAAGACAAAAAACATAAATCCTTTTATGGATATGGACCGCTTCGGTCTTTCGATCCTCCGGGATTGAAAACCGGAGGATGAACGGAGAGGAGGCCGAGAGCGCAGAGATCGTTTCTGGAAAGCCCCTTGGCCGCATGGATTGGGAAATAGGGCGGCTTTTCCCCCTGCATCCTGGCCCTGAGCATTTGGCCATTTCCACCTCTGCGTGCTCCGCGACCTCTGCGGTTAAGTTTTTTTATTGGGGTATCCCTTGATCTGCTGTAAAATAGGGCAAAACCGGAGAGGAATCGGGATTTATCGGCCATGAGCGTTTATGCCATCCCCGCAGCCCTAGCCTTTGCCATCAACCTGACCCTCTGCCTGATTGTCTTCTTCGACAACCCCAGGGGGGTGGTAAACCGGGTCTTTACTCTCCTCATCCTTTCCTTTGTTGCCTGGAATGCCGGAGAGATGATCATGGTCAACAGCGACCTCCAGTCCGTCGCCCTCGTGGGGGTCAAGGTCATCTTCACCGGCGTCTTTCTCTTCCCCGTCTTCTTCCTCCATTTTTCCTATGTCTTTCCCCAGAAGCTGACCCGCTTCTTCGACGGCTGGCGGAGCCTCATTCTCTACGCGGGACCCCTGGCCCTCTTGGTTCCCTTCATCCTTCTCCTGCAGGTGGACATCGGGCGGGTGGTGAAAATCGGCTCCATCTTTTATTATGTCTTCACTTTCCACGGCCCCCTGGAGTCCCAGCTATTGGCCCTGATCCTGGCCCTGATCGGCCTGGGGTACTTCACCTGGGGCGTGGTCAACTTCATCGTTTCCTACCGGCAGACCAAGGTCGCCCGCCAGCGGCTGCAGATCCTCTACCTCCTGGTGGGAATCATCTCCATGTTCGTCATCGGGCTTTTCCTGCACGTGATGAACTATTTCTTCCACCTGGGCTATTCCTTCTTTTTCGTGGCCAGCCTGTATTCCCTCCTCATCAGCTTCTTCTTCGCCCTGGCCATCGTGAAATACCGCCTGGTGGACATCCACTTTATCATCCGGGGCGGGATCCTGTATTCGCTCCTTTCCGGTCTGGTCCTGGTGATCTACGTCCTCTTCATCAAAAACGTGTGCGATATCCTGGCCAGCAAACTGGAGACCACTTCGCTCCTGGTGGAAGCCACCATGGTACTGGTGCTGGTTTTCCTGCTGCGCCCGCTGGAGAGAAAAGTGGAAGAATTCATCGACCGTTTCTTCTACCGGGAAAGGTATATCTTCCGCTTGAAATTCTTCGAGTTCACCCGCACCCTCCTGAATCTTTTGGACCTTCAGACCCTGCTCGGGGCCACGGTCAACTTCCTCTCCCAGGCCCTTCTCCTGGACCGGGTGGGGATCTGGATCCTGGAGGGCGATTCCGATGATTACCGCCTCCTTAGCCAGAAGGGGTTCCCCCGGGAGCGGTATTTTTCTACAGACAGTCCTTTCGTCACCTACCTGAAGAAGTCCGAAAGAGCGGTGGAACTGGAAACGGTAAAGAATTTTCGGACCCTCCGGGCCGAGGTCGGGGAAATGATCAATACCGGCCTTTCCCTGGTCCTTCCGCTGGAATGGGAGGAGGGTCTCCTGGGGTTCATCATGGTGGGGGAGAAGAAAGACGGGAAAAACTTCACCATCATGGAGATCGAAGCCCTGGAGGCCCTGGCCCCGGCTGTGGCCATGGCCATCTCCCGGGCACGCCTCTACCAGGACCTGAAAAAAAAGGACTGGCAGATGATGCAGTCGGAGAAGCTTGTCGCCCTGGGAGAGATGGCCGCCTCTTTCGTCCACGGGATCCGGAATCCCCTGGGGATCATCCTGGGTTCGGCGGAGACACTCAAGAAAGGGGTTGCCCACCCGGTCCAGTCGGAGATGGTCCAGTTTATCGGCGAGGAGTCGGAGCGGATCAACCGCATGCTCACCAATTTTCTGGAATTCGCCAAACCGAACCCCCCCGTCTTCCAGGAAGTGGACCTGAAGGACGTTTTGAACCGGACCCTGGACTGGATTTCCATTCCCGCGCGGAAGCAGCGGGTCGAGGTTCAGAGAGAATACCCGGGAGAAAAAGTCCTCATCCCCGTAGACCCCGAGCAGATCCGGGAGGCCCTGGTGAACCTGGAGATGAACGCCCTGGAAGCCATGCCCAAAGGGGGAACGCTGCGGATCGTCCTGAATCAGAAGGATAACCAGGATGTGACCATCCGCCTCAGCGACACGGGTGCCGGGATCCCCCCGGGGCTGGAATCCAAGATTTTCGACCCCTTCTTCACCACCAAGGAAGGGGGAACGGGTCTGGGGCTCTCCATCGTCCACTCGGTGGTTAAAAACCACGGGGGAACGATCTCCGTCGCCAGCAACGACGGAGAGGGAACCACCTTCACCCTGAACCTGCCTTACCCCAGGGCCGTCATGGGGTGCTTCGGGCCGATCGGACCGGTGAAGAACAGCAGGGGGCAGGGGGCAGGGTGCGGGGAGAGCTGAAAAACAGGGTGCAGGGTGCGGGGGGCAGGGGGCAGGGAAAGAAAAAAGAAAGGGTGTAGGGTGTAGGGTGTAGGGGGCAGGGAGCAAAGAGCAAAGAGCATAGAGCATGGAGAAATGACCAATGACCAATGACTAATGACTAATGACCTTTGGTCCATGACTAATGACCAGTAAGCAATATAGGATTTGGAGTTGGGTGTAGGGGCGACTGGACTTTGGCGAGATCAGTCGAGCCGCTGGTTGCCTGTTGGAAGGTCGTAGGGGCAATTCATGTCGCAGACTCGGCTCTACGAGAATCGCCCGTTTGAGAATAGTAGCTTCTAATTGTTTTTCTCTGTGTGCTCTGTGTCTCTGTGGTGAAATATTTTGGGGGGTTATGAAACCGAGAATCCTGATTGTCGACGACGAAGCCCGGATGCAGCGGCTCTTCGAGATCAACCTGGGCCCGAAGTATGAAGTGATGACCGCCGGGGATGGGAAAAGGGCGCTGGAGGTGATGAAATCCGGGGATGTGGCCCTTCTGGTCACCGACCTGAAGATGCCGGGGATGAACGGGATGACCCTTCTGCAAGAGGCTCACCGCATGGACCCGGACCTGCCGGTGGTCATCATGACCGCCTACGGAACCGTGGAAGGGGCGGTCCAGGCCATGAAGGAAGGGGCGGTGGATTACATCCTCAAACCCGTCAAGATGGAAGAGATGGAGATCCTCATCGAAAAGACCCTCTCCGTACGCCGGCTCCAGGACGAGAACCGCTCCCTGCGCCGGGAACTGCAGGGTGTGTACGGCCCGACCAGTATTGTGGGGAATCATCCCGCCATCCAGAGAGTCATCCAGCTCATCTCCCAGGTAGCCGGGACCAAAGCCACGGTACTGGTCCAGGGGGAGAGCGGGACGGGGAAGGAGATCGTTGCCCGGGCGATTCACTACCAGAGCGACCGGGCGAGCAAGCCCTTCGTGGTCATCAATTGCGCCGCCATTCCCGGTAACCTCCTGGAGAGCGAACTCTTCGGTCACGAGAAGGGGGCCTTCACCGGGGCGATCAAGACCAAGCGGGGCCGCCTGGAGCTGGCGGATCAGGGGACGCTCTTTCTGGATGAGATCGGGGAAATGCCCAAAGAACTCCAGGTGAAAATCCTCCGGGTGATGGAAGAACAGAAATTCCAGCGAGTGGGCGGCACCGGGGACGTGCAGGTGGACAACCGGATCATCGCTGCGACCAACAAGGATCTGAAACAGGCGGTAGAGGCCGGGGCCTTCCGGGACGACCTCTTTTACCGTCTGAACGTGATTACCATCTCCATCCCGCCCCTGCGGGAAAGGATAGAAGATATCCCCCTGCTCATCGAGTATTTTTTGAAGAAGCACCGCGAGGTATTCAAGAGCCGCGTAGTGGGATTGAGCGATGAAGCGATGGAGATCCTCACCGATTACTCCTGGCCGGGGAACGTGCGGGAACTGGAGAACACCCTCGTGCGGGCCATGATCCTTTGCGGATCGGAATTCATCCAGCCCGGGGATTTGCCGGACGAACTGGGGCGGGAAGAACGAAGAGAAGAAACGAAGTTGCCCGCGGACCGGGAAGCGCTGAAGCAGATGAAGAAGGAGGCCCAGCAGAAGGCCAAGGAGGAGATCGAGAAGAGTTTTGTCATGGAAGCCCTGAGGCAGGGGGGAGGAAACGTTATGCGCTCGGCGGAGATGGTAGGCATGGACCGGAGACAATTCCAGAACCTTCTGCGCAAATACGGTATCTCCCGGAAGGATTTCCTGAAGGATTGATACAAAAAATTAATTTTAAAGTGCGAAGAAAAAGGTGTAAAGTGCGATTAAAACATTCGCACAACTAACCATTTGACATTTATTGATATTCTGTTTTGGCCCTCGACAGCCCCCTGGAATTCCCTCAAAGGCCGATCTTCTGGTATTTCAGATATAAATAAATCTTAATAAATCCAAATAGTTAAAAAATTTTTTCTTTGCTTCCCCTTGGCTCATTTTTTGCTGTAAAGCGGGTAAAAGAAATAAATGGGGAGGATACTACCATGGCCATCGGAGAATTGATTCGCGGCCTGAGAAAAAAGACTGCGCTCAAAAATTTGGGAAAAGTCGAGCCTTACTACCCGCCGACCCAGAATGTACCCATCGGGCTTCCCAAGGAAGTAAATAGTCTTTGCCCGGAGTGCGGAAAAACCATCCGGGCCGTCATTCTGGAGCGGGAAGGGAAAGTCTTCATGGAAAAAACCTGCCCGGATCACGGCTTCATCCGGGACCTGGTCTACTCAGACGCCGAGCTTTACAAGAAGTCCGAGCGCTGGACCTATGAAGACGGGGACCGGATTCAGAACCCCCAGGTCACCGGCGGAAAGTCCTGCCCGAGGGATTGCGGCCTGTGCGACCAGCACATCAGCCCGCCGATCCTGGCCAACATTGACCTGACCAACCGCTGCAACATGCGCTGCCCCGTCTGCTTCGCCAACGCCAACGTGCAGGGGTATGTGTACGAGCCCACCTACGAGCAGGTGGTGGAGATGCTCTCCCGGTTGCACAACATCAAGCCCTTTTCCCCGCCGGCCATCCAGTTCTCGGGGGGAGAGCCGACCATTTATCCCCGGTTCCTGGACATCCTGAAGGGGGCCCGTTCCATGGGGTTCAGCCACCTGCAGATCGCCACCAACGGAATCCGCATCGCCAAGGACCTGGATTTTGCCAAGAAGGCAAAAGAGGCCGGGCTTTACACCATGTACCTGCAGTTTGACGGGACCTCCGACGATGTCTATAAGAAAACCCGAGGTCTCTCCGGCCTCTGGGAACTGAAACAGCGAGCGGTGGAGAATGCCCGGGCCGCGGAACTGCGCATCGTCCTGGTACCCACCATCATCAAGACCATCAATGACGACCAGGTGGGGAAGATCCTCGAGTTCGCCGTGGCCAATTCCGATGTGATCAGCGGCATCAGCTATCAGCCCGTGGCCTTCACCGGAAGAATTTCCACCGCGGAGAGGGAGCAGCAGCGCTACACCCTTGCGGACCTGGCCCTGGACATCGAGGCCCAGACGGGACTTCTCAAGGCGCGGGAAGACTGGTATCCCCTGTCGGTGACTTCCCCCTTCTCCAAGCTCCTCAGCTCCATCTGGAAATACGATGTGGCCAAGATCACCTGCCACTCGGACTGCGGGCTGGGCTCTTACATTTTCGTGAACCGGAAAACGGGGAGCGTGACTCCCATTACCCAGGCCATCGACATCGAGGGATTCACCTGGGAGCTGAACAAGCTGGTCAAACAGAAGATCTCCAACATCCGCGCTCTTACCGCCCTCACTGCCCAGCACCTGCTGAAGAAGTTCTTCCGGGAGGAACGGGTCAAGGACGGGTTGACCGCGGAGATCTGCCTGGAGCTCTTCCAGGGGGTCGTGGACATGGAAGCCCAGCGGCGGGTGGAGCTGATCTACTACTGGGACATGCTCCTGGTGGGGGGCATGCACTTCCAGGATGGATACAACTACAATGTGGACCGGGTGAAGCGGTGCTGCATCCACTACGCCGCCCCGAACGGGCGGATCTATCCCTTCTGCACCTACAATTCAGGGCCGGTCTTCCGGGAAAAGATCGAACGGGAGTTTTCCATTCCCCTGGATGAGTGGCGGAAGCGGAACCGCTCGGAAGCGGAACCGCTCCCTGGAAGAGGCGGATTATTTCCTCTGCCGAACGTAAGTAGCAAATCAGGAAAGGAAAAGGGAGGCTGGTACCGCCTCCCTTTTTTTATGCCCCGACCATAAGAGGGTGCAGGGTGCTGGGGGCAGAAGGCAGGGTGTAGCGTGTAGGGTGTCGGGGGTAGGGGAAAGGAAGCAAAGAGCAAAGAGCATAGAGCAAATAGCAAATGGCAAATAGCAAATAGAATTAATCATTGACCATTGACCAATGATCAATGGCCAATGATCAATGACCAATGATTAATGGCCAATGACCAATGACCAGTGACCAATGACCAGAGAGCAGCAAACAAATAGCAGGTGAAGGATTACCGAGTAAATAGAAACGAGCAACCAGAAACCAGCAACCAGGACGAGGAACGAATAACGAATAACGTGTAACGTATAACGAGTAACGTTTTCTTCCCCGGGACTCAGGACTAAGGACTAAGGACTTAGGATTCAGGATTCAGGACTCAGGACTGCCCTTCGGCGGTTCGGGCGGCGGCTGTGCAGGAGGATTGGATGAAGGGGTCCTGTAGTAGCGGCAGAGGAGAAAAATCCCGATGATCACCAGAATGGTGGGCCAGACCAGGTCGCTCCAGGCTTCCGCTTCCGGGAAGAAGGCGATGACGAAATAAATGAGAAAGAGAAGGACTCCGATCCCGCCGACAATCCGGGCGGCCAGACTGCGGGGGTTGAGGAGAAAAAGGGCGACCCCGACGGCCACCAGGATGAGGGGCCAGCTGGTGTAAATCTGCAGAATGAACAGCCGGTCCAGGATAAACAGGCATCCCACCGTGAGCAAAACCAGCCCGGCGATCAAGTGCCCTTTCTTTCCCCGCATCCCATCCAACCTTTGGCTGTTCTCGTCTGTTCGAATTTTAGTGGCAGTTTTGATAAAGGCTGATGTTCAAATTTTTCTTTCCATTCACCTGCCTGAATAATACCTCATTTGTGGGGTTTCTTACAATGACGAAAGAACCCCGGGGCAGAGGCTGCTAGGGGCGCACGCCGATGGCTACTTTCCTGGATGGGAAAAGGCGTGTTGCGGAAAAGAATCTATTGAATCCGCTGGCAGCGTAAACCTGCCGAAAATCCAGAACGGCCTGAGGCTGTCCACTTAAGTTCCGTTCAGGAGAAATTAAACCCAGTCAAAAATGTCCCGGAAATCCCGTAAAAGGCGCGACGTCAGGACCGGCCTGTTCACGTACTCGTTAGACCTCATTTGGGCAGGTCATACTTAAAAACTTCATAGGACCAGACACCCATACCCATAAGATAAACGTATTGATGTTCGACATCGCCATCTTCCTCATAAATTATGACTACACTGAATCGTAAACGATTGCTTTTGGCATCGGTGTTCGGGGCCATGAAAGCGAGCATACGCTTTCCTATGTTGCCTTTATTTAGATCGATCGGTGAGATATTCCCTGCTTTGTGGTAGACGATTACTTGTTTCGGTTGTACCGCTTGTTCTTCAGTCAGGGACTTCAGGGTAACTGTAGTTCCATCATCTCGAGTCTTACTTGCTGTGCCAATTATATGGCCTCCTATAGCTATAGAGAGGTTCGAAATAATAGCGCCGCCTAGATCTTTGGTGGCGATGTCTGAGGCTTGAAAAGGGGCCAATAAATCGAGGGCTTTTTTTGTAAATTGTTCAGTTTCCTCCGGTCCCAAACGTCTTTTGGGCTGGCTAACTACTCGAACCTTCTTTGGTTTTGGCGGTGGAGTGGGTTTAGGCTGAGCCCCGGGCACCCCTTTAGCGGGCGGTATCGCTTCTGCGGTTGAGGATATAAGTCTTTTATTTTCCGGAGCCGACGGAGATGGACCGGAAGCGCAACCGACTAATAACCACGCAAGAAGGGCCGTTAGGAGGCAACGAAACAATAGCTGGTTCATAGTATATCTCTCCAAATGCAATTGGTCTACCGTATTAACCCAACAAAAATTTTTATGCCGCGGATTCGACCTAAGAGCTCAGTTGAACAAACCCTTTCACGGGGGGCTTTTACTTCTCTGGAGGTACCATCGCCGTAGGGGTTGATTTGGGAACTATGATGGGGGATTTTTTCTTTGAAATCAAGTAATAAAGGGGGCGGAAGGAATCGGTGTGCCCCGGTGAGCCTCCCAAACGCCTGCCGGACCCCAGGAAATCGTTGAAACAGCCTCCTCACCACCGCCACCCCGAAAATCCCCCGAATTCCATTGAAACACCCCCCAAACAAGCCCAAGATCTTGGGCTAAAATTCCCTTGACACGCAATGGGCTCTTTTGTACATTCAATCCACCTCAAGACGCCAGCTGCACCTTTGTAGTTGGTTAGTTGGAAATGAGCGTTGGGGACAATACTTTTTCCAAACCATTGAGGTCGGTTTGGTATGTTTATTAAGGGAAAGCCATCCCTCTGGTTATTGATGATAGGCTGGTTCTGCTTGGATATAGGCTTGTTTTCCGGACCGGTTTACGGGAAGGATCTGGATCCGCAGAAGCGGCTTGATCAATGTGCCGAGATCCAGAGATTGTCGGGCGAATTAGGGAGTGTAACGGCAACTCTTCCCCGAGGCCCAAAATTGAACTGGGACTGGGGAAGGAAAGCTTATCATCCCCCTCTTCAATCACACCTCAGCAGATTCAGCAAAGTCAATGGGATCAGTCTTAAAATCCTCAGCCTGATGGACGAGCTTCACACCGCAGGGCCTGAAGAACAGATCCCGGACTGTAACCTAACTGCCCACATTACATTTTGCCGGAAGGCGACGATTTCGTTCAGCGCCAAGGGGGTGATCGATCGGGAAAATGCCCGAATTGAATATAAGATGACCGGCAGGGCGCCAGCAATTCAGATAACCGATTTTACCGTGGGGGTGACGCCTATAGAAATCTTCGGCCACGGTTTTGCGATCATTTCTGAAAATCCTTACGTTACATTTGCATCGAGCCATGTTGAAATGAGTGGCCATTATACTTATTTCGGAGAAAGGTTTAAAGCTACGGAATTTGCGAGCTTCGCGGGCCCGTATATCTATATGGTCGTAAAAAATATGTCCCAAGAGAAACCATACTTTCCCACCCTTTATACGCTAACCGTTCATCAACCGAACGTGGTCTTCTATTCTAAAAAAGGACACATCGAGGGGGGTGTTGTCCGGTGTCTCGACTACCGATGGCGGCCCATTCATCTGACACCGCAGGATCTCCAAGAGGCCTTCGAAAAAGGGCGCCTCACACTACGGAGGAAGACGGAAAAGGAGTCGTTGTCAGGGGAAGTTACCATTGACTTTGCGCCGCTCGACCTGGAGCTTCAGGCCCCGAACAAATCCGTTTCCGGAGGAATCGGCCTGTGGGGAGATAGGACAACGCATGGCGGCTTTCTTCTCGCCGCGGGAAAAGGGGTCTTTAGCGATGGGCACGCAGTTGCCAAGGAGGCGGATCCTGTATTGTGCCCGATCCATGGACTTTCAAAGGTTTCCCGGGACGAGTCCTCGGGTGTTTATATTGGTGACAAAACCGTGGCCTTTGCAGGGGGCAGGGCAGATTGCGGAGCAAAGATACTGAGCAAAAGCCCCTTGACGCTGGTGCAACCGGTTAAACAATAAAGGATCACTTCAACTGCAAGGAGGACCTATCTATGATTAAAATTCATCGTGACAATCGGGTTATTTTCTGGTTATTAATCGGAGCCCTTGTAATGAACATTCTATGGAGTCTCAGGCTGGAGCTGCAGGCCCAAGATATAACCATCCCTGAAACGGGTCCAAACAAAATCATTTATGAACTCAATACGGAGGGCAAAAAGCCTTTTAAACTCGTTATGAGCGGAAAAACAGGTACTTTTCAACTTACTTACGATAAAATTGTGTTTGTTTTAGGAAATATAAGTTCCATTAGCAAAGATTGGAACGACGGCATCTTAATGGGTACGGAGGGATTTAAACAACTAATATATATGGGCAAGGAAGAAGGCATGGCCCTTAGAGATATTAAAAATATCTATTTTATAGTCGGTGCTCCCGGTGATGACAGTAAAGCAATTTATCTTAAAATGAAGACCGACACAGGATCAACTGAAATTCGCAACGACAAATCTACACTAAGTGTTGGCCCGAAAAATATCTCAATCGAGGCTGAGGGCGATATCGATATTCGGTCCAAGAATGGAGTGCTTAAACTAAACGGCAAGAAGATTCATATGAACAAATAATTTCATTCTGGTAAACCCCCGGCTTTGCCGGCGGTCCCGCCTACAGCGGGGTTGACATTTCCGGAATGCTTGGGTTGTGGCCCGGGGGCAAGGAGCTGCCGGGCAAAAAGCATCGGCCGGGCGGGCCCTTTTCCTGAAGGCTTTGGCTGGCTTCCGCAGCCTGCGGCGGGCCGATCGGGCGACCGGCCGTCGCCCCTACCCGGAGAGAATCTCTTCATCGGAGGTTCAGAGGGTTGGCCCGCCTGGTCCAGGGAATGGAAGCCGCCTCATGGTTTTTGTCCGGAAGCTCCTTGCCCCTGGACCTGACCCCAGAGCGAAGGCCACCTTTAGGTGGCGCCCATTTTAATCCGCTTTGATTTGAGTTTCATGACCCCATCTGGTATGGTAAATTAAGGAAAAAGCTTCCAGCGGTCAGCAGTCAGCGTTCAGCAAAAAAAACTGATCATTTATTTGTCGTAAGCTGATAGCTGACTGCTGAAAGCTGACTGCTGTTTTTATGCTTCGATTTATCGAAAAATTAAAGCGTCACCGCTACTACGCCCCTCAGGTCGTCTGTCACCAGCCCTTTCCCCCTCAAACCGCCAGTTTTTCCCGGCCGGGCAAGGACTTTCCCCCGGCTCTAGCGCGGACCCTGGAAAGAATGGGAATCCGCGGGCTCTATTCCCACCAGGGGGAGGCGATCGAGAAGGTCCGCGCGGGGAAGAACGTGGTCATCGCCACCCCCACGGCCAGCGGAAAGACCCTGACCTACAACCTTCCGGTGGTGGAAAGGATGCTCCAGGACCCCGCAGGAAAGGCCCTTTACCTCTTTCCCCTGAAAGCCCTGGAACAGGACCAGTTGAAAGCTTTCCGGGAGTTTGTCCAACCTTTCCAGGTCCAGTTTCCCTTCAAGGCCGAGATCTACGACGGGGACACCTCCAGCTACCGCCGCAAAAAGATCCGGGAGTCCGTGCCCCCGGTACTCATTTCCAACCCGGACATGATCCACCTCAGCCTGCTTCCGTTCCACGCCCAGTGGGAACCCCTTTTTCGCAACCTGCGTTTTGTGGTGATCGACGAACTCCACACCTACAAGGGGATCTTCGGCTCCCATCTGACCCAGGTTTTTCGCCGGCTGGAAAGGGTCTGTGACTTCTACGGGGCCAGCCCGCAGATCATCGCCTGCTCGGCCACCATCGCCAACCCGAAAGCTTTCGCCGAGAAACTGACCGGCCTTCCTTTCGAAGCGGTCACCGAGAGCGGGGCGCCCCGCTCGGGAAGGCATTTTCTTTTTCTCAACCCCAATGCCAGTCCCTATACCCTGGCGGCCAAACTCTTCTTGGACTGCATCGACGGGGGTTTCCGGACTCTCGCTTTTACCCAGGCGCGGAAGATCACCGAGCTCCTCCACGCCTGGGTGCTGAAGGACCGGCCGGACCTGCGGGGAAAGGTCAGCTCCTACCGGGCCGGATTCCTCCCGGAAGAGAGGAGGGAGATCGAGGCCAAGCTGGTTTCGGGGGACCTCTTAGGAGTGATCTCCACCAGCGCCCTGGAGCTGGGGATCGATATCGGGGGGCTGGATGTGTGCATCCTGGTGGGCTACCCGGGAACGGTGGCCGCCACCTGGCAGAGGGGAGGGCGGGTAGGGCGTGCCGACCGGGAATCCCTCATCGCCCTAATTGCCCAGCCCGATGCTCTGGACCAGTATTTCATGCACCATCCCGAGGATTTTTTCGGGCGGGGGTTCGAGAGTGCGGTGGTGGACCCGGACAATTCCGTGGTGGTCTCCAAACACCTGGTCTGTGCCAGCGCGGAAATCCCCCTGCGAACGGACGAGTCGATCATCCCGATCCAGAATTATACCCCTCTTCTAGACCAGCTGGTCTCGGACGGAGAGCTTCTGCAAAGCGCTTCCGGCCGGGAATGGTTCTCCCACCGCCTCAATCCTCATCGCCTGGTAGACATCCGCAGCGCCGGAGAAGGATTTACCATTTTCGAGGAAGAGACCAAGCGTTTGATCGGCCAGATCAGCGTTCCCCGGGTCTACAGCGAGTGTCACCCGGGAGCGATCTACCTCCACCGGGCCGAACCCTATCTAATCGTCCGCCTGGACCAGGGAAAGCGGGAAGTCTGGGCCAAGCCAGCGGACGTGGATTATTACACCCGCGCCCTCACGGAAAAAGAGACGGAGATTCTCTCGGTGGTCAAGACCCAGCCCTTTCCCCATTTCACCGCCTGCTACGGCCGGCTGAAGGTCACGGAACGGGTCCGGGGTTTTGAAAAACGGCGGATCTTCGGCCAGGACCTGCTCAGCGTGCACGACCTGGAGATGCCTTCCCACATCTTTGAAACGATGGGCCTCTGGATCATCCTGCCCGGGGAGATGGTCCAGCGGTTCAAGGAAGAAGGCCTTCACTTCATGGGCGGGATCCACGCCGTCGAACACGCCTCCATCGCCCTCTTTCCCCTTTTTGCCCTTTGCGACCGGAACGACGTGGGGGGAATCTGCTACCCCCATCACCCCCAGCTGGAGAAACCAGCCATCTTCATCTATGATGGGTACCCGGGAGGGGTGGGACTGGCGGATTACGGTTACGGGGTGATCGAAGAACTCTTGCGCAAGACGCTGGGGCTGATCCGGGATTGCCCCTGCCTGGACGGCTGCCCTTCCTGCGTTCATTCTCCCAAGTGCGGTTCGGGGAACAAGCCCCTGGACAAAGGGGCCGCGGAATTCGTCCTGGAGTGGCTTCTGGGAGAATCAAGAAGGGAGCAAGCGAAGGCTAAGGCCGAGGGTAAGGTTAAGGCTGAGGTCAAGGTTAATATTAAGGATGAAGTCTTCACCACGGATATGCTAGCCCGGGATTCCGAATTGGAGGAACCGGAAGCCGTTGCCACCGCTCCCGCCCCTGCCTGGCTGAAAGAGGAACTGGCCCGGCACCGGGTCCTTTTCCTGGATATCGAGACCCAGCGCAGCGCCGAGGAGGTGGGAGGCTGGCACAACAAGCACCTGATGAGGGTGGCGGCGGCGGTGGCCTACGATTCCCGGGAAGATTCTTACCAGGTGTTCCAAGAGGAAGGCGTTCACGAACTGGTCGAAAAGCTGAAAAGCGCAGATCTCATCGTGGGCTTTAACATTGCCGATTTCGATTATCAGGTGCTAAAAGCCTATACCTCCTTTCGTTTCCAATCGCTGAAGACCTTCGACATCCTGCAGGAAGTCTCCCGCCAGTTGGGATACCGCCTGTCTCTCGGCCATCTGGCCCACAAGACCCTCCATAGGTCGAAGTCCGCCGACGGCCTCCAGTCCCTGCAGTGGTTCAAGGAAGGCCGGATCGACGAGGTCATCGCCTACTGCAAGAAGGACGTGGAGATCACCAAGGACCTCTTCCTCTTCGGCCTGGCCAACGGCTATCTTCTCTTCGAGACCAGGTCTGGGCAGCGGGTCCGGCTGCCGGTGGACTGGAAGCTGGAGAGAATATTGAAGGGATGAAGGGCAAAGCAGTTCGGGGTTTTTGCCGCGACCTCCGTACGGGCGGGTTTCAAACCCGCCCCTACTTTGAACCCCAATCCTCTTCATCCTGCCCCCCGATACCTCCAGGCCCGCTCCCTGCTCCAAGCTCTTTGCTCCCCGCTGACTTTTTCTAGCAGACCCTGCACAAGAAGATCGGCACGGTGGCCGTGTGGATGATCTTGTTGGCCACGCTACCCAGGACGAACTGGGTGAGGCCGGTACGGCCGTGGGTGGACATGGCGATGAGGTCAAAGTCCCGGTCCCGGGCATGATCGACGATCTCCTGGGCATCATTTCCATACCGGACCACGGATTTTACTTTCAC
>Ga0111180_1016_pt1 | contig 43969 bp, 35 predicted proteins | sample DeeMarSWOR324_28_FD_80237 | JGI IMG/M metagenome (GOLD analysis project Ga0111180, IMG submission 80237) | Deltaproteobacteria bacterium SM23_61
CGGATCTTACGAAGACGTAGCCCGCTGCCCGCGTTCCTTTGCGGAATCTCGGAGATGCCATGGAAGAAAACTTTTCTCCCGCCGGATTTTGGCGGCGCGCATCGGTCCGACCCTCGGCTCCACGTGCAATTCTATGCCTATTATTTTGGGGACGCGGCACTAGGGGCAGTTCATGAATCCCCCCGACCCGCATCCCCGCTTGCCGATCTTTGAATCAAACTCCACATTTCCTCTTTTCCCTCCCCGGTAAGCGCAGAAAAGAAAAGCAGGGGTCTTCCCTCCAGCAGAGGGTTGGCCGCCAATCCCTTCTTCTGCCTGGCCCGTTCGAACTGGGAGAGTTTGTCGGCCTTGGTCAGGACGATCAGGGCGGGTAGGTCATGGTAGTCCAGCCAATCCAGCAGGGTTGCGTCATCGGGAGATATCCCCCTCCGGGAGTCCAGGATCAGGATCACCAGACGGATCGCCTTCCGGGTCTGGAGGTAGGTCTCCACCATGGGTTTCCAGGCTTTCCGGACTTCCAGGGGCGCCTTGGCAAACCCGTACCCTGGAAGGTCCACCAGAGATAGTTTTTCATTCACCCGGAAAAAATTGATCGTCTGGGTTCTTCCCGGCTGGGAGCTGGTCCTGGCCAGATTCTTCCGGTTCACCAGGGTGTTGATGAGCGAGGACTTGCCCACGTTGGATTTCCCGGCAATGGCCACCTCGGGCAGGTTTCCGGGGGGATACTCGGATGGCTTGGTGGCGCTCTTGACGAATTCGGCGGAAAGAACCTTCACGGCTTTTTCTCCCGGGCCCAGAAGTTTTCCTTTAAGTAGGCCTCCAGCCGGTTCATTCCCTCGTGGATATTTTCGATGGAATTGGCGTAGGAAAAGCGCAGGTAGCCTTCCGCGTTGCTTCCGAAATCGATCCCCGGGGTGCATCCCACCTTGGCCTTCTGCAGGATGTCGAAGGCAAAATCGAAGGATTTCCGGGTATACCGTTTGGCGTTGGCCAGAACATAGAAGGCGCCTGTGGGCTCCACCGTGATTCCGAACCCCAGCTCTCTCAGCCTCTGGATGATGAATTTCCGCCGGTCGTTGTACAGGGACTTCATCCGGGCCACGTCGGCATCCGCCTCCCTCAGCGCGGCGATTCCCGCCCACTGAACGAAGGCGTTGGCGGAGATGAAGAAATTCTGGTGGAGCTTCTGCAGGGGACGGATGAATTCCGGGGGAACGATCAGGTATCCCAGCCGCCATCCGGTCATGGCGTACTGCTTGGAGAAGCCGTTGATCACCAGGGCGTCGCGGGTGAATTCCAGGATGGTGTGCTCTTTCCCCTCGTAGACTAGCCCGTGGTAGATCTCGTCGGAAACCACCGTCTTTCCCAAATCGGCGATGGCCTTCATCCGCTCGGGGGGAGTCAGGTTTCCCGTGGGGTTGGCCGGAGAGTTCACGAAAATGGCTTTGGTCTTCGGGCCTATGAGCGGCCGGATGTCTTCCGGCCGGTACTGGAAACCGTCTTCTTCGAACACTTCGACGAAAACCGGGCTTCCTTCGACCATGCGGACAAAATTCGGGTAACAGGCATAATAGGGGTTCGGCAGGATGATTTCCTCCCCCAGTTCCAGCAGGCTCATGAAGAGGAGGAGCATGGCCGGCGAAGTGCCGGAGGTCACCAGAATCTGATCGGGATTCACCTCCACCCGGTATCTCTTGAAATAGTCCTCGGCGATGGCTTCCCGCAGTTCAACCACTCCCAGGCTGTGGGTGTAATGGGTTTTCCCCTCCCGGATGGCCCGGATGGCGGCCTCTTTGACGCATTCCGGGGTGTCGAAATCCGGCTCCCCCACCTCCAGGTGGATGATGTTTTCCCCCTTCCGCTCCATGGAGGCGGCTTTCTCCATGACTTCCATGACGATGAAAGGCGGGATCCCGGATGATTTCTTGGTAACCATTTCTTTCTTCTCAGACAATTCCTTGCCCCTTCAAATTTTCAATTTTCGCCGCACTGAACCCCTCCTCGGTCAGGATCTCGACTGTATGCTCTCCCGCCCTCTCCCCCAGAATCATGGCCCAGTAGGGACTGGCCAGGAGGTTGGAAATGTCCAAGACCCGGATTCCCTCCAGAATCATGCTTCCTTCTCCATTTCCATTCCGGTAAAACGGGATGTGCTTTTCGAAAGCCAACTGAAAGGCTTCGGAGTTCTATCCTTTCTATCGAATCGGGTGAGGAAAGTCAAGAAGGCGAAACCAGTTCGGAGAAATTTAGTTCGGAGTTCGGAGCTATAAAAAGAGGTTCATCTCCAAATTCGTCGGTCGAATGTTTCAGGAAAGCCTGCCAAGGGCCCGGAAGGAAAGTCAGATTGCGCAGCAAGCATCGGCGGGATATCCGCTTTCCATGAACCCCCTGTCGGTCATCCGCAAAGCGCAGCGGAAAAGACCAGCTCTTTGGTTTTCAACGAATTTGGAGATGATCCTAAAAAGATACATTCAAATCCCATTGCCATCGGCAGGAATCCATGGTACACGATTTATATGCTGATTTTTTACCGGAAGGGAGCCTCATGAAAACCAAAAAAGGAATCCGCTTCGCCAAGAACCCGGAAAAATTCATCGAAAGAGCCATCGTTCAATTCGTCCAGAAAAGCCCGGCCAACCGCCGCAAGGAAGGCCGGGGGAAATACTGGGACCGGCCCCTGGTGGGGTTCGCCTCGGGGGAGGATCCCCTCTTCAAGGCCTATAAAAAAATCATCGGGAAATTTCATTTTACCCCCCAGGAAATTTTTTCTCTCACTTTCGGGAAAAAAAGGAAACCTCACCCCCTCTCCGTGATTTCCTGGATTCTGCCCCACGTGGAAGAAATCCGCAGGAGCAACCGGAAGGAGGACCAATACCCCTCCCGCCTCTGGGCCCATGCCCGGAACTTCGGCGAGCAATTCAATGTCAAGTTGCGGGAACACGTGGAGAGGCTTTTGAAAAAGAAAGGGTATCAGGCGGTGGCTCCCATGAATTCCCCCCACTGGAAGAGGTTTCGATCTCCCCGGGTGGGTTGGGCCTCCAAATGGTCCGAAAGGCATACGGCTTACGCCTGCGGGCTGGGGACTTTCGGGCTGAGCGATGGATTTATCACTCCGAAAGGGAAAGCCATCCGGGTGGGCAGCGTGGTTACCAACCTGCCCCTTAAGCCTTCCGCCAAAAAATATCCCCACCACCGGGCCAACTGTCTTTACTACGTCGATCGAAGCTGCCAGGCCTGCGCGACGCGCTGCCCTGCCGGAGCCATCACCACCAAGGGCCATGACAAAGATAAATGTAGGGAATACAGCTATCACACCGTCGGATCGCTCAAGAGACCCGAATACGGGGTGAAAATCACCGGCTGCGGCCTCTGCCAGACCGACGTGCCCTGCGAATATGAGATCCCCGGCCGAATCCAGAAGGCATACAGGCGATGATACGGCCCCATATCACAGCGCCCAAGAACCACTTCCAAAGATTTTTTCGGGCCGGGGGGGAACACGGATGAACGCGAACAAGGGAGGGAAAAATGCAAATCTCCGTTCCTGATCATAAAATTCTTTCCCGGGTAGCGCTGCCCGCGGGAAAGACGGCGCTGCTCCTTTCCGATCTGTTAATCGATTTCGTCAGCCCCAAGGGAAAGCTCTTCGTTCCCGAAACCCGGAAAACGATCGCCCCCATCCGCAGCCTCCTGGGAAAAGCCCGTAAGTCCGGGGTCATGATCGTCTATATACAAGATTGGCACCGCCCCGATGATCCGGAATTTTCCATCTGGGGCCCCCACGCTGTCCAGGACACCCGGGGCATAGCGATTATCCCGGAGCTTGCCCCCGACCCCGAGGATTTTATCGTCCGGAAAAGAACCTATGATCCCTTCTTCTCCACTGACCTGGATTTGCTCCTGAGACAGAAAGGAATCCAGAATCTGGTAATCACCGGGACCGTGGCCAACATCTGCGTCCTCCATGCCGCCGGTTCCGCCGCCCTGCGGGGGTACCAGGTTGTCGTTCCCCTCGACACCATCTCCGCTCTCAACCCTTTCGATTTCCAGACGGCCCTGCGCCAGATTTCTTTCGTTTACCAGGGAAAGCTCACCCGCTCGGGAGGGATCTCCTTCCGGAAGAAGTGATGGTCGATAAGAGGAAGGGCCCGCTCCGCCCTTAAAATACCTTGTTCCCCGGCCAAAAATACGGCTTTCACCCCATTCTCACCACCCTTCAGATATAGTATTCTATTTTTCTAAATCCCGGATTGAATCCCGAATGTTTATGAAAACCATTACCTTGCTTCGCCGGCAATTTTTAGCCCTTTCCGCCATGGGAGGGCTCTTTTTTCTAACCGAAAAAACCAAAATTACTTTCGCCCAAGCGAAAAAGGAGACCACGATGCCCTACACCGCCAAAGATTACAGCAAACTCATCGGGATGGAAGGTTTCGGCGAAACCCTGCTGAAGAATCACTTCACCCTGTACCAGGGGTATGTGACCAACACCAACAAGCTGACAGAGACCCTGGCCCAGATGCGGAAGGAGGGGAAGACCGCTACCCCGGAATTCGCCGAACTGAAGAGGCGCTTCGGCTGGGAGTTCAACGGAATGCGGCTCCACGAGTACTACTTTGAGAACCTGGGGGGGAAGGGAACAATCGACAAGGGCGGCAGGCTTTACAAGAAGATCGCCGAATCCTTCGGAAGCTACGAAGAGTGGGAGAAGGATTTTAGGGCGGTGGGTAGCCTGAGGGGTATCGGCTGGGCCATCCTCTACCAGGACAGCGCCTCCGGGGCCCTGTGCAACTGCTGGATCAACGAGCACGATGCGGGCCATCTGGCCGGCTGCAATCCCATCCTCATCCTGGATGTTTTCGAGCATGCCTTCATGATCGACTACGGTTTGAAGAAAGCCGATTACATCGCCGCTTTCTTCAAGAACATCGACTGGAAGGCCGCCGAAGGAAGACTCAAATAACCTTCCCTTTTACCGAAAAAAAGGGGGCTTTCTCCAGGTTGGAGAAAGCCCCCTTTTTTTCGGGTTGAGAACCCGTAAGGGAGACAAGCCGGGAAGAAAAGAATCTGTGCTCCCGGTACGAACGCTATGCGCTATGCTCTCTGCGCTTTGCGTTTTTCAACGGATGACCGGCCTCTTCATCTCAAATATATCCGTCGTTCGGCAGTAAAGATCCCCACCCATCCGCCCGATGGCTTTCAGCTTGGTGGACTGGACCTCTCCGTTCACCCAGAATTCGTCCCGCACATGGACGCGAATCACTTCCCCGATCACGAAATTGTTAATCCGGGGGAATTCACCGTATTCCAAAATCTGGAGCAGGCGACACTCCATCTGGATGGGAGACTCGGCCACCATCGGTGATTTCACCAAGTCGGCCTTTAGGGGGGACAACTTCGCCACCTGAAATTCATCCACCTCGGGGGGATATTCACCGGCCGTCTGGTTCATGGCCTCGGCCAGGGATTCGGTGACTACGTTGATAACGAAATCCCCGGTCAACTCTATATTGACCAGGGTATCCTTCTTTTCTCCGTCCCTCTTTCGGCCGATGCCCACGCCCACGATGGCCGGGCTCGCTGACAGGGGAATAAAAAAGCTGAAAGGGGCAAGATTGTAGATCCCGTTCGCTCCTGCGGTGGAAACAAAAGCGATGGGCCGTGGCAGGGCTGTTCCCACCATAAGGTCGTGAGCGGTCTTACGGTCCAAGGTCGATGGGTCAATCTTCATCTATCTCTCCTCCCGGAATTAAAAAAAACTGGATCATCTCCAAATTCGTTGATCGAATTTTTCATCAAAGCCTGCCAAGGGCCCGGAAGGAAAGCCAGATTGCGCAGCAAGCATCGGCGGGAGATCCGCTTTCCACGAACCCCCCTGTCGGACATCCGCAAAGCGCAGCGGGGGTGGGAGAAGTGAGCCTCGAAGAAATAACCGATTCCCCCGCCACCGGTGAGGAGAGATATCTGCCTCATGATTGCAAGCAAGACGCAGAGGTCTGCGCTCTCTGCTTCCTCTTCGTTCATCCTCTTGTCTCGATCCCCGGAGGATCGAAAGGCAAAGAGGGATCCATATTCATAAAATGATTTATATTTTTTTTCTCGGCAAAGAAAAAACTCTCCGATCTCTGCGTACTCTGCGGTTTATTTTTTTAGCCTTGGAGGGCGCAGAGACTTTTACTTTCTCCCCAGTTCCTCGACCAGAAGGGGAAGGATCTTGCGGAAGTCGGCCACCGCTCCCAGGTCGGCAGACTGAAAGATGCCTGCCTTCGGGTCCTGGTTGATGGCAATAATCGTCCCGGCATCCTGGATCCCCACCAGGTGCTGGATAACTCCCGAGATGCCCACTCCGATGTAGAGCTTGGGTCGGATGGTCTTGCCGCTCTGGCCGATCATCTGCTCCTCGGAGATCCATCCTTCGTCCAGGGGGGGGCGCGTCCCTCCCACGGCGGCCTGCAGTTTCTCGGCCAGTTTTTCTACCCACTTCCAGTCTTCGCCGTTGCCGATCCCGGCCCCTCCCGCCACCACGACCTCTGCGTCCTCGATGGTTTGGGCGGGCTTCTTCTCCCAGTGCGTCTCGACTGCCTTCTGCCTCAGGTCCTCCGGCTGGATGTGGACGGGCACCTCTTCCACCTTTCCCCGTCCCTCCTGAGGCTCTCCTCTCCGATACACCCCCGGGCGGATGGTGGCCATCTGGGGCCGGTGTTTTGGACAGAGGATCGTGGCCATCACCTTTCCGCCGAAGGCGGGAACAACCTGCAGGAGGTCTCCCCCGGGGTTGATGTCCAGGCTTGTGCAGTGGGCCGAAAGTCCGGTATTCACCCGGATGGCCACACGCGCGGCCAGATCCGCGCCGACCGAGGTGGCCGGAAGAAGAAAGATCTCAGGATTATTTTCAAGGATCAAACGGCTGATGACCCGGGTGTAGGGAAGGGTAAGATATTTCTCCAGGGAGGGGTCATCGGCGCATAAAACCCGGTCCGCACCGTAGCGGAGAAGGTCTTGGCCGAGCCCTCGGACTCCGTTTCCCAGAAGGAGGGCCACGACTTCCACCCCTCCCCTCTTCAGGGAAAGCTGCCTCGCCGCGGCCAGCAGTTCAAAGGATACCTCTGCTGGGCAGCCCTCTTCCTGCTCGACGAAAACCCAGATTCCTTTCCAATCCCCCAAATCCTTCATAAGAACTCTCCGACGGCGGACCGAAGACTGCGGACCGCCGCGAGGACAGAAATCCTTCAGCCGTCTGCAGTCATCGGTCGGCGGTCGTCTTATCCCAGTGCTTGCCGGATCTTCCGGACGATTTCTCCGACCATTTCCTCCGGCTCCCCCTTGAGCATCTCCGCCCTCCGCTTCATCTCCGGCATGAAGACATCCCCGGTCTGGGTGGGAGAACCCGGAAAACCGACCTCTTCGGCTCGGATTCCCAGGTCGGCCGCGGACCAAGAGGCCAGGGGCTTGGCCTCCGCTTCCATGACCCCCAGCAGGGAAGTAAAACGGGGAGTATTGATGTCCCGGGTCACGGTGATCAAGGCCGGGAGGGTCGTTTCCAGAATCCGGTACCCCCGTTCGATCAAGCTTCGGGTCTTCAGAGTCTTGCCATCGAGTCCTTCCACCACCGCGACCCTGCTCACGTTGGGAATCCCCAGGTACTCGGCCAGTTGAGTGCCCACGTGGCCGGTGGACCCGTCCAGGCTCCATTCCCCGCAAATCACCAGGTCAAACCCGCCCGATTTCTGAATGCCCCTGGAAAGGACGAAGGAGGTCGCCCAGGTGTCGGAGCCGGCAAAGGCCCGGTCGCTCAGGAGAATGGCTTCGTCCGCCCCCATGGCCAGGGCTTCCACCAGGTTATCCCGGGCCGAGGGCGGAGCCATGGCCATGGCCACCACTTTTCCCCCCTGTTTCTCTCTGATCCGGAGCCCTTCTTCCAACGCCCGTTTGTCCAGGGGGCCCAGGACGCTGGGAATCCCTTCCCGGCGCAGGGCCTTGGTCTGGGGGTCCAGCTGGATACTGTCCCAGCGCTTGGGGTCCGGCGCCGGCTTGACGCATACGATGATATTCATAAAAAAAATGAACCGCAGAGCAAAATAAATTGGAATGCTGGAATGATGGAATAATGGAATGTTGGGTTTAAATATTTTGGTTCTACCCAATATTCCAATGTTCCACTATTCCATTATTCCTTCCTCGGCGTTCTCTGCGTGCTCTGTGGTTAAATCTATTATTTAAACGATGTAAGGGCTTTGCGGGCCATGACGATCCGCTGGATCTCCGAGGTCCCCGCCGAAGCGATTAGGATTTCCGCGTCGCGGTAATAACGCTGCACCGGGTACTCCATCATGTACCCGTACCCGCCGTGAATGTCCACGGCCTTCTTGGAGCAGCGAACCGCCGCCTCCGTGGCGTAGTACTTGGCCATGGCCATATCCGTGTCGCAGCGCATCTTCTGGTCCCGCATCCAGGCCGCCCGGTAGCAGAGAAGGCGGCTGGCCTCCAGGTCCATGTACATGTCCGAGATCATCCACTGGATGGCCTGGTGCTGGCTGATCGGCTTGCCCCCCAGGATCCTCTCATTGGCGAATTTTACCGAAGCTTCCAGGCACGCCTGAATGACTCCCAGGCCGCATCCCGCCATCCCGGCCCGTCCCACTTCGCTGATCCCGGCCATGCAGACTTTCAGGCCGTCCCCCTCATTTCCCATGAGATATTCCCGGGGAACGATACAGTTCTCCATGGCCAGCTCACCGGTATTGCATCCGCGGAGACCGAATTTTCTTTCCTTCCGCCCGAGTTTGAACCCCGGGAAGGAATTTTCCACCAGGAAGGCGCTGAAACCTTTCGGCCCTTCACCGGTCTTGGCCATGATGATGAGGACGTCCGCCACATGCCCGTGGGTGATGAAACATTTTCTTCCGTTCAAAACATAGTGATCGCCTTCGAGTTTGGCTGTGGTCTGGATCCCCGTGGGGTCCGAGCCTCCGGTGGCTTCGGTCACGGCGATGGTCGCCAAATTCTCGCCCTTGGCCAGGCCGGGAAGGTATTTCTTCTTCTGGCTTTCGCTCCCGAAATCCGTGAGCGGCGCAATCCCCAGGTGGAAGATCTGCATGGCCATCCCCACGGCCGCGGAAACCCGCGCCAGCTCCTCGATCATGATCATCCGGCTCAGATTTCCCAGGTTTGTCCCGCCGTACTCCTTGGGAATCATGATCCCCATGTAGAGCTGTTTGCCCATTTCCTTGTAAAGATCCCAGGGGACCTCATCGGTCTCCTCCATGTGCTGGACCTTCCGGGCAATGGCCCCTTCGGCAAATTCCCTTATGCTTTTTCTCAACAGCTCCTGCTGGGGTGAAAATTGGAAATCCATGTGGCATCCTCCTTAAAAGATATGGTTGGGCATCCAGTTTGGGGGTTGACAAAAAATAGCGCAGTGATTTTTATACCACTTTAGCGGGGGACTGGCAAGAACCCTAAAGGGGTTTCCCCCTGGTATTCGCCCTGTAGGGGTAAGCTGGATTGAGCGTCAGGCCTTGCCCGGCCCGGAAGCAAGGGCGTTTCGCGCAAAAACCATGAGGCACGCTTCATTTTCTGGAGGGGGCGGGCAATTCTTTCTTTCCCCGAGAACAGAGTTGGTCCGTTGTAGGGGCGCCCAGCCGGGCGCCCGGCGGGCCCGCCTCTTTCTGCGGAAGCACGGACTGATCTACAGGGCCAATCTTTTTCCCGCCGATGCTTTTTGCGCGAAACGCCCTTGCCTCCGGGCCACAACCTTGCTTCTCCGCGGCGAAAAGAATCCTAAAGGGACGCGAGTTCTAAAAAAAGAGGCAAGGGGAAAAGAAATCTTCTTCCTTTTTTGCTTGCCTCCTGCCCGGATAAAAAAAACCGTCGTTTTTTAAGAGGTCGTTCCTTGTCCTTCGACGGGCTTTTCCCCCTCCGCCTTCTTGGCCTTTTTCCTGGTGTAGCTCCGATAGCCGAAGAACCCGACGCAGGCCAACACGGCGAGGATCAGGCCGACCCCGTAAAGGAACCGCAGGAGGAAAGGAATGGGTTGCTCCCAGAAAGATAATTTGAAATGGATGGGCCCCAGGAGGAGCGGCTTGGAATCGGAGGGGTCGTGGCATTTGACGCAAAAAGACATGGGCCCTTTCTCCTGGAGATGGCCCGCATCCTCGGGATGGCAGTTGGCGCATCCCCGGGTGTCGTAACGGTATTCCAGGTCGGTCTTGGGGTGGCCCATGATCCGGTAGGTGGCCAGGGCCATGAAAAATCCCTTTGGTGACCTGGCTTCTTCATGACACCTGGCGCAGGCCTCCGGCAGGCGGGAGGCTTTTACCGGCGATTGCGGATCGCCTATCTTGCGCATGTAGTGGGAAGTATGGCAATCCTGGCATTTGGGTGCCCCTTCCATACCGCTTTCGAGCATCATCCCGTGAGCCGTCTTTTTGTAGGCCTCCCCCTCATCCGGGTGACAGTTGACGCACCCAACCTCGGGAAAGCCCTCCGCGGGATGGACATCCGGATTGGCTTCCTGATGGCAGTCTGTGCATCCCATTCCGGCCGCCCCGTGAACCGACGCGGCAAAAGCCTTTTCGTCCACATGGAGGGAAAGGAGGGAACCATCCTTTTTCCCCTTGCTGAGTCTGGGATTCTGGTGACACTTGAAACATTCGGCGTTATCGGAGGCCAGCGCAGCACCGATCCAGAGGAAGCATAAAGTCAAAACCGGGAACAGCCTTCGACCGAATTTCCCCAGGCTCCGAGTTTCCCTTCTGAACATTTCCGTTTCCTCTCTTCAAATACCGTAAAAGGTAAGGGGTGAGGAGTAAGGGGGAAAGAACCCCTTTTATCCAACCGTTTTTGTCTCCGTGCTTTCCGGCGCGCCCGAAGAATCCATGGACTGGACCACCAGTTCACTCAGGTCCAAGGCGGCCAGGGATTCCTCCAGCCCCTTCTCCTTGATCCCGTCGCCGATCATGGTCAGGCAATAGGGGCAGGCGGTCCCCACCAGGCTGGCCTTGGTCTGGACGGCCTGATCGGTACGGAGCTGGTTGATCCGGCTTCCGAGCTTCTCCTCCATCCACATTCGGCCGCCCCCGGCCCCGCAGCAGAAGCTCCGGATCCGGTTGCGCTCCATCTCCACCAGTTTCAGGCCCGGGATGGCCTGAAGGACCTGCCGCGGCTCTTCATAGACCTCGTTCGCCCGCCCCAGGTAGCAGGAATCATGGTAGGTAATCACCTTTTCCAGGGGCTTCTTCAATTTCAGCTTTCCGCTCCCCAGAACCTCCGCCAGGAACTGGGTGTAATGGAAGACCTCGTACTTGCCCCCGAACTGGGGATATTCGTTCTTGAGGGTATTGAAGCAGTGGGGGCACATGGTCAGGATCTTCTTGACCCCGTAATTCTTGAAGACTTCGATATTGGTCTGGACCAGGGTCTGGTAGAGATATTCATTTCCGATCCGCCGGGCCGAGTCCCCGCAGCAGCCCTCCTCCGTTCCCAAAACTGAAAATTTCACCCCCAACGCCTTCAGGATCTTCACCAGGGATGTGGCCACCTTCTTGTTGCGGTCGTCAAAGCTGCCCGCGCATCCTACGTAGAAGAGGAAATCAATGTCGCTTTCCTCGGCCATGGTCTTGATCTCCAGGCCTTTCATCCACTCGGCCCGGAGTCCCGAACCTACCCCCCAGGGGTTGCTGTTGTTTTCCATGTTGCGGAAGACCAGCTGCACCTCCTGGGGAAAATTGCTTTCCATGAGGACCAGGTAACGGCGCATCTCGAGAAATTTATCCACGCAGGGGATGAATACCGGGCAGACCATCTGGCATGCCAGGCAGTTGGTGCAGGACCAGATCACGTCCTCCGAAACTCCGTCCCCTGCCCCGCTGCCGATCAGTTTCGTCTGCCCTTCCGCGTACGGGTCGACCCCCTTCCTCTTCAGGGCCGCTTTTTCTTCCAGGTGGGCCCGCAGGGTATCCCAGTTTCTCTTGGGTGCCAGCGGTTTCCCGCTGACCGAACCCGGGCAGTGGTCCAGGCAGCGCCCGCACCGTGTGCAGGCATCCATGTCAAAGAGCTGCTTGCGGGTCAATTCCTCGATTTTGGACGCCCCGAAGGTTTCGGCGGTCTCAAAATCCAGGATGGGGGTCAGTTCCCCCTTCGGGATCAGGGAGCGCATGTAAACATTGGCCGGCCCGGTTACGATGTGCAGCAGGCGGGAATAGGGGATGAAGGCGATGAATCCAAGGACCAGCAACAGGTGAAGACGCCAGAGGAGCCGGTGCAGGAGGATCTGATTCCCGTCGGAAAGGCCGCTGAAAGCCTGGGAAAAAAGCCAGCCCACCGGGGACCAGTCGACCCATTCGGGCTGGGTCCGGGCGATCCGCAACCCCTCGACGCAGAAACCCAGCCCGAAGATGCCCAGGAGAAGGAGGAGGGCCGCCGCATTGCCCCAGTAGTTGTCATAGGTCTGGTTTTCCGGCTTCTGCACATAGCGCCGGTAGGCGGCCATGAGGAGGCCGATGATTCCCAGCGTTCCCACCAGGTCGAATAACAAAGACAGAGGAAAGGCCAGGGCCCGGGGAAGGGAGAAATTCGCCTGGGTGATCACCACCACCACGAAGGGAACCAAAAATCCGTAGAAGATGAGCAGGTGCATCCATCCCGGATACCCATCCCGGAGCATCCGCTTATGCCCGATCACGTAAGCCCAAACCGATATCAGACGCTCCTTGGGCCGGTCGGTCCTCCGCTCGGGTTTGCCGATCATCCACAGCCGGTACCGACGATACATCCCGTACAGGAATACCACAGCCACGATGAAGAGCAGGAAAAGGTCGAATGAACTGAGCATGTCGGTCCTCGATTCCGCACAACCGGTCAGACCGCCGGTTGACTCCAGGGTGAGCGGGTTAGAACCTGCCTTCCCTTTATGAAAAGAAAGGGGGTACGGCAAGAAACTTGGCGGAACAGCAATCGGGAAGAGGTGCTCGCCCGGGAGGAGAGCACCCCATGGGAAATCAGCTCTCCGAAAGGAGTTTCTTGAACTCTTCGGACAACACCGGAACCACCTTGAAGAGATCTTCCACGATTCCGTAATCGGCCTTCTGGAAAATCGGCGCGTCCGGGTCCTTGTTGATGGCCACGATGACTTTCGAAGACCCCATTCCGGCCAGGTGCTGAATGGCCCCGGAAATGCCGCAGGCGATGTAGAGGTTCGGAGTCACCACCTTTCCGGTCTGACCCACCTGATCGCCGTGTTCGCGCCAGCCGGAGTCCACGGCTGCGCGGGAAGCGCCCACGGTGGCCTTGATGACCTCGGCCAGATCCTCCAGGACCTTGAAGTTCTCCGATGATTTCATGCCCCGGCCGCCCGACACGATGATCTCCGCCTCGGTCAGGTCGACCTTGGCGGCAGCCGATTTGACCACTTCCAGCACGGTGGTCCGCAGGCTTCCGGCATCGATTTTGGCGTCCACCTTGGCGATCGAGCCTTTCTTCGACCCGTCGGGCGGAACCATCTCCAGGACATTAGGCCGGATCTGGGCCATCTGGGGACGGGCCTCGGAGAAGCCGAGTTCGATGAATGCTTTGCCGGCGTAGACCGGCCTTTTGGCCACCAGCGCCCCGTTGTCCCCGATGGACAGGGCGGTGCAGTCCGTTGCCAGTCCGGTCTCCAGGCGGGCGGCCAACCGGGGGGAAAGGTCCTTCCCGATCACCGTGGCCCCGCACAGAAAGATGGAGGGCTGATGCTCTTTCAACAGATTCGCCAGGACCGAAGCATAGGCATCGGTGGTGTACTGGGCCAGGGCCGGGTCATCGGCCCAGAAGACCTTGTCGGCATATTCGGCCAGGCGGCCGGTGAGACCCTCTACCTCGGACCCCAGCAGCACGGCGACCAGCTCCTCTCCCAGTTTTTCGGCCATCTTCCTTCCCTGGCTGAGAAGCTCGAAGGTGACCTTACGGATATTTTTGTCCTTCACTTCCGCGAAAACCCATATTCCTTTGGCCATGGATGATCTCCTTTTTTATATCTAGAGAGTTATCGGAATCGTTTCGTTCTCTCTCCTCCCCGGGTCCGAGGGGGTTCAGATGACCTTCGCCTCCTCCCGCAGAAGTTTTACCAGTTTCTGGGCGGCTTCCAGGATTTCTCCAGTGACGATCTTTCCGGGGGGGCGGGAGGGAGGAGAGCTGTATTTCATAATCTTGATCTTTGAGCCGGCAGCGCCGACCTGATCCGCGGGCAGCCCCAGGGCACCCAGGTTAATGGCCTTGACCTCTTTTTTCTTGGCCTTCATGATCCCCGGGAGGGAGGCATAACGGGGTTCGTTCAATCCCTTCTGGCAGGTGAGCACGGCAGGCAGGCCGACTTCGATCACTTCCTTGCCCCCGTCCACTTCCCGTTCGACTTTGGCCTTTTTCTTGTCCGCGCTGATTTCCAGTTTCGTAATCAGGGTGACATGGGGGAGATTCAGGAGCTCAGCCAGGGATTGTCCCACCTGGGCCATGTCGTCATCGACCGCCTGTTTGCCGCAGAGGATCAGATCATACTGCTCTTTCTTGATGGCTTCGGCCAGGGCCTTGGCCGTGGCGAAACCGTCGGCTCCCTCGAAAGCCGGGTCGTTGAGGTGAATCGACCGGTCGGAGCCCATGGCCAGCCCGGTGCGCAGTGTTTCCACCGCCCGCGCCGGGCCCATGGTGACCAGGATACTCGCACCGCCCTGCTTTTCCTTGATTCGCAATGACTCTTCGACGGCGAACTCACAGTAAGGGTTCATGACGTACTTGATGTCGTCGGTCACAATCCCGGACCCGTCGGGTTTCACCTTGATCAGGGTCTCGGTGTCGGGCACCTGTTTCATGCATACAATGACATTCACCTTGAACCTCCTTTAACGGATTTTTATGGGGACACAGATGAACACAGATAAACACAGATTCAATACTCGCAAAAGACCTAATGGGACGCGGATGAACGCGGATAAAGACGGATAAAAAATCACCGAGAAATCTTACGAGAATCGAAAGATTTCACAAAACAGGATTACGGATAAAAAATATTACCTTAAAAAATTCCGCCCTGTCTTTCCCTTTTTTATCTGTGTTCATCGGTGTTTATCTGTGTCCCATTAAAAAATTCTACGGGGGCCAGGGGTAGGTTTTTCTCGCTTCCTCGGTCATCATCCCCCGGATGAAAATGTCACTGATCTGCAGGGCAGCTTCGTCGATGCGGTGTTTCTTCTTCGTCGAGAGGACCCAGTAGCGGGCCATTTCATCCAGCGCGCCGAAGAGCGCCCTTTTCATCACCCCCGGAGTGAGGTCTTTCCGCAGGAGCCCCTTCTCCTGCCCTTCGGTCACCACCGAGCGGATGAGATTCAGGTACTCGATGAAGGGCTGATTCACGTACTCCTTCATGAATTTCGTGCTCTGCCGCACCTCGACCCCCATGACTTCAGCGAGATGCGGGTGATTGGTTACAATCGAAAGGTGAGTGATGGCAAAACGTCTGATCTTTTGCAGAGCGTCTTTCTCCTGGGCCAGTGCGGCGCGCATGTTCCCGACAATCTTCCCGAATTCTTCCTCGAAGAGGGAGATGAGAATATCGTCCTTGTTCTTAAAATACAGGTAAATCGTCCCGTCGGCTACGCTCGCCTCTTTGGCGATCTCGGAAACACGGGAATTATAAAAACCTTTTTCGGAAAAAACTTTAATGGCTGCCTGAAGGATCTTCTGGTGTTTGTTTTCGTCTTTCATATTCAAGTTTTCATTCCAGAGCCATTCGGGGAATCATCCCTCGTTGCCCAACCATGGCAGTTCTTTTCCGGGCACTCCTGGGAAATCTTCAATATTTTAATGAATGATTATTCATTCAATGGTTATTTAACACAGCCCTTGAAGGGCTGTCAAGTTTTTTTTTCTATTTCTAGAAAAAAGGGCCTTCCTTCCGTTAAAGAATTCTAACTTTTTGTTTATATTGCATATTATTTGTTCGAAGGAAGGCGGAAAAGTATGATCCATTCTGCGGAAGCAGGATTCCTTTGAGGATTTTGAAAAACCTTTCTCGAAGGATTGGTTATGATTTTATAAGATGGATTCTGATTACCCTTCCAGGGTAAATTTATCCGTTTCCGGAGAAACCGGAACGGGGTATTTCCCGTTGTAGCAGGCCAGGCAGAAACTTTTGCGCGGCTGGGGCATGGCCCCCACCATTCCCTCCAGGCTAAGGTAAGCCAGACTGTCCAACCCGATGAACTTGCGGATCTCCTCCACCGAGCGGGAAGAGCCGATCAACTCTTCCCGGGTGGGGAAATCAATCCCGTAATGGCAGGGAAAGCGGTGGGGAGGACAGCTGACCCGCATGTGGACTTCCTTCACCCCCGCATCCCGCAATGCCCGGATCCGGGTCCGACTGGTCGTCCCGCGGACGATCGAATCCTCAATGACCACCACCCGTTTTCCGCGCAGCAGGTCTTTGACCGGGTTCAGCTTGATCTTCACCCCGAAATCCCGCACGCTCTGGGAGGGCTGAATGAACGTCCGCCCCACATAGTGGTTGCGGATCATCCCCATCTCGAAGGGAAGGCCCGTTCTCTCGGCGAATCCCAGGGCGGCATAGTTGCCCGAATCGGGAATGGGCATGACGAAGTCCGCTTCCGCCGGCGCTTCCTCGGCCAGACGGGCGCCCAGCTTCTTCCTCACCAGGTACACGCTCTGCCCGAATATATTGCTGTCCGGCCGGGCGAAGTAGATGTATTCAAAAATGCAGAAGGACGGTTTCAGCCTGGAAAAAGGTTTTTCGGAATGCAGGCCGTGTTTGTCGATCATCACCACCTCGCCGGGCTGGATGTCGTTGATGTACCGGGCCTGGACCAGATCCAGGGCGCAGGTTTCCGAGGCCAGGACAAAACTGCCCTTCAGCCTCCCCAGGCATAGAGGACGGAACCCGTGCGGGTCCCGGGCCCCGATGAGCCCGTTCTCGGTGAGTAAGATCAGAGAATAGGCGCCCCGGACATGAGACAGGGCCTGGATGGTCTTATCCAAATACCCGGGCTTTTTCGAGCGGGCGATCAGATGGACGAAGATCTCGCTGTCCATGGTGGACTGAAAGATCGACCCCTGGCTTTCCAGCTTTTCCTTCAACAGCCGGGCATTGACCAGATTACCGTTGTGGGCTACGGCCATGAAACTCTTCTGCCGCTGGGCCAGGAACGGCTGGGCGTTCTTCAAGAGGGAAGAACCGGTGGTCGAATACCGGACATGGCCGATGGCCGAATATCCGGATAGCGCCCGGAGGGTATTGGGAGTGAAGGCATCCGCGACCAGGCCCATGCCCCGGTGGCTCTTCGGTTCCCCCTCGTCGCAGGTGACGATCCCGGCACTCTCCTGCCCCCGGTGCTGGAGGGCATAGAGGCCCAGATAGGTCAGGTGAGAAGCTTCGGAATGGTCGAAGATTCCGAAGATCCCGCATTCCTCCCGCGGATAATCGCCTTCGTACATATCCGTTGCTCTTTTCTCGCTGCTCGTTGGTCGTTTACAGTTGCCCATTATCCATTACCAGGTGCCAGTTGCCGGTTGATATTTATTTCTTCAACGAGCAACCAGTGTCGTGTCACGGAAATAAGTTGACAAAGTCGAACCCTGGTGCCGGGAGCCGAGCGTCGGAGCGCTGCGCTCGCCAAAATAGGCGCTGATTCCTCCTAAGGCCACGGAGATTTTACAATGTATATTGACAATGTAGGGGCGATTCATGAATCGCCCCTACGGATCTTGCGAAGCCGTAGCTTTTTTGCCCGCGTTCCTTTGCGGAACCCCGGAGATGCCGTGGAGGGAGACTTTTCTCCCGCCGGATTTTGGCGGCGCGCATCCATCCGACCCTCGGCTCCACGTGCAATTTTATGCCGATTATTTTGGGGACACGACTCTGCATTGATTTTTTCCTTGCTCTATGCTCTGTGCTCTCTGCTCTCTGCTTCCTTCCGGTGGTATTCCTGCAAAGACTTCACCGTAATCTCTTCCTGCCGAAGCGCCTCGATGCCCTGGACCGACGCTGCCGCCCCCGAGATGGTGGTGATCAGGGGGATGCTGTGAGCCACGGCCACGGAGCGGATGGAAACCTGGTCTCGCTTCGGCCGCCGTCCCGTGGAGGTGTTGATGATCAGATCGATCTCCCGGCTCTTGATCAGGTCCACGATGTTGGGCCTTCCTTCATGGACCTTGTTGACCCCTTCCACCGGGATTCCGCTCTGGGAAAGAGCCTTGGCGGTCCCCCGGGTGGCGACAATCCGGAACCCGAAATCGGCGAGCTTCTTGGCGATGAAGATGATGGCCCGCTTGTCCCGGTTCTTCACACTGATGAAGACCCGGCCCTTTCGGGGAAGGATCTGCCCGGCCGCCAGCTCGGCCTTGGCAAAAGCGATAGCAGCGTATCTACCCCGGGAAAGCGGTTGAAAGGAAAGACCGACTCCTTCACCGCTACATGTCTCACTTCCGCTTCCCGGGTGAATCCCAGCTCCTCCAGGGTCTTTCCGACCATCACCTTGGCAGCCAGTTTGGCCAGGGGTACGCCAGTGGCCTTGGAGACAAAGGGAACGGTCCGCGATGCGCGCGGGTTGACCTCCAGGATGTACACCCGATCGTCCCGGACGGCGTATTGAATATTCATCAGCCCTTTGACCCCCAGTTCCCGGGCCAGGGCGTAGGTATTCTGTTTGATGACTTCGATGAGATCGTCGCTCAGGGTGTAAGGGGGGAGGACGCAGGCGCTGTCCCCGGAGTGGATGCCCGCCTCTTCGATATGCTCCATGATCCCGCCAATGACCACCCGTTCCCCGTCGGAGATGGCGTCCACATCCACCTCGATGGCCTCTTCCAGGAATTTATCGATCAGGATGGGGTGCTCCGGGGAAGCCTTCACCGCGTCTCTCATGTAACCCTCGAGGGTCTCTTCATCGTAGACGATCTCCATGGCCCGCCCCCCCAGAACGTAAGAGGGCCGCACCACCACGGGGTAGCCGATTTCCCGGGCCACGGCCCGGGCTTCTTCGAGGGAGATGGCGGTCCCGTTCTGGGGTTGGACCAGTCCCAGTTTTTGGATGAGAGCCTTGAAACGCTCCCGGTCTTCGGCCCGGTCGATGCTGTCCGGAGAGGTTCCCAGAATGGGGACTCCCGCTTTCTCCAGGGGAACGGCCAGGTTCAGGGGGGTTTGCCCTCCGAACTGGACGATGATCCCCATGGGTTTTTCCTTCTCCACGATGTTGAGCACATCCTCCCGGGTGAGAGGCTCGAAGTAGAGGCGGTCGGAGGTGTCGTAATCGGTGGAGACGGTCTCCGGGTTACTGTTCACCATGATGGTCTCGAAACTCTCCTCCCGCAGGGCCAGCGAGGCGTGGACGCAGCAGTAGTCGAACTCGATCCCCTGGCCGATCCGGTTCGGGCCTCCCCCCAGGATCATTACCTTTTTCCGGTCCGAGGGGCAAACTTCATCCTCCGATTCATAGGTGGAGTAGTAATAGGGGGTATAGGCTTCGAACTCCGCCGAGCAGGTATCCACCAGCTTGAAGGTGGGCTGAATTCCCAGCGCCCTTCGCCGCTCCCGTACGGAGATCTCGTCGGACCCCAGGAGGTGGGCCAGCTGGACATCGGAATAGCCGTGTTCCTTGGCCTGCCGCAGCAGTTCCGCGGGCAGCGATTCCAGCCCCCGGCCGTTCCTGCCGAAGGGTCGGATTTCTTCCTCCAGGTCGCAGATCTGTTTCATGTTTTCCAGGAACCACGGGTCGATGCGAGTCAGCTCGGCGATCTCCCCGGGGGAGATTCCATTTTTGAGCGCCGTGCGGAGGTAAAAAATTCTTTCTGCAGTGGGGATCGCCAATTTTTCCCGGATCCATTCGACCCCCGCTTCCCCTTTCCCATCCATCCCCAGGCCGAAGCGCCCGATCTCCAGGGAGCGGACCGCCTTCTGTAGGGCTTCCTTGAAAGTTCGGCCCACGGCCATGGCCTCTCCCACGGATTTCATGGAGGTGGTCAGGGTCGGATCCGCCCCGCGGAATTTCTCAAAGGCCCAACGGGGGAATTTGACCACGCAGTAATCGATGGCCGGCTCAAAGGAAGCCATGGTCTCCCGGGTGATATCATTGGGAATCTCATCCAGGGTGTAACCCACCGCCAGCTTGGCCGCCACCTTGGCGATGGGGAAACCCGTGGCCTTGGAGGCCAGGGCCGAGCTGCGGGACACCCGGGGGTTCATCTCGATGATCACCATGCGGCCGTCCTGCGGATGAAGGGCAAACTGGATGTTCGACCCGCCGGTCTCCACCCCGATTTCGCGGATGACGGCAATGGCCCCGTCGCGCATGCGCTGGTACTCTTTGTCGGTCAAGGTCTGGGCCGGGGCCACGGTGATGCTGTCCCCGGTGTGTACCCCCATGGGATCGAAGTTTTCGATGGAGCAGATGATGACCACGTTGTCTTTGAGGTCGCGCATGACCTCGAGCTCGTATTCCTTCCAGCCGACCACCGACTCTTCGACCATCACCTCGTGGATCATGCTGAGCTCGATCCCCTGGGCCACGATGCGCTCATACTCCTCCATGTTGAAAGCGATGCCCCCGCCCGTCCCGCCCAGGGTGAAGCTCGGCCGGATGACCGCCGGGAGCCCGATCTCCCGGATCACTTCCCGGGCTTCCGAAAGGTTGTGGGCGAAGCCGCTCCGCGGGACTTCCAGCCCGATGCGCCGCATGGCCTCCTTGAAGAGTTCCCGGTCTTCGGCCTTGCGGATGGCTTCCTGGTTGGCCCCGATCATCTCCACCCTGAACTTTTCCAGGATCCCCGTCTCGGCCACCTGGATGGCGGTGTTCAGTCCGGTCTGCCCTCCCAGGGTGGGCAGCAGCGCCTGCGGACGCTCCCGCTCGATGATCTTGGCTACCACCTCGGCGGTGACCGGCTCCATGTAGGTCCGGTCCGCGGTCTGCGGGTCGGTCATGATGGTAGCCGGGTTGGAGTTGACCAGGACGACTTCGAACCCCTCTTCCTTCAGGGCCTTGCAGGCCTGGGTGCCGGAATAGTCGAATTCGCAGGCCTGGCCGATGATGATGGGTCCAGAGCCGATGATCAAAATTTTATGGATGTCGGTTCTCTTGGGCATGGTTCCTAAAAAACGATCTAGCCACAGAGGTCAAAAAAGAATGGAAGAATGGAATAGTGGAATGATGGGCAAAGAATTGGTTTTTCCATTATTCCAATATTCCATCATTCCAATTTTCCAATGTTTTTTCTCTGTGGACTCGGTGATCTCTGTGGTTAAGCGTCTTTATTCCTTCGAATGCTTTTCCATCAGGGTTATGAACTCGTCAAAGAGATAGGCGGAATCGTGGGGGCCGGCCGAAGCTTCGGGGTGATACTGCACGGAGAAGACCGGCAGCCAGCGGTGACGCATTCCCTCCAGGCTTTGATCATTCAGGTTGATATGGGTGATCTCCACCTGAGCCGCCGGCAGGCTGTCCAGGTCCACGCAGAATCCGTGGTTCTGGACGGTGATCTCCACTTTCCCGTTGCGCAGATTCTTGACCGGCTGGTTGGCCCCCCGGTGGCCGAATTTTAATTTGTAGGTCCTCCCTCCCATGGCCAGGCCCAGGAGCTGGTGGCCCAGGCAGATGCCGAAGATCGGCTTCTTACCCAGAACCTCCCGCACCGTTTCGATGAGGTGGGGAAGCGCCGCCGGGTCCCCGGGCCCGTTGGAGAGGAAAATACCGTCGGGTTTCAGGGCCAGGATTTCATCCGCCCGGGTGTGCGCCGGCACCACCGTCACCCGGCATCCCCGGCTGGCCAGATGGCGGATGATGTTGTGCTTCATGCCAAAATCCATGGCCGCCACGCGGTATTTCTTTTCCCCTTCTCCCCAGTCGTAGGGTTCCCCGCAGGTTACCGCCCGGACCCAGTCGCTCCCTTCCATCCGGGGGGATTTGCGCGCCTTGTCGATCAGCGAGGAAGGGTCGAGGTCCTCCGTGGAAATGATTCCCCGCATGGCCCCGGCCGTGCGGATATGCTTGGTCAAGGCCCGGGTATCGATTCCTTCGATGCCCACAATTTTGCACCGCTTCAGGTAGTCGTTCAAGGTCTCCGCCGACCGCCAGTTGCTGGGAAAGGGACAGCTCTCTTTCACCACGAACCCTTCCACCTGGGGATGGGCGGATTCCAGGTCTTCCTCATTCACCCCGGTATTTCCGATCAGGGGATAAGTCATGGTGACGATCTGGCCTTTGTAGGAAGGGTCGGTGAGTACTTCCTGGTAGCCGGTCATGGAGGTATTGAAAACCACCTCCCCCGTTTGTTCGCCCCCGGCGCCAAACGCCCACCCTTCGAATACCTTTCCGTCTTCCAGAGCCAGAACGGCTTTTGCTTTTTTCATCTCTTCAGCAGCTTCCTGACCAGTTCGAGGTTTCTTTGCGTCGCCCCCCGTTGGGCCAGAAGGGCCTCCCTTCCTGCCTCTCCCCGCATTTCCCGTTCCCGGGGATGATGGAAGAGATGGAGGCAGCGCTCCGCCAGTTCCTCTTCATTCCGCACCATAATCCCTGCGCCCGCGGCCGACAGAAGCGCATGGGCATCGAGGAAATCCTCCATGGAAGGTCCGTAGAGGACCACTTTTCCCCAGGCCGCGGGTTCCAGGATGTTCTGGCCCCGTTTGGGGACCAGGCTGCCCCCGCAGAAGACCAGAGTTGCCAGGCTGTAGATCTTGAAGAGCTCCCCAAAGGTGTCCCACAGCACCACCCGGGCCCCCCTCCGCCCTTCCCCGTTGAGACGGCTGCGCCGGACCCATTCCTGAATTCCGTATCGCTCCAGAATTCTTTCCACCCGTTCACACCGGTTTACGTGCCGGGGGACCAGGAGGAGTAGCATCTCCGGGAAATTCTCCCCCAGGCGGCGAAAGGTGCGGAGGATGATTTCTTCTTCCCCCTCGTGGGTGCTTCCGGCCACCCAGACCGGTTCCTGCCCCTCAATTCCCAAGGCCCGTTTCATCTCTTCCTGATAACGGGGATCGGCGGAGGCAGCGGCCTGGTCAAACTTACAGTTCCCGTTGACGAAGACGTGAACCGGGTTCGCTCCCATGGCGATGATTCTCTCCCCGTCCTGGACCCGGATCATGGACATGGCGTCGAACCGGTCCAGGACCGCGCTAAAAAAAAACCGGATCCTTCGGTACCGGCCGGCGGACCGGTCGGAAATCCGGCCGTTCACCAACAGGGCCTTGGCCCCCTCCGCTTTCAGAATCCGGAGGAAATTGGGCCAGAGTTCGGTTTCGGCAATCACGAAAAGGTCGGGCCGCAGACGGCGGATGACTTTTCGGACCACCGCGGGATAGTCCCAGGGGAAGAAGAAAGTCCCCGACGCTTCGGTCACCCCCTCGCGGGCCTTCTTCTGTCCGCTCTCCGTTCCGGTGGAGAGCATTAAACAGGCCCCCGGGTAAGTCTTCCGGAGTTCACGGAACAAGGGATGGACAGATCCCACTTCTCCCAGGGAAACCGCATGGACCCAGATTCTGGGTTCGCCCTTCATTCGATCCAGTGTTTCCCGGGGAAGAAACCCCAGTTTCTGGGCGTAGATCTTCCGCTTTTTTCGGGAGAAGATGACCTTAGCCAGAAATACCGGAAGCGCGCCGAGTGAAAAGAAGAATAAAAGGAGGTTATAGAGAATATACACAGACGGATATGCCCCTGATTCTCAGGACGGAACCATGGTTCCCGGTCGGATGTTTCGGTCCCCCCATCGAAAGATCACTCCTTGGAGATCAACCTTCTCACTTCCTCCAAATCCTCCGGCGTGTCCACTTCCCGGGAGTCATAACGGGTCTCGACGATCCGAATCCGGTACCCGTTCTCCAGGGCCCGCAGCTGTTCCAGAGACTCCGCCCGTTCCAGCTCCCCCGGTTCGATCCTGGTAAACCGGAGCAGAAAACCCGCGCGGTAGGCGTAGGGTCCGATATGTTTAAAATAGCGCGGAGGCGTCGCCGAAGCTATGACGTAAGGCATGGGAGAGCGGGAAAAATAGAGGGCGAAACCCAGCCTGTCCACGACCACTTTCACCACGCTGGGGTTGACCAGTTCTTCCCGGGTGCGGATGGGGTAGACCAGGGCGCCCATCGATAATTCCGGGTCATCCCGGAAGGGACCGACGATCTCGTCCACCATCCCCGGTTCGAAGAGCGGCTGATCCCCCTGGATGTTGACGATTAGATCGCTCTCCCGAGCCCCCAGGATCTGCACGGCCTCCGCGGCCCGATCGGTTCCCGAGGGATGGCGGGGGGAGGTCTGAACCGCTTCCCCGCCGAATTCGAGCACCTTCCGGTAAATCCGGTCATCGTCGGTGGCCACGATCAAGCGGTCCAGAGACGGAGACCGCCGGGCCCGCTCGTACACATGCTGAACCATGGGTTTGCCGGCAATATCCACCAGGATCTTTCCGGGCAGACGGGTGGAGGAATACCGGGCTGGGATAATTCCAAAGACTTTCATTTTTTTTCACCACAGAGGGCACAGAGAACACAGAGAAAAATTAGATCTTAAGCCCCGACAGAAAAAACAATTTCAAATTTCAAACCCCAGATCTCTTAACCAGTGCCTCCGGGTATTGTGAATTCAGGATTCGAATTCCATTGGGAGGGTGATTCTTTGCCTTTTTCCTCTACTCTGCGCTCTCCGCGCTCTCTGCGGTTAAGCCTTTAAAGCACTTCCTTCGCCGCTTTCAATACGGCGTCGATCACCCGGGCCTTCTGTTCATCGCTCATCCTGACCGAGATGGGAAGGGCGATGGCCCGCTTCAGCAGGGCCTCCGACTTCGGCCAGGCGTCCGTCCGGTACGGGGGCAGGGACTGGATCATGTGTTTCCATTGGCCCGCGAAATGCCAGTTCATGGCCGAGGGGAGGATCTTGGTGTCGACCTTCGATTTGGCCAGATGGTCGTTGAACGCCCTGGCCACCCTGGCATCGGGGAGGAAGAAGGCCAGGGTGTCCCCTCCATCCCCTGCGGGATCGGGAAGGTCGCGGAACTGCATCTGGGGAATGGAGGCAATCGCCTTCTTAATCTCTCCTTTGTTCTTGCGCTGCTCGGCCAGCACATAATCCAGTCGGTTCAGCTGGACCAGGCCGAAGGCCCCCTGGATCTCGGTCATCCGGTAGTTGAAGCCAGTGGCGCGGTGTGGGTCCTCTCCCCGGGGAACTTCGGGGTTATGAACATGGCCGTGGTCGTGGTACTCACAGGCCTGTTCGTAGAGCCTTATGTCGTCCGTAACCAGCATTCCCCCCTCCCCGGTGGTAAGGGTTTTTACGTAGTCGAAGCTGTAGGTCCCCAGGGCGCCTAGGGTTCCCGTCTTCTTTCCCTTGTAGCCCGACCCGCAGGCCTGGCAGGAATCTTCAATCACCGGGATGTTTCTTTTGCGGGCGATGGCCAGGATCTCGTCCATGCGGGCGGGTACGCCCAGCATGTGAACGGGCATGATGGCCCGGGTCTTATCCGTAATCTTGGCCTCCAGGTCTTTCGGGTCCATGTTCAAGGAAGCGTCCACTTCGGTCAGAACCGGAGTGGCCCCCGCTTCCAGGACCCCCTCCACCGTGGCCACGAAGGTGAAGCTCTGGGTGATGACTTCATCGCCCCTCTTGATGCCCAGGGCGGCCACGGCCACGCGAACCGCGGCCGACCCGGACGAGACTCCCAGGGCGTATTTGCAGCCCGCGTATTTCGAAAACTGGCCCTCGAACTCCAGAACCTTGAAGATGTTCTTTCGTTTCTCGTTGAACCCGTACCGGAAAAGAACCCCCCGGCCGATCACCTCGGACACAGCCTCCTGCTCTTCTTTGCCGATCAACTCCGCGCCACCCATTTGCCAGCCTCCTTGATGAAATTCGGAATTCGGAGTGCGAAATGCGGAATAAAAAAACGCCAGAAGGAATTCAAATCTTTCCTTATGACTCAAAAGGAATTCGGGATAGGAATTACTGGTGGGGGAACGGAAGCCACCCACAGCCCCAGGAATTGACCTTTTTCAATTCCGCATTCCGAATTCCGCATTCCGCATTTTGATAAGCTATTTCCTTTGTTTTGCATCTTACCCCGAATTTGCCCGCCAGGACAAGATGGAAAGTTAGGTTCATCTCCAAATTCGTTGAAAGCCAAAGAGAGGGGTTCTCCAGAATTTCACGTGATCTCAGGGGTCCGGAAGAAAAGTCATCTTGCTTGCAACCATGAGGCACCTATCTCTCCCTACCTGTGGCGGGGGGGTCCTGTGATTTCTTCGAAGTTTTCTTATCACGCCCCCGCTGCGCTTTGCGGATGCCCGGAAGGGAGATTCGGGAAAGCGCATATCCAGCCGATGCTTGCGGCGCAATCTGCCTTTCCTTCCGGACCCTTGGCAAGCTCTGATGAAAAATTTGATCAACGAATTTGGAGATGAACCGAAATTTATAAAACGCTGCGGTAGATCCGGATCGCGTCTTCGAGCGAGACCGGCCGGGGATTGTTCTCCAGCGGGCGGGTAACCTGTAAGGCCTCTTCGGCCATGCCCGGGAAGGCTGATTCGGGGATTCCCAGGTCGCTCAGACGCAGGGGAACCTGGACATCCCGGGCCAGGCGATTCACGGATTCAACGGCCAGAAGCGCTGCCTTTCTCACCGGCACACCCTCCACTTCCTCGCCCATGGCCCCGGCGATTTTGGCGAATTTCTCCGGAAGGGAGAGGGCGTTGTATTCCATGACCGCGGGGAGCAGGAGCCCGTTGCCCACCCCGTGGGGAACCCGGAAGCGACCCCCCAGAGGGTAGGAAAGGGAATGAACGGCAGTCACGCCGGCGTTGGCCAGGCCGATTCCCGCCAGGAGGCTCCCCAGAAGCATGTCGGCCCGGGCGGCCAGGTCGGACCCTCTTTCCACCGCCCGGCGCAGGCTCTTCGCGATGAGCCGGATGCCCTCCAGGCTGAAAATCTCGGAGAGAGAATGGGCCGCCCTGGAGGTGTAGGATTCCACGGCATGAGCCAGGGCGTCCATGCCGGTGAAAGCCGTCGGGGCCGGCGGTAAGGACAAAGTCATTTCGGGATCGAGCACCGACATTTCCGGGTAAAGATAAGGACTGTTGATCCCGGCCTTCTTCTTCTCCTCTTCGTTGATGAACACCGCGGTGAAGGTCACTTCGCTTCCCGTCCCCGCCGTGGTGGGGACCATTCCCTTCAAAAGGCCCGGGCGGGGGACTTTGTCCAGTCCCTGATAGTCCCTGGCCTGCCCCCCGTTGGTGGCCAGAATCGCCGCCGCCTTGGCCGTGTCCATGGCGCTGCCCCCGCCGACCCCCAGGACAAAGTCACACTTTTCTTGCCGGGCGGTCTCCCCGCACCGGTCGGCGATGACCGTTCGCGGCTCTGGTTCCACCCGGTCAAAGAGCACCCAGGGAAGGTTCTCCCGCTCCAGGGATCGGGTGACTTTGGAAAATGCTTCTGCCTTGGCCAAACCCGGATCCACCACTACCAGGACCTTCTTCCCACCGGTCTTGCGAATGGCGGATCCCAGCCGCTCGACCGCCCCGACCCCGAAGGTAATTTCTCCTGCCGCCCGAAAGGTGAAGATTGCCATGACGCCATGCCCCTTTCCTTTTTTGGGATGATCTCCAAATTCGCCAATCAAATATCTTACCAAAGACCGCCAAGGGCCCGGAAGGAAAGTTCCCGCTCCGAGCGGGACGCAGCAAGCATCGGCGGGATAAGGATTCCCATAGCCTTCCCGCTTGCCTTCCGCAAAGCGCACTGGGGGAGGAAAAGAAATCTTCGGAGAGGCAACAGAGCACCCCCGCCGCAGCTAGTGAGAGATAGGAGCCTCATGATTGCAGGCAAGATGGCTTTCCTTCCGGGCCCCTGGAACCACCTTGCCTTTCGGATATACCAGCTATCTGGCTCTCAATGAACTTGGATATGAACTTTTTTCAGTCTTGTAAGGACAGATGATGCTGGTCTTCGGCAAATGAAAACTGCCTGTTCTTGTGGGATTGGATGTAGGATTCCACCCGGCCCTGAAGCTCCGGGGATAGATTCACAAACTTGACCCCCATCCCCCGGCGCAACTGCCGGCTTTCTTTCCCGTACTTGTTGCTCCACACCACTTTGCAGGCCACCTCGATGGGCGCTTCCCCCTCGGCCAGGTGAAGCTTTAGCACGAATTCCTCTCCCAGGTCTAGGGGGTTGGGGGTGCGGATGAATACACCGCCTTCTCCCAGGTCGTGGGAAAGGGTTAGAGGCTCCCCATCCATGTCCACTTTGAGCATCTTGGTGACCCGGTCATCCCCCTTGACCGCCTCCGCTTCCATCAGCGGAAGGGTCCCCTTCACAAGTTCTTCCGTCTGCTCGGAGAGGGGAGGATTGGCCTCGGCTGTGGCGGCAGGAAGAAGCCTTCCGATATGATCTTCGATCCGCCTTCGCTCCACATCGGAAAGAGTCTGCAACTGGTTCAGGATGGTGTCCAGGTGCTGCTCGTAGCTTTTGCGGAAGCCGGCCCCCTTACGCACTTCCTCCGCCAGGTAGCTATGCTCCATGGAGATGGCCACTTGGTTGGCCAGGACCAGGAGGAATTGGAGGTCCCGGGTGCTGAACTTCCGCTCTTCGTCGATGATGACCACCGAGAGAGCGCCGAGGGACTTATCCTCCAGAACCAGGGGGATACTGATGAGGGAGGTAATCTTCCGATCCCTCTCTCCGTACTTCAGGAAATCGGAAAAATCCGCAGGCTCCCGCAGGAGAAAAGGCCTCCTGGAGCGAAGCGTTTTCCGGGCCATCTCCTTCTCTTCGAACAACCCCACCTGCTCGTGCTGCGGATCGGAGGTGAAGGCAAATTGGGTCTTTAGAATCCCGCTCTTTTCCTCCATGAGAAAGACGGTGGAACGATGGGCCCTCAGGCAGTTCAGGGACTCCCGTCCGATCATTTCCAGGACAGACATAAAATCCTTATGATGAAGGATCGCCGAACCGATCTGGGTCAGGGCTACCACTTCATCCATACTCCCCACCGAACGTTCCAGCCTGACTTTGTGAATGAAAACCTCCCGGCGTTGTGTCCGCAGTTTCCGGTATTGTCGGATCATATAGGCGCAGAAAACGAGAAGGAGGAGAGTTCCCGGAAAAATGAACGCCGAGAATTGGAAGGAAGTCAGCTTTTCGCCTATTTCCCGGGGAGAAAGGACCAAGGCTTCAAAATTCCCGAAGAGGATGAAGAGGACCAGCACCAGGATGATGAAGATAGCCAGAAGGCCGAGGTGAAAGTCTTTCCTCTCCAGGCGCTCGATGTCCTGGAGAGACTTGGCCTCGGCGATATCCCTATCGAAATCCTTTGTAATAATATTGTCTTTGATCTTCTTTTTTAAGGATTTCCTTAAGGCCACTTATTCCCCCGTGATAATCCCCGGTCTCCCGGCCTTCTTCGAATCATCGACCCCCCTCCGGGGGGGATGAGCTTTCCTTGCCCATGGCATCCGGTGGAAAAAAAAGGACGCCGAATCCGCTCTTTCTGGGTGGATCCTGTCATTCCGGGTGAGGGGAAACAGCCCTTACCCCCTGTCCCCTCTATCTCTTTATCGGCTTTCCGACCTTTCTGCTTAAAGGATGAAATCATTCGGGTTTCAAACGGAAAATTGGGGGAGGCAGACGTTTATGCCGGGACCTGGCCATCACCTCTTTCACAAAGCCCACTTTTTCTTTGGATGCCCTCGGCTCCTTCCCCCTTTCCAGGCCTTCGATGATTCGGTCCAGATCCTGATACTTGATGTTCATCTCTCGTTCATCGGTCTGCCCTTCCCACAAGCCGGCGCTGGGGGGGCGGTCTATAATCCGGTCGGGGATCCCCAGTTCCCTGGCCAGTCTGCGGACCTGAGTCTTGGTCAGGTCCCCCAGAGGATTCAGGTCAACCCCCCCATCCCCGTATTTGGTAAAGTACCCCATGGTTCGTTCCGATTTGTTTCCGGTCCCCATCACCAGGTAGTTCAGCCGGTTGGCATAGTAGTAGAGAGTAGCCATTCTCAGGCGGGGTTTGAGGTTGGCCTGGCACATTTGACCGGCAGGGGGGAGCTGCTCCAGGAAGGCGTCATACACGGGAGCAAGGTCCACCCGTTCCCATGGCAGCTGAAACCGGTCAGCGACCAGGAGAGCGTCCCTTTCATCCTGGGGAAGGCTGTGGCAGGGAAGAAGGAGGGTCAGGACATTGTTCCCCACCGATTTTTGAGCCAGGACTGCGGCCACAGCCGAATCGAGCCCCCCGCTCAATCCTACCAGGATCCCGGCAGTACCGGTCTCTTTAATTTTTTTCCGAATCCACCGGCACAACCTCTCACTCAACTTCATCCGTCCCCTACCCCCCGGTTTCATTTCTTTTTACTATAAAGGAACGGGGGGAAGGTGTCAAACGAGGGTGCAGGGGGCAGGGTGCAGGGTGCAGGGTGCGGGGTGTGGAGTGTAGGGGCGCGCGGCCGCGCGCCCGTACGGGGTTCGGAACGGTCGACGGGCGGTCCTTTTCTCAATAAGCGTACAATTTCCCATAAGGGCGATGGGAGTAAGGAATCAGTTTCACGAAGGGGCCCCGGCGAATCTCTTTCCAGGGCAGGTTGAAATCCCGACAGTATTCGTCCAGGATTGGGTCCAGCTCTTCCCGGTCGATCTTGTTGATGTCGAAAATCATGATCTCCTTCCCCAGCTGGTAATTGCGCACGCACCCCCGGATGAAAATCTTGCCCGCATGCATGCCGGTGCCCACGTAGGTGCCCACGGGCGACTTGTCCGCCTCCCCCCGGAGCCCCAATACCACGATCAGGCCCCCGGCCATGTATTCCCCCAGGAAGTTCCCGGCCCGGCCCCCGATGACAATGACCGGAAAGAAAGTATTGAAGGCCTTCATGTGAATCCCCACCCGGTATCCGGCATCCTCCCGGATGAAAATTTTTCCTCCCCGCATGGCGTAACCGGCGATATCGCCCGCGCTGCCGTGGATGATGATCTTGCCCCCGTTCATCGTGTTGCCAACCCCGTCCTGGGCATTCCCTCGGATGACCAGGGAAGGCCCGTCCATGAAGGCGGCCAGGTCATTCCCCGGGGTTCCCTGGATGTGGACCCGCACATCCCCGTTCCGGATTCCGTCTCCGATGTACCGTTGACCGTTGACCTGGTCGATATAGATTTCCCTCTCCCCGGTCGCGATCGCCTGGTGGACCTTTTCATTGAGGACCCGGTAATGCAGGCCCCGGGCTGAAATTCTCATACCTCGATCCCCTCTCCGGTCACATGATGTTTGCGGTATTCCCTGGGAAAATGGATGAGGCCGAAGGTTTCCTTCAGCAGGTGATCCCTCAGTTCGTCAACCTTCATGGCCTCCTTGATCAAGCCGGTATAGACCCCCGCCCGGGTGATGTCCCCCACGAATAAAGCTCCCACGATCCGGTCATTCCGCAGGACCAGCTTCTTGTAGATTCCTTTCTTCTCCTGGAGGGACTCCATCGTCTCATAGCCGTTCCCTTCCGGGGGATCGGTGAGACCCACCGAAATCGTGGGAATGCCACAGAGCTCCACCGAATTCATGACCAGCGGCCCCTCATATTCTTTCTTCCCCCCGGCCATGTTGAACCCGGCCACCTTTCCCTGCCGGACGGCGCTGGGCCAGATGGGGACCACGCGGGGTGCTCCCCCGAAGAAATCGCGGGTCTGACAGCAGTCCCCCGCGGCAAATACATTCTGGACGGAAGTCTTCAGGCCCTCATCCACCAGGATTCCCCGGTCCGAGCGGATCTCCGTTCCTTTTACCCATTCCAGGTTCGGAACGACTCCGATGGCCCCGATGATGACCTGGCAGGGAACCTTGACCTGATTCTGCAGAATTACCTCTCTGACTTTTCCCGAACGGTCCCCCGCGATCTTGGTCACCGTATTCTTGAGGAACACGCGGCATCCTTCTTTTTTCAACGCCCCTTCGATGATTTCCGACGCCCGGCGGTCGAAGGTCGCGGATAGAATCCGATCGGCCAGCTCCACCAGGGTCACCGAAATTCCCCTTCCCAGGAGCCCTTCCGTGGCTTTCAGGCCGATCAAGCCGCCGCCCACCACCACCGCCTCCCGGACCGCGTTGTCTTTCAGGTAGCGCGCCAGGTCCTCGGCTTCCCGCAGGCGAGTAAAGGAAAAGATCCCCTCCGTCTTTTTCCCGGAAACCCGCAGGGGAATGGGCACTCCGCCCGTGGCGATCAGGAGCCGGTCATAGGCCACGGCCTTGCCATCGGACAAAATCACCCGGTTCTCCGCGATCTCCAGCTTCACCGCCTTTTTCTTCAGCCAAAGCTCCACCCCGTTGCGGACGTAAAAATCTTCCGGGCGGTGGGCCAGCTGGTTCTTCTTCAGTTTCCGGGACAACAGGTAGGAGAGGAGGGGCTTGGAATAATTCACCACCCCTTCATCGGAGATCACCGTGATCCGCCCCTTGGCGTCCGCTTCACGAATCCCCTCCACGGCGGCGGTTCCGGCCGGTCCGTTGCCGACGATGACGTAATTCATGATGCTTCCTCGAAGACGATGGCTTCGTTGGGGCAGTTTTTCACGCAAACGGGGATCTCTTCTCCCTGGCACAGGTTGCACTTGGAGATCACCCTTTTGCCCTCCCCGTGGCGCGAGATGACCCCGAAGGGACAGACCATGATGCACATCCAGCAGCCCACGCACTTTTCCTCATCGGCCAGGACCGCGCCGCTCTCCGGGTCCCGGTGCATGGCCCCGGTGATGCAGGCTTCCAGGCAGGGGGCGTCCTCGCAGTGGCGGCACTGGAGGGCAAAGGAGAGATATCCTTTTTCCTCCACCAGCACCCGGGAAACGGGCTTGGGGTACTCCCCCTTGTAGGCTTTGATGATGTTGCGGGTCTTGGAATTCTGGACGATGCAGTGCACCTCGCAGAGGCGGCAGTTCATGCAGTATTCTTCCCGGATAAAGATCTTCTTCATCTCACCAGGCCTCCCCTGCCGGCTTGACCCCCAGGATCTTCATGTCCGTTTCTGCCAGGCCGACGGCCCGCAACTGCTCCCGGTTACCCCGCAGGCTCTCCAGGGCGTTGATTCCCATTCCCCCGAGCATCTCCTTGATCTCCAGGGACCAGGCCCGCAGCAGGTTGACCAGCCGGCGGGCGCCGATCTCCGGGTTCAGGCGCTTGGTCAGGTAGGGGTCCTGGGTGGCGATCCCCCAGTTGCACTTCCCGGTGTAGCATTTCTGACAGACGTGGCACCCCAGGGCCACCAGGGCGGCGGTTCCCACGTAGACCGCGTCCGCCCCCAGGGCCACGGCCTTGACCACATCGGCGCTGTTGCGGAACCCCCCGGCGGCGATCAGGGAGGCCCGGTTCCGCTGGCCCTCCTCCCGCAGCCGCTGGTCCACCACCGAGATGGCCAGTTCGATGGGAATTCCCACATGGTCGCGGATGACCCGGGGAGCCGCGCCGGTCCCCCCGCGCAGGCCGTCGATGACCACGAAGTCCGCGCCGGCCCGGACAATCCCCGAGGCGATGGGCGCCACATTGTGGACCGCGGCGATCTTGACCCCCACGGGCTTCCGGTAGCGAACCGCTTCCTTGAGGGCAAAAATCAGCTGTTTCAAATCTTCGATGGAATAGATGTCATGATGGGGTGCCGGGGACAGGGCGTCGGTTCCCTCGGGGATCATGCGGGTGCGAGAGATCTGTTCGGTGACCTTCTCCCCGGGAAGATGTCCGCCGATTCCCGGCTTGGCCCCCTGCCCGATCTTGATCTCGATGGCCGCCCCCGCTTCCAGGTACTCCTGGTGCACGCCGAAGCGCCCGGAAGCCACCTGGACCACCAGATGCGGGCCGAAGGGATAGAGGTCCGGGTGCAGCCCTCCTTCGCCCGTGTTCCAGAGGGTCCCCGCTTCCCTGGCGGCCTTGGCCAGCGATTTCACCGCGTTGAGGCTGATGGAGCCATAGGACATGGCGCTGAACAGGATCGGGGTCTCCAGGGAGATTTGGGAGGAGAGGAAGGATTTCAGGACCTCCTCCGGCTTCTGCCCTTCCTTTATCTCCAGGCGGTCCGGTTTTCCTCCCAGGTAGGTCCTGAGCTCCATGGGCTCGCGGAGGGGATCGATGGAAGGATTCGTCACCTGCGATGCATTCAACAGGAGATGGTCGAAATAAACCGGGAAGGGCCGGTCGTTTCCCATGCCCGTCAGAAGGACTCCTCCGGTCGAGGACTGGCGGGTGATATCCTCCAGAGCCCTTCCGGACCACAGGGCATTGAGCTTGATCTCCGAAGGATTCCGGCGGATCGTCAAAGCCCCCGTGGGGCAGAGGGTCTCGCAGAAATGGCAGCCCACGCAGCGGCTGTCCTCCGAGGTAACCTCCCCGGCGTCCGGGTCGTAGAGATGGGCGTCGTTGGAGCACACCCGGTGGCAAACCTGGCAGCTTACGCATTTTTCCATATCCCGGATGATCTTGAACTCCGGGGTAATCTTTCCTTTGGCCACGTCTTCACCTCAAATAGCCGACGACCGGTTCTCCGGCCTCCGGGGCCCAGACCCGGTCCGGGTCGGGGCAGACTTCCCGGATGGCCGATTCCTCCGAAGCGATGTACAGGTTCTCCTGCCACTCGGCGGCCACGAGAGGCCGCAATTTGATCCGGTCGTTCAGCCCCACCATGGCCCGGTTGTGGGCGGCGATCACCGCGAAGGGGCCGTTGAGCAGCGCGCTTCCGTAAACCGCCCTGAGAAATTGATGGAAATCCTTCTCCTCCATCCTCTCGATTTCATCCCAGAGGGGAGCGGCCAGGATCTTGGCCACCACGGGGAAGTCCAGCTGGTGCTTGCGGTGGAGGAGATCAAATAGATAGGTGATGACTTCCGTGTCGGTGTAGAAGGCGCAGTCGTACCCGAAATTCTTCAGGTATCGCCGGTTGGTGCCGTAGGAGGAAATCTCCCCGTTGTGGACCACCGACCAGTCCAGGAGCCCGAAGGGATGGGCCCCGCCCCACCACCCGGGCGTATTGGTGGGAAACCGGCCGTGACCGGTCCACAGGTACCCCCGGTACTCCTCGAGGCGGAAGAATTCGGCGATCTCCTCCGGGTATCCGACCCCCTTGAAGATCCCCATGTTCTTGCCGGAGGAGGCGATGAAGGCTCCGGTCTTCTTCTGGTTGATCTCCATCACCGTTCGGACGATGAAATCTTCCTCCGCCTCCACGCTGGAGATCCTTCTTTCCATCCGGGGACGCAGGAAATATCGCCAAACCAAGGGAGGATTCTGGACGGCATCGATCTGCCGGGTGGGAATGGGTTCCTCCTTGACCAGATGATAATTCTCCTCCAGGGACGGTTCGCTCTGTTTCCGCGCCTCCGGGGTTTCATAGAGGACGTGAAAGGCGTAATCGTCCATGTGGTCCGGATAAATCCCGTACCCGGCGAATCCCCCGCCCAGCCCGTTGGACCGTTCGTGCATGCTGGCCATGGCCCGGATGATCACTTCCCCGGAGAAAGTTTTTCCCTCCCGGTTCAAGATCCCCGCCAGGCCGCAGGCGGATGGAATTCGGTAGTCGCGGTCGGCGATGAGAATGGCTTCCTCCCTTCAGACCTTCTTTGCCCCGGAGGTCCGGGTAAAACCCTTTGTAACCCTTCCCGGAATGTCAAGGCTGCCCAGGGACTTCCAGGAAATGATCTCTGGGCCCTCTGCTCCCCCCTCCTTTCGCTTTCTGTCCTTGTCCGCAGAGAAGCCCGGAGGACACAGAGGGGTGAAATATCGACGAAATGGTTCTTGTTTTTAACCTGTATGACGAATAAAACTCTGCGGTCTCTGCGTGCTCTGCGGTTCCATTCTTTAAAGGCCGGGGAGGGCTTGCGCCCCTCCCCGAGAGCCAAGTTGCCTGCCTTCTGGGGGTAGAGGGAATGGCAACCCGGCCGGTTTTTCTTTGCCCGTCCCTTCTACAGCAGGGGAAGATATTTATCGATTTCGTAGGAGGTGATCTGGATACGGTACCGGTCCCACTCCACCTTCTTGTTTTCGATGAAGTGCTCGAATACGTGATCCCCCAGCGCTTCCCGCACCATCTGGCTCTTCTCGGTTAGCTGAATGGCCTCCAGCAGGCTTCCCGGCAGCTGGCGGATCCGCCGTTTCAGCCTTTCCTCCTCGGTCATCTTGTAAACATTCTCTTCCACCGGGTCGGGGGGCACGACCTTCTGCTCGATCCCGGCCAGACCGGCCGCCAGCATGACTGCAAAGGCCAGGTACGGGTTGCAGGCCGGGTCCGGGCTGCGGTACTCGATCCGGGTCGCTTCTTCCTTGCCCGGTTTGTACATGGGAACCCGGATCAGGTCCGAGCGGTTCCGCTGGGCCCAGGAGAGATAAACCGGAGCCTCATAGCCGGGGACCAGGCGCTTGTAGGAATTTACCCACTGACAAGTGACCGCGGTTAGCTCCGGAGCGTATTTCAAAAGCCCACCGATGAAATACCGGGCGGTATCGGAGAGGTGATATTGCCCCTTGGCGTCGAAGAAAGCGTTCCGGTTCCCCTTGAAGAGGGACATGTGGGTGTGCATCCCCGACCCATTCTCCCCGAACAGGGGTTTGGGCATGAAGGTCGCGTACACCCCCTGCCGGTAGGCCACTTCCTTCACGACCAGGCGGTAAGTCATGACGTTGTCCGCCATGGTGAGGGCGTCTTCATAGCGCATGTCGATTTCGTGCTGGGAAGGGGCCACTTCGTGGTGCGAGTACTCGATCTTGATTCCCAGGGCTTCGCAGAAAAGCACGGTCTCCCTCCGCAGATCGACGGCCTCGTCCCGGGGGATCAGGTCGAAGTATCCGCCCCGGTCCAGCACTTGCGTGGAGTGGGGATCCTTGAAATAAAAATATTCCAGTTCCGGCCCCACGTAATAGGTGAAACCCATCTTCTTGGCTTTCTCCAGGTTCTTCTTCAGCACATATCGCGGGTCCCCCTCGAAAGGCTTTCCATCGGGGGTGACGATGTCGCAGAACACCCGGGCCACCCCTTTTTCCTTGGGACGCCAGGGCAGAACGGCAAAGGTGGAAGGATCGGGTATGGCCACCATGTCGCTCTCGTCGATCCGGACGTAGCCTTCGATGGACGAACCATCGAAACCGATCCCCTCATCGAAAGCCTTCTCCATCTCCTCGAAAGGCACGCTGAAGCTCTTCAGAAACCCGAGAATGTCGGTAAACCAGAGTTTCACAAATTTGATATCGCTCTCTTCCATCTTCTTCAAGATTTTGGCCGCTGTTTCTTTCGCCATCGCTTTTCCTCCTGATTTTTAAGTGGTCACCACACGGGTGGAGATTTGCAGATCTCTCATTTTCTTCCTCAGGGTGTTGCGGTTGATTCCCAGCCTGCGGGCGGCCCGCACCTGGTTGCCCCCCTCCTCTTCCAGGACCATTCCGATCAGCGCCTTTTCCACTTTGCCGATGACCGACTCGTGGATGTGATTGGCATTCCCGGTGTGGATCTCCGATTTCAGGACCTCCCGCACCGCTTCAGCCAGCGCCTGATTGGAATCCTCAAGAGTTAGCTCCTTCAAAGAGAGAGGACGCTGCAACGGTTCGGGAAAAGATTTCCCGTTAGCCCTCGCTCGCTTCGCGGGCAGGATCTTTTCAATCAAGCCCTCGAGTTCGTGATCATCTTTGATCACCAGAATTGCTCCCATAGCAACCACCCTGAATGATTTTTGCTCCTTTCTTAAGCAATCCGGATACCAACAAAGATTTTTTCCATTTTTTTATTCCGAAGGAAATCAATCGCTTATCAAAAAAGGCCGGCCAGGCCAAGCAGGCCAATCGAAACCTCCTTTCTCCCTCTTGCCTATTTATTGGGCATCCTTAATCAGGCCAAAGCCCCAGGGAACTGGCAAACGATTGGATTACGATGGGTTATGAAATTGCATGGAAAATAACCAGAGTGCTCAAAATCGGTCAGGCCACCGAGATGGTCCATCTTCCCCGGGGGGGCAAAAAATCAGTTTTCGGAAGTCTCCAGCAGCTTCACGAGCTCTTCCCTGATCATCCCGATTTTTTCCTGGTCTTCAATCTTGGCCCCGCTCAGGTCCTGGACGTAGAAAACATCCACGACCTGATCGACCTTGGTGGAAATGCGGGCCATCCAAAGGTTCAAGCCCATCTCGAAGAGCTTCTGCGCTATGCGATAGAGGAGTCCCGGGCGGTCAGGAGTAAAGACTTCCACGAGGGTATAAAAATCGGAAGTTTCGGTATCGACTTCCACTCGGGTGCCCGCCCGCCCCGGGGAATATCTGTGGAAGAGAGGCGGAAGAACCTCTTGCAGGAGCTGGTTGACTTCGACGTTTCCCTCCAGGACTCTTTTCAGGTCGCCCTGCAGCTTGGCCCATCTCCGCGGCTGGAGGAGGCCCTCTTCGATCAGGCTCTGGACCCGGAACTGATCGACGGCGATCCCGTTCTCCCAGGTGCTGATCTGGGCAGAGAGGATATTCAGGTGATTGGCCGTGAGGGCGCCGCAGATTTTAGCGAAGAGACCGACCTCGTCCCGGGCCACCACCGTGATTTCATCCCCCCCTTCTTCCGGCCTTTCCTCCCCCTCCACCGCCACCGCCTGCCCGGCGAGCTTTTCGGCCATGAGAATCTGCCGGCCGATGGACCGGGCTTCATGAACCTGGTAGTGACGCCGGGGGATGTTGGCCAGGTGCTCGGATATTTTCGGCGCGGGAAGCTGTCCTTTCAGGAGATCCATTACTTCGCGCTGGATCCCGATGATCCGTTCCTGGTCTTCCTTCCGCAGCCCTTCCCCCTTCTCCAGAAGGTGCAAAGTCTTGAGGAAGAGCTCCCGCAGGAGAGTGTCTTTCCAGGCCGTCCAGGCATTGGGCCCCACCGCCCGCAGGTCGGCGAAGGAAAGCAGGTAGAGCATCTTCAACCGGTCGCTGCTGCCTACCATCTGGGCCAGGCGGAGGATTAGATTTTCGTCGTTCAGATCCCTCCGCTGGGCCATTTCCGGCAGCGTCAGGTGCTCGCGGGTGAGAAAACGGAGGGTATCGATCCTTTCCCCGGAGAGTCCCAGGCGCTCCCCGATGGTTTCCGCGATTTTCTCCCCCCGCAGGGCATGAGAAGAACCTTCCCCTTTTCCCAGGTCATGGATCAGCGCGGCCAGTTTGAGGAGGCCGGGGTCCCGGACCTCCTTCATCAATTCCTGGAAGAGAGGCCAGGGAGGAGACGGATTTTTCCGCTCCAGAATCTCCAGCTCCTGGACGGCATAGAGGGAGTGAACGTCCACCGGGTAGAGGTGGTAACGATCGTACTGGATATGACAGTGGACCCCTCCAAACTCCGGTAGGAAAACCTGCAAGAACCCGGTCTCATACATCTCTTCGAGAACCCGGTGGAGATGGCCCGGCTTTTCGAACAGGGATAAAAACGACCGCCTGGACTCCGGGGCCAGACGGAATCGGTCATTCACCAGGCTCAGGTGCTGCGAGAGGACTTCTTTCAGGGGCGCGCTCATCCCCATCCCGTAATGGTGGATGGTCTCGAAGGCTCTCCAGACCTGGAGGGGATTCCGATCGAAGGTGGAAGGATCGGTCAAGGATAGACGCCCATGAAAAAGAAAGAACCCCGGGGCGACCTCGGGAAGGTTTTTTTTGCGTCCCCCCAGGGGTTCGGGGGAACCCTCGTTCAGGCATTTTTCCAGCAGATTCCAGGAAAGATGGTGAACCTGTAGGGCCTGGTGGAAATATTCTTTCAGGAAGGATTCCGTGACCTGAAGGGAATCCGCTCCCCGGTAGCCCAGAGCCCGGGCCATGGCCTCCTGGTCTTCGAAGGAAAGCCGGTCCTCCCTTCGGCCGTGGAAGTAATGAAGCTGGGTCCGGACCCGCCAGAGGAAGCCCAGGGCCTGGGAAAAATTTCCCCATTCCCGTTCACTCAGGAGACGACGCTCGGTCATTTCCCTGGGGGACCGGATTCGATACTGAACCTTGGCCGCCCAATAGGCCGAGTGATAGTCCCGCAGCCCACCTTTTCCCTCCTTGACCTCGGGTTCCAGGACGAAAACCGAATCTCCGAATTTTTGGTGACGACGGGCTGCCTCCTGTTGAATCCGGAGAAGAACCTCCCTTTGCCGGCCTCGCTTGAGGCCCCGGGAAAATTCCTCTTCCATCTGCAGGTGCGGCTCTTTATCCCCGGCCACCCAGCGGGTATCCAAAAAAGACAGGAGAGTCTCCAGATCCTTCTGCGCCTTCCGCCATGCCTCCCGCGGAGTCTGTACCGTGTACCCCACGGTCAGCCCCCAGTCCCAAAGAGGATGGAGGAGGGCCTGAACTCCCTTCTCCAGTTCTTTGCCCCTTCCGGGGAGATGAAGGAAAAGGAGATCGATGTCCGAAAAGGGGTTGAGTTCCTCCCGGCCGTATCCTCCCGTGGCCAGAAGACTGATTCCCGCCCGGCGGTCCCCTTCGTCCGGGGAGGTCATCGCCCTTTTCCAGAGGCGCCGGAGAACGTTGTCCACTAAAGCGGAGCGGCTCTGACAGTACTCTCCCCCCGGCAGTCCCTCCTCATGGCGCTTCTTCAGCCACTCCTGGCCGGTGCGGAAGAACCGCTCGATGTCTTCGAGGCTATCTATGGGTTGAGTTGTAGCCATCATGCTATCCAATATGGCGGGGAAAAAGGGGAAAAGCCGAAGAGGCGAAAAGGGGGGTTACCGTCCCTTTTGTCCCTTTTCGCCCTTTCCCCTTTTCGCCTGTCTTTACAGGGCCCCCTCGCCCCTTTCCCCCGTCCGGATCCGGATCGCTTCTTCCATCGGGAGGACAAAGATCTTTCCGTCTCCGATCTTCCCGGTCTTGGCGGCCTTGGCGATGGTTTCCACCACCCGGGTCACCGCCCCGTCGGGAACCACCACCTCGATTTTCATTTTGGGGACCAGCTCGACGATATACTCCGCCCCCCGGTAGACCTCTTTGTGTCCCTTTTGCCTGCCGAATCCCCGGACCTCGCTAACGGTCATGCCCTGAACCGCCATCGCCGTCAGTGCACTTTTCACCTCATCCAGCTTAAAAGGTTTTATGATCGCTTCGATTTTTTTCATTCCAACCCCCTTGGTAATTGCGGATTTCCGGTCGCGGATTGCGGATTGAATAAAAGGAATAAAAATTTCCCAATCCGAAATCCGCCATCCCTATTTTAGAAATTGTACCCTGTTTCGCTGTGCTGGCTCAAGTCCAGCCCCATCTCCTCCTCTTCCTCGCTTACCCGCAATCCCAGGGTCCAGTCCAGTGCTTTCAGGATCAGGAGGGTCATCCCGAAAGCATAAACCCAGGTTACCACCACGGTCAGAAACTGAACTCCCAAAAGACCCGGGTTGCCGAAGAAAAGACCATTTCCTCCGGCATCGTTGATCGCTCTGGAGGCGAAAAGGCCGGTGGCCAGAGCCCCCCAGGTGCCCCCCACCCCGTGGACCCCCACCACGTCCAGGCTATCATCATACCCGAAACGATTTTTCCCCACCACTGCCATATAGCAGAAAATCCCCGCGGCCAGGCCGATGATCAAAGCTGACATGGGTCCCACGAACCCAGATGCCGGGGTGATGGCCACCAGGCCAGCCACGGCACCGCTCGCCGCCCCCAGGGTGGTGGGCTTCCCCTTGTAAACCCATTCGGCCAAGGCCCAGGAGAGAGCCGCTCCGGCAGTCGAAACGTGGGTGACCACGAAGGCGCTGGTGCTAAGCTTTCCCGCGGCGATGGCGCTCCCGGCGTTGAAACCGAACCACCCGAACCAGAGAATGGACGCCCCGGTGATGGTCATGGGCAGATTATGAGGGGCCATGGGCTCCAACCCGAAACCTTTTCGCCGTCCCACCAGAAGGGCTGCCGCCAGAGCGGAGATTCCCGAGCTGATGTGGACCACCGTGCCCCCGGCAAAGTCCAGAGCGCCCAGCTTCCGAATCCATCCCCCCACTCCCCAGACCCAGTGGGCGATGGGATCGTAGACGAGGGTGGCCCAAAGAAGGGTAAATAGGATGAAGGTGGTGAATTTCATCCGCTCGGCGATCGCCCCGGTGATCAGAGCGGGCGTGATGATGGCAAACATGGCCTGGTAGATCATGAAAGCCTGGTGGGGAACCGTGGCCGCGTAGTCCGGGTAAGGATCGAGGCCGACTCCGTTCAACCCGAACCAGGAAAGACTTCCGATGATGCCCCCCAGGTCGGGACCGAAGGCCAGGCTGTACCCCCAGAGGACCCATTGCACCGTTACCAGGGCCATGATGATGAAGCTGTGCATGATCGTGCCCAGCACGTTCTTCGTCCGCACCATGCCCCCGTAAAAGAGGGCTAGGCCGGGGGTCATCAACAAAACCAGGGCTGCCGAGACCAGCATCCAGGCCGTATCCCCGGTATCGATTTTCGGCGCAGGTATGGCTGCGGGTGACGGCGAAGCCGCTAGCGCTCGGGTTTCCGGTTGGGGTTGCTCTGTCGCAGGTGCTGGGGCGTTTCCCGGGGTACGTGGTTCTTGAGCGTAAAGCGGGAAACCAACCAGAATCAAACCGCAAAAGATGAGGCCCAAGATCAAGGCCCAGCTTATTTTTTGTTGCATATGTACCTCCCCGATTTTTGGAGAAGCCATTCAACTCCCATGCCGAGGTTCCGTCTTCCCGGAATCTTCATGGATTGGATGAAAAATCATGGGCTTGGGGAAAGCTCGGGAAAAAGGGGGCAGCGGGAGAATATGGCGGGTTTTCGACCACCCGGGAGGGGTAGATCCATCGCCGACGGGCAACAAAGTAAGCGATCCCCAAACCTTAGATGATCCTGTTGAATCCTGACCAGAATGGCCAAAATAGGGGCAGGCAACCCAAAGGCGGAATGTGAAATTCGGAATGGGGAATGAAAAAAAAGAAGCCCCAGGGTTGCTTTTTGGCAGAAAAGAATAGAACCGGAGTAAAGGGAGGCAAGAGCGAATTTATCATTGACGAAAATTTTAAAAATTAGTAGGTTAAAAATCCATGAGAGTCTTCTCGCCTTTTTTCTTGTCCAAGAGAGAAGAACGTCCGAAAAAATGAATTGGCTTCAGGGGAAAAAAGAATGGACGACGCAAGCCTTTATCAGGAACTCTCTAAATTGCTGGGGGCTCCCGACTCCAAGATCATTCCGCGGATTCTGCGGCAAATTGCCGACGAAAGAGAGATCCGGGTTCTCATGGCCGCTTTCCCGCCGGCCACCGTTTCCGAGCTATCGGGAAAGACGGCCATCTCCCCGGAGGTCATTCAGGTCATGGTGGAAGACCTCTTTCAAAAAGGCCTGATTTTTTTCTCCAAGAAAGAAGGCGAGCCCCGTTATTATCGGGTCAAATCGGTCCCCCAGTTCCATGACAGTTCGGTCCTCTGGAAGGGAGTCACTCCGGAATTTCTCGGTCTCTGGAAGGAATACAGGGACCTGGAATGGCCGGACTTCGGCAAGGTGATCGAAGCGTTGTTACCCAGGCCGGCGACGCGGGTCATCCCCGTGGGAGCCTCCATTGAATCCAGGGCCAAGGTCCTGGCCATGGAGGACGTCCGGGAGATCGTCCAGCATGCCAGGAATCTGGCGGTCACCCGCTGCACCTGCCGCGTGGTGGACGGGAAGTGCGGAAAACCCGTGGAGGTCTGCATCCAGGTCAACCGGGCTGCCGATTACGCCCTTCAACGGGGAACCGGTCGGGCCATCTCCAAGGAGGAGGCCATTCGGATTCTCCACCTGGCCGAGCAAGAAGGCCTGGTCCACATCGTCGACAACCGGCGAAGTGTTGATCACATCATCTGTAACTGCTGCAAGGATTGCTGCATTAACTGGCGACTTCCCAACTGGCATAAGTTCGTTGCTCCCAGCCGGTTCCGGGCGGTGGTCAACGCCGAAGAATGCATGGGCTGTCAGGGGTGCCTGGACCGTTGTATCTTCGACGCCATTCGCATGGAGGGGGATGAGCCCAAGGCGCGGGTCAGTCCCGAAAAGTGTGTGGG
>Ga0111180_1037_pt1 | contig 42656 bp, 37 predicted proteins | sample DeeMarSWOR324_28_FD_80237 | JGI IMG/M metagenome (GOLD analysis project Ga0111180, IMG submission 80237) | Deltaproteobacteria bacterium SM23_61
GCCTTCTCTGTTTTTTGAGCCCGCGAGAAGCAGAAATTTTTCTTGGGAGGCTGCCTTTTTTAGTCTTCACCGCTTTTTCTCCTGAGTTTCCGTTTTGAGCATGGAGGTAGTTCTTCCGCCCGCTGCAGGTTCTTCTATTCTTCCATTGTTCAAAATATTTTTCAACCGGACTTCGAACCTTGACCCCGTTCACCTTTATTCTTCTATGCGGAGAGGTGAACTTGTGGCCCTTACCTCCGGGCCGGGCAAGGGTCACTGGGCTTTTAAAGGCCCCACGATTTGGATGAGAAGGGGGTACCCATCCAATTGGGGAGGGATCTGTGCCTGGATCTCGGCCCGGGGGCTGTCCATTCCGACGATCACGGCCGGATTCCCTTGAGGATCCCGCCCGATCCCCACGGAGACCACTCCGGGGAAGGACATCAACCGGGCCTCGTGTTTTTTTTTCACATCCTGGATGGAAGGTGTCATGATCTTATCCCCCGAGTAAAAGAAAGCGCCCCCTCTCTTCACCGGCTCACTCCCAGGGCCGAGAAGACGTGTTCGATCCGGTTGATAATCGTGGTGGTGTCGCTTCCGGCAAAGAGTAGCCCGATCAGGCGGTTCTGCGAATCCAGGACGGCTGAACCGCTGTCTCCCCCCTGACTCATGGCCCCGGCCAGCAGTTGATCGGTAAAGCGCGCGATTTTGTTGTCCCCGTATTGTACGTTAGCGGTGACATCCACCTGCTGAATCTCCCCGGTGGTCAAGGCGGTGGTGCGCCCGCTCTTCTTGATGGCCATTCCCAATTCCCCCGTTCCCACTCCTGAAAGAGGGCCGATTTCCAGGATTTCATCGTTAACATCCGCAGGATTCAACGGGCGGGCGATGGCTGCATCCACCAGGTTATCCTCCGCCTGCGTGGTGATGGCCAGCAGCCGGGCGTCGCTGCCCATAGCCTTGGCTAGGGAGTTGAGGAGATTTGCAATTCCAGCGGCCGTAGTGCATTCACTGGGCCCGCCGGTGAAGGAGATGGGAATGAAGGCCTCCAGGTTGGCGATGTGGTCTTCGGGAAAACGGCCCCCGTCGTAAGGGCCCGGCTGTAAAATGGCATCTCCGATCTGGGCCGCGTTGCTGTTGGCCAGGACGTGGTTGTTGGAAAGAATGAAAAAATCCCCGCCCTTTTTCACCAGGCATCCCAGGGTCCCGGCGGTGATGTCCTTGTGTCCGATGCTGACCCCTCCGGGGGCCGGACGATAGCGGGCCGTGTGGGACTGGAAGGCTCGGATCACCCCGGTCTGCACCACGTCCGTGGGGAGTCCTCCGATCGAGGAAGGGATCATCTCCCTGGCGGATAGCTTGGAAGAAGGAAGTTTTTGGGTGACCGAGCAGATAATCGAAAGGGCGGGGGTCTTTTGGCCCGCCGAAAACTTGTACCCGATCCCTGTGGCCACCACGTTCGCCCGGGTTAAGAGCTGGTACCGGTTCTCCCGCAGAATGTTTTTGAGATCAGTAATTTCAGCAGCCATCTCGGCCTCCTTTCGTGAGTCTCCTTTCCCCTGGATAAGGAGAGCAAGAAGGGGTCCTTTCTGTCCGGATCTCTCCGGGCGGTTCCCTGCGTCTTGATCCTCTATTTCTGGTTGGCTTCCTTTTTGGCGGCTTCTGCCGATCGGGCCGCCGCCTCGGCTTCGGTCCTCGTCATGGCGGCCTCCCGGGCGGTTTTCTCGGCCAGTTCTCCGGCCTCCCGGGCAGCTTCTTCCATCTCCCTGAGCTTGTCCGGGTCTTCCCCTTTTTCTCTCGCCTCCTCCCAGGCCTTTTGTTTCTCCCCGGCGATTTCCGCGGCCTTGAGTGCTTCCTTTTCGGCCTTCTTGGCCTCCTTTTCCGCATCGGCGGCGGCGTCGAGGGCCGCGGCCAGCTCGGCGGCCGCCCCTTCTTCCGGTTCGGCCTGTAAGTCGATATCCTCCGCGGCGATCACCAGGGCGACCAGGGGCAAGCGGGAGAGAAGGTCGTCCCAGGAACCTCCCAGGGGACTGATGATCTGGTTCCGCTGGACCCGGAGGGGGAGAAAGACCAGGGAGGCTTCCGAGGAGATTTCGGTTATTTGATCGATGGAAGGGGTAGGAAGGACCTCCGGCTCGGCCGGGATGCGCACATCCTGGAGAACCTGTTTGAGCCGCTCCAGTCTTCTCTCCGCCTCTCCCTCCGGGGCGGAGGCCATGACTTGGATCCGGGCGTCGCTCCACTCGCTGCTCCGGGTCATCAGGTAGGCGAAAAGGAGCATCAGCCGGCTGGTGGCGTCGTCCCGCCACCAGACGTGGATCCGGCGTTCCTGGGAAGGCAGCTTTTCCACCGCAGCCCACTTTTCTTCCTGAGAATTGAAGATGACCACGTTGGAGCCCAACCGGATGGCTTCCCGGAAGTAGTTGCCCAATTGCCGCTGTCCCAAGGGGTCTTTGCTTTCCAGGAGCTGTTCCGGCCCGTTGAGCAGGATGGTGTTGGGCCGGATGGGGCCGATTCCAAAGGATTGGATCAGGCCCTGCAAACCTGCCCGCAGGTCGGGGGCGACGATGACCCGGGAGAAGACTTTCAGGCCTTCCTCCTCGATATCCGCCCGGATTTCGGCCTCCGCCTTGGCCCGCTCTTCGAAGATCTTGGGGCCCTTTCCGATCAGGATGCGGACCACGGTGGTCAAACCGCTGCCCCCCTCCATCCAGGAAGCGAAACGGAGGAGAGGTTTTCGCCGGTGGGCGGAATCGGAGAGAGCCAGGAGCTGGGGACGCCAGTCCCGGGGGTGTTCCGGTTCAGCGGGGATCTCCAGCAGATGTTCCCGCACCAGCTGGAAGTGGTAGGAACGCTTGCCGTCGGCCCACCGCGCCGGGCCGGCGGTCCGTTTCAAGTACTGGTGCAGGCCGAAGAGCACGGCCACGGCGGCTACGCTGCTCACCGGGTCCATGACCATCATCACCGCCAGGCAGCCCAGGGCCCCCAGCAGGGACAGGCGGAAATGGAACCAGCGGAAGGTGGGGCGAAAGGCCGGGCTGGCCGCCCGGGCTTCGTAAAAAGTGGCATAGTTCAAAAGGCCGTAGGAGATGAGAAAGAACATGGTTACCACGGGGGCGATCAGGTTCAGCTGGCCGAGGCCGACGGTGGCCAGGGCGATTCCCCCGGAAAGCAGAACCCCGTGCCGGGGGTTTTGGGTGAACCCGGCACCCTTGGCAAAAGGAAGGAGAAAGGGGAAAACCCGGTCCTGGGCCAGAGACTGGAGGATCCGCGGGGCGCCCAGGAAGGAGGCCATGGCCGAGGCCCCCATGCTGATTATCCATCCCGTGCCGGCCACGCGCTTCATCGCCCCGTAATCGCCGCGCAGTTCCTCGCCCGGGAGGGCCCCGGCGAAGACCAGGGCGGCGGAAAAGTAAATGACGATCGACAGCCCCACCGCCCACAGCGTACCCAGGGGCAGGCTCCGGCCGGGATCCTTCAGGTCTCCGGACATGCTGGCCCCCTGGGTGAAACCGGTGACCGCAGGGAAGAAGATGGCAAAGAGAACCCAAAAGGAGGCCGGGGGAAGAGGGGCCTCCCAGTTCCGGGCCCAGACATGGGAGTCCAGATTCCGCAACCCGCCGAGGTAAAAGGACACCAGGGCGGCGAAAATCATGGCCATGACCACATACTGAAACCGCGTGCCCCAATCGGCCCCCAGCCAGGCGAAGACGAATAGAAGAGCGACGGCCGCAACGGCGATGATTTGGGGGGAACCCTCAACGCCCTGGGGTTTGGCCGCCTGGACCGCCTCGCCGAAACCGATGCAGTAGAAACCGATGGAAACGGACTGGGCCAGGAAGAGGACGATCCCGATGGCTCCCCCGAACTCCGCGCCCAGGGTGCGGGATATGAGGTAATAGAGGCCCCCGCCTTTCACGTTGAGGCTGGTGGAGATGGCCGCCAGGGAAAGGCTGGTGAGGACCGAGATAAGATTGGCCAGAAGAATGATGAGCAGGGTACGGCCCAAACCGACGCTTCCCACGACATACCCCAGCCGCAGGAAGAGAATGATCCCGATGATGGTGAGGATGCTCGGGGTAAAGACTCCCGGGAAAGTCCCCAGCGTCCCCCGTTGGTGGCGGTATGGCAATCGGTAAGGATTGAATTCCCATCCCATATCATTTTCCCCGGCTTCAGAGAGAAACGGGATCGCAAGGGATCCGCGAGAGCCCTCCCTTATGCAGACTCATGGAGCGGGAAGTTAAAGGGATTCCACCCATTCCCCGCGTAAAACGGTGACCGCCTTTCCCCCCAGGAACACTCGGTCCCCGGCGACGCGGACGCGCAATACCCCCCCGCGCTCGGAGGCCTGGTAGGCCAGGAAATCCTCCTTTCCGAGGTGCCGGCTCCAGAAGGGGCCCAGGGTGCAGTGGGCCGACCCGGTGACCGGGTCTTCGTTGACTCCCGCGGCAGGAGCGAAGAATCGGGAGATGAAATCGTAGCCGGGAGAAACTGCCCGGCTGGTGACGATGACCCCGCGGACCGGAATGTTTTTCAGGACGGCGAAATCAGGCTTCAAACCGCGGACGGTTTCTTCCGAATCCACCTGAACCAAGTAGTCGAACTTGCTCTTACCGATGTATTTTGCTTTTACCTTCAGGGCTTCCAGAAGGCCGGCCGGGGGTTGGGCAGGCTCCTCGGTTTTGGCCGGGAAATTCAGCTCGATTTCCCCCCCTTTTGAAACAGCGGTGAGCAGCCCGCTGCGGGTGTGAAATCGGGCCTCTTCCTCCCGTCGCAGGAGGCCGGTCTCCCATAGAATGTGGGCGCTGGCCAGGGTGGCATGGCCGCAAAGGTCCACTTCCACCGCGGGGGTGAACCAGCGGAGGTTGTAACCGTCCTCCTCCTTGAGGAGGAAGGCGGTCTCCGAGAGGTTCATCTCCCTGGCCACGGCCTGCATCCACGCCGCATCCCCGGCCTGGGGAAGAAGACAGACCGCCGCCGGGTTGCCGGAGAAGGGTTTTTCGGTGAAAGCATCAACCTGATAGATAGGTACGGCCATTTCGTGCCCTCCAACGCATCACCCAGAACTCTCCTCACAGGGAAAGGCGTCTTACGATTGATCGCTTGATTATGCGGAGGAATTATACCATTTTGCCCGGGAGGATGCATTCTTCAATCTCCTTGATCCCCCGGGTCCGCCGGGGGCCCGCCGAATTCATGGCCGGGCGCGAAAAGCCCAAATAAACAAATTAACCGCAGAGGTCGCGGAGCACGCGGAGGGGAAAAGGGCCAACTCTCAGCGTATAATGAAAAAATGCCATCTCCAACGGTTTTCGGAAACTCAAAACTCTCAGGGGACTTTCAGAAAAAGACCTCTGGGTTCTCCGCTTCCTCTTGATTCATCCTCTTATTTTCATGGGCGCGGGACCAGGCAAAGAAATAGCTTGATTCCCAAAAGGAGAAGACGGCCACAAACCGCAGAAATCCGGGAGGATGCAGAGGGGATAGAAGATCCATAAAACGATTCATTTTTTAGTCTTTTGGAAGAAAACACTCTGCGGTCTCTGCGTGCTCTGCGGTGGATATTTTTTAATCTCCATAGAGCGCAGAGACTTTTTTAATTCTAAGGCACAAAAAAAGGGAACGGGCAGGGGGGATTTGCTACTCCAGGCCACCGTGCCTCTTTTAATCTCCCTTTACAAAATCCGTCAAGATGTCGATATAATTAGATAGGCTCTATCCTAGAAATAACGAACTTTCATGCCAAGGGAGGGTCTTCCTCAGGCTTTGGCCTGGCAGGTTCAGACATTTATTTGGAGGAAAAAGATGGGAAATAGCAAATCGGAAAAAGCATTTTCGGCAAAGGACTCCCCTTACCCGCCGAAAGAGCGGCGGCAGCAGCTGCCTTCAAGCATCCCCAAGCCACACGAGGAAGATCCGGATGCTCCCGATCGGGTACGCCAGATCATGGATCATCCCAGCTTTCGGCGGGCCGATCAGGATCTCGACCTGCTCAAACGGGATGAGCTCCGGCCCACCCGCCTCCAGCTCGAATTCCTGAAACCGGAGCTGATTCTCGCGGAGCAGGGGATCCGCGGCACGATCGTAATCATGGGGGCGACCCGGATCATTGAACCGGTGGCTGCCCAGCACAAAGTCGACCGGGCCCGGAAAGCCCTTGAACAGCATCCCCAGATCCCCGAGCTCAAGCACCGGTTAGCGGTAGCGGAGCGGATCCTGGCGAAGAGCCGTTATTACGACGTAGCCCGGGAACTGGGGCGGCTCGTGGGGAAGGCCGGGAATGGACCCGGGGATTGCCGGCTGGCGATTGTCACCGGTGGCGGGCCGGGGCTTATGGAAGCCGCCAACCGTGGGTCCTACGATGTGGGGGCCAAATCCGTGGGCCTGAACATCTCCCTTCCCCAGGAACAGTATCCCAACCCCTACATCACTCCGGAACTGTGCTTTCAGTTCCGCTATTTCGGCCTGCGCAAAATGCATTTTCACCTTCGGGCCAAGGCGATGGTCGCTTTCCCAGGGGGATATGGCACGCTCGATGAGCTCTTTGAGACGCTCTGCCTGATTCAGACGCGAAAAGTCAAGCCCGTACCGGTCATCCTGGTGGGCGAGCAGTTTTGGCGCCGCGTCTTCGACGTTGAATTTCTGGCCGCCGAAGGGACCATCGATCCGGAAGACGCCGAGCTTTTCGTCTTTGCTGAGACGGCGGAAGAGATTTGGAAGATCATCTGCGATTGGTACGACCGGAACGGGGAGAGCCTGTATGCCTGAGGGAAATACCGAAGCGGAGAGCGTGGAGCGTGGAGGAAAGAGTGGAAAAGATAAAAAAGGCAAGGGGAGTCAGGACTCAGGAGCCAGGAACTTGAATCCTCATTCCTGAGCCCTTTTCCCATTTTATTCTCTGTGAACCCTGCGGCCTCTGCGAGCTCTGTGGTTAATTTTTGCATTCGCGGGAGAAAAGAGAGCCAAACGGGTCAATCGACCCCCGTAACCTTGCTCCTCCGTTCCATTAAGACCACGTCCCGCCATTTGCCCTTCAGTTCACCGTAGGCCATTTTGCCCACTTTCTCCCGGATGCCCAAAACCCGGAACCCGTGCTTCTTGTGCAGTTCGATGCTGATTTCGTTCTCCGGGAAGATGCCGCCCTGGAGGGTCCAGAATCCGGCTTTTTCGGAGGCCTCGACCAGGGCGCCGAGAAGGGCATCGCCGATGCCTTTTCCCCTGAACCTCTCGCCCACATAGATGCTCACTTCGGCGATCCCCGCATAGACTTTTCGGGCGGAAACCCGGCTCAGGGCGGCCCATGCGGCAACCTGGCCGTTCACCCTCACGACCAGTCTGGGTTCGGGAACATGCGCCGAGTCCCACGTTTCCCAGTCCGGGACCAAGGGCTCGAAAGTGGCGTTCTCGCTGGCGATCCCCTCTTCGTAGATCGCCCGGACCTGCTCCCAGTCTTCGCGCTTCATCGGCTCCACACGATAATCCATATGTTTTTCCTTTTGCCGGTTCCCGCTGATGCATTCAATAGAGAACTCAGAGGAGGCGGTTTCTCCAAGCTCTAGGGTGATGTTTTTTTTATCCTCCAGGGTGATTCCTCGCGGGTTGAACCCCCCTGATTCCTTATATGGTAAGTCAGTCTGCCAAGTCAAGATTTTCGGCTTGCTGCCCCCTTTTCCGCTTCCCTCTCCAATTTCGTAAACCATAGCGGTCAACCCCGACACCGTGGATAAGGGCAGAAGGGAAGGGGAAAACGGCCAACGAAGCGATTGAAAAAAAGCGGGCTTTTTGGTATAGATGGGCTGGCACGGGGGTGTGAAATCATAGATGCAAGGAGGTGGCCGATGGAAACAGAGGAGTCAGGGAAGAGCGGTTTCATGGGCTGGTACTTCCAATCCAACCTTCTCACCCGCATCCTGATCGGTCTGATCTTGGGGGCCGTCGTGGGCCTGATTGCAGGGCCTTCCATCCTGTGGGTGAAGCCCTTCGGGGACATATTCATCCGTTTATTGAAGATGATCGTGGTGCCGGTGATCCTTTTCTCCCTGGTCGTGGGGGCCGCCAGCCTGAGTCCCGCGCGATTGGGCAGGGTGGGGGTCAAGATCATAGTTTACTACATGGCCACAACGGTAGTGGCAGTGGCCATCGGTCTTCTTTTCGCTAACCTTCTGCAGCCGGGGGCGGGTTTGGACCTGAGCGCGGGAAAGGCCGCGGGCAAAGCCCTCACCCAGCCCAAGGTGGTGGACACCCTTTTGAATATCATTCCCAGCAATCCTTTTGGGTCCCTGGCCAAGGGAGAGGTGCTGCCGATCATTTTCTTCGCCATCGTTTTCGGATTCTCCCTTTCCTTTCTCAGCCTCAGCAAGGACAATCGGCTCAGCAGCGGGGCCGCAGCGGTGCTCAAGTTCTTCGACGGCGCGGCCGAGGCCACCTACAAGATCGTCCGGGGAGTCATGCAGTATGCCCCCATCGGGGTCTTCGCCCTGATCGCCGTCGTTTTCGCCCAGCAGGGGGCCAAGGCCCTGGGGCCGCTCGGCCACGTTACCCTTACCGTGTATATAGGCCTCATCGTCCACCTGGTGGTTGTATACGGCGGCATTCTAAGTATATTCGGGTTGAAATTCAACCGCTTCCTGGGCGGGGCAAAAGAAGCCATGCTGACCGCCTTCGTCACCCGCAGCTCCAGCGCCACCCTGCCCGTCACCATGCGCAATGCGGAGGAGAACCTGGGGATCCCCCGGAGCATCGGGTCCTTCACCCTTCCCCTGGGAGCCACCATCAACATGGATGGAACGGCGATTTACCAGGGGATCTGCGCCCTCTTCGTGGCTTTTGCCGTCGGCGCCTCCCTGGACTTCGGATCCCAGATGACCATCATCATCACCGCCACCCTGGCCTCGATCGGGGCGGCGGGGGTTCCGGGAGCCGGGGTCATCATGCTCCTCATGGTCTTGAATTCGGTGGGGCTGGACGTCAAGGAAGGAACCCCGGTGGCCTTGGCCTATGCCATGATCCTGGGGATCGATGCCATCCTGGATATGGGCCGGACCAGCCTCAATATTACCGGAGATTTAACCGGAACATCCATCGTCGCGAAAACAGAGAAGTCTTTGGATTTGCAGAAGTGGTCGTGAAGGGTTATTGGCAAGAATGATTTTCAAAAGGGCCGGGGCTTTTCCCGGCCCTTTGTTTTCTGCATCCCATCCAGAAAATAAACGTCAACCGCCCATTATTCCATTGTTCCATTATTCCGGGTTACTTGCCGCCGGCCAGGAAATTCTTCAGGGCGGCGAAATCTTCGTTCATGTATTTCAGGCGCTGGGCGATGCCCATGGCCATGCGTTTGTAGAACTTCGTTTGTAGAACTTGGCGGCCATCGAGGGATTCCTTTCCAGCAAGGAAATCAGGGCGGGAATGGGGATGACGGTGATCTGACAGTTCTCCATGGCCACGCCCGAAGCCGAACGGAGACCCTGGTCGAAGAAGGACATTTCTCCCAGATAGCTCCCGCTGCCCAGCTGGACCAGTTCCTGGTCCTCCCCCCGATTTGTCTTTTTGGTCAGCTTCAGGGTTCCCAACTCGAGCAGAATCAGGGTGTCCCCCGGTTTATCCTCATGGAAGGCGTAGTCCCCCTGGGAGAGTTTGGCCCTGCGGGAAATGCTCTGAATCTTATCCAGCTCCTCTCCGGTGAAATCGGCAAAAAGCAGGATTTTTTTTAAGTCGATGGGCATGAGTCCTCCTTTTCATTCAGGACATCATTCAGCCACAGAGAGCACTGCGCGGCAAAGCCGCAACCAAATTTTTGTTGGGACGCGGATAAACACGGATGAACACGGATTTATATTGTCAAAAGGCTTAAAGACAAAAGACTTAATGGGACACAGGTAAACACAGATAAAATTAAAGCCCCCTTCTTTCCTTTACCTCGCGGGGTGAATGAGCGGGGGTTTGCCGATGGCCTGGACATTGAACCCCATGGAGAAGAGTCGCCGGTGGTCGAGGATATTTCGGCCGTCGAAGATAAAGGCCGGCTTGGCCATGGACTGGTAAATGGCCCGGTAATCCAACTCAGCAAAGAGATTCCATTCCGTAAGGACGGCAATGGCGTGGGCCTTCGCCGCAGCCCGGTAAGGATCGGGCTCAAAGATCACCTGCGGGGCATCCTTTGCCAGGTCGATCCGGGCATGATCCAGAGCGTACGGGTCGGTCAAAACCACCTCCGCTCGCTCCTCCACAAGGGCGCGGCAGACATTCAGGGCGGGGGATTCCCGGGTGTCGCTGGTGTTGGCTTTGAAGGCGGCGCCGAAAAGGGCGATCCTTTTGCCCGCCACGGTGTTGAACATGGAAGAAAGCATCCGGGCATGGAAACGGGCCTGCTGGTATTCGTTCATCTGTACCACCTGGTCCCAGTATCGGGCCACCTCCGGAAGGCCATAATGCTCGCAGAGGTATACGAGGTTTAAAATATCCTTCTTGAAGCAAGAGCCCCCGAAACCCACGCTGGCGTTTAAAAAGTGGGGCCCGATGCGGGAATCCAGGCCGATGGCATGGGCGATCTCCTGGATGTCGGCCTCGGTTTTTTCGCACAGGGCGGAAATGGAATTGATCGAGGAGATGCGCTGCGCCAGAAAAGCATTGGCCACCAATTTGGAAAGCTCGCTGGACCATAAACTGGTGGTAATGATGCGTTCCCGGGGAACCCAGTGGGCGTAAATGTCCACGACGGCCTGCATCGCCTTGCGCCCGGAAGGGGTGTCCCGGGCGCCGATCAGCACCCGATCGGGATTTTCCATGTCGTGGATGGCCGTCCCTTCCGAAAGGAATTCGGGGTTCGAAACCACGTCGAAGGGAAGATTCCGGTCGTTGGAATGAAGAATCCGCTCCATGGCCTCGGCGGTGCGGACGGGAAGGGTACTCTTTTCCACCACGATCTTGGGGGTTCGGGAGTGTTGCAGGATCTGCCGGGCCGTTTTTTCCCAGTACTGCAGGTCGGCGGCTTTTCCCGCTCCCTGCCCGAAGCTTTTCGTTGGGGTGTTGACGCTGACGAAGATGATGTCGGCTTCGGCGATCTGCCGCTCCACTTCGGCGGAAAAGAAAAGGTTTTTGCCCCGGCAGGAGAGGACCACTTCTTTCAGGCCGGGTTCATAGATCGGCAAATGATCCGATTGCCAGGCGGCGATTTTGGCGCTGTCGACATCCGCCACGACCACGCGGTGCTCCGGGCATTTCTGGGCGATCACGGCCATCGTGGGACCGCCCACATAACCGGCTCCGATACAGAGAAGGTTGGCCACCGGATTCCTCCATCGGGGGAAAAATAGGCTGAAACATCCAGGAGGATTTTACCATAAGCACCAAAGGATGCCAAAAGATTAAAGGCTTGAACCGGGGAAGAAGCCAGGACTTTGGGAAGGGAAAGGATTTCTTTAATCGGGATTTAGTGCTGGGCTTAGACGAGGGGAGAAGACATGCCTGTTTTTGGGAATCGAAGCACTAGTGACGCGTGCCCAAAATAACAGGTATAGAATTTCACCTGGAGCCGAGGGTCGGACGGATGCGCGCCGCCAAAATCCGGCGGGGGGAAAGTTTTCTTCCACCGCATCTCCCGGGTTCCGCAAAGGAACGCGGCCAGCGGGCTACGCCTTATGCGTCGTAAAATCTCCGTTGGCTCCGGAGGAACCAGCGCCTATTTTGGCAAGCGCAGCCGTCTGACCCTCGGCTCCTGGCACCAGGGTTCGACTTTGTCAGTTTATTTCTGGGACACGACACTAGGACCCCAGAAACAAGTAGGAGAGTTTCTGGGTTTCTTTCAACCCGTTTCCAGTAAGGATGATGAGGGCCTTTTCCTGCTCTCCCCGGGGGAGCTTTCTCCAGGCGGCCAAGGCCGCAGCCGAGGTGGGCTCGACGAAGAGGCCCAGGGAGAAAAGGATCCTTTCGGCGGAGAGAATCTCCTCTTCCGACACCCCCACCGTCCATCCTCCGCTTTCCCTCAAGGCCTGGAGGACGGCTTTGCCCCTCGGCGGTTTTTGGACCGCAATCCCTTCGGCCACGGTCACCTCCACTTCCATCTCCTTGAAATCCGGCAGGCCCTCTTGAAAGGCTTGGTGGATGGGCGGGCAGTTCTGCGCCTGCACCCCGATGAGTCTGGGGATCTCCTTCACGTAACCGGCATTTCTCAGCGCGCAAAAGCCCGAGTGGAGTCCTTCCAGGAACCCTCCTCCGCCGATCGGCACGATTACTCGGGCGGGCAGGTTTCCTGCGTATTGCTCCCAGATTTCAAAGGCCGCCGATTGAAGTCCCATGACAAAGAAGGGGTTCCAAAGGTGGCTGGCATAATAGGATTTCTGGGCGGCCTCGATGACCGCCCGGTTGGCATCCTGACGCTTTCCCGGCACCTTCACCACTTCCGAGCCGTAGAGCTTCATCTGGATCAGCTTGCCTTCGGGGGTATAGCCGGGAACGTACACCGTGCAGCGGATCCCCGCGGCGGCGGCATAGGCGGAAACAGCGGCTCCGGCATTCCCCGAGGAGTCCTCCACCACGTGGGAAACCCCCAGGCTTTTGGCCAGGGAGAGGAGCACGCTGGCCCCCCGGTCCTTGAAGGACCCCGAGGGCTGAAGATAATCGAGCTTGAACGCCATGTCCACCCCTTCCACCCTCTTGGCGATGATCGGGGTGCGGCCCTCGCCCAGGGACACGGGGGGCACATCCTCCGGGAGCCCGAATCCCTCCCGGTATCTCCAGATGGAGGGGTCGCGCCGGTCCAAGTCCTTCTGCAGGAAAAAATTCAGCGGTTCCACCCGCAGGAAACCGCCGCAGGTGCACCGGAATACCTTTTCGCTCAGGGAGTAATTTTTTGAGCAGGAGGAGCAGATATACTTCATACCCTACTCCCCTTCGCCGGGCAGGTCCTTTTCCCGGTCGTACAGGTCCTTGCCTTGGGGGGTGATCCGGATTTTGCTGCGTCCCTTTACCTCGATCAAGCCTGCTCCTACCATCTCTTCGATGGCCATCGCCGCCATCTGGGCCTGGGATTGATTCTCCAGGGGGAGGGACATGATGAACTGGGAGGCATTGACGAAGTCGGGCTGGGCCGACAGCAATTCCAGGACGCCCAGGTGCAGGTCGCTGAGCGTTCTTTGCGGGAAGGGTAGGTCTTCTTCCAGGGAAACTCCAGTGGAGGGAGCTTTGGTGCGGGCTTGAATAAACATGGAGCGTCCGCATTTGGGGCATTCCATGACCGAGTCATCCAGAAGTTCAGAACAATACGCACAGTTCTTCATCGAGAGCCCTCACTGGAAATAATCAATAGTCATTTATCATTGGTCATTGAACATTGACCAATGACCAATGCTCAATGGTCAATGATCTTTTGGCACCGAGCAACCTGTTCTAAGCGCACTCGCTATACCCGCATGCATGGCAGACCATGCATCCTCCCTCATGCTCCACGATTCCGCCGCACTCCGGGCAAGCCCCTTTGAAGAGGGGAGCCTTTTCGATCTCTTCAGTTTCCATTTCCCCATGACCGTTGGAAGCCATGTGCTGCTGGATCGCCTTGGCCACGGCATCGGCGCAGGATCTTATCCGATTCTCCCCAAACCCGGATTGGGAGTGGCAGGAAATATCCGTCAGTTGTTTCACCACCGAGTTAACGTGGATTCCGCTCCGCCAGGCCAGGGACACCATCCGCCCGATGGCCTCACTCTGGGAGGCGGCGCAGCCCCCCGCTTTTCCCATCGTGGTGAAGAGTTCAAACAACCCGTTTTCATCTTCGTTGATGGTTACGTACAGGGGCCCGCAGCCGGTCTGCATCCGGTAGGTCCAGCCTTTCAGGGCCATGGGGCGTTTGCGGACTACTTTTTTCGCCCTCTCCGTCGTGTCCGATCCCTTCTCGGTCCTCTTGCCGGTGGATAAGACCTGCTGGTCCCTCGAACCGTCGCGGTAGATGGTCACCCCCTTGCAGCCCAGCCGGTAGGCGAGATCGTAAACCTGCCGCACGTCTTCCACCGTGGCCCCGCGGGGGAAATTCACGGTCTTGCTTACAGCGTTATCGGTGTATTTTTGGAAGGCGGCCTGCATGCGGATGTGATCCTCCGGGGTGATGTCATGAGCGGTGACAAAGAGCCGGCGCACTTCCGGGGGGATTTCTTCCAGGTCTTGAATGGATCCGTGCTCGGCGATTTTTTTCATGAGTTCCGGCGAATCGAAGCCCTTTTCCCGGGCCAGGGTTTCGAATCGGGGGTGGACCTCAACCAGCGTTTTGTCGTCCAGGACCTGCCTCACGAAAGATACGGCAAAGATCGGCTCGATGCCTGAGGAGGCGTTGGCGATGATGGAGAGCGTGCCGGTGGGGGCGATGGTGGTTACCGTGGCGTTGCGGATAGGAGGTTCTCCCCGCTGGTCGTAGATGGAACCCTTGAAGTTGGGGAACGCCCCCCTCTCCTTGGCCAGTCGGCGGGAGGCCTCGTGTCCCTCCTCGTTGATAAACTTCATGACCCTTTCCGCCAGGGCGATGGCTTCCTCGGATTTGTAGGAAATCCCCAGAGCGATCAGCATGTCCGCCCAGCCCATGACTCCCAGCCCGATCTTACGGTTGGCGTGGGTCATCTCGGCAATCTGGGGAAGGGGATATTTGTTGAGTTCGATCACGTTGTCCAGAAAATGAACGGCCAGATGAACCACTTCCCTCAGCCGCTCCCAATCAACCTGCCCCTCCTTCACCATGAGTCCCAGGTTGATGGACCCCAGGTTGCAGGATTCATAGGGCAGAAGAGGCTGCTCCCCGCAGGGGTTGGTGGATTCGATGTCCCCCACCTGGGGAGTCGGGTTATCCCGGTTGAGTCGGTCCAGGAAAACGATCCCCGGCTCTCCGTTCTGCCAGGCCTGCCGGGTGATCAAGTCGAAGACCTCGCGGGCGGCAAGGGTCCCCGCGGCCTTCCCGTTGCGGGGATTGATGAAAAAATAGGACTCGCCCTTCTCCACGGCCTTCATGAAAGCTTCGGTAATCCCCACGGAGATGTTGAAATTGGTGAGGTGGTTCGGATCGGTCTTGCAGCGGATGAAATTCAGGATGTCGGGGTGATCCACCCGGAGGATTCCCATGTTGGCGCCGCGCCGGGTCCCTCCCTGCTTGATGGTCTCCGTGGCCATGTCGAAGACCTTCATGAAGGAGATGGGACCGCTGGAGACGCCGCTCGTGGTTTGGACCACATCGTTGGCCGGCCGGATCCGGGAAAAAGAGAAACCGGTTCCTCCGCCGGATTTGTGGATCAGGGCGGTGTGTTTCACCGCGTCGAAGATTTCTTCCATGGAATCTCCCACGGGCAGGACGAAGCAGGCCGAAAGCTGCCCCAGCTCGCGGCCGGCATTCATGAGCGTGGGGGAGTTGGGGAGGAACTCGAGCCCGGCCATGAGCCGGTAGAATTCATCGGCCAGCTTGGCTGTGTCGGCCTGCCGGAGAGGCAATGGCCTCGGCGACCCGCCGGAGCATCTCGGCAGGAGTCTCCAGGACCTTCCCGTTTTCCCGGATGAGGTAACGCTTTTCCAGGACCGTAACGGCGTTTTTCGAAAGACAGGGATTCCCCCCGGCAACGAAATCAGTTTCCATTTCGGCAGGTGCTCCTTATTCAGGCTGGCTGGGTATGATGTTTTGGATATCTGAGCGTTAAAAGACAATTCACACAAGATATTGTATACTTTAAATCATATACCACAACATCTATGTAAGAGCAAGGAAGAAAATTCACAGCCGTAAAGATTCATTTTGACGGCTATTGCTTCGATTTTAGATCATCCCGCAGAAGAAACCCGCAGACCAGCGTGGTCAGAATGATCATCGATGCGGCCAGGGTGTAGCTTGCGAAAAAGCCCAGGTGGTCGATCAGATAGCCCATGACGGGAGTGAGAATCCCGCCCCCCTCCATACTGCTGAAAAAATAAATTCCCAGGACCGCGGAGCGTCTTCCCTCCGGGGTGTGGGAGAGTATATACACTTCGGACACCGGCATGCGCACGTAAATGATGACCCCCAGTGCCAGGAGAAGAACTGCGATTCCCAGCCAGGAGGATACAAAGTTGAGCAAAAAGATGACCGGGCCGGTCAGCAGAAGAACAACCAGGATGACCGGGATCGGGCCGTACCGGTCGGACAGATATCCTCCAATCGGGCTGACCCACAGACCGGCGGAATAGATGATCGCAAAGAAGGCGCCCGCCGTCTCTTTGCTAAACCCGATTTTGTCCACCAGGAAAAGGGGGATGAAAGACATGACCGAAAAAAGGACCGCTGCGGAGAAGGTGCTCAGGAAGATGAACACGATCAAGGGACGGAGCAGGCGCTGCGTGGGGACCGTTTCGGAGGGGCGGCGGACCTGGGCCGGTCCCGCGGGTCCTCCTGTCCCGTGCTTTCTCAGGAGAAGGTAGAAGAAAACTCCAAAAGTTAGGGTGGGAACGGCAAGACCGATGAATGAACCCCTCCATCCCCAGTAGGCGGCTATGGCCGTGGCCACGAGCGGGGAGAGAAAAAAGCTGGCCCCCCCTCCGATCATATGGAGACCCAGGGCTCTTCCCCGTTGGGTGGGTTCCACCAGAGAGGAGATCATCGGCGGAGCCGCCGGATGGTATCCGCCGCCCAAAACCCCCATCAGGGCCAGGAAGACGATCATCATCCCGAAACTGTGGGATAACCCCACAAAAAACCCGGCCACCGCGACCCCGCAGATACCCAGGGTGATCATAAACCGGGGACCGATCCGGTCGGCCAGCCATCCCCCGGGCAATTGCCCGATTCCATAGGAAAGGTTGAAGGCCGAGATCACCCAACCGGCGTAGGTGTAATCCAGGGAAAAATCGCTCCGGATCATGGGAGAGAGAGGGATGGTCAGGGCGGTCAATAAATGATGGCTGCAGTGGGCGAGGATAAAGAGCGGGAGGAGGCCGCCGAGCAGAGCCCTCAAAGTGCTTTTCGGATTGGGGGATTCCATTTTCAGAGGTCCATTTTGTTCTCCAGGCTGAGGACATGGGGACGGATCTCTGAGGAAATGGCTCAGAACCCGGGTGGTGTCGCCGCAGACGAGGAGTCCTAGGAAAACGCTACCAAAGGGGTTATGGATCGTCAAGGGGAAACTGGTCCTTCATCCGAAACGCCGGAGGAGCGCGTAAATACCATCCTCCCCCGGACAAAATACATATGAATCCTAATTGCTTCGGGAAGAAGTTCGGGGGAAAATATAAATTGGGGAATAGAATGCGATGGTTCATGAATGCGACGGGAAAGGAAAAAATCTCAGGGGGCCGGTGATCAAGGGGATCCTTTTCTTTGCCTTCCTGGCGGCCGCCCTCTACTTCGTCCGCTTCACCCAGGCAAAGGATTTTTTTACCCCCCAGGCCCTGACCCGATTCCTGGAAGAGGTTGGGTTCTGGGCTCCCTTGGCTTACATCCTGGTTTACGCAGCGGGGGTCTGCCTCCTGGTCCCGGGGACTTTTTTCAGCTTTTTGGGCGTTGCCCTTTTCGGCGGGTATAAGGGATTCATTTACGTCTATCTGGGAGCCATGGCCGGATCTGCCGCGGCCTTCTGGATCGGGCGGACCCTGGGCAGGGATTTCGCCGCGTCTTTGATCGGGGAAAAATTGAAGAAATATGACGAGGCCATCGAGCGAAACGGGTTTGCCACCGTCCTTTATCTCCGTCTGATCCATTTCCCATTTACTCCCATGAACTTCGGGATGGGACTGACCCGGGTGAAATTCCGGGACTACTTCTGGGGGACGGGATGGGGGATTCTGGTGGGGGTCTTTATCTTCACCTTTTTCCTGGGAACCCTCAGGGAAGTCTGGGCCGGGGGAGACTGGGGGCGGCTCATCTCCCCTAAAGTTTTCTTTTCCCTGGGCCTTTTCGTCTTTTCTTTCTTCATTCCCAAATTATTAAAAGGAAAAGGAATATTGGAATAGTCGAATAATTAGATATTGGAATGTTGGAATGATGGAATAATGGAATAACGGGAAAATAATTTTGATGGTGTCTTAAAAAGTCTCTTAAAGCGTCACCCCGGCGAAAGCCGGGGTCCAGACGTCGTCCCGACGAAAGTCGGGAACCATCTCAAAGACTGGATCCCGGTTTTCACCGGGAACCCTGGATTCCGGCTTTCGCCAGAATGACAAATTCTATGGAATTTCGACTTTTTACGAGTCCATCAATTTTAAAAATGCGGATTTCCCAGTATTCCAACATTCCATTATTCAATTGGTTTTGAGGAGGGGCCATGGCTGATTATGATTTTGACATGGGGATTCTGGGAGGGGGGTCGGCGGGTTTGACCGTCGCCGCGGGTTCCGCGCGGCTGGGCGCGAAGACCCTCCTCATCGAGAAAGAGGATAAGCTCGGCGGGGACTGCCTCCATTTCGGCTGCGTTCCCAGCAAAACCCTGATTCATACGGCCCATCTCTACCACCTGATGAAGAAAACCGAAGAATTCGGCCTTCCCCCGGTGGAACTCAGACCCGTGGATTTCCGGGATGTAGCCAGGAGGATCCAGTCCGTGATCCAGGTCATCCAGAAGCATGACTCGGAGGAGAGATTCTGCGGGCTGGGGGCCAAGGTGGAATTCGGCAACCCCGTTTTCCGGGATGAACATACCATCGATCTGGAAGGAAAAAGCCTATCGGCAAGGAATTGGGTAATCGCCACGGGCTCATCCGCCGCGATCCCCCCCGTTCCGGGCCTGGCCCAGACCCACTATCTCACCAACCGCGACCTTTATTCCTTCGATCGCCTCCCGGCTTCGATGATCATCCTCGGAGCGGGGCCGATCGCCGCGGAGATGGCCCAGGCTTTCAACCGTCTGGGAACCCGGGTGTCAGTGATCCAGCGCAGCAGCCAGATCCTGAGCAACGAGGATAAAGATATGGCCGATGGGGTCATGGAGGTCTTGAAAGGTGAAGGGGTCAAAATTTATCTTAACACTGCGATTCTCAGCGCCAAGGATCTGGGAACCGAGCGGGAAGTGGTCATTCAAACAAAGGGGGGAGACCCTATTTTCCTGAAAGCGGAAACGATTCTCGTGGCCCTGGGGAGAGTAGCAAACCTGAAAGACCTGAACCTGGAAGGAATCGGCATTCCTTACGACCCCAAAGGATTGAAACTGGATGCCCGCCTGAGGACCGACCACAAACACATCTACGGAGCCGGGGACGTGACTGGAACCTACCAGTTTACCCATGCGGCCGGGTATGAAGGGTCGATCGTGGTCAGCAACGCCGTCTTTCACCTGCCCCGGAAGGCCGACTATACGTACCTTCCCTGGTGCACCTACACCCACCCGGAGCTGGCCAGCATCGGGGTGAACGAGAAGAGGGCCAAGGCGGCAGGGATTGAATACGACCTATGGGTGGAGGAATTCAAGGACAACGACCGGAGCCTAACCGAAGGGGAGCCGGTGGGAAAGATCAAAATGCTCCTGGACAAGAAGGGGAAAACGATCGGCGTCCAGATCCTGGGGCCGCGGGCCGGCGACCTGGTGAGCGAGTGGGTCGCCGCCCTGAACGGCGGGGTGAAGCCCATGACCCTGGCTGCGGCCGTTCACCCCTATCCCACCCTGGGGGAGATCAACAGGAAGGTTGCCGGGACCTACCTTTCCAGCAGGATTTTCTCCGAGCGGATGAAGAAAGGCCTCCGCTTCTTTTTCAACCTGCGGGGACGGGCCTGCGGGCCCATGTAAAAATGGGAAATTTGGATTCCCTCTTTCTCGTTACTTTTTGCTCGTTGAAACCGATCATCACAAAGGCATAGGCCCGTCTTTTCTAATGAAGCCAGGAATCCGGCCATTTACCCCACAGGGAAGCTTCGAGGAGATGCGCTCGGAATCATCGAAGGCCAGTCGAACCTTGGGTTGCCGAAAAATGTCACCCGGCTGACAAATGATCTCCTTATTATAAGTAGAAGATTCTTAGGGAATCATTTAAAGCGCTTAAAACTCCTGGAGAATTATCGAAAGAATCTCTTGGCCCATATATTGCTTATAATCCATATAAAGAATAAAATGATCATTATGAAAGAGCCGTAAACGAGCTGGACGCCAAAGCGGGGACCGTCAATCTCCTAAGGGTGCAAATTCTGGCCCTTGTCACTTCAAAAAAATTATTGCCTTTTGTTTCAGGAAGAGAGAAAAGAAAGACTCCGTTTCCCTTCGAGGTTTCGTTTTCAACCTTTCCATTCGAAAGGGGCACATGATGAAAGCCATCATTTTTCTCAGCGTATTCTTTTGCCTGGTGGGGGCGCAATCCAGCTATGGGAAAGGATGCGGTTTGGTGGTCCCTTCCACCATAAGTCTTGGTTCCCAACCGGGTTGTTCGGTGGGGTACGCTTCTTTACCAATCCATAACCCGTGCAGCAAATCCATGGTTGTCCAAATTACAAAAAGCATTAAAAGTGCCAAAAATTTTGATTGGACCAGGAAAAGGAATAAAAGTTCCCTTTTCCACAATATACCCAAAGCGGTTGGGAAGGTTCACAAAAACCATTACTCTGGCCTGGAAAACTTTAGGCGTGTCCAAACCTCAAAAGACGACCGTAAGAGTGAATGGCTACGTGAAGGATTTCCATTTGAGAGTGCAGCCCACGAAGATCGATTTGGGGACCCTGGCCGGGGGGAAAGGCATGGCGACCGGACTAACAATTAGAAATGCCGGCAGCTGCAGCATGCGAGTTTGGCTTTCTTCCAACGATCGATGGATCAAAGCTTTTTATCCATCCGAATTCACCCTTTCTCCCAAGGGTGGCAACAAAGAGGAGGGTGTTTTCTGCTATGTAAATGCTCCTCAAAAAATAGGGCCTTTCAAAGGGACCATTACAGTGAGATCGGATGCTGGGCATCGGGTAGATATTCCCATCCACGGCGATACCCTGGGGTTGAACCTGAGCGCTCATAGAAACAGCCAATCCACAGTCTTGCTGAAATGGAATAATCCCTCGAAAATGGAAGGCAGACTAATAAGATACCTCATATATGTCAATGGGAAGCAATTTGCCTTAAAGCGTTACGATAGCACACCAACCGAAATGGGATATCTTTTTGATAGATACGAATGTGACAAAACTTACACATTTTATGTCGAGGGAATCTTTTCTTCAAATGAAAACCGGGCCCCCCTTCGCTCCAATGAAATCACCTTTTCGGAAGGGCCTCTTAATGATAAACCGGTTTTCGATTGCCTGCCTATTTACGGGACGATGAGAGACTGGGTTGATTCGGGAAGTGATATTAGTGACAACGGAGTTGATTTTCATGCGGTGGTTAACACAACCTGCCTGGCTGTTTTCGATGGGGAAGTCCTTTGGGCGGGTTGGGCAGGTAATTGGGTGGGGAATATTGTCTACATCATTCCGGACAAAAAATTTTCTTATGAAGGCTATCCGATCGATTGTGTTTTTTATTCCCATCTGAATGAGATGCACGTCAAAACCGGGGACGTGGTCCATGCCGGCCAAACTATTGGATTAAGCGGGGTAGGTGACGGGGATCCGCATTTGCATTTTGGGATTTGCCAGGCCGACCCCAATATTAATTGGGAAACAGAATCGCATCTTACTGGAAAGCGATGCCCTGCAGAATACACCTATACTCGTGAACTTGTTTATGAGATCTTAGGTGTATGGTATAAAAAAAATATCTTTGGTAATTGCAACGAAAAGATCCCAGAAATAAGTGAAAAAGTCCCAAAAGATCAACAACCCTCAATCCTCATATCTAGAGATCGGCTTCAAATTGAACAGCACGGACTCCGACAGTAAACTGACATAGGGAAAATCGCCCCAAATTTCCCTATTTTTTGTTTGTTGTTGATTTTTGGCAGCAGGTAGGCTTCGATGGAAAAGGAATGTGGCCATTTACCTCACACGGAAGCTTCGAGGGGATACGCTTCAGGAGATTGGGGTTGGATTTGGGATTGATCGGTATAGCACGGTAAGCAGGGTGGTGGAGAGGATGGAGGAATTGGTCAAAAAGGATGAAAAGATTCGGACAAGGATCGGTCATCTGACTTCAATCATCATCAAGAGTCAAGAGCTGACTTGACCCCTTTCTGACCCCTTTCGACCCCTTTCATCTTGATCTTTCCGTTCGTTTTGTATATGATCTGGCAGGCTCGTTCAATGACCAATCTTTTCCCCGCGCCAGAGACAACGTGAAAGAGAATCGGGACTTCCAAAATAGACTGAGACGCTCTTCCCCCATAAGCGAGCCGCTCTACAGCGAAAGCGGCGTTGATGTAACCCTCATCCGCTGGATGCTCTCCTTGACACCTGCCGAACGATTGGAGGTTTTGCAGCAAACCATTCGTTCCATTCTGAGGTTGAAAGGTGACCTCTCCAACATCTGATTTTTATTCCATCCTCGAAACCCTTTCCAAATACAAAGTGGATTTTATTATCGTGGGTGGCGTTTGTGGGGTCCTTCACGGGGCTCCGGTAACCACCTTTGACCTGGATATCGTCCATTCCCGGACTCAAGAGAATCTTGCTCGCCTACTGCCGGCCCTGCAGGCACTGGACGCCTACTATCGAGGCCGACAGGACCAAAGTTTGAAGCCGAAGCAGGATCACCTGTCTTCTCCCGGTCATCAGCTCCTTATGACCCGTTTTGGCCCCCTGGATCTTCTCGGGACGATAGGAGCCGGACAGAGCTACCCGGACCTGCTGGAGCATTCCGATGAAATCGAGATCGGCAAAATGCGGCTCAGGGTCCTTTCCCTTGAAAAGCTGATCGAGGTAAAAGAGGAATTGGGTTCGGATAAGGACAAGGCCGTCCTTCCCGTTCTGAGGCAGACTCTTTTCGAGAAAGGAAAGCGCAGAGGAGATCAGGAATAAGCAGCGGAAAGGGGGCATGCTTTCAGTGTCCAATCTTACCAGCACGGCAAGTCACGGCGTGAAAAGGGCATCAGGATCGCCGTAATGGCAGTAACAGGGCATTTCCAAGTATCAGCCGGCATTGGGTAAACTGCTTCCCGGGAAAGTCCGATGAAAAGAACATGGCAGAAATGTGCAAGATTGAGGGGCAGGATAAAATATACCACCCCTCAATCTTAGGCTTATGGCCGGGAACTTTACTTCTGCATAAGGTTTATTTTGGAGGTACGGTATAGGTACCGGTAAACTGATAATACGTAAAGCCCTTGGCTTTATAATCCGCATCCCACTGCGGCTCCCTGCCGGTGTAAGTCCCTTTTCCCTGGACCCCTTTAAACCGCCCGGTCCCTTCCACGTATTCAGCCGACATCGTATACTGCCAGTACTTGCCGCCTGCTGGGCGGGATTGACTTGTGGGCCCCTTCCAATACAGGACGAGCGTCGAACCATCCTCAAAGATCATTGAAGTATATCCCTGCCACCCTTTTTTCGAATCAAAAGTTCCTCTGCACGAGGTCGTAGCAATCTCGCCGTTCTCGAAAAAACTCAGGCCTTTTCTGTCCAAAACGCCAATGATCACGCCTTCCGTTTGGGTCACTTTGACCCTTTCTCTCTTTTCGATCATGCTGACAAGCTTGAAATTCATGCTCTCCGCCCCGGCTTCTGTGATCATGGGCAGAAAACCGGTCAAGACAAAGACTGCTGATATCAAGATCACACTTATCTTCTTCATATTGGCCTCCTTTCGAAATAAAGGGCTTGCTGCATGGATTTGGCTTTATCGAAACTTATGGAGCATCTTGTCCGCCTCCCTCAGGCCGAAGACCCGGGGAGGTGCCGTTCGGGCATTTTAAGTTTTTTCTTCATGGCAGCCTCCTTTCAGAGCTAACGCTTTGAACGGATTCTCAACTCTGCACTCCATGATAAGATACGTAGGTTCTGAAGCAATTTGCCGAATCCCTTCCTAAAAATCGCATATCGTGAGTTGTCTCGGAATCTACGTCCTTTTCCCGTGGTTTGAAATTTTTTTTCCCCCGGTTTTTCTATCGTCCCTCACGGCTCTCGAAGAGCTAATAATGCCCCAGAGCTCGGTTAAACCGGTAAAGGCCTTTTTCCCCTTGACTCCTGCTTCTTCCACGACCCCCACAAGGTTGTGGGGCTGGTTCTTTGCAAATCGGTAAACACGAACCACATAGCTGGCCAGTACGGTTTTCATAGCCAGGAACTCCTATGCATAGCCTTTTGTTCCGCCTACCCTTGATGATCCCGCAAAATGTCGGAATTCAATAAAATTCGTCATTCCGGCGAAAGCCGGAATCTATTTATTTCAAGCCGCTCTGAACCCCGGCTTTCGCCGGGGTGACGACCCAAAATACTTTTTACAGGGTCATCAACCTTATTTCAAAATAAGAAATGGAGGTTTTTGGGGATTTCTTATCACATGGGAAAGTACAAATAGAGTACGGATTGAAAAAAAGAAAAGGCATGGAAGGGTAGGGTGAAGAGCAATGGGCGGAAGGGGAAAGAGGCGAAGGAATACCCGCGGGAAAATTCTTAAAAAGCTTATAAAAATTAATATATTAGAATCCAAAAAAGAGGGAGAAAAAGGTGGGGTCCCGAAGGAAAGAAGGTAGTATTACACTTCTTCCCATTCCGTTGAAGATATGCCGGCTTGCCTTAGGATTTCTTTAAGCAGGCTCACATCAATATCCGTATAATGAGGGTTAGGAATTCGAATTTTGTGGCTGCTTTTGATCATAAATTGATGTCTTCCACCTGAAAAGGGGCCTGAAAAACCGAGGGCCCTAATTTTCTGATGAGTTCTTTCCGCGAAAGAGGTTTCAGCATTTATACCGCCGCCGCCTCTTTGATCCTGATTTCAGCTCCTTCGACCTCCGGAATGGGGTCGCGATCCCTTATTTTGAGAACCAGCCATTCCTCCAAGACTTCTTGGAGTTCGATCCGGCATTCTTCGACGGTTTGGGCATTAGCCCAAACACCTTCGAATCCAGGTATCTCTGCAAACCAGGTTCCGTTATCCAATAGCTTATTTTCCGCTTTTTTTAAAGCCTTTTGAATGTATTCAAAAAGCATCGTTCACCTCCTTCCGGAAAATGATCAAGTCATAGCATAGAAAGCAAATAAATTGAATAGAATCTTAGCTGGCAATTTCATCCTTCGCTTATTTGCTCTCGGATTCAGTATTTCCCTGAATGTCAAAGAGGATTTCTTGGCGGATGGATTCGGTTTTGGGGGAGGGGCTAACCCCTAGAGCTGTGGAGAGCGCTTTTTTACAGCGGCTGTAAACCAACAGGGCCTCGGACCTCCTGCCCAGTCGTTGATAGCAGGTCATGAGCCCTTGATAAAACTCTTCGGCCAGATTATCCACTTCCAGCCCCTTTTGATAACCGTCTATCGCTTTTTCCCATTCCTCCCGTTCCTGGCAGAAGAGCCCTATCCTTTTCACCCCCCGGAAGAACTTGCTCCTCAGGCGCTCACTTGGGGACATGGCCCAGGGTTCTTCGATCTTTTGACCCAGGAAAGGACCCTTGTACAGCTCAACGGCTTTCTCGGTGAGTTTGACGGCCCCATCCTTCCGGCCTTCCTTCCACTGGGCCTCGGCCTGTGCCAGGAGGTGCTCGAATGCCCACATGTCAACCCAGCAATGGGTATCGTCCAAGGTCAGACGGCCTTCGTGACGCTGAATGGCTTTTTCCTCCCCGAGCCAATGGCGGAGGCGATGCAAGGTTGTGGCCCAGGATTGATGGGCCATATCTCCATCTGCCTCGGGCCAGAGAATATCCGATATCTGCTCTTCTTCCACCTCTTTGCCCCCCAAGGCGATCAGGGCTTTCAGCATGGCCAGCGGCTTTTGCTGAACCTTTCGGGTAAAGCGGATCAATTTCCCGTCTTTTAGAATAGCAAACCGTCCCAAAGTAAATATCTCCAGGGGCCAGGGCCAGTTTTCCAGATGCCACGGCGGCTGTTCAGGCACCAGGTTCCGCTCACGGATCATCTCCTGAATGTAGTCCACCTCGACTCCGGCTTCCAGAGCTTTCATGCATACCCTGGCTGTGGAAGCCGGACGATCGATGTAGACACCCATAAGCCCTCGTTCTTTGCCCAGGCTGAGGGCCTTCCGGAGAGTCATCCAGGCAGTTTTTTCCTCTCCCCAATCAAATTCAAATTGAGCCCGGGTAAAAAGGCAGCAGAATTCGCCAAAGCCGATTTTCATTTGCCTGGAAAGATCGGCGGCCTGCTTGAGCTGCTTCGCTGCTTCCGCCCGGAATCCGGTTTCAGCCATGGCCCGCGCTTTCACCAGTTGACAGCGGATCGTCAGTGCTGGAGAACCTACATCCAGGGCCTCTTTCAAAGCCAGATCAGCATGGAGGGAAGCCTGCCGATCCTCTCCGCTGACCAGAGCTTCGTTGGCCTTCAGCAGGTAATAATACGTTGTGTCCAAAGGCTTGAGGTTGCGCTCACAGGAGGCCATTTGTTTCAAAAAACCACGGCCCGCCTGCAGGTCGTTCATTTGAAAAGCGGCGAAACCGGCAAAAGCGAGAAACCCATGGTAGGCAAAAAGGATCCCCGACCTCTGCGACAGCTCCAACCCGGTTTGGGCCGCTTTCATACTCTCCCTGCTCAGACCGCCGATGCAGCAATGCATAGCCTCGGCCATGTTCGTCATGATCTTGGTGAAAGCTGAAGCCTGCGGAGATTGGCTCATTTGCCTCAGCTGACTGATCGCGAGCAACGCCTTTTCCCGGTTCCCCCTGTAAAGATGATAGTAGGCCAGGAAGAAAAGGGACTGAATTCTCATATTGACCACGCTTTGGTCCTGGGCCAGCCGCAGGGCTCTTTCGGCCCAAGCCTCAAATTCGGGATGATTGGGCTGGCGGAGGGTGAGCGCCGCAACTACCGCTGAGGCGACTCGGGCCTCGATTGCCGCGGAAGGGAAAACCGGGTAATCCCGTCGGAATTCTTCCAGCTCCTGGAGGTGGCGGCCGAGGGCACTGAAAGATTCGAACCCGTAACCCAGATTGATCGCATCCATCATACCCGACCAGGCCATATAAATGCCGGCGGCGTCCTTCTCTTTTCTCAATTGCCGGTAGGCCTGCTCAAAGTAAGGCCGGCTCTGGGCCGGGTCGGCAAACATAAGGCAGGATCCCATCCAGTAGGCAAGCCAGGGGCGGCTTTCGATCCATCCAGGAGGAAGGCTTCGGAGCCATCCCACTAAAACGGAATACCTGCCCTGGGCATGCAGGACCGGGGCATGCTTGAGGATCAATTGGATCAGCGTTTCCCAATCCCCGATTTCCTGGAGGAGGCGAACCGCACTCTCCAATTGTCCATGGTCTTCCAGAATCTCGGCAGCTTGACGTCTAAAGAAGGAAAAGTCCTTCCCGGACAAGGTCTCTTGGGCTTGAGAGAGGAGAAATTCCTGAAAGAGAGGATGGTAGCCGTAAATGGGCTCCTCAAGGACTCGTTTCTCGATGAAATAATTTCCCCGGTTCAGGCGGGCGAGCGTCCGTCCGGACTGAGGCTGTCCGGTGAGCTTTTCAGCCATCCCTTCGGTCATCTGGGGGAGAAGGGCTGTCTTCAGGAGAAAATCGCGGGTTTCCGGGTCCAGGGGTTTCAAGATTTCTTTGGAAAAATAATCGAAGATCTCTTCCCGCACCAATTTGCCGATCTGCTTGAAGTCCATCTTCTCGCGCTTCAACCGTTCCAGGAGGAGAATCAACCCGGCTGCCCACCCATCCGCGGTACTGTGAAGCTGATGAAGGCTCTTGCGGGGTAATTTCTCCGGAAACCGCACGGCGGCGATTCCCGTGGATTCCTCCAGCGTAAGACGGAGCTCACTCCATGGGAGAAAACCCATTTGATGATTCGCCTCCAGGCGGACCAACCCCGCAGGGGGGTCCTGGCGGCTGATGAGGAAGATGCTGATGCCCTCCGGCGTGTTGGAAAGGCCTTGGAGAATGACCTCATGGAAATAGGCCTCGGGCGGCACTTCCTGGTAATTGTCGAAGACAAGGATGGAGGGGCGCCTCAGCCTCTGGTAGAGATTTTCGAAATACCGGAGGGTGAAAGTTGATAATCCCTGGAGATATTCCGGAGTGAGTAAAGGGAGCGGTGTCTTCACCCGGGGGGAAACTTTCCTGGCGGCCAGGGCAAGATAATAGAAAAAAGTAGCGGCATCCCCGTCCCCCCGATCGAGTCGGTACCACAAGCAGGGGAGCCGCCGGGTTTCGATGTAGCTGGAGGCCAAGGTGGTCTTGCCGCACCCCGCAGGCCCGGAGATCCAGATCACCGGCTGCTGGCGCAGGCGATCCAAGAGGTCGAAGGGTCGCTCTCTCGGGAACACCCGGGTGAGAACGGGACGGGCTAATTTGGCCAGTGAGGAGGCTTTGGTGACCATGAGGGGTTAAAAAATTTCCCCAGGCTTCAAGCCGCTTTCCAGTCCTGGGCCTGTTCGAAGGTGTAAGTAAAGGGAGGTGAGATCTGGAATGGGCATTTGATTTCCCTCCGAGCGGGGCGAACTCTTGGGAGAAAGGTCTGCCCAAAAAGAAGATCGGTTGACGGTTTAGCCCACGGGGGCGAAATATTCGATGTCCGTAATCTTCCCTTCCCGCTTCTCCTTCCACACCGCCCGCACGGGCATCCCGATTTTTACTCGGGCCTTGATCTTCTCCAGGTCGGAGAAATCCACTCCGCCCACATAATGGGAGAATCCCACATCGGCCCCGTCCAGGTCGATGACCGCGGTAATGTAGGGCGGCTCCTTGGGCTGGGCCACGTAGGAGTAGCTGATGAAGGCCCAGGTTCGTAAAGTCCCTTCATCTTTCACCTGTACCCATTCGCCGGTGTCCACGAAGCAGCGGGGGCAAAACTTCCGTGCCGGAACCAGAACGCGACTGCACTTCGGGCATCGGGTGCCGAAGATGCGCTTCTGTTTGAATTCTTCGAAGAAGCGGGCGTTCACCGGGCCCAAGGCCCAGCGGTAAGGGAGGGAAATGACTCCTTCCATTACGGGATATTCGGTCTGGCTCATTCCTTACCTCCTTATGGGTTCCCGGCGATGATCATCAGTCCGTTAAGCTGGTCCATTCCCCCCATGGCATGGGCCAGAGCAGTCTTGGCGCCGGAAATCTGGTGGGCTCCAGCCTTTTCGGTGACCTGCAGGGCTGCCTCAGCCACTCTCTGCAGGCCCGTGGCTCCGATGGGGTTGGTGCAGAGAACTCCCCCGGAGGGATCGCAGGGTAGCTTTCCTCCCCTTTCCACGACTCCCCTCTCCACCAATTCTACTGCCTTACCCTTCTCGCAAAAACCAAAGCACTCGTAAAAAAGGAGCTCCTGGAAAGTAAAGGGATTATAAACCTCGGCCACATCCAACTCTTCGAGGGGATCCCGGATCCCGGCCATCTCATAGGCTTCTTGGGCGGCGACGATGGCTGACTCCCAGACCACCTTGTCGCTGTCCCCGAACCAATGTTCGTCTCCGGCGTACCCCACGCCTTTGACCCAGGCGACCTTTCTGCCCATCTTTTTGGCTATCTCTTCGGAGGCATAGATCACCGCGCAGGCGCCGTCGGAGGCTGGGCAAACGTCCAGGATGCGCGTCGGGTAGGCAATGACGCGCGACCGGAGCACATCCTCCACGGTGATCTTTATTTTGATATGCGCGTAGGGATTGTCGAAGGCATCGGTGTGGTTGCGCACCGAGATCCGTGCGGCTGCCTGGCGGATGCGGTCCTCGGGGATGTTGTAGCGGTGGATGTAGGCATTGCCCTGCATGGAGAAGATGCCCGGGGCGCCGGCGAGAAAGGGGCGCTGGAAGAAAGGGTCGGCCACCGTGGTCATGGTTCCCTGGGGTTCCCCCTCGTACATCTTCTCCACCCCCAGGGCCAGGACGACATCATAGAGGCCCGAGGCCACGTGGTAATAACCCGCATGGGCCACGGACATACCCGTCGAGCCGCAGGTGGCCACCCGCATGGATGGACGCTCGCGGGCGCAGAGCGCATCGGCCCAGTACAGGTGGGGAGCGTTGATTCCTTCCATGGGAGGGGGCATGGAACCCGAGACCACGGCTTCCAGATCCCGGGGCTCAAGGCCCGCATCCTCCAGGGCCGCTTTCACCGCCTCGTAGATCAGTTCGGGATAACTCACGTCATCCCTTCGGCCGCACCGGGTCTGCCCCGTTCCGATGATGCCAACCAACCGTCCCATGTCCTTATCCCCCTACTCCGGACAAGCCGGAATAAATAATATGGAGACTACTGTCGTTTCCCAGAAATAAGCTGACAAAATCGAACCCTGGTGCCAGGAGCCGAGAGTCAGACCGCTGCGCTTGCCAAAATAGGCGCTGCTTCCTCCGGAGCCAACGGAGATTTTACGACGCATACCGCCAATGTAGGGGCGATTCATGAATCGCCCCTACGGATCTTACGAAGGCGTAGCCCGCTGCCTGCGTTCCTTTGCGGAACCCCGGAGATGCCGTGGAGGAAGACTTTAATCCCGCCGGATTTTGGCGGCGCGCATCCGTCCGACCCTCGGCTCCAGGTGCAATTTTATGCCTATTATTTTGGGGACACGACACTAGTTTCTCAATATGACCACCGAGTGAAACTGCCCGGCCAGGCCATGAACACTGTGGGCCAAGGCTCTCTTGGCCCCCGGGATCTGGTGTTCGCCGGCCCGGCCCATGAGTTGCAGGGCCGCCTCCCCGATCCGGATCAGACCGCGGGCTACGTAAGGATTCGTCGATAGAACGCCCCCGGAGGGGTTCACCGGGAGTCTCCCGGTCATTTGGGTGGTTCCTCCATCGAAGAATTTTCCCGCCTCCCCGTCCCCGCAGAACCCCAGCTCCTCATACCAGAGAAGCTCCTGCGAGGCGTAGGGCTCGCAAACTTCGGCCACCGATATTTCCCTGCGGGGATCGCTGATTCCCGCCATTTCATAGGCTTTCTTGGCCACTTTTTTTAAAACCCCCCGCAGGAGATCCCGGTCCCCCAGGTAGGGGCCGTCACTGCCCCAGGCCACTCCCTCCACCCAGACCGGCTGGGGACAGAGCTTGCCGGCCCTGTCTTCCGAGGCCAGGAGAACGGCACAGGCCCCGTCAGAAGAGGGAGCGCATTCCAGCTCCCGGAGAGGATAAGCCGTAACCGGGGAGGCCAAGACCTCTTCGGCATTTAATTTCTTTCGCCGGTGGGCCAGCGGATTGCGCAGAGCGTTCCCCAGGTTCTTCACCGCAATCTGGGCGATGTGTTCCTCGGTGATGGAACTTCTGGCCAGGAAAAGGTTGGCCTGCATGGCCGCGGTGGCAGGTTCCTCAAGCCCGACGGGCCGCTGGAAGAAAGGATCCGTGTAAAGGTGGGTGAGGGTCTGGGGAGGAGGAACCTCAGAGCCCTTGGTCACCCCCACCACCAGAGCCGTTTCATAGCGACCGGAAAGCATGCGCATGAAGGCGTACATGAAGGCCATGGCCGAATCTTCATCCACCTTGGGTGAGTTTTTCAGGTAGGCCCCGGCGGCATCATAATGGAGGGAATCAGAGCAGCCCATTCCCTGCCAGAAGTCTGATGAAGAGGAAATGATCGTTCCCAGGTCCTCCCGCCGCAGGCCGGTCTGCAGCAGGACCTGAAAGGTCACCTCGTAAACCATCTCCCGGATGGTGTAAGAAATGGCCCCCCCATGCCGGGTCTGGGCCACCCCGACGATGGCAACTCTTTTGGCCATAATTCGTCCCTTTCATCCACGGATCTGGCTGGCAAGACTTCCCACTCGCCCCCAACTCCCCGTTCAGGAAAGGCGGGCCGGGGGGGCTGGGCTTATCGATGGAAGACAGAGATTTCCTTTAGGCTTTAGGCAAAGTCTACTGAATTGGGGGAATAGAGTCAAGGCGCAGATAACTTGCTTCGGGGTGCGCTGAATCTGCAAAGAGGGGAATTGCGGGTCAAGGGAATTTGAACAGACAAATCCTCAGCCCTGGCCCAAGTTGATCCGGAATCTGGAATTGAAGAAAAGGGCCTTCCGGGTTATAATTTTTACAACCTGCTGGTTCGCTTCCCATAACCTACCCCAGGTCAACCGATAGGTTATCAGGACAAATCTATCCAGCATCTTCTTATTCAGCATTCCGCCCTGCACTACCTGGAGTGCAGGGCTGCCCTGAGCCATGCGGCATTCAGGGCATGACCCTGAACCCAACGTGGTTCAGGGCGCATTCCACATTTTCCGGGGGCATTCCGGCTATGGAAATCGATAAAGATAAATGCGTGGGTTGCGGCAATTGTCACACCGTCTGCACCATGGGAGCCATTTACCTGGAGGAAGACGGAAAATCCGCAGTCAACCAAGACGAGTGCGTGGAGTGCAATACCTGCTACCGGGTCCTGCGCAACGAGGGGTACTCGCCCTGGTTCGTGAGGGCCATCCGGAAGGTCCTCTCGGTGTTTCGCCTGGGGTACCTGGCGGAGGTGGACGTTTGTCCCACCGGCGCTCTGACCCCGCCGCAGCTGGAATGGCCCCGCAGCCTTCGGGCCGCCTTCAGCGACCCCACGACGGTCCACCCGGGAACGGGCGTGAGCGGCCGGGGCACGGAGGAGATCAAGAGCAACGATGTGACCGGACGGATCCGTAAAGGGGAGGCGGGAGTCGTCGTGGAGCTGGGCCGTCCGGGAATCGGAGCCACGTTTCGGGATGTAGAAAAAGTCGCCGTCGCTTTGGCCCGGGTGGAGCCGTTCTTTGAACCCCGGAACCCCGTGACCCAGCTGATGGCCGACCCGAAAACCGGAAAGATGAAAGAAGAGGTCCTCGGAGAAAAAGTCCTTTCGGCGATCATCGAGATGAAAATCCGCCAGGAAAGGATCCCCGAGGTCTTGAAAGTGCTGGAGGGGGTGCAGCGGGAAATCGATACCGTGTTCAGCGTGGGCGTTTCCTCCAAATGCCTGCCGGACGGGTCCGCTCCCCATGAAGAATGGGTGAGAAAAGCCGGCTGCCGCCTTTCCCCCAACGGAAAGACCAACCTGGGTCTGGGCCGGCCCTTTTTCAAGGAGGATTAGACCATGACCAACACGCTACACAGAAGAGGAAGTGCGAGCACCCTGAAGAATGACTATGTGATCTTCTGCACCATGGCCAAAGGGATCAATTCGGAAGGATCGGGGCCCAAGATCCAGGAATTCATCCGCATCTGCCTGAAATACAACCCGGTCAACATGGGAGACAGCGACATGGGAAACATTCTCCAGGAGGATGTGGGGGTCCAGAAATTCCTGGCCGACCGGGGCGATGGGCAAGGGGCGGCGGCCGTCTTTACCGACCTGGACACCCTTCAGAAAGTCATCGAAGAGCTGATCCGGGCCGACCTGGGAATCTCCATCAATGTAAGCGGTCTTCTAAACGAGGTCCAGGGATGCTGCCGTAAGGCGGGGGTCGAGCGTCACAGCGTGGAGCACTCCCTGGGGATTTGGGGGGCAATCGATCGGCTGCCCGAACGGGAAATTCTGGAAGTCAACAGCCTGTGCGGCCACGGAATGGTCTCCTTCAACCTCATCCGCAAGATGGTGGAATACGTCAAGCTGCGCAGGTTGACCCCCCAGAAGGCTGCCAACATCATGGCCAAGTGCTGCGAGTGCGGGGCATTCAACCCGGTCCGGGCGGAACAGCTTCTGGAGAAGATGGCCAAGGGGTAGGGACGACCCGCCGGGAAGTCTCTGCGCCCTCCAAGGTTGAAGAAGAAATTAACCGCAGAGTACGCAGAGACCGCAGAGCTTTTCTTTGGTAAAGAAAAAAAATAGATCCTTCTATAGATAGATAAGGGTCCCTCTTTCCCATTCGGTCCTCCAGGATTGAAGACAATAGGATGAACGAAGAGGGGGCAGAGAGCGCAGAGATCGTTCCTGGAAAATCCCTCGAGGCCTTATTGAGCTTCCGGGAAGAGTGGGAAAGAGGGCCGCTTTTCCCCCCTGCATCCTGGCCTCAGGTATTTGGCCATTTCCACCTCTGCGTGCTCCGCGATCTCTGCGGTTGAGTATTCTATTGGGGTGCTGGGGCAATTCATGTCGTAGACTCGACTCTACGAGAATTGCCCCCTACGTGTCCAATTATGGAAAGAAGAAGATATGATCAAAGAAAGCAAGGGTAAAATCACCGAAAAATTCTACGCCCTGGGAAACCCGGCGCTTCCTGCTTACCTTCTCCGGGGAGATTCCCCGGTCCTTTTCGACTCGGGAATGACCGTCATGGGCCCTCTCTATCTCCAGGACCTGAAAAAATACCTCGGGGATCCCGACCGGCTGACTTACCTTTTTCTCACCCATTCCCATTTTGACCACGCCGGCTCCGCTCCCTTCCTCCAGAGGAATCTTCCCCGCCTGAAGGTGGCTGCCGGAAAGGCGGCTGCCGACATCCTCAAGAGGCCCAATGCCATCCAATTGATCCAGAGCCTGAGCAAGCCCATGGAGGAAAAGATGAAATCCCAGTTGGGCGATCTGGAGGTGACCTTTCGGGGGTTGGAATTGGACCGGACGCTGGAAGACGGGGAGGAAATCAGGCTTGAAGACGACACCCGGATCCAGGTCATCGCCACCCCCGGACACACCCGGGACACCGTCTGTTATTACCTGCCAGAGCTGAAAGCCCTGGTCGGCGGGGAGGCTGTGGGAACCTTTGACCGAAATTTCAACGTCCGCCCGGTTTTCCTTTCCAGCTATAACGATTACCTTTCTTCGCTCGAGAAACTGAAGAACCTGGAGGTGGACCTCCTGCTGCTGGGTCATTTTCATGCCCTGACCGCCGACGCCCAGGCCATGATTCCCAAGGCCATCCAGGCCACCCTGGCTTTGGGGAAACGTATAGACGCGGAACTGAAGGCCCAGGGCGGAAACCAAGAGGCGGTGGTTAAAAAAATCTTCCGGGAAGACTACCTCGAGAAGAAGGTGATCAACCAGGAGGAAAGGCCCTTCCTCATCAACCTCACCGCCCAGGTCAAAGCCGTCGCCGAGAGAAAATAAAGAACTTAACCGCAGAGATCGTGGAGTACGCAGAGGTCAAAATGGCCAAAAGCTCAGGGGCAGGATGCAGGGGGGAAAAGCAGCCCTCCTTCTCACCCTGCCCGGAAGGCCAAAACCTCCAAGGGCTTTCCAGGAACGATCTCCGCGCTCTCCGCTTCCTCTTCGTTCAACCTCTTGTCTCGATCCCCGGAGAATCGAAAGCCAAAGGGGAGTCCATATCCATAGGATGATTTTTATTTTTTGTCTTTACAAGGAAAAAGCTCGGCGGTCTCTGCGTGCTCTGCGGTTGATTTTTTCTTTCTCCTCGGAGAGCGCAGAGGCTTTTATAAAATTTCCTGAGCAAAAATAGGGAAAGGCGGGGTTAAAGAAAATTCAGAATGGCCAGATGGTCCTGGATGCTGGCGAAGGCGGGGATTTCCTCATTTTTGTAGGCGATGAATTTCACGCCTGCGGCAAGGGCAGCCCTCCGGTCAGTCTCCGAATCTCCCACAAAGAAGACCTCGTCTTTTTCCAAAAGGAAGTGTTGAAGAATTTTTTCGATGGATTCAGGGTGCGGCTTGGGGTTTTGAACATCCTGGGAGGTGACCACGAGCTCGAAAAAAGAACCCAGGGCGAATTTTTTCAGGATATACCCCATAGTGGTCGTACGGCTCGTACTGATGGCCAGGCGAACCCCCCTGGCCTTCAGGGCTTCCAGGGCGGGGAGGATATGGGGCTCCAGTTTCAAGCGGGACACAGACTCCTCCGGATCCATCCGGGCCAGCCGTTCCAGGGCCAGCCGTTCCTTTTCCGAGTCGGCGCGAAAAATATGGTGGATGGCTTCACGGGCCGTGTGGGAGTGGGCGTACCGAAGCTCCTCCTCCGTTAGGGGCTCCCGTCCCAGGGCGGCACAAAAGGAGGAGTAAAACCATCGGTTGGCCTCCAGGGAATCGAGGATGACCCCGTCGCAGTCGTAGATCACCCCGCGGATTTTCGAAGTGCCCTTTTCCATGTTTTCCCCAAAGTATATCACCGCAGAGAACGCAGAGATCGCCGGGCTTTTTCTTGATAAAGGACATAAACACATATTCTTTTTGAATATTTGATAATCTCTGCGCCCTCTGCGGTGAATGGTTTTTTCTTTATTATAGTCGGGTTATTCCCCTTTTTCTACTGGCAGGAGAAATCGGCGGATCGGTCTTAGACCCACCTGGCCAAAAGGGAAAGTGGCAAGAATGCAATGGAATTTTCGGTTGACTTTTCGGGGACCCATAAATCAAGATGAAAAGAAGAGTGATAGAATCCAAGGCCGCCAGGAGAATCGGGTTTTTCCAATATCCATCTTGCAATTTTCGGGGTGCAGGGTAGAATAGGTTGATTCAAGGGCGGCAAATCACCAAGCCTCTCCGGGAAAAAACAGGGGGCGATCGATTGCGGGGAAGAGGGGGCGATCATGGCGGAGACCCTGAAAAGCAGGCCCAAACTCATTGATTCCATTCCGGCTTCCTTCATCCTGACGGATATTCACACCCGGATTCTCTACGTAAATCAGCAGGCGGAGTTCTTCTTTGGATACACCAAGGAAGAACTGGAGGGGCAGCGGCTGAGGTTCCTCTTCCTGGAAGAGGATCTGCTCTACTTTCTTCCGAATATCGTTTTCATGACCCGCTACAAAAACGGGTTTGAGGGAGAAGTCCTGCTGAAGCAGAAAGACGGCACCAAGATTTTTGTCCATCTCTCCACCTCTTCCTTCAAGGAAGGGGGAGAGATTTTTCTGACCTTCTTTTTCCAGGAAATTCAACGGCTGAAGGTTCTGGAGAGGGAAAAGCTGGAGATGGAGAGATGGGCCAGCCTGGGCAGGTTGGTGGAGGAGATCTCCCACCAGTTCCGCAATCCCATCGCTTCCATCGGAGGATACAGCAGACGGCTTTCCAGAAACTTATCCCCCTCGGCCAAAGGCCAAACCTGGCTCACCCAGATTCTAAAGCAAACCCACCGGCTGGAGAATATCCTGAAACGGGTGGAGGAATACGTCCGGATCCCCCGCCCGGTCTTTCAGCAGGAAAGGATCCAGGATGTGGTCGAGCGGGTCCTCCCGGAATTTTCCAAGAAGGCCCAGGAGAAGGAAGCCTCCTTTCGGGTGGATACCCGGCGCATGGAGGGGGATGGGCAGCTTTTCATCGATGGAGAATTGATCCACCGGGTGATCTCCCATCTCCTGCAAAACTCCCTCGAGGCCATCCAGGCGAGGAACCGGGCAGGTGTGAAAAAGGTGGTGGACGTGTCCCTCTTTGATGACGGGGATAATGTGGGCGTATCCGTTGTCGACCGGGGACAGGGGATTTCGAAGAAGAATCTGAACCTGATCTTCGAACCCTTCTTTTCCACCCACCCCAGTCAAGTGGGCCTGGGGCTGACTTTTGTTCGGCGGGTGATGGAGGAGCACCGGGGGAGAATCCGGGTGGACAGCCGGTTGAAAAGAGGCACCACGGTGACCCTCTATTTCGGCCTCCGAGCGGCGGACGTAGATCGGAGTAAACGAAAAGAGGTCCAGCGTCTCTCCCCGCTGAAAACCAGGAAGACACAACCGGGCCACCTGCACCGCCCGGGGAAAGGATAGCTCCGGGGGAGCGAAGAGGGCCCGGGGACCCAGCCTCTTTTTGAAAATCTCCCCGTAAACCTCGGTCCCATTTCCCACCAGTACCGTTGTTCCGGAGATCCGGGAGCAGAGGTCCTCCGGGCTTAAAACCCAATCCTCGCTTACTTTCTTCAGATTTCCTTGCCCATCGCCTCGGAAGAGGGCCGCATACACTTCCTTTTTTCGGGCGTCGAGCACCGGGCAAACCTGGGTCGAGGCATAACGGATATTGTTCGCCAGCACGTCGAGCGTGGGAACTCCCACGACCGGCACCTGAAGGGCGAACGCCAATCCTTTGACCGTAGAGACGGCGATCCGCAGGCCGGTAAAGGAACCGGGGCCCAGCCCCAGGGCGATTCCCTGGACTTTTTGCATCGGCAGGGAAGTTTCCCGGAGAAGGCGGTCGATGGTGGGCATCAACCGGGAAGAGTGGGTTTCGGAGACCTGCAGGGTCGTCTCCCCGATGACCCGCAGGCTCGGGGAGGCCTCTCCTTCCACCGATGCTTCCACCAGAGCCACGCTGCCGGTGAAGGTCGAGGTTTCGACCGCCAGAATGAGCATCTTTCTATTCGGCTCCGATGATCCGGGTGATGTCGTTGTAGAAGACCAGCAGCATGATGAAGATGATGATAAAGACCCCGATCTGCTGGGCCCGTTCCCGGATTTTCAGGCTGACCGGCCGGCCGATGACGGCTTCCAGCAGAAAGATGAGAAGGTGCCATCCGTCCAGGACCGGAATGGGCAGGATATTCAGGATGACCAGGTTGATGCTGATGACGGCCATGAAGATGACCAGGCTCAGGAAGCCGGCCTTGGCCTGCTGCCCGGCCAGCTGGGCGATGAGGATGGGGCCGCCAATGGTCTTGGCGGAAATCTTTCCCTCGATGATCTTATAGATGCTCACCACGGTGAGTTCGGTCACCCTCCAGGATTGAAGGACCGCCCGGTAAACGGCGGAAAAAGGATCGGTCCGTTCGATGAAAGTTTTTCCGGACGGGGAAATTCCGATCAACCCGACCCGCACGTCGTCCCCGAAAAGGTTCTTCTGGATGGAGGCCTGGGGGGTGACGGAAATCCGGATGGTTTCTTTTTCCCGGTCGATTTTGAGTCGGAGAGGCCGGTCACTGCTCTCATGGATGACTTTGGCCAGATCTTCCCAGCGTTTTACCGGGGAACCGTTGACTTCCAGGATCCGGTCCCCGGGCTTCAACCCGGCTTGGTAGGCCGGAAAGTCCGGCTTGATTTCCCCCACTTCCGGAAGGAGCGTGGGCAGCCCCACCACGAAGGCGACGCTGAAGGCGACGACGGCGAAGAGGAAGTTGAAGAAAGGCCCGGCGAAGACAATCCCCAGACGCCGTCCCACCGGCTGGGCGGAGAAAGACTTGGGAAGGAGCTCGGGAGGGAGCTTCTCCCCCGGTTCTTCCCCGATCATTTTTACGTAACCCCCCAGGGGAACCATAGAAACCTGGTACTGGGTTTCCCCCACCTTTTTCCCGAATAGCTTGGGACCGAAGCCCAGAGAGAAGGTGAGCACCCCGACCCGGGACCCTTTGGCGGCCAGAAAATGGCCCAGCTCGTGGACAAAAATCAGAACTCCCAAGACAACGATGGTGGCAATGATCGTGATGGTCACGGTTTACCTCGGTTGATGATCTTCCGGGCCTCCTGCTGGGCCCAGGCGTGAGCATGGAGAATGTCTTCCAGGGAAATCAATTGCCTCGTCTGGTGCCGTTCCATGGTCTCCTCGATCAAACGGGGAATCTGCAGGAATCCGATCCGCTCCTCCAGAAAGGCCTCCACGGCCGTTTCATTGGCCCCGTTCAGAACTGCGGGCATGGTGCCACCCGTTCTCAGGGCCCGGTACGCCAGGCCCAGGGCCGGAAATCGTTCCCCATCCACCGCTTGGAAGGTCAGAGGGCCGGTTTCCGGCAAATTGAGGGGAGGCTGGTGCAGCTCCAGCCTTTCGGGATACGAGAGAGCATAGGCGATGGGCCCCCGCATGTCCGGAAGGGCCATCTGCGCGATGACTGACCCATCAATACATTCTATCATAGAATGAACGATGGATTGGGGATGAATTAAGACTTCGATCTGCTCTGCCGGAACGCCGAAAAGCCAGCGGGCCTCGATCACCTCTAGCCCCTTGTTGATCAGGGAGGCGCTGTCAACGGTCACCTTTTTGCCCATGCGCCACTGGGGATGATTCAGAGCCTGCCGGGGGGTGACCTGCTTCAGTTCCTCGCGGGGGGTGTTCAGAAAAGGCCCACCGGAAGCGGTCAGAATGATCCTGCGGATCTCTTCCTTACGGTGCCCCGCCAGGACCTGGAAGATGGCGCTGTGCTCGCTGTCGATGGGGAGTAGACTTGCGCCGTGATCGCGGATTTCCTTGACCAGGATCTCCCCGGCCATGACCAGCGCCTCTTTGTTGGCGATGGCGATCTGTTTCCCTTCCTTCGCCGCGGCGAGCGTGGGCAGAAGCCCCACGCTGCCCACCAGAGCGGAAACAACCATCCGGGCTTCCGGAAAGGTCGCCACCTCCATCAGCCCTTCGATCCCCGAACGAATCCGGGTCGGGAAAGAAGAAAGGTTCTGCCGCAGCTTACGGGCATGGTCTTCATGCCCGACCGAGGCCAGGTCCGGCTGGAAGTGCCTGATCTGCTCTTCCATTCTTCGAATGTTCTTGCCGCCGGCCAGGGCCACAACCCGGAACCGGTCCGGATACCGGGCGGCGATCTCCAGGGTCTGGACCCCGATAGAACCGGTGGAGCCGAGGATCGATAGGGTTTTCATAAACAAAAGATTTTAGATGCCAGATACCAGATACTAGATTCTGGATACTGGATGCTGGATAAAAGATGAAAGATGAAATATGAGGGTACGGATATGGACTCTTCGCTGGACAATTTGAATCTCCATGATTCAATATCCATCTCCATGATTCAATATCCAGAATCAAGTATCCAGCATCCAGCATCTAGTATCCAGCATCCAGTATCTAATATTTAGCATCCAGTATCGCCTTGCTCATGGTATTCCGATCGCCCAGGCATAATAGTAAACCAGCGGGGCGGCGAAGAGGACGCTGTCGATTCGATCCAGCAGCCCTCCATGGCCGGGAATGAGGGCTCCGGAATCCTTTACCTGGGCGCTCCGCTTGAGCAGAGATTCCCAAAGGTCCCCCATCTGTCCGATTCCTCCCACGGCCGCCCCCAGGACCAGGGCGTGGACCACCGGAAGCTGGGGAAAGAAGAGCATTTTGGAGAGGACTGCACCGGCGACCGAGCCGGCCACCGCGCCCAGGCCTCCCTCGACGGTCTTTCCAGGACTGATCCGGGGAGCCAGCTTCCTTTTCCCATAAGCCCGGCCGATGTAAAAAGCGGTGGTGTCCCCGAAGTAAACCGCCACCAGGGTAAAAAGGATCAGAATCCTGCCCGTATCCATCTTTCTCATGAGGACAAAATGAGCCAGGAGGAGGGCGATGTAGAGCAGGCCCAGCAGGTGCCGGCCCGCTTTCTCCACCCGGAGGGGAAATTCCTCCGGCTGGAAAAGAGCCCCGGTCAAGAACCATAAGAGGCCCAAAACCAGGGTGAAAAGGAAACAGCGGGGATCCCGGGAATAGAGGGAGGCGGCCAGGAGCAAAGCCAGGATCAAGCCCGCTCCTTTTTCCCAGGGGGACATCGGGACCGGGGAGAAACCATGGAACTCCCGCAGGCCCAGGGTAATCATCAGGAGGATAAACAGAAGAAAGAGCCAGGGAGGGGCGAAAACAATGAACAGGATCAGGCTGGGCCCGAGAATCAGCCCCGATATCCATCGTTTGAGGTGCATGGAATCACCCGTCCCCCACCCGGACCTGCTCACCGGTGAGGCCGAACCGCCGCTCCCGGTTCTGGTAGCTCAGGAGAGCCTGGATGAATTCCTCCCGGGTGAAATCGGGCCAGAGGGTTGGAGAAAAATATATTTCCGTGTAGGCCAGCTGCCAAAGGAAAAAATTGCTGATCCGCATCTCTCCGCTGGTGCGGATGAGCAGGTCCGGACCCGGGTGGTTATGGGTCCAGAGGTATTTGGAGAAGAGCTCTTCGTTTATCTCCTCCGGTTTCAGATTTCCCTCCTGGCAGTGGGACAGGATTCTGCGTACGGCCTGGAGAATATCATCTCTTCCCCCATAGCTCAGAGCCAGGGTAAGGGTCATTCCCTTCCCCTGGGCTGTCTTCTCCACCGTCTGCTGGAGGGCCGTCTGGACCTCCAGGGGCAGGCGGGCGAGGTCCCCGATGGCCACCAGCCGGATTTGGTTCTCCAGCATTTCCTGGAGTTCGGTCTCCAGGTAGTTGCGGAGGAGGAACATGAGGGCGTCCACCTCGACCCGGGGCCGGCTCCAGTTTTCGGAAGAGAAGGCAAAGAGGGTCAGGTAGGGGATCCCGATCTCCCGCGAAGCACGAACAATCCTGCGAACCGACTCCGCCCCCTGGCGATGCCCTTCCACCCGGTCCAGGGACCGCTTTTCCGCCCAACGCCCGTTTCCGTCCATGATGATGGCCAGATGGCGAGGAAGCTTTTCTTTGACGAGACGATGCATATTTTCTGTTGATTTGGGCCTAGACCGATGAAATGGGAAAGTGATTTCTTACCAGGATGGGCGATTCAAATCAGCATCAAATTCCAAGTAGCAAACCCCAATAAGCTCCAGTGACCAAAATCCCGAACCCTGAAAGTTGGAATTCCTTTGCGATTTGGTCCCGCGTTTCGCGGGATTGGTGCTTGGGATTTATATTTCCAGCACTTCTTTTTCCTTGGCCCTGGCGATCTCCTCGCTCTTTTGGATGGATTTATCGATCCACTTCTGCACTTCATCCTGGTATTTGAACTGATCGTCTTCGGAGATCTCTTTGTCTTTCTTGGCACCCTTGATCTGTTCGTTGGCCTCCCGGCGAAGGTTGCGGAGGGCCACCTTGCAATCTTCCTCCATCCGTTTGATCACCTTGACCAGTTCCTTGCGCCGCTCTTCGGTGAGGGGAGGGATATTAATCCGGACCACTTTCCCGTCGTTGAGCGGCATCAGCCCCAAATCCGATTTCTGGATGGCCTTTTCGATCTCCCCCGCCACTTTGGGATCCCAGGGCTGGATGGCAATGGTCCGGGC
>Ga0111180_1023_pt1 | contig 42267 bp, 44 predicted proteins | sample DeeMarSWOR324_28_FD_80237 | JGI IMG/M metagenome (GOLD analysis project Ga0111180, IMG submission 80237) | Deltaproteobacteria bacterium SM23_61
CCGCGCCCCCACCCTCTGGTCCTTCGACATGAGTTATATGATGGGGGGCTCTCTCTATGTCCTGGGCTTCGCCTGGGTGCTTCGGGAGGATGGCAACGTCCGGGTCGATATCCTCTCTTCCCGCCTTTCTCAGAAAACGCAGCTTTACATTAATCTCACCTTTACCATTCTCCTTTTCTTCCCCATGGCCGTTATGCTACTGGTCACCTCCTTGGAGCGGACCATTCATTCCTGGAGAATCCTGGAGAAAGCCTCTTACACCATATGGTACCCCCCCATCTACCCGCTCCGGACCATCCTTTCCTTTGCCCTGCTCATCTGGTTCCTCCAGGGAATCGTCACTTTCTACCGGACGATTCAGAAATTAACCGGAGAAAAAACATGATTGATGTAAGCCCGGAGATCATCACCCTCCTCATGTTTATCCCCCTTCTGGTCTGCATCCTGCTGGGGTATCCCCTGGCGCTCGCCCTCGGCGGGATCGGGATGGCCGTCAGCCTAATCTTCCAGCCCCCCGAGCAAACCTTCGCCGTTTTTTACAATCGAATCTGGGGGGTCATGATCGACTACACTTTTCTTGCAGTTCCCTTATTTATTTTCATGGGTTTGATGCTGGAGCAGTCGGGAGTCTCCGAGCGTCTCTTTGGGGCCATTTATCTTTGGATGGGCCCTATTCCCGGGGGGCTGGCCGTCGCCACGGTGCTTCTGGGCACGATTCTGGCGGCTGCCGTGGGGATCATCGGTGCTTCCGTGGTGATGCTGGGGCTCATTGCCCTGCCGGCCATGCACGCCCGGGGCTACAAGAAGGAGCTGGCCTGCGGGTCGATCTGCGCCGGCGGGACTTTGGGGATTCTCATTCCCCCCAGCGTGATGCTCGTCATTTACGGGCCGGTGGCGGATATCGGGGTAGGGCTGCTTTTCATGGCGGCCTTTATCCCGGGTTTTCTGCTCTCCGCTCTTTACATCGGCTATATCCTGACCGCCTGCCTCACCCATCCCGACTGGGGGCCGGCCGCTCCGCCCGAGGAAAGACAAGTGCCCCTTTCCCATAAATTGAATGTTCTCATCAAATCTCTCCTCCCCACCCTATCCATCATTTTTGCAGTTCTGGGCACAATCTTCCTCGGGATCGCCGCTCCCACGGAGGCTGCTTCCGTAGGAGCGATCGCCACCGCGGTCCTTTGTGCAGCTTACCGACGTCTCGACCTGCAGGTTTTGAAGGGAACCCTCTACCAGACGATTAAGGTGACCAGCATGGTGATGATCATCGCCATGTGCGCCGGCATGTTCACCAGCACCTTTCTGGGACTGGGATGCGGCAAGGTGGTGGAAAATGCTGTTCTTTCCATTCCTTTTGGGCGGTGGGGCAGTTTTATCGTGATTCAACTCATCGTCTTTACGCTGGGTATGTTCATCGACTGGATCGGCATCATCTTTATCATGATCCCCCTGGTGACTCCCATCGGGGAGGCTTTGGGCTTCAACAAACTCTGGTTTGCCATGATGATTATCATCAATCTGCAGATGTCCTTTATGACCCCCCCCTTCGCCTATGCCCTGTTTTACCTGCGGGGAATCACCAAAGAAGAGTGGGGGATCGAAACCAACCATATTGTTCGGGGAGTCATTCCCTTTGTCCTTCTGGTTATGGCGGGGCTGATTTTATGCATTCTCTTTCCGGATATCATTCTCGGCCTGCCGAAATGGCTGGCCATGAGGTGAGGGGAAGATCGGCGCCGTAGCGGGGACCCCGGGGAAATCTCAAGGATGCGTCGAGGAAGTTGGCTCCGGCAAATGAAAGAAAGCCGGGAGCGCTGGGGCAGCCGGATGCGCTCCGGCATATAAGCGAACCGTGAGGATTCAGGAGGGAGGGCATATGGAATTTCAAGGATACCAGAGGTCCGATGGTTCCGTCGGAACCCGAAATAGGGTTGTGGTCATTCCCGGCGGAAGATGTGCGAATGAATTGGCCACGCGCATCGCCGACGGCGTTCCGGGGGTTTTCGCCCTCGTTCATAATCAACCCTGTATTCACCTCAAATCGGATAACCAGATGGCTCTCCGTGCGCTGACCGGAATGGGCCAAAATCCCAATACCGCCGCGGCCTTGGTGGTGGGCTTGGGCTGCGAGGGCTTATCCCTCGAAGAATTGACCGAAGGGATTCTCCAGACCCGGAAGCGGGTGGAGCTCCTGACCATCGCCAAGGAAGGAAATTACCAGGCGGCGCTGGAAAAAGGGCTGCGGATCGCCAGGGAGATGGTTGCCGAGACCTCCCTGCTTAAAAGACAGCCTTTCGATCTGAGCCACCTGACCCTTGGCCTGAAATGCGGCGGGTCGGATGCCACATCGGCCCTGGCCTGTAACCCCGTTGCCGGTTGGGCAGCGGATAAAATCATTGCCGCGGGAGGAAGGGCTCTCTTCACGGAAACGGCCGAAATCATCGGGGCGGAACACATCCTGGGAAAGCGGGCTGAGGATCAAAAGACGGCGGAGTGTTTGTATGCCATGGTCAATCGTCTGGAAAAGAGAATCCGGGAGGCGGGGGTAGACATCCGGGGTTCCGAGCCGACCCCGGGGAACATCCAGGGAGGCCTTACGACCCTGGAGGAAAAGTCCCTCGGGGCCATAGCCAAATCCGGGAGCGCACCCCTGCGCGGGGTTCTGGAGTGGGCCGAGCGACCCGAAGGGAAGGGCCTCTTCTTTATGGACGGCTCGGCAAATACCCCCCAGGTAACCTTGGGCTTGGCGGCTGCAGGGGCTCAGGTAATGACCTTCGGCTTTGGCGGAGGGCTGCCGGCGCGATTCCGCTACCTGCCGGCGTTAAGTGGAGGCAGCCTGCCCATCCTCCCCACCCTAAAGATTTTGGGAAACCCGATGGATGCCGGAGAAAAAGAGCACTTCGATACATACGTCGGCACCATCATCGAGGGGAAAGAAGGCATCGCCCAAGCTGGAGAAAAGCTCCTCCAGGAGATTTTGGCGGTTGCTTCGGGGAAACCAACCAAGCTGGAAGCTGGAGAATATGGGCAGCCCCTACCGGGAAGTGATGGAAATCTACCAAACGGGCCCGACCTTATGAATGGAGAGAAAGCCCGCCCCAAAAATCACCCCCCCGCAGCCCGGGTTTCTTGGGCTGCACCTTCATCCGGAGGAAGGTAGGATTTCGCTGAAAGGAGGCAATCATGAAAAGATCCATTCGGATGAACCCTTCTGACAACGTGACCACTGCCCTGGCCAATCTCGATGCGGGAGAAACCATTCAAGTGGTTTCGGCATCCCAAGAACCGCTGGAGCAATTAAAAGCTCTCCAGCCAATTTCTTTCGGACATAAAATCGCTTTGAACAAGATAGAAAAAGGAAGCAACATCGTCAAATATGGGGAAGTGATCGGAATCGCCACGCAATCCATCGAAAAAGGAAATCATGTTCACGTCCACAACGTGGAAAGTGCCCGGATACAAATGCCCAAAGCGGTACGCGAAAGGAAGGGGTGAGCTTATGGCCTTCCTGGGATACGAAAGACCGGACGGAACCGCGGGGGTGCGCAATCATCTTCTGGTGATGGCCGTAGGCCAGTGCATCGAGCCTGTCGCCCAAAAGATTGCCGCAGGCACGGAGGGGGCAGTCGCCGTGACCCAGCATTACACCTGCCTCAAAGAGGGGAACGAAACCATTCTCCATACCTTGGTCGGTGTCGGGCAGAACCCCAATGTAGCCGCGGTGCTGGTCGTGGGAATGGGTTGCGAAAGCCTGAACGCCCAGTTGGTGGGTACCGCCATCGCCGAGTCGGGTAAGCCCGTGGAATGGATTGTATGCCAGGATTTGGGCGGGACACGCAGAACCATTACCCGCGGCAAGGAGATCCTTTCCACGATGGCCCACCATGCCCAAAACTTGAAACGGAAGGAATTGGACGACCGCAAGCTCATCGTGGGCATGAAATGCGGCGGTTCAGATACCACCATGGGATTGGCGGCCAACCCCGCCATCGGGGCCGCCGCGGACCTGATTGTGGATGCCGGCGGTTCGGCTTTCCTCATAGAACCCATCGAAGCCGTGGGGGCCGAGCCGGTCCTGGCCCGGAGGGCGGTCAACGAGGAAGTCAGGAAACAGATCTTTCAGATGGTCGCGAACGAGGAAAAGCGATTCCGGGTTCCCGGCTGTGAAATGGAATTCATGTGCCAGGGCAACGTGGACGGCGGCCTCACCTCGATCGAGGAAAAATCCCTGGGGGCCATCCACAAATCGGGAAGCAGGCCGATCCAGGGGGTCCTGGAATTCAGCCAGCGACGGGTGCAAAAAGTCCCCGGACCGGGTTTTTACCTCCAGGACGGTACCCATTATGACAACATGGCTTTTTCCATCATGGCTGCCGCCGGCGCGCAGATCATCGTCTTTTCCACGGGCCGGGGAGCCACGCTGGGTCATGCCATCTTGCCCATGATTCATGTTTGCAGCCATCCGGAAACTTACCAAAAAATGCAGGAGGACATGGACATCAACGCGGGGACCATTGTGGAAGGCAAGGAATCCGTAAAGCAGGTGGGAAGGCGGATTTTTGAGGAGATTCGGGCGGTGGCTTCAGGAAAGCTGACCAAGGCCGAAGCCTTTGGCTATGACAGCTTTTCGGTCTATTTCCGCGACCCCCGGCTTGACAGGCTCCTGGGAATAGGCTGATACCCGACCGATTTGATCCGCTTCGTCTGCTTGACTGGCCCCCCATCTAATGGCCAGGAAGTTCGTTCAGAATTGCAGATTGATTCGAATCTTTAAGAGGAGGCAGCGTTGCCAAAAGACCTGATTACCGGTGGTCTGGGATTCCTGGGGCGGGCTTTGGCCCGAAAGCTCGTTGAGATGGGGAAAGAGGTGGTGGTTTTCGATGTGGTCGAAGAGCCCAAATGGGAAGGCCATGGGAAAGAGAAAGTAAAAACGATTCGTGGAGATATCGTTCATCTTCCCCTTATTCTCGAGGCCCTAAAGGCTCAGGAGATAGAAACGATCTACCACGCGGGCGCGCTCCTCCCCCCGGTCAGCGAACAGAACCTCCATACCGCTTTTGCGGTAAATGTTCAGGGTACGGTCAACGTCCTGGAAGCCGCCCGGTTGGGGAGAGTGCCAAAGGTAATTTTCGTGAGCACGATTGCCACCTACGGCCTTGGCCTTCCTCCGGTGGTGAACGAGGATATCCCCCAGCGGCCCAGAAATATGTATGGGACCACCAAGGTCTGCGGCGAGCGACTGGGGGAGCAGTACCATCGCCGGCACGGGGTGAACTTCCGGGCGGTCCGATTTCCACCCATCCTGGGAGCCGGCCGCAGGGACACTGCCCCCAGTGCCTTCAGTTATTTGGCCATACGAGAGCCGGCACTGGGACGCCCTTATACCATCTATGTCGAAAGGAAGGACAGCATCCCCGTTCTTTATATCCAAGATGCCGTGCAGGGTCTCATTTCCTTGAATGGGGCGGAGGAAAGCCGGCTGAAACGGAGGGTTTACAACATCCACGGCTTCTCCCTCTCAGCGGGAGACCTGGCGGAGATGGTGAAAAAACACATCCCCGCGGCGCAAATCAGTTTCCAGCCCGATCCCGCCATCATGGATATCATCCGCGGTTGGCCGGTCCTCGATGACTCTCGCGCCCGGCAGGAATGGGGGTGGCAGCCCGAATATTTATTGGAAGGCTCAGTTAAAGACTTCCTCTCGGAGGTGCGGGCCAATCCTTCTGCCTACCCATAGTCTGCTAAAAAGTTTCCAATTTGAAACTGTTTCATTTAGAAGTTTCGCTTATGTAACATTACACCTTTTCTCTTTTCCACCCCCCTCCTTCTAATTATTCAACAATTACAAATACTTAGCATCTCTACCCCCTGGACCTTTCCCTGGCACTTTTTTTGCCCTATGAATACATGGGTCTTCTCCCGATCGAGCCGGTGATTTCGGCCGATTTCCCATCTGCCGGGATACGAGCTGCCAATGCAGGAAGGATTCGAGGGGCCCGAGGGCGCGCATCCCTTGGGCGGAGAATATTTCCGCACCCTTTCCACCTACTCGCTTGGAAGAAGAAACAAATGGATTGACATGAAAATCGCCATCGCCCTCTTTGGGAGCAAGGTTTCGCCCCGATTTGACCTATCCCCTGAATTCTTGGTGATTACGGTGGAGAACCGGAAGGTAATCCATCAAGAGAGGATCTCCACCCAAAGGCTCGACATTCCCCAGCGGATGGAACAGCTGTCTTTGAGCGGGGTGAAGAAGCTCATCTGCGGAGGGATCCACGATTTCAGCCTGGAGGAGTTGAGAAATATGGGCATCGATGTCTTTTACAATGTGATCGGCGAAGCGGAGATCGCTCTCACCCTTTGTCTCAACGGAGAGCTCCAGCCTGGTTCGCAATGTGAAAAAAGAAAAAGGATGGCCAATTTGCCAGAAGGGGTTGGTGCCAGGAGGCATAAACGGTCCTCCGGTACCGGCCAGCACAATCGCTGAACCAATGAATGCTTCCCCCAGCGGAAATGCTCTGTTGGTCTTCAAAAAACCACATAAAAGGAGGAGGGAATGCCAGAATTCGCGGAAAAGACTTTGGATCCAGCCAGCGTAAAAATGCTGGAAAAGGCGGTGGCGGAGAAGATCAGCACCGCCTTCGAACGAGCCGAAGAGATGAAACCCTGTCCCATCGGGGCCGAGGGGAACTGCTGCAAGAATTGCGGCATGGGGCCCTGCCGGGTTCCTGCTCCGAAGAAAAAAGCCGAAAGCGCCGCGGAAAAAGCCAAGCGGCGGGGAGTCTGCGGGGCAACCGCGGAAACCATCTCGGCGCGCAATTTTATCCGCATGATTGCCGGCGGCGCGGCGGCTCATTCGGACCACGGGAGAGGAGTGGCCGAAACCTTCCTGGCCGCGGCCCGGGGGAACGCGCCGGGGTACGAAATCAAGGATGAGCAGAAACTCTACCAGCTCGCCATGGATTTTGGGGTGGAAGTAGGGGATCGGCCCATCCGGGAGATCGCGGTGGAAGTGGGCGAGAAGGCTTTGGCCGAATTCGGCCGGCAGGAAGGGGAGGTTATTTTTTTGAAAAGAGCGCCGCTGAAGCGTCAGGATCTGTGGCGGAAGTTGGGAGTCGCTCCCCGCGGAGTGGACCGGGAAGTCGTGGAAATCATGCACCGAACCCACATCGGGGTTGACCAGGATTACAAAAACCTTCTTTTGCAAGGGACCCGGACGGCCCTCGCAGACGGGTGGGGCGGATCTATGATCGCCACCGAGCTTCAGGATATCCTTTTTGGGACGCCCGTCCCGATCCTGGGGAAAGTGAACCTGGGCGTCTTGAAGAAGGATGAAGTGAATATCATCATCCATGGTCATGAACCCCTGCTTTCGGAGATGATCGTCGTCGCTTCCCAGGATCCCGAAATATTGAAGCTGGCCAAAGCCAAGGGTGCCAAGGGAATCAACTTGTCCGGGATTTGTTGCACGGCCAACGAAATCCTCATGCGCCACGGGGTTCCTCTGGCCGGGAATTTTCTCCAGCAGGAACTGGCGATCGTCACCGGAGCCGTGGACGCCATGGTGGTGGATATCCAGTGCATCATGCAGTCGATTGCCGATGTGGCCCAATGCTACCACACCAAAATTATCACCACCGCCCCGAAGGCCAAAATACCGGGGGCCGAGCACATCGAGTTCAGCGAGCATCATGCCATGGAATCGGCGAAAAAGATCGTTCGAGCGGCGGTGGAGAATTTTCCCCGCCGGGGAAAGAATATCGATATTCCCGAAGAAAAAACCGACCTCGTCGCGGGCTTCAGCCACGAGACGATCAATTACCTGCTCGGCGGTCTCTTCCGGGCTTCCTACCGTCCCCTGAATGACAACATCATCAACGGGAGAATCCGGGGAATCGCCGGGGTCGTGGGATGCAACAATGCCCGGGTAAAACACGATGAAGCCCACGTAACCATGGTGAAAGAACTGATCAAAAACGATGTCATCGTCCTCCAGACCGGTTGCAGCGCCATGGCCTGCGCCAAAGCCGGCCTGCTGGCTCCGGAAGCGGCCCGTCTCTATGCCGGGGGTGGATTGGCCGAGGTCTGCGAGGCGGTCGGGATTCCCCCGGTCTTGCACCTGGGTTCCTGCGTGGACAATTCCCGGATCCTCATGGCCGCCACGGCGGTGGTCAAAGACGGAGGGTTGGGAGACGACATCAGCGACCTTCCGGCCGCCGGCGCCGCCCCGGAGTGGATGAGCGAAAAGGCCATCTCCATCGGGCACTATTTCGTCTCTTCCGGGGTTTTCACGGTATTCGGGGTCACCTGGCCGACCCTGGGAAGCGAAGAGCTCACCCGCCACCTCTTCAAGGATTTCGAAGAGATGCTGGGTGGGATGTGGGCCTTCGAGCCCGATCCGGTAAAAGCCGCCCAGCTCATGATCGCCCATATCGATAAGAAGCGCCGGGCCCTGGGCCTGGACAAGAAGCGGGAGCGGGTTCTTTACGATATGGCCATGCGGCGGGAGCTCGAGGCCGTTTAGATGGCCAGAAGAACGATTTTCATTTCCGAGGATAATCCCGTTTCCCAGGTGATCGCCTGCTGCCCGCTCGCGATTCGTATCCTAGAAAGGCATCTGGGCGAGGAAATTTTTAAGAGGGATGATCTGGACCGGATCTCCCTGAAAGCGGCGGTGACCTTATGTAACAAAAAAATGCAGCCCCTCTTGATGGAGCTGAACCGGATCTGTATTTGAAGAAAAGGAAGAAGGCCGCCCGGCAGATCCCGGAAAGGAATCGGGTGCGGGCGGCCTGGGTTGTTAAAAAAATGGAACCGGGCAAACTAAAAAATAGGAGATCAACCGATGGCTGACGATCCAGCAAAAAGGAATCCCTCTTCTGGATGCGTTTTTGGGCCAGTCCCCTCACGACGCTTGGGAAGGTCCCTGGGAATCGACATGGTCCCCCTCAAGACCTGCACCTTCAACTGCATCTATTGCCAGCTCGGGCGGACTCCCTGCCAGACCTTGGACCGGAAGGAGTACGTGCCGGGAAGGCAGATCATAGGGGAATTGGAGGAAAAGCTGTCCAGCCTCTCCCCACCCCCCGACTATGTCACTTTTTCCGGCTCCGGCGAGCCCACCCTGAATTCAGAGATCGGCTGGGTCATACGGGAAATCAGCCGCCTTACAAAAATTCCCATCGCCGTATTGACCAACGGGTCCCTCCTTCACCTCGAAACGGTCCGCAATGCTTTGCAGGAAGCGGACTTGGTCATCCCAACCCTGGACGCCGCCAGTCCTCAGCTCTTTAAATTCATCAACCGGCCTCATCATTCCCTGCGTTTCAGCCAGATCCTGAGCGGGTTGAAGGATTTCCGCAGAGAATTCGGGGGGCAGGTCTGGTTGCAAGTCATGCTGTGTTCAGGAATCAATGATGACCCCAAAGAAATCTCGAGGCTTCGGGAGATTCTTGATTCCGTCGGGCCTGACCGAATCCAGTTAAATACGGTGATCCGCCCCCCTGCGGAAGAATTTGTTTCTCCCCTCTCTCCCGGCCAGATGGAGAAAGTGAGGGACTTGTGGGGAAAGGGGGCCGAGATCATTCCCGATTTCCCGCAGCTGGGGGAATCCCCTGCCAGCCGCGTGCGGGATGCGGAAATCATCGACCTGCTGAAAAGAAGGCCCCGCACCGCGGAAGAGATTTCCCGCGCCCTCGGATACAAACTGGAATCCGTTTCCCAATGCTTGGGTGAACTCTACCGGAGACACACAATCCACTACCGCATGTTTCAGAACCGCTGCTACTACGAAAAAAAGCCGGCCTGAGAAGAGTATTCCCATGCGCTGGAGGGGTTTCTCACGAATGAGCCGATCGGAGTCCCTTCCATTTGTAGTGAAAAAGAGTCTCCTCTCATTTCTTGAATCGGAAAAGCTTTTTTCAGCAGAACCAACCCAAGAGGTGGCAGCTTAGAATATGTAAGCCCGCGGCTATCCGGCAAAGAGCGGGAAGGCTGCAGAAGTGGATTCGACATTCGAGGTCCAAGGAATGGGCGGAAGGGAAAAGGAATTCGGTGAAAATGTGCTGAAAGGGATTGCCGCTTCTCCGGGAGTGGCCATGGGGAAAGTCTGCATTCATAAAGATATTTTTTCTCACATCACGGTTTTGCCCATTGAGGATCAGGAGATCGGGAATGAGATTCGTAGGGTCCAAAGGGCAGTCGAAGATATTGAAGAAGCGATCCGGAATGACCAGGAGATGATCCGAAAGAAGATCGGCCCGAAGGAAGCCGAAATCTTCTCCGCTCATCTATCCATCATCGAAGATTCCCATTATCTGGCCGAGATTTTTGAAAGGATCGCCACCCAAAAGATCAAGGCCGAGGCGGCCGTGCTACTTCAAATTCGGAAATATGAGGAAGTATTTTCCAAAGTAGAGAATCCCTACCTGAAGGATCGCATTCTGGACATCCGGGATATTGGAACCCGATTATTGGAGTCCTTGATGGGCCCCCTGGATTTTGATTGCCCGTTCCAAGAGCCGGTGATCATAGCCGGTCTGGAATTGACGGCAAAAGATACCCTTCGTTTGAAAAAAGATCGGGTTTGGGCGTTTATTACCGAACAGGGGGGAAAGGAATCCCACGCCGCCATTCTGGCCCGCGCCATGGGAATCCCGGCCGTCTTGGGGATGGAAGGTTTATTGTCCCGGATCGAGAAGGGGGACTTTTTGATTGTGGACGGAAACCTGGGTTTGATCGTGGTGAATCCCCCGGAAGAGATGATCCAGGAATATCATCAGGTCCAGGAAAAGATCAAAATCCGCCGGGAGAATTTGCATCTTCTGATTTCCTCTCCGGCGGCGACCCTCGACGGCTGCCCTTTTAAACTCATGGCCAATATCGGCAATCTCCTTGACCTGGAATATGCCCTTCGTTACCAGGCGGATGGGATCGGCCTTTTTCGGACCGAGCTCCCTTTTATCATGGGCGAGCGATTTTTATCCGAAGAGGAGCAATTCGATCTTTATCGGACGGTCGTAGAAAAGATGAATCCCAAGGAAGTCACCATCCGGACGCTGGATTTGGGGGGGGATAAATTTCTGAAAATTCCTCATCCGGAAAGAAACCCCTTTTTGGGATACCGCTCCACACGTTTTTTCTTGAAAGAAAAAAGTCTCCTGCGGAGCCAATTGATGGCCATCATGAAAGCCAGCCGGTACGGGAAAGTGAAAATCCTTTTTCCCATGGTCTGCGACATGGATGAAGTCAGGAACCTGGTCATATTGGCCAAAGAAACGGAAAGGGAGCTGCGGGCTCGAGGGGAAGATTTTCAAAAAGACATTCCCCTGGGGGTCATGGTGGAGGTTCCCTCCCTGGCGATCCTGGCTCACAAATTGATGAAAGAGGTGGATTTCGTGAGCATTGGGACCAACGACCTGGTTCAATTCACCCTGGCAGTGGACCGGGATAACGATTTGGTGAGCCATCTGTACCAGCCCCTTCATCTCTCTGTGCTTTACCTTATAAGAAATGTAGTTGACGCCGGAAGGGCCCATGGGAAAAGCGTTTCCATCTGCGGAGAGATGGCCGGGAATCCGATTTTTTTCCCCCTCCTATTCGGGCTGGGTCTCCGGGAATTCAGCGTGTCCCCTATGGCCATCCTGGAGGTCAAAGAAGCGGCCAAGAAGGTAAGTGAGAAAAAGGCTTGCGAGGTGGCCCGGAAAGCCTTGGATATGGATTCTCCGCGAGAAATCGCGCAGTTTTTAGAGGCCTCCTCTCTTTCCGAACGCATCTAATCGTTTTTTAGGGAAGGAGAAATCGATGGGAAATAAAGAAGAACATGAAAAGAAACTTGTGGCCCCGGGGGGGAGAAATCATATCCCTGGGATAGACGGTACGGCAACGGAGGATTCCCTGTGAGGATTACAGGAGGAAACCGGGCACTCGGAGAAGTTGGACGGTAATCTGCTCTGATCCAGAACCCGGGTTATTCAAGGAAGGAAGATGAAAATTTCAATCTGCGGAAAAGGAGGCAGTGGAAAGAGTGTCGTCACCGCGCTTTTGGCTTTGGGCTTGAAAAGCAAAGGGTACCGCGTTCTGGTTGTCGATTCAGATGAGTCCAACTCCGGACTCTTCCGTCTCCTGGGCTTCCATAGCCCCCCCACCCCGATCATACAGATGGTAGGGGGCAAAAAAAGCCTCAAGGAAAGAATGGCGGTTAAAAATTCAGGCCCAGAGGCGGAATCCAAGAGGGAAATTCTGAAAGAGGACCGCATCGGCCTAAACGACCTCCCGCTCCGGTATAGGATGGGGAACGACAATCTCCTCCTGGTGAGTATCGGGAAAATCCTTCAATCCCTCGAAGGTTGCGCTTGTCCCATGGGGATTCTATGCCGGGAGTTTCTGAAAAAAATTGATCTCGGCACGAAAGAGGTGGCCCTCATAGATATGGAGGCGGGAGTGGAGCATTTTGGCCGGGGAATTGAGACCAGTATCGACGGGGTGCTGGTGGTGGTTGAACCTTCTCTGGAATCTTTGGAGCTGGCTGCGAGGGTCAAGACCTTGGCCGATGAGGCAGGAGTAAAGAAGGCCTGGACCCTTCTCAATAAGATAACCTCGGAAGATTTAGCCTTGACCTTGAAGGGGGAACTCAAGAAAAGAGGGCTGACAGCGATAGGTCAAGTCCCCTATGATCCAGAAATTTTTAAGGCCTGTCTGGAGGGCTCTGGATTACGCGGGGAGATGGCTGCCAAAGAAATGGATGGGGTAATCGATCAGTTGATCGCCCGCTAAGGGCCGGGAGGTGCAGATGTGTTTAGCCGTCGTGTATGTGGATCGCGGGGACGGAAAAAAGGAAGCCATGCAGGACGTCATCCGCATGGAAGCAGAAAATAGCGGCTATCGATTGGTGAGCCTATTGGGGGAAGAAAAATTTGTCGAAGGTCAGCTAAAGGTCGTTGATTTTTTTAAAGAACATTTTGTGCTGATTGAAGCAGAATAATTCCGGAAACAATCATGGCATCGGAGATGGATCAGCTCGCCGAAGAGCTTGAGAAAGAGGTCTGGGCGTCTTATACGGAAGCAGTCAGGGACCATGCGAAGAATCCGCGCAACGCGGGGAGTATGCCGAATGCCGACGGCTTCGCCGTGGTTACGGGACCGTGCGGCGATACGATGAAAATCTGGCTTCGGGTGAAAGAGAAAGTGATCAGGCAGGCCACTTTCTGGACGGATGGGTGCGGCCCCTCGATCGCTTCCGGAAGTATGGTTACCGAACTGGCCAAAGGGAAAAGCATCCCGGGGGTCATGAGAATCGCCCACAAGGATGTGCTGGAGGCATTGGGAGGGCTGCCGGAAGAGAGCCGGCATTGCGCCCTGCTGGCGGCCGACACCTTGAAGGAGGCGGTGAAAGACTACCTCGCCTATCAGAACGAACCCTGGAAGCAAGCCTACAGGAAGCGTGGAACCGGTTAAGAATGAAGGATCCATTGAGTTTTTTTGCCATTCCTCCGAAACCAGGAAGCCGGTGGCTTAGAAAGCAATTCTCATGACGAATCGCTCAATTTAAGGAAAATGGGGAGGGTTGAGGATGCATGCAACAATTCAGAAACCGATCGAGGAAATCTTAACCTGTTTCAAGAAGGGGGAAAGGGTATTTGTTGTGGGATGTGGCAATTGTGCAGAGAAATGCCATTCGGGCGGGGTCCCGGAGACCAAAGGGATGGCCGAGCGACTCATGCGCAGAGGGGTTCAGGTAGCCGGATGGGCATGCACAAACAGCGGGGTGAGTCTATGCAAGCTGGTCGTTACCCGGAAGATGTTGATGGAGGAGCATAAATCGGAAGTTGCGCAGACAGATTCCTTCCTGGTGCTTGCCTGCGGTCAAGGGATCCATACGGTAATCGATGCCACCGATGGCGGAACGGTTCACGTGGGCTGCGACACCATTTTTGGGGGGGAAACCATTTCCGATGATTTTATTACCGAGTATTGCTCCCTCTGCGGGGAATGCATCGTTGAATCCACGGGGGGACTATGCCCGGTCACCCTTTGCGCCAAGAGCCTGCTGAACGGACCCTGCGGGGGTGCGAAAAACGGGAAATGCGAAGTGGATAAAAATCGAGACTGTGGATGGCAGCTGATCTATGATCGGCTCAACGCATTGGGGCGAGTCGATCAGATGAAAAAGTACCTGGCCCCCAAAAGGAATTCCAAGTGGAGCCGTCCCCGTTCGCTCAGCGTCCAAAGCGAGGTGGCGACGTTTAAATCCTTGGCCGGCGAATGCAAGGTTTTCAATACGGACCTTCCCAATCCACCCACGGGAAAGGAGTGAACGATGAGCAAACTCGCGCAGGCCCTGGAAAGCCGAAAATTCGTCGTCACGGGAGAGATCGGCCCCCCGAAAGGAGTGGATTTGGGGAAATGCCTCACGGATGCCGATCATTTGCGGAATAAGGTGACGGCCATCAATGTCACGGATTTGCAGAGCGCCGTGATGCGGGTTGGCTCCATGGCCGTCTGCGCAAAGTTAATCGAGAAAGGTTTGGAGCCAATTTATCAGCTTACTTGTCGCGACCGGAATCGGCTCGCGCTCCAGTCAGACCTGCTCAGCGCATGGGTGCTGGGGATTCAAAATGTGCTTTGCCTCTCCGGAGACCACCCCAGCCTGGGGGATCACATCGATGCCAAGGCCGTTTTCGACCTGGATTCCGTGCAACTTCTCAAAGCCGTCGCCCTCCTCAAAGACGGGAAGGATATGGCGGATCATGAACTGGAAGGAAAGCCAGATTTCTTTTCCGGCGCGGTGGTGAACCCAGGCACAGACGCGTTGGAGCCTCAGCTGATCAAAATGGAAAAGAAAATTGAGGCCGGAGCCAAATTCTTCCAGACCCAGGCCATTTATGAACCGGAGAAATTTGAGCATTTTATGAATCGGGTGCAGAAATATGGGGTGCCGGTGATGGCTGGAATCGTAGTGCTCAAGAGCGCGGGAATGGCGCGATTTATGAACGCCAATGTGGCCGGGATTACAGTTCCTGAAAGCATGATCGAAGAGATGGCAAAAACAAAAGTGGAGAACCGGAAGGAAAAGGCCGTAGAAATCGCTGCCCGAATTATAAGACAGATAAAACCGTTCTGCCAGGGAGTTCATATTATGCCCCTGGGGTGGGACGAGCTTGTACCCAAGATCATTGAAGAAGCCGATCTTGATTGATCAAATTACAGGTCTCAAGGAAAGGGGCCGCTTTGCTTCGGACCGCTTTGCGAGGTGAAGAGCGAAGATGAAAAACTATTACCAGGTTCTCGGAATTGATCAAGGCGCCAGCCAGGAAGAAATTAAAAAAGCCTTTCGCCGATTGGCTTCTCTCTATCACCCCGACCATAACCCGCAGAACCCCGGGGAAGCGGAAGAAAAATTCAAGGGGATCAACCAGGCCTATGAAGTGCTCAGCGATGGAGCCAGGCGGCGGCAGTATGATCGTCTAATCCAGCAGCGCAGACAACGGGGCAGAGAAGTACCCAGGGGGGATTTCCGGGATTGGGGTTTTGCCCATGGCGATATCCTGGAAGAGCTGCTGAGAGCCTTTGCCGCCCGGAGCACGACCGCTGATGGAGTTCCGAAGTCAAGGCCCTGGGGATGCGGCCGGGGACGCGGCCGCCGCTGCCGCCGGTTTTATTCCGATGGTGAAACCTGATGCGGGATTTCCTGCGCTTATCGTTCCAGCGAAGGAATGATGCCCATGCCGATTCGAATCAACAAGCAGTCTTTCCTGAAGAGCATTATTTTGGCCGCGATGGTGTTTTGTCCGGAAGGAAGCGGGCTTTTTTCATCCGGGATGGAGGGTCAAACCAGGCAGGTGTTTGCCCGCATGAGAAGCGATCAAGCAATGAGAATAACCATCGTTTACGATAACAACCCCTATGATCCCAGGCTTCGGTCTGATTGGGGCTTTTCCTGCGTAATAAATCTCGGCGAGAGGACCCTTCTATTCGATACGGGGGGCGATGGGGAAATTCTCCTTGAAAATATGAAGAGGCTGGGGATAAACCCGAAAAAAATTTCTGCGGTGTTTCTGTCCCACATTCACGGCGATCATGTGGGTGGGCTGCCGGCATTTTTGGGGCAGAACAGCAAAGTGGCGGTCTACGTGCCTGCCTCCTTTCCCTCCCGTTTAAAAGAGGAAATCCGGTATCGGGGGGCCACGCTGGAAGAAGTACGCCAGGCCGGGGAGGTTTTCCCCGGAGTTTTCACCACCGGAGAGCTCGATGGAGGCATTAAAGAACAGTCGTTAGTCCTGCGATCTCCCCGCGGCCTGGTGGTGATAACTGGCTGCGCGCACCCCGGAATCGTCAACGTTGTTCGCAAAGCCAAAGAGATTGGCCAAGACAGGCTGCACCTGGTCCTGGGAGGGTTCCATCTGGGCGGGGCAACGAATTCGGCCGTAGAGGGGATCATAGAAATTTTTCTGAAATTGGGAGTAAAAAAAGTTGCCCCTTGCCATTGCAGTGGAGACCGAGCGAGAAAATTGTTTGAAAAGCACTTCGGCTCTTCTTACATTCCCTCCGGAGTAGGCAAAGAGTTCAGAATTGTGGAGTAGAGCCAGACCATACTGAGGCGGCCTGCGGCGGTATTGCCCGGGAACCCGTGCGGAGGAGGAGAAATGGCGATGATGACCGGAAAACAATACATCGAGTCACTCCGGGCCCTGAAACCGGAGGTTTACTTCTTGGGCCAAAAGATCAGGAGTATCGTTGACGAGCCCATGTTTCAGCCTCATCTTTATGGGGCGGCAATGACCTACGAGCTGGCCCATCATCCTGAATATGAAGAGATCATGACCGCCACCTCTCATTTAACCGGTGAAAGGATCAACCGATTCACCCACGTCCACCAAAGGATCGATGATCTGGTTAAAAAAGTGAGGATGATGAGGCTCCTCGGCCAGAAGACCGGCACGTGCTTCCAGAGATGTGTCGGCTTGGACGGCCTGAACGCCATCTACGTGATTACTTATGACCTGGACCGGAAATACGGGACGGATTACCATGAACGATTCAAGAAATACCTGCGGGAGGTGCAAGAGAACGATTGGATGCCTGCCGGGGCCATGACGGATGCCAGGGGCGATCGCAGTCTTCGCCCCAGCAAGCAGAAACATCCCGGTGTCTACCTCCACATAAAGGAAAGGGTGAAGGATGGGATCATCGTTTCTGGCACGAAGGCGCATATTACGGGTGCCATTAACAGCCATGAGATACTTACCATGCCCACCAGGACCATGACCGAAGAGGACCGGGATTACGCCCTCGCCTTCGCGATTCCCGTCGATACCAAGGGGGTGACGTTGGTCTTCAGCAGGCAGACGAACGATACGAGGCGCTTGGACGGGGTGCTGGATGCCGGAAATCCAAAGTATGGCATCGTAGGCGGAGAGGCGGTGATCCTCTTCAAGGATGTGTTCGTCCCCTGGCAAAGGGTGTTCATGGCCGGTGAGGCTGATTTTACAACCCCGCTCGTAGAGACCTTTGCCGGATACCACCGGAGTAACTACGGGGGTTGCAAGGTGGGATTGGCCGATGTGGTCATCGGCGGATCGAGCTGGATCGCGGAGGCCCATGGTATCGGCAATGCTTCCCACATCGTTGACAAACTCACGGAAATGATCGCCATGGCGGAGACCTGCTGGTCCTGCACCCTGGCTTGTTCTTATGAAGGATACCAAACTCCTTCCGGGGCATACCACATCCATCCCCTTCTAGCCAATGTAACCAAACTGAATATAACCAGGATGGTCTATGAATGGATGAGGTTGGGCCAGGATATCGCCGGTGGAAAGATCATTACCTTGCCATCGGAGAAGGACTTGAACAGCCCTGCATCGGGCCCAATGTTGGAGGAATGTTTTTCGGGAAAGGACGGGTTTCCGCCCCGGGATATCATCAAGATGTTGAGACTGATCGAGAACATGTCTGTCGGGGCCGGCCTGCCCGAGGCCATGCATGGGGCGGGGTCTCCTGCGGCTCAGAAGATCATGATCGCAAGAAGAAGCGGGATCGAAAAAAAGACCGAACTTGCCCAGTCCGTGGCGGGGATAAGAAGGGATGGATACTTCGAAGCCATCGTAGGGAAGGAGGAGAAGGCGCATTGGAATGAGGTCAGGAAAAAGATAGAAGAGCGCAAGGTGCAGATTTATTGATAACTCCCCGGTCGATAAGGCCTTTCAGGGTCTATGTTCACAATCGGCGTATGCTACTGCGGTGGATGTAATCCGCAGATAGACAGGTCCAGGATCGTGATGGAGCTGAGAGAGGGGCTTAATAAGATGGGGTTAAAGGTTGATTTCACCAGCCTAAGAGATAGGCCTGTTGACATGGCTCTTCTGGTGAATGGATGTAAACACGCCTGCCTGGAGGCAAAAAGCCTCAAAGCAGGTCGGGGTCGCCTGAAAATATCAGTAAGGGGTGAGATGGTGGATGATCAGTACGTTGGAGAGGGGGATTTACCAAAAATTTTAATCCAAAGGATAAGCTCCTTTCTTTAGTCCATTTCCCGGGTTTGCCTGCTGCGCCCGTTTTCGATGCCGGATGCGCCTGCAGGTTCCCGGTTGATCAAAGATTCGCGTAAGGGTAGGCGAAAGAAACGTTCAATAGGCACAAAAAAAGAAAAATCTTTTATTTAAAGGAGCGATGCCTATGGTGCTGGAAATCACAGATCAGGATTTCGATGAACAGGTGCTGAAATCAAATATTCCCGTCGTGGTGGACTTCTGGGCGCCCTGGTGCGGTCCGTGCCATATGATCGCCCCGCTAACCGAGAAGTTTTCTCAGGAATACGAGAACAGACTCAAATTCTGTAAGCTGAACGTGGATGAGAACCCCCAGATGGCCGAGAAATACAGGGTGATGAGCATACCCTTGCTGCTTTTTTTCAAAGATGGCAAGAAGGTCGACGAAAGCCTTGGGGCGGTCCCGGAGCGCGTTCTCCGGCCCAAAATCGAGGGGTTGGCACAGTAGGGCGGCCTACGGAGAAGCGAAGGTCACAAACATGGCGAATTTCCGAGAGATCGACGAGGCCCGGAGAACGTTGGGGTTATCAGAGGCGGCGACCCTAAAAGAGATCAAGCGGGCGTACAGGAACATGGCTTTTCGCTGCCATCCAGATAGGGCCTGGAATGACGCGGCATCCGGGGAGAGGATGAAGAAGCTGAACAGGGCCTATCAGATCCTCATGCACTACTGTGCCCGTTTCCACTACACCTTCCGGGAGGAAGATGTGGCCAGGGCATACCCCGAAGAAGAGTATCTGAGAAGATGGCGCGATTATGGCCCATAAACCGGAGGCTGGAGTTGCCCGGTGAAAACATCAAGGAACTTGCGGAAAAGATAGGGGGGAAAATACTTCCGAATCAACGGATAAATAATAAGAGGGTGGACACATTGGAGGATAGAAAAGCAGGGGAATCAGATTCGATAAAGCGATATCGAGATCTTCTCGAAATGGCCCATCTGGTGAGTTGGTGCACGGAACGGGATTATCTCATCAAGAATTGTCTGGAACATATAAACCAGAGACTGGGAAAACGCGCCCGGTGTGCCCTTATGGAGGGAGAAGATCTGAAAATTTGCTGCTGGGTTGGCAGATATGATTATCCAACAGAACGAGTTATCGTTCGCCGCGAAAGCATCGTTTGGAAAGCGGTAAAAGACGGAAACCCGATAAACTTGACCGATCCTCAAGCGTGTGAGGGGTACCCACATAGCTTACCGGAGGAAGTCAGAATTAAATCCATCATCCCCCTCTGGTATGTAGACTCATTAAGCCAAGAAGAAAAAATGGTCGGGGCTCTCATCGTAGATTCCGGAAAGGAAGGAACTCCGATTTCGAGCGAGGAGTTTGAATATCTAAAGGACGTGGGTGCGTTAATTGGATCGGCCATCGGCAAAGCGGACCTCATCGGGAAATTGGGAGACTGCTACCGGGGAAAGGAAGAAATGGTCCTGGATACGGTTGATGCTTTCCGAAACCGGGTTGCAGCCATTGGGACGATCTGCCGGCGCATGGAACGGATGGCCAATAATGCAGTTGTGGCGCAGGAAGTTCGGTCTTTAATCAATGAAGTCGAGTTACTCGAAATGCACCTGGAACGATTTGAAAACTATTTGAAGAATGAAGTTTGAATCGTGGGAGAAGGAAATCAAGAAAAAAGCTGCGGCAGAAGAGACCACGGCGGGTCTTGACCTGCCCGAGAATGAATGGGAGCGGGAATTAGCCGTTTTAGGGCACATGGAGATCCTGGGCGCCAAAAAAAAGAAGGGAAGATTCTCTACACGCTTTTTCCGGAAGGCAAATAGGGAATTCATCTCATTCAAAAGAAGAAGGATCGGGAAACATGGCCGGAGATATATTGAAGGTTAAAAATTTGAATGTGGTGCTCGATGGGGAGGAAATCATCAAAGATTTATCCTTTGAGGTTAAAGAGAGAGAAACCCTGATCATTTTGGGGCCGAATGGAGCGGGAAAGACAACCCTCTTACGGACCCTCCTGGGCCTCAATCCCTATTCCGGAGAGATCACCTGGAACACGAAGAGTATCAGTTACCTCCCCCCCCAGGAGCTATTCCAGAGAAAGGAGGTGACGCCCTTAAGCATCGGAGAATTCTTCGGGTTCAAGAAGGTCTCTTCCGAAACGGTTTTACGCATCTTTTCCGCCGTAGGATTGGATTCCTCCCTGCTCCGAAGAAGATTCGGTGCGGTTTCCACCGGCCAGTTTCAAAGGATGCTGATCGCCTGGGCCCTCGTGGATCAACCCAAAGTGCTCCTTTTTGACGAGCCCGCTTCCGGCATTGATATCGGAGGCCAGGAAACCGTCTATTCTCTTCTGCATCAATTTTGGCAAGACTGGAATCTTACGATTTTGCTGGTGACCCACGATACGAGCACAGACATAATTAGGTGAACAGCCCATGGAGTTTCTTTTTGCCCTGATCATCGGCTTTTTTTTAGGCGGCGCGGCCGGCTACCTGGGAACCCTGATGTTGTCCCAGAGAATGGCTTTGGTGGCCGGCCCCTTGGGCCACCTGACCCTTCCCGGAATTGCCCTGGCCCTGATCTTCAATTTTGATGTTTCCCTGGGGGCCTTCCCCTTCGTGATTCTGGGAATCTTCTTTATCTGGCTGTTTGAAATGAACACCAAGCTCCCCATGGAGGCGCTGACGGCGATTGTTTTTGCCACGGGGGTGGCCATTACTTTTTTGTTCCTTCCGGAAGAAAAAACGGTGCCCGCTCTGATCGGGGACATCTCGCAGATCCAATTTCTCGCCACCTTCCTTTCGGTCATGCTTTCCCTGCTCGTCCTTTTTGTGACCAAAAAAATCTACTCCCCCATGATCCTGGCAGGAATTTCGGAAGATCTGGCCAAGACGCAAAGAATCCCCATAAAAAAATATCATTTCCTGTACCTGCTTTGTATCGCCCTTACCGTCGCCCTGGGGGTGAGAATCGTGGGCGGGCTGATGACCGCGGCCCTGGTGGCCATCCCGGCCTGCGCCGCGAGAAATGTATCCACGAATCTGATTCAGTATTCCTACAGCGGATTTTTCTTTGGAAGCCTTTCGTGTATTTTGGGCATGGTTGCCTTTCAGTTCACGAATCTTCCGATCGGGCCATTGATCGTGATTGTGAGTACTCTATTCTTCCTCCTCTCCTTATTTTTCAAAAAGTGATTCTTTTTCCGGAACCTTTTCCACCGGTCCCGGATAGGAGAAAGGAGTTGCCCATGGAAAGGATGTTCGCAGGATTCAAACTCGGCACAGTTCAGCTGGTGAACCGATTCGTGTTTCCGCCCGTTAAACTTGCCTACGGGAATCCCGACGGCACCGTAACGAACCGGCAGCTGGAATTCTACCGGCAGATCGCCAAAAACGGCCCTGCCGTCTTAATCCTGGAGCCCGTTTCTGTGACCGTAGAAGGGAAAGAGCATCCCCGACAGCTCTGTATCCATCCCCCCCAAAGCGCAACCGAACTCAAGAAGATTGTCGAGGGGATCCAAAATGAGGGCCGCCTGGCCTGCCTTCATCTGAACCATGCGGGCGCAGCCGCCAATCCCAAGGCGACGGGCGCGAAACCCAGGGCCCCATCCGTCATAACCTGCCCGGCGAGCGGCCAGGAGTCGGAGCCCCTGAGCGAAGAAGAGATCCAAAAGATCCTTGCCGCCTATCAGTCAGCAGCCCAAAAGGCAGTCGAGGCGGGCTTCAACCTCATCGAGATCCAGGCGGGGCATGGCTACCTGCTGTCACAATTTCTGAACGGCAAAGTCAACAAGAGAACCGATCGTTACGGTCAAAACCGGTTGCTCTTTGCTAAAGAGGTCCTCTCCGTTGTGCGGGAGAGCGCTCCGGACATCCGCTGCATTGCCAGAATTTCGGGCCATGAGATGTCACCCGAGTTCGGCCTCCCCCAGGAAGATCTGCTGCCTTTCCTGAAACTGGCAGAGGAGATGGGAATGAGTGCCCTGCATGTGGGTATGGGAAATGCCTGCTTCAGTCCTCCCTGGTATTTTCACCATGGCAGTCTGCCGGAAAAACCCCAGATGGATGCCCTTTCCTGGCTTCGCGCCAAGACTTCACTCCCCATCATCGCCGCCGGCAGGATGGGGAGAAAGGAAAGGATTGAGGAAATCCTGGCCAAGGGGCTGGCGGATCTTGTGGCCCTCGGAAGACCGTTGATTGCCGATCCGGAATTGATCGAAAAATGGCAAAAGGGGGAGAATGAAAAGGTCATGCCCTGTGGTTATTGCCTCCAGGGGTGCCTCCACCGGGTGAGGAGTGGAGAGCCTCTGGGCTGTAACTTGAACCCGCAGATCGGTTTGCCCCCCCTGCAGCGGGCCCCTCAAGCGAGGAGGGTTCTGATCGCCGGGGGAGGCCCAGCCGGCATGAGCGCGGCTCTTTATATGACCCGGCGCGGACACCGAGTGACCCTGGCCGAGAAGGCAGACCATCTTGGGGGGCAATTCACTTTTGCCTGGCAGGCTCCGGGCAAGAAAGCCATGAAAGAAGGGTTGGAACGTTTGAAAGGCGCTGTGAAGGAGAGTGGGGTCTCGATCCTTTTGGAAAGGACCGCCGACGCGGCCCTTGTGCAGGAGCTTAAGCCGGATCTTCTGGTATGGGCGACAGGTACTTTCCAGAATATCCCGGAAATCCCGGGGCTCGAGCATCAGCACACCATTGCCGCTTTGGATTTTTTCACGGGGGAAAGGAAAGTTCAGGGCCCGAGAGTCCTGGTCATTGGTGCCGGAAGAACGGGCATCGAAATCGCCGAAAGATTGGGCCAGGACGGCTATGAGGTGGTGGCTACCAAACGGACCGATCCCATCGGGGGAATGATGGAAATGATCACCAGAAACCTGACTTTGAAGAGGATCGGGCAGATGCCGAAGGTGGTCCTGATGCCTCATACCACCGTCAAGAACTTTTTCCCCCGCACGGTGGACGTAGAACAGGAGGGGAAAAGGATGTCCCTCGAGCCTTTCCAAACGGTGATTCTTGCGTCCGGCATGGTATCGGCTCCGGAACCGGATGAAGAAATCCGTAAGCGCGTTCCCAAGATAGAAAGGATCGGCGATGCCAGGGATGTCCAAGACATCTTTGCCGCTATCCAGGCAGGCTACCAGCTGGCCGTAAAGTATTAGGAAAGAACAAAATGGATCGGGAGAAAGAGTTCCAAACGCTCAGAGGAAGGGCCCGGGCACTGGAAGCCCGGCTTTCCTGGCTGGAGAGGCGGCTTCGGCAAATGGAAACCGGGTCTGCACCTTCTTTTCGTAGGGCTACGGTGAACCCGGGGAAATGTGTGGGGTGCGGCTTATGTCAAGCCAGTTGCCCTTCTGGGGCGATGGTTGTTGAAAAGACCGCCTGGGTTCTTGCCGATCGTTGCATCGGGTGTGGTCGCTGCGTTGAAGTGTGTCCTGAGGGAGCAATCTCATTGCGCGCCCCGCGATCCAGCCATCAGGGACAAGCAGGAAGGCCTTTCTAAAAAGGGAGAGCGAGAATGGACCCCATTTCCTTTTCCGATATCACCATCGTTTCTTGCGGAACCTTGAGCCTGGAGCTGAATTATCTGAAGAAAACGGGTTTCCTGAATGCCCGTCAGATTTTGTACACCACGCCGGGCCTCCACGAAAGCCCCCGGGAGCTGGAAAGACAGCTCCTCAGACAGATCGCCAAGGCCAAGGATACGGCAGGCAAGATCCTTGTGGTCTACGGGGGGAAGTTCTGCTATGTGAACGCTGACGAGCCAACCCGAACCATGAAGACGATGGTTGAAGAACAGGGGCCAAGCGTCAGGAGGATCCGGGCGACCCACTGTGCGGATATGCTGGCGAGCGAAGCAGAACGCGAAAGAATCGCCCAAGAGATGGCGGGCGGTGAAAAGGTCTGGTGGATGACTCCGGGCTGGATCCAGTTTCGTCACCATGTGTTTAAGGATTGGGATAAGGGGCTGGCCAATGAAAACTTTCCTCGACATACAGGTGGGGCGATCGTCCTGGATGGCATCGGCTACGTGGACCGTTATATGGCCGACCATCCGGAAGAGTTCCTGGAATATTCCGACTGGATGGGAATCCCCATTCAGCCGTTCCCCATTTCCCTGGATCGCTTAAAGACCCTGCTCCTGGAGGAAGCGACCGCATTCTGAAGACTGGGGCCGGGCAGAACTTATTCCGTTTCATCCTGCTCAACAGAGGCAAGGCGATTGCTGGACAATCATCATCGCATCGTGAATTACCTCCGTCTTTCGGTTACCGACCGTTGCAACCTGCGCTGTGTATATTGTATTCCGGAAGAGGGCATTCCATTCATGCCCCACCGCGAGATTCTTACCTATGAGGAGATGCTCCGCCTGGTGGAGCTTTGCATTCTGCAGGGAATTCGCAAGGTGAGGCTCACGGGGGGTGAACCCCTGGTCCGAAAAGGGTTCATCGCTTTCGTTCAGAGACTTTGCAAGACCGAAGGCCTGGAGGAGATCACCCTGACCACCAACGGTGTTTTCCTCAAAGATTTTGCCAGAGCCCTCAGGGACTGCGGAATCTGTCGTATCAACGTAAGCATGGATACCCTCAAGCCGGACCGATTCCGCCTAATTACCCGGCGCGATGATTATGACCGGGTCCACGAGGGAATTGAAGAGGCTGAGAGGGTCGGTTTCAACCCCATCAAGCTGAATGTGGTGGCCATGAGGGGAATCAACGATGACGAGATCCTGGATTTTGCCCGTCTGACTCGGGAAAAGCCTTATCATGTCCGTTTTATCGAGCTTATGCCCGTTGGCAGCGAGAATGGCTTCTGGACAGCCGAGAGATTCATCCCCTCAAAGGAGGTCTTTGACCGAATCCAGAGGCTGGGCAGCCTCACCCCGATCGGGCGCACCCCCCTGGATGGCCCGTCTGAAAGATACACCCTTGATGGAGCCAGAGGAGAGATCGGCTTCATCGGCGCTTTGAGCCATCATTTCTGCGCGAATTGCAACCGTTTGCGATTGACCGCCGACGGCCATCTGCGGGGATGCCTGTTTTCCGAAGAAGAAACCGACCTAAAGACCCCTCTGCGGGAGGGGCGGGACGACGGGTATATCCTGGACCTCATCAGGCATAGCCTGGAGGAAAAACCGGCGAACCACGGCCTTATGGAGCTTCAGCCCCGCAAGTGCACCCGCTCGATGAATGGGATTGGAGGATGAGATTTGGAAAGGCAAGGGCAAGGGGGGATCGATGGCCGGACGGGTAAACGGAACATCGGGGCAACGCTTTTCGGCACGGCTTTTCGTGAAGGCCAGAATAAATCATGAAAGGGAGGGAAAAACATGGGATTGAACCGGAGGGATTTCATAAAATTAGGCGGGGCGGGGACCGGGGGTCTTCTGCTTTTTGGAATTGTGGAAACAGACAAGACTCTTGGGTTCCCCGCGCCCATAGCCTTGAAGAAGAAGATAGGGGAAAGAACCACCGTCTGTCCCTACTGTGGAGTTGGCTGTAGTGTGATCATGGCCGTCGAGAACGGCAGGATCACCAACATGGAAGGGGATCCTGACTCTCCGATAAACGAAGGCTCTCTCTGTAGCAAGGGGGCCTCCTTATTCCAGGTAACCAAAAGCAAGGATCGACTGACCAGACCCAGGTGGCGGCGAGGGGGAACGTCCCAGTGGAAAGAGGCGGGTTGGGACGAAGTCATACCCGCCCTGGCTTCTCGGATCAAGAAAACCCGGGATGCCACCTTTGCGGTGAAGGATCAGGAGGGAAATATTGTCAATCGGACTGAGGCCATCGCTTCGCTGGGGAGTGTTTTCCCCAATAGCGAGGAAGCCTATCTGATGAGCAAGATGTTGCGAGCCCTGGGTATCGTCTACATCGAAAACGAGGCCCGGATATGCGTCTCATCGGCGGTCGCTGCGGATGGTGAAACGGTAGGCCGGGGGCCCATGTCCAACCACTGGATTGACCTGGGCAACACGGACTGCGTCATGATCATCGGTGGCAACATTGCGGAATCGTTTCCGGTAGCCTTCAAATGGGTAACCCGGGCCAGATGCAAGGGGGCAAAGATGATCCATGTCGATCCCCGGTTCACCCGAACCTCTGCCAAGTCCGATCTCTATGCCCGGATCCGACCGGGTACGGATATTGCCTTTGTCGGCGGGATCATCCGGTACGTCCTGGAGGACATGGAGGCCCATCCCGGCAACTATAACCTGACCTATGTGAAGGAATACACCAACGCCTCTTTTTTGGTCCATCCCGATTTCGCCGGTCCTTCCGATACGCTGAACGGGCTGTTTTCAGGGTGGAAGGGGGGTGGGTATGATAAAAAGTCCTGGGCCTACCAGGCGGACCCGGCCCAGCCGGACAAAATAAAAAAAGACCCCACCCTCACCGACCGACACTGTGTTTTCCAGCTCCTGAAAAAGCATTTCGCCCGCTATGACCATGACAAGGTGGTGGAAATCACCGGTGTGGACCGGGGAACCTATCAGGAGGTGTGCCGCACCTATGCGGCCACCGGCCAAAAAGGAAAGGCAGGGGCCATCGTCTTCTCCTCCAGCGCCTGTCAGCGCAGCACGGGAACGCAGACGGTCCGGTCCTTCGGCATCCTGCAGCTTCTTCTGGGGAATATGGGCGTCGCCGGCGGAGGATTGAACGGGATCACCGGGGCCGTCAATGGACTCGGCTGCACACTCCAGGGACTCGTGAACCACTGGCTTCCGGGCGCGGGCAGCGTTCGGCCGCCCGCCGGCAAAGAGCAAGCCCTTTCTGCTTACGGCGCGAATAAAGCAAGGCTGGCCAGCCTGCTCAAGGCATGGTACGGGGACGCAGACCCAAAGATCAGCTATCATTACATACCCAAACGCGGGGGCGATTATTCCTGGCAGCCCCTGTTCAAAGGGATAAGAGATGGGAAGATCAAAGGGCTGATCTGCTGGGGGATCAATCCTGTGGTGAGCGGGCCCCACAGCGGATCGATCCAGAAGGATCTGCAAAAACTCGATTGGATGGTGGTGATCGACCTCTGGGAGACGGAGACCGCTGCCTTCTGGAAGCCAGAGGCGGGGGCGAATCCCAAAGAGATCCAGACAGAGGTGTTTCTCCTGCCGGCAGCCCACTCGCTGGAAAAAGAAGGGAGTGTCTGCAACAGCAGCCGCTGGAACCAGTGGCGCTACGCGGGAGCCGCGCCTCCGGGAGACGCCCGCAGCGACCTCTGGATCATAAACAAGCTGGCGCTGAAGCTCAAAGAGCTTTACGCCGGGGAGACGGACCTGAATTCCGCTGCAGTTGCCCACCTGACCTGGGACTATGGAGACCCTCCCGACGTATATGCAGTGACGAAAGAAATGAATGGCTATGATTTGAAGAACGGGAGCTTACTCAATGGTCCGGGGAGCCTGAAGGACGACGGCACAACCAGTTGCGGCAACTGGCTCTGGTGCGGGATGTTCACCGAGGCGGGCAATAAGGCCAAAAAGCGGGAAACGGAGGACCCTTCTGGGATTGGCCTCTTCCCGGGATGGGGCTGGGCGTGGCCGGTGAACCGGAGGATTATGTACAACCGGGCTTCGGTTGATCTAGACGGCGCTCCCTGGGATCCGCAGCATCCGGTCATCGGCTGGCGGGACGGAAAGTGGGTAGGGGATGTGCCCGATGGCAACTGGCCGCCGACCCGCACCAGTGGGAAATATCCGTTTATCATGAAGCCACAGGGTCGGGCGCACCTCTTCGGCCCGGGGAGGCCCGACGGCCCCTTCCCCGAGCATTACGAGCCATGGGAAAGCTCTCTGTCCAACCTCCTGTCGCCGCAGCAGAATAACCCATTGCTGAAAAGCTGGGAAGCCGCTGGCAGGGGAAGACCCTCGGAGTATCCCATCATAGCGACGACCCATCGGGTCGTGGAGCACCTGCACACAGGGGCCATCACCAGGCGGCTACCCTGGATGGTGGAGATGATGCCAGAGATGTTCATTGAACTGAGCAGGGAGCTGGCCGGGGAGAAAGGAATCAAAGGGGGCGATCCCGTTATCATTGAATCTGCACGGGGCCGCATAAGGGCAAAGGCGATCGTCACCGCCCGGCTGAAGCCCTACCGCACGAATGGCACCATGGTGCATTGCGTCAGTCTTCCATGGAATTGGGGATACATGGGACTGTCCAAAGGGGACAGCACGAACCAGCTGACGGCCCGGATTGGGGATCCCAACACCGGAATTCCGGAATTTCGGGCATTCCTCTGCAATGTGCGCAGGGGATAAAAAAGACGTTCACTCACTCATCCTTGGAGGCCAGCAAAATGGAAAAAGCAATTCTTTTCGACCCGGCGCTGTGTACGGCTTGCCGTGCTTGTCAGGTGGCATGCAAACAGTGGAATGCCAACGGAGCGGTCCAAACGACCAGCCGCGGCAGCTATGAGAACCCTTCCGACCTCACCCCCGAGACCTGGCTCAAGATCGAGTTCAGGGAGGTGGAGAGAAACGGGAATTTCGATTGGCTCTTTACCCGCAGGGCCTGCATGCACTGCACCGATGCTGCCTGCGTTCGCGTTTGTCCTACCGGTGCCCTCAGGCACCACGAGCTTGGCTTCGTTACCTACCATAAGGACCTTTGCAGCGGCTGCGGTTATTGCCGGGATTTCTGCCCTTTCGACACGCCCCGCAGCGAGCGCGATTTCTTAACCGGTTTGGCCAAGATGGAAAAGTGCACCTTGTGTATGACTCCCGGCCTTGACCGGGTGGCTGCCGGTTACGAGCCGGCTTGTGTCAAAAGCTGCCCGACGGATGCCCTGAAATACGGCGGTCGTGGGGAGCTATCGGCGGAGGGAAGGAAGCGGATTCAGGCCCTTCAGGCCCGGGGCTATACGAATGCTTACCTGTACGGGGAAAAGGAGCTCGGAGGTCTGCATGTAATGTATGTGCTGGGAGATTCGCCGGAAGTCTATGGTCTTCCGACGGATCCGAAAGTTCCCCCGGCAACCTTCGCCTGGAAGGACGTCCTCCAGCCGCTGGGATGGGCGGTGGGTGCATTAACCCTCGTCGGACTGGGGCTGAATTATCTCGTGGCACGGAAAACCAAGCTGAGCCGAGAACGCACCGATAAAAAGGAGGAAGGAAATGCAGCAAGAGGTTGAAAAATATTCAAAGTCGACCCGGATTCTCCATTGGGTCCACGCGGGCTCCTTCGCCGTTTTGTTTCTCACGGGTCTGGTACTTTTTATTCCCCCCTTGGGTACATTGGCACAGGACGGCTGGAGTCGCCTGCTCCATCGCGTCGCCGCGGTGATTTTCGTGGTGGCGCCCCTGATCTACCTGGGCATGTACTGGGAAAAAAGCATGACCGCCATCAGGGAGGCCTTTACCTGGGGAAAGGAAGACTTCGGCTGGATGAAAGCGGGGTACCGGTACTATTTCCAGTGCGATGAAGAGGCTATGCCGCCCCAGGGGCACATGAACACCGGCCAGAAGATGTGGTGGCTTCTGGTGATGGTTTCCTGGGCAGGGTTTCTGATCACCGGGGCGGTCATGTGGTTTGCCAAGACGCTGGCTCCCCCGGTTTTCCTTCAGTGGGCGGTTTTCCTCCATGACCTGGTCTTCATCGGGACCGGGGTCATGTTTTTTGTTCACATTTACATGTCCGTAGGGCATCCCCTGGTGCATCCGCTTCGGGAAGGGGCCTGGAATTCAATGTTTCGTGGAAAGGTATCGGTCCATTACGCCAGGACACATCATGGCAAGTGGTTCGAAGAAATTGTCCGAAGCCAGGGAAAAAATTCCTAATGATGAAAAGCACCGTTCGGGAGAATGTAGAACGGATGAGGAAAGAGGGCGAAGAAAGGGGGCTCCCCTCGAGAGCGGTAGAATTTTATCTCCGGCTGTTTCAACTCCAATCGGAAATGGAGCAGCGCATAGGAGCGGTAAAACCGGCTTTAGACAAGAAGGGAGCAGAAGATCGCATGGAGAGCGGGGTTCCTCTGATAAAACCAGGGGAACTCCAGCCGGACGGATCCCTGTTGAAAGACGCCTTTTCCAGGACGCTGAAAGCCTATGGCGACTTTGCCGATTTGTTCGGTAAAAACTTCGTGGGGAAGAAAGGAAAGGAACGCCATTCAGCGCTTAAACGCTGGATCGGGGAATGCCTGGACCTAGCGGATTCCCCCCATGCTTCCGCGATCCAGGGTACCCCGGAGGATCTCTTGGCAAAAGCCATCCTCTGTGCCGCGCTCAAGCCCTTTTGGGTCGTCCATTCCAAAGTGGTGCTTGGGTTGGTGGACCGGAAGCGATGGAGGAGCGGAACTTGTCCTGTTTGCGGAGGCAGAGCGGACCTTGCTTTTTTGGACAGGGAAAACGGGTCGCGATGGCTGGTGTGCGGCTGTTGCGATGCGCAATGGCTTTTCCAGCGGCTCCAATGCCCGTACTGTGACAACCAGAATGAGGATTCCCTGTCTTATTTTACCGATCAAGGGGAAATCTACCGGCTATACGTATGCGAGCGATGCGGCAGCTACCTGAAGGCGGTCGACTTGAGGCACATGGACCGGGACCTGTTTTTGCCGCTGGAGCGGCTGCTCACGCTTAGCCTGGATTTCCAGGCTCGGGAAAAGGGGTACACCCCCGGTTACCTTGACGGCCCCTGGTACGGCCATCCGGATCTTCAAGCCTTGCGCCTTCAGGTTCAGGCATTTCTGAAAGATCTGTAACCGCTTGCGTTCGAGCTGCGTAAACCAGGGCGAAAGCAAAGCACTGGAAGCCAAAGGGTATTGGTGGTATAGTTCCGTCGAACCTCAGCCTACTCTTCCCAAATCCTTGGTGCTCTCTGGAGGCTCTGGTATCCTTTCCATCAGGAGGAAAAAAATGTGGGATGCTTCAAAATGCAACCTTTGCGGTGACTGTTTGGTGAAATGCCTGTATGTCGATTACGACAAAGACAAAGCCGTGGCTGAAATCAAGGCCCTCACGGAGGGGAAAAAGGCGGAGATTCTGAGCAGGTGCGTCACCTGTTGTGCCTGCCGGGAATATTGTCCTACGGGAGCCGACCCTTATGACCTTATCTTAAGGGCGCAGGAGAAGTTTCATGCCTTTCCGATCGGGGAGAAGGACGCCGCCGGCATGGACCTGGCTTCCATGATCCCGAACGAAATCGTGCCCGGAGATCCAGACAAACCCGTCCTTTCCCTCTGCGCCCTGGAGAGGCAGATCCCCGAAGGTGCCCTCGAGGGACAGCTATTCCAGGGAATGACCGTGGTCAAGGGGGGGGAATTCTTTTGCCTCATCGGCTACGTGCACATCGGCAAGGAGGCGCCCGTTGCAAGGGGTGCCCAAAAGTTCATCGACAGGATGGCCGGCCTGGGCAAGGACATCATATTCCTCCACGACGACTGCTATGCCATGGTACATGCCAAGGTCAGGGACTACGGAATCCCCGTCCCCTTCAAGTACATGCACCTCTTCGAATACCTGCGCAACTACCTGAGAGACCACCAGAGCAGAGTCACCCCATTGGGAATAAAGGTTGCTTACCAGCGTCCCTGCGCCTCCCGCTACACCCCGGGAAAAGATATCTTCCTGGACGAGATTTTTAATCTCATCGGCGTGGAGCGACCGACGAGGAAATACGAGCGCGAGACGGCTTTATGCTGCACGGCCCCGATCATCCGCGTCTTCCCCGAGCTGGCCCAGGAGGTGCAGGCAAAGAATGTCGATGATGCCATCGCCTGCGGCGCCCAGGCCATGGTCACCCTTTGTCCGATTTGTGACCGGATCCTGAGGCGCCCGACCGCCGCCCGCGGCCTGAAAAAGATCTACATCACCGACCTCTGCCGGATGGCCCTGGGGGAAAAAGCTCTTGCAGGATAAATTCAGGTAAGTCTTAGTTTGGGGGCGAAAAGTAGAGGGGTATCTCCAAATTCGTAGACCGAATATTTTATGAAAACCTGCCGAGGGCCCGGGAGGAAAGTCAGATTGCGCCGCAAGCATCGGCGGGATAGGGATTTCTATACCCTTCCCATCTGCCTTCCGCAAAGCGGAGCGGGGGCGAGAAAAGATATCCTTGATGAGGAGAATGAACCCCCCCGCCACAGCTGAAAGGGGATAGATGCTCATGATTGCAAGCAATATGACTTTTCTTTCGGGACCCTGAAATCACCTGACATTTCGAAAAAACCAGGGCTTTAGCTCTTAACGAATTTGGAGATGATCCAAAATTTGATGAAAAGTCCCCACCTATGGAGGAATGAAAAAATTTGGCCCTTCGGAAAAATTGGAAGGCCCCAAAAGATGCTTTTTCCCAAACCGGCCGGGCTTTCCGAAAAAGCCTCCCCATTCTGGTAAGTGTGTTGATGCTTTTGGCCCTGGCAGATACCCTGATTCCCAAACAGGCGTACAGGCGGATTTTTACGGGAAACGAACTCCTGGATCCATTGATGGGAGCGGTGATCGGGAGTTTTTCCGGGGGCAACCCGATTACCAGCTACATTATCGGGGGGGAGCTGCGGCAGCAGGGAATCGGTATGCTGGCGATCACCGCTTTCCTCGTTGCCTGGGTAACCGTGGGAATCATTCAGCTGCCCGCCGAAGCGCTCATGCTGGGGAAAAGATTCGCCATCGCCCGGAATGCGGTCAGTTTTTGCCTCTCCATTGTAATTGCGGTTTTAACGGTATTGACCCTTGGAATGACCGGATGAAGAAAATTCTTGAAAAAATGGGATTCGAAGGGGCGCTCTCATTACTGGTTTTAATCGCCTATGGGATTCTTGCCGTTTACGATTCGAACCGATTGGAAAATGCTCTTTCCACCCTGGCCGGGTTAACCGCCCGAATCGTACCCATCCTTCTGCTCGTCTTCGGGGTCATGTTCCTGACCAACCTGTTTTTCGAAAGCAACGCGCTCGTCCGGTTCTTGGGAAAAGAATCGGGGTACCGAGGCTGGATGCTGGCCATTGCGGGGGGCATCGTGTCATCGGGCCCCATTTACATGTGGTACCCGCTGCTCAGTGATTTAAAGGAAAGAGGAATGAAGGACTCCCTCATTGCCGCGTTCTTATACAATCGGGCCGTAAAAATTCCCCTTCTCCCCATGATGGTCTATTATTTCGGGTGGAACTTCGCCCTGGTGCTGTCCATCTATATGGTACTTTTTTCAGTGGCCGACGGAATCCTGGTTCAAAGCTTGATGCGAAAAGGAACGGAAGGATGAAAATCGCAGTGGCGGCTGTGGGCAAAGACCCAATTTCCGAGATCAGTCCCCGGTCGGGACGATCGAAATTTTACTTGATATTCGATGACCGGGTTAACTTGCTGGAAGTTCTGTCCAATCCCTTCAGCCGGGGAGGAGGCGGCGCAGGGTTCGGAGTGGCGAAGATGCTAGCGGACAAAAAAGTGGATATCGTCATCGGCAACCAAAAAGGCGAACACTTCGAAGAAGCTCTGCAGGCAAGAGGAATCGAATATTACCAGATGACCGGAGCGGCCAAAGATGCAGTTGCCCTCATCCTTGGCACCGAAAAGAAGAAAGAAGCGTAGCGGATAGCCAAAGCCCCGAGGGATCCGGGGCTTCTTTCGATATCGGCGGCCTCGATAAACGGGCGCCGAAACTCAAACCGACCTTCCTGTATATATTCCGCCCTCTCCGAAAATCGGTCCAATCACTCTATCGATTCGGCTCCCTTCTCCCTCCCTTCATTCGTTTCCCCATTAAAAATTTTGGCCCTTCTTCCCATCGAGTGGATGGAAAGCAAAGGGAGTCATTATTACATATAGTTACTTTTTATTACAAAAAATATCCAAAATATCTTGACAACCCTTTATAATTCTGTTAGTTTGGCACCAACATGAAAACCTCCGAGCCCACGCTCCTGGAGCCAACGGCATGGTCGTGGGCCGACAGGGTTTATCTGGAAACGGATGAGCCTCCCATTCTGGAAAGGAGGTCATTGATGTAGGTCCAATCTTCCTCAGACCCATCTCCTCACACGCCCAGATGGGTTTTTTTATGGGGGCGAGCAGCAACGCATCGATCATTGAAGCTGGGGGAGTTAGACGCGATTCCTGAAGAATGGGTGCCCCTCTTCCGCAACAGGATCATAAGGTCCTTATATGACCAAAAGGATGCCGAAGGTCATGACCTAAATCGTGGCAAGAAGGAGGAACGACGACGAAAAAGGTAGGAAACGTTCAAAGATGGATTTTGGTATTCATTCTTTTCCTGTCCTTGGCCAGCTTCACATGGGCTGGCAGTGACTGTACGGAAGTATATGGGACGGGATCGAATAGGTTCACGCTGGCAACCGGAAGCCCTGGAGAACTGGGGCTTCTAAAGGAGTTCGCGGATTTTTTCAACCAAGAGCACAACACGACCATTTGCTGGAAAAAAGCCGGCTCAGGCGCGTCCTTGAAGCTTCTCCAAACGAAAAAGGCTGACCTGATCATGGTTCATGCGCCCGCCGCTGAGAAAAAGGCCATACAAAGCGGTTGGGCGACCAAACGCACGCTGATCGGGTCCAATGAATTTTACATCGTAGGGCCAAAGAACGATCCTGCACAAATTGCCAAGGCTAAAAGTGCTGCCGACGCATACGCAAGAATTGCCAAGGCCCAGGCCCCGTTCTTGTCCCGGGGGGACAACTCGGGTACCCACAAAAAAGAAATGGCCATCTGGGGAAAGGCCGGTATAAAGCCATCGGGGCAGTGGTACATCATCACAAAGGAATTCATGCTGGCCACGCTGAAGAAGGCAAACCGAATCAAGGGCTATTTCATGACCGATAGCAGCACATGGGTGGTAGGGAAAAAAGAATTATCCAATCTTTCGGTTCTTTTCCGTGGCGACCGGTTCCTGATCAATGTCTACCATGCCCTTTGTCAGCCCGGGGGCGCCACACCGGGACAGAAGTATGCGTCCCTGTTCGTGGATTTCGTGGGCTCCGAAGATGGACAAAAAATCATCCGGACCTACGGCCAAGATCTTTACGGCGAAGCCATGTATAACGACGCGGCCTATGCACGGAAGTACGAATGAGTCGTTGTGAATGAGGAATCCATTACCGACTAATTTTCGAGCAAGACCCGTCGCCGGACCCCAAAATCATATAGGGATCACAATGATCTTGAACCGGAAAGAATTGAACAAGACAATGAAAAAGGAAAGGAGCAAAGAGATGAAAAAAACTAAATTTTTCTCGTGGGCTATCGTAGTCTTAATGGCCGCGGGTCTGCTCTCCGCAGCGCAAGCCTTTGGCGAACCGCAGGGGAAGCTCACCATGTTTCACGCCGGAAGCCTCTCCGTCCCCTTTAAAGCGATGGAGAAGACCTTCGAGGCAAAATACCCGAAGGTTGATCTGCAGCGGGAAGCTGCGGGAAGCCAGGCGTGCGCCAGAAAAGTCACGGATTTGAAAAAGCCCTGTGATATCATGGCCTCGGCCGACTACAAGGTCATCGATAAACTTCTGATCCCCAACTATGCGGACTGGAACGTCCGGTTCGCCACCAACCAGCTGGTCCTTTGTTATACGGAAAAGAGCAAGGATGCCAACCAGGTCAATAAAGATAACTGGTTCCAAATCCTGGCCAAGAAGGGCATCGTATGGGGCCATTCCGATCCTAACCTGGATCCCTGCGGCTACCGGGCGCTCATGGTCCTCCAGCTGGCCGAGAAGCACTACAAGCAGCCGGGGCTTTACGAAAAATTGCTGGCCAACCGTCCCAAAGCCAACATTCGGCCCAAATCCGTGGAGCTGGTCTCCCTTTTACAGACCGGAAATATGGACTACGCCTGGGAATATCTCTCCGTGGCCGTACAGCATGGATTGAAATACATCCTTCTTCCCGACGAGATCAACCTGGGGAATTACCAGTTTGATAAGTTCTATTCCCAGGCGGTGGTGAAAGTTACGGGCAAGAAGCCCGGCACGTTCATGGAAATGAAAGGGGGCTCAGTGACCTACGGAATCACAATGATCAAGAATGCCCCGAACCGGGAGGCGGCCGTTGCTTTCCTTAAGTACATGCTCGACCCGCAGGGCGGCCTCAAAGTCCTGAAAGACCAGGGACAGCCCCCCTTCGTTCCCTGCCGGATCCCGTCGGCTAAGATGAAGGCCCTGATTCCCGGGGAACTGCAGGGGCTGGTAGAAGTGAAGAATTAGGAAACCGGGCCATGAGAAGGAACGAGCTTTTTTTTTGGATGACGGTTTCGTTCAGCCTGTTGATCATGGCGTTCATCCTGATCCCTCTGATCCGGATGATGACTGCTCCTTCCTTCTCCGGACTCCAGGAGGCCTTCCGGGATGAAGAGGTGATGCGGTCCATCTGGCTGAGTATTTATACCGCCGGATGGGCCGCGCTGATTTCTTTCGTTCTGGGAACTCCCCTGGCCTACCTGCTGGCCCGGGTGGATTTTGCGGGGAAAAGGCTGGTCGAAAGCATCATTGACCTCCCCATCGTCATTCCTCATCCTGTCGTGGGCATCGCCATCCTGGGCGTGGCGGGCAGAGGTAGCTGGGTTGGGGAAATCCTGGCGGACCTTGGCATCCGCATCATGGGCAGCGTAACCGGAATCGTAACCGTCCTCACCTTCGTGGGGCTTCCCTTTTATGTGAAGGCGGCCAAGGAGGGCTTCGAAAGCATTTCGCCCAGGCTGGAGAGGGTTTCCCGGAATCTGGGGGCCTCCATGTTCCACACCTTCTTCCGGATCACCTTTCCCCTGGCCTGGCGAAGCCTGTTCATCGGTCTTATCATGTGTGCCGCCCGGGCCATCAGCGAATTCGGGGCGGTCGTCGTCGTCGCTTACCACCCCATGATCGCTCCGGTCATGATCTATGAACGCTTCGAAGCCTACGGGCTCAAGTATTCCCAGCCGGTGGCCGTTTGGTTGGTCAGCATCTGCCTCCTTCTCTTCCTTTTGCTTCGTTTTCTGACCCTGCGGCGGAAGATCGAGATATGATCCGAACCGAAAATCTCCATGTCGACTTGGACCCCTTTCATCTCCGGGACATAACCCTCGCGGTGGAGAAAAATGACTTTTTTGTACTCATGGGCCCGACCGGAGCGGGCAAAACCGTCCTCCTCGAGGCCCTGGCCGGATTGACTCCCATCCAGAGCGGCCGGATATGGATCGGAGGTAGGGACGTGACCAAGATTCCTCCGGAGAAACGGGCGGTGAGCATCGTCTACCAGGACTATGCCCTGTTCCCCCACCTGACGGTCCGCGAAAACATCCTGTATGGCCTCCACTTTCACAAAATGGATCCCGGGAAAGCCCATGCGCGATATCAGGAACTCCTGGAAGCCCTGAACCTTTCCCCCCTTCAGGGCCGGTTTCCAACTTACCTTAGCGGCGGGGAAAAGCAGCGGGTTGCCCTGGCCAGAGCCCTGATTGTAAACCCGGGCTTGATTCTGCTGGATGAGCCCCTTTCCGCCCTGGACCCCGGATTCCGCCAGGAGATTCGGGGAATCATGAAAAAACTCCACGAATCTTCCGGCGTAACCTTCCTGATGGTCACCCATCATTTTGCCGAGGCCATCTCCTTGGCCAATCGGGGAGCCGTCATGAGCAATGGAAGAATCGAGCAGGTGGGAACCATCGAGGATATTTTTCAAAGGCCCGCCTCGACCTTTGTGGCTGATTTCGTCGGTATGAAAAATCTCTTTACCGCCCGCTTCAACGGAACGAGGGCGTTCATCGGTAACCTGGAGATCGAATCGGCAGGCCCCCTGCCGAAGGGGTACGGCCACATCGCCATCCGGCCTGAGGACATTGTTCTCAGCACGGAGCGAATTGCTTCGAGCATGCGGAATCAATTTTTGGGCCGGGTGACCGGGATTTTCGACCAGGGGTTCTACTATGAAGTACATGTGCTGGCCGATGCTTTCACTTTTAAATCCTTGTTAACCAAACGGTCGCTTTTTGAAATGGGAATCCGGGAAGGAATGGAAATATTCCTTTCCTTTAAAGCCTCGGCCCTCCATACCCTTTGACCGAGCCCTCCCTTGGGCCCCGCCCCGGCGCCCCGCAGCCATTCCCCGATGCCGGGGCTGCCATAAGACGATCCCAAGAATATTCCTTTTCCCCTTTCTGGTTTTATGATAGATGTGAATCATCCGGCGGCGAGCCGGCGGGGGAAGCCTTTCAAGTCCGCTCCAATGATGGCGCTGAAAGAGAGAAAGCTGTGATTGCCTTCGGGCCGGTACCCTCCAGGCGTTTGGGACGGAGCCTGGGGATCAACAATATCCCGCCCAAAATTTGCACCTATGCCTGCGTCTATTGTCAGTTGGGGCGCACCCTCAAGATGCAGGCGGAACGGAAATTTTTCTACCCGCCGGAAGAAATCTTTCAGGCGGTACAGGAAAAAGCGGAAAAAGCGAAGCGGGGCGGGGAATCGATCGACTATTTGACCTTTGTCCCGGATGGGGAGCCCACCCTGGACTTGAACCTCGGTCGGGCCATCGATCTTCTGAAGAAGGTGGACATTCCCATTGCCGTCATCACCAACAGTTCTCTCATCGGGCAACCGGACGTGAGGAAGGACCTCATGGCGGCGGACTGGGTATCTTTAAAGATGGATGCCATCGACGAAAAGGTCTGGCGCCGTATCCTCCGCCCTCATGGAAAAGTGAAACTGGCCTCCCTTATCGAGGGCGCCCTGGAATTTTCCAGGGCTTTCCAAGGCCAGCTGGCCACCGAGACCATGCTGGTAGAAGGGATCAACGACAGCCCTCCCCTCCTCGAGGAAGTGGCCGACTTCGTGGCCCGGCTGAAGCCCTCCGTGGCCTATCTGGCCGTGCCCACCCGCCCCCCGGCGGAGTCCTGGGTTCGGCCGCCCGGGGAGGACGTCCTCAATCGGGCTTTCCAGGTCTTCCGTAAAAAAATCGATCGGGTGGAATACCTGATCGGTTACGAGGGCAATGCCTTTTCTTCCACGGGCAATGTGGAAGAGGATCTTCTCAGCATCACCTCTGTCCATCCCATGCGGGAGAAAGCCGTAAGCGAGTTCCTGGCACGGGCTGGGTCGGATTGGTCCTCCGTGCAACGGTTGATCTCCCAGGGTCAGCTCGTGGAGGCCGAATACGGCGGTCACAAATTTTTCCTGCGAAAGCTGCGAAAGCCGGACGGTGGGAAGAGTCTTTCCTCCGCAGGAAGGCCGGGCGGATAGTCACCGGAAAATCCATTCCCCTCTAACGGTGCCCTCTTTTAATGGACCCAAATCCTTCCCCTGGGTTCGGCCATAACCCTGCCGATGATGGCTGCCTGGTCAGACCCTTTCTCTCTTAGCCTTTCCAGAAGGACCTCGGCGGCTTCCTCGGCCACGCAAATGAGGAGCCCGCCGGAGGTCTGGGGGTCAAAGAGGATGTCCCGGAAAAGGTTATCCAGGGAAGGAGAAAAATCGACGATTCCCCCGCGGAAATCCCGGTTCTTGTGGGCCCCACCGGGAACCAAGCCCATGGCGGCGAATTCAAAAGTCGCGGGGATGATCGGGGTCTTGCCCGCCCAAATCTCCAGCCCGGCCGTCGATTCCGAAATCATCTCCGCCAAATGCCCCAAAAGCCCGAATCCGGTGATATCGGTGCAGGCGTGAACCGGGTAATTCCCCATGACCTCTGCCGCATCCCGGTTCAGGGTGGCCATGAGCCGGGTGACGGCCTCCACGACTTCCCCCTTGGCGAGTCCACCTTTGATGGCCGTGTTGATAATCCCGGTGCCCAGGGGTTTGGTCAGGATTAAACGATCTCCCGCCGTCAAACTCCTCTTGGTTAGAACCTTTTGGGGGTGTATGAATCCGGTAACCGCCAAGCCGTATTTCAGTTCTTTATCCTCCACGCTGTGGCCTCCGACCAGAACAACCCCCGCTTCCTCCATTTTATCCAACCCGCCCTGCAGGATCCGCCGCAAGACCGATAAATCCATGTCCTTGAGCGGGAAGGCCACCAGGTTCATGGCCGTTTTGGGCACCCCCCCCATGGCGTAAATATCGCTCAGGGCGTTGGCCGCCGCAATCTGGCCGAACCAGTAGGGATCATCCACGACCGGGGTGAAGAAATCCACCGTCTGTACAAGGGCAAGATCTTCCGAGATTTTATACACTCCCGCATCGTCGGCCCGCTCCAGCCCGACCATGACGTTGGAATCCGTGGGGATTTCCAAACCGCACAGGGCCTTCTCCAGGTCCCCTGGAGGCAGCTTGGAAGCTCACCCGGCTCCCCGAACCGTTTCCGTCAATCGCAAAACCTTTTTTTCATCCATGTTCTGTTTCCCCTTACGATCGGATCCCCCCGAATCCATTCTTCTGAACGAAAGCCCGGCTTTTCTTAACCGGCTTCCCCCCAGAGCCTGCCCAGAAAAAGGGTCTGCCTAATCGGAACCCAGGGCGCGATGGAGATCATCCAGGAGAGTTTCCAGGTTCAGATGATACCTTTCGGCCATTTCACCGAGAGGTTCAAAAAGAGCCTGACAGCAAAGACACACCCCTGCCTGTTGATCATATTTTCTGAAGACCGCTTCGGTCTGGGGGTGCCGCTCGATGACCTCCAGGATCGTCATTTCGGATCGAATCCTGCACCTTCCCCGTTGATCCACATCGCTCATTTTCTCATCCGATCCATTCCCCGGGAAATTTCCTTCCATCAGGATCAACCACTTGGCCATCTCCATGATAGCCAATAAAACGCGGTTATGTCCACCGATGTCTGGCTGAAGGTAGTAGAAGACCCATGCGGAGAAATCGACCTTTCCCAGATGCTTTCTCAGATTTTCATAGAGCCTTCGGCTACCCTCTCCCAGCCCAATATCGGCCACCAGGTCGCAAGCGCTCCGGATTTCCCATTTTCGGCAACCGAGCGGCAAAGATTCCGCTAAAAATTCCCGCAGAGACGATTCCCCGGCGGGAGGCGAAAAAAGATAGAAAGGTGGGCATTCCTGTTCCTCCTCGAGCAAACGGGTTGGTATTTTTATTCGGGTGGTTGTTTCGGTCAAGAACGAAGGAGGGAGAATCGGGCAGGGTTACTCTGGCGCGAATAGAAAAGGGATCAGCCTCATCCTCCTCTTCCTTCGAATTTGCTTGAGACCTAACCTAGGCCCCTTCAGGCCAGAAAATGGCCCTCAGACAAGAGAAAGAGGCGTCTGAAGCTTCCCCATTTTTATCACCTCCTTTGCATTTCTTGGTAGCAGGCTAACATTTTTTCCTTAGACAAGCAATATCTTTCTTGCCTTGCCCACCTTCGCTTTTGAGACTTGCCTTTCTGCGAAAACGAAGGCTTGTGGCCCAGAAGTCCCGCCTCTGTCGGCATTGCCCGAAAAAAGCTTCGATGCGAAAAGAAGGGATATTCGGCGGATCAACCCTCGAACCTGATGTAATACTCAAGAATATCCCGGATGGATCCTTTGCAATTGGAGCAGGGAGCGCAGACGTACTTGGGAATCTCCAGGGGTTCATTTTTGAAAGCGTCCAGGATCTGGAGGAACTTCTTCCGGCTGCTCACCAGGGTGCGCCACTCGGCGAAATTGTAACCGGACATGATGGCAAAGCCGGAGCCACCCCCGCAGCAGTAATTGTCAACGCCGTGGGGGGTCATCTCCCGGAACTTTGGCGCAATTTTCCGCAGAATGCGCCGCTGCGGTTCCACGATTCCCATGGCCCGCACCACATTGCAGGGATCGTGGAGGGTTACGGGGAAATCGTTCCGGGAAGGATCGAATTTAAGTTTTCCGCTCCCTACGATTTCATCCAGAAGAACCAGGGCCGATTCCCGGGGAATGTTCAGGTCCCCGG
>Ga0111180_1010_pt1 | contig 41002 bp, 27 predicted proteins | sample DeeMarSWOR324_28_FD_80237 | JGI IMG/M metagenome (GOLD analysis project Ga0111180, IMG submission 80237) | Deltaproteobacteria bacterium SM23_61
CTTGAAAGAAGGAAAGATCGCCCGGGAAATCTCTGAAAAAGCGGAGGTCGCCGACACCCAGGGAATGGAAGAGCACCTATAAAATTATGAGGGGGACCTTTTGAAGGAGCAGACCTCGGGGCAGCAAAGGGCGCCGGACAACCAATCATACGAAAGCGGGAAGACTTCCGGGGGGATTTACGGACCCGCAGCATCAAGGACGGCCTGGCGGGATCTTTTGGCCATAGGAATCGCCTTCCTGGTGCTGGCCCCCATCATTTCCGTCAACCGGGTCACCGACTTCATGATCTTTTGCATCTTCGCCATGTCTTTTGACCTCATGTACGGGTACATGGGGCGGCTCTCTTTCGGCCACCTGCTCTTTCTGGGAACCGGAGCTTACGCCTCCGGCCTTTTCATCAAATACTTCAGCAGCAACCCGCTCCTGGCCATGTTGGTGGGAATCCTGGCCGCCTGCCTGCTGGGCATGGGGATCGGGCTCATCATGGTACGGGCAACCGGAGCCTGCTTTTCCCTGATGGCCCTGGCCTTCAACCAGATCGGCTTTTTCCTGGTTCTTTCCCCTCTCCGGGGGATCACCGGGGGGGAGGATGGCTTCGGAATTCATGCCCAACCCCTCGGATTCTTGAATTTCGCCAGCAAAAACACCATGTTTGTGGTGGTTCTCGGCGGTATCCTGCTCACTTTTTATTTGCTGAAAAGGCTGACCCTGTCCCCTTACGGAATTATGATCCGATCCATCAAAGAGGACGAAACCCGGGTCAGGTTTCTGGGATACAACACCTACTTCTACAAGTGGCTGACCTTCGTGGTGGCGAGTTCTGTCGCCGGCTTTGCCGGTGTCCTGAGCGCTCTGAATTACAACTATGTGAACCCCAACGTGATGGATGTTCACCAAAACGTAGGGGTGGTCTTTGCCTGCCTGATCGGGGGGGCGGGAAACATGTACGGGGCCATCATCGGGGGGGTCGCCTACATGATGATCAGCAACTACCTGGCCATCTATATCCACCGCTGGGAAATGTTTCTGGGTTTTTCTCTCCTGATCATCGTCTTTCGATTCCGTAAAGGAATCTGGGGAAGCCTTCAAGGGTTGGGACAATACATGCGCGGACCGAGGTCGGTCCAGGTCCAGTAGGAGAGGGCATGCTATACACCGTTCTGTTCGGGTTTTCCATCGGGGCGATCCTCTATTTCGTTTCCATCGGACTCTCCCTGACTTTCGGAACCATGCGGGTGATCAATTTCGCCCATACCCTGACCTACAGCATCGGCGTCTACATGCTCATCACCTTTATCCCTGCGGTGAGGAGCTTCATTCCCTCGGCCGCCCTGGCCATCCTGGCGGTCATCCCCATCAGCTATGTCATCGAACGGTTCGTGATCCGCCGGCTCTATGGAGAATCTCTTGACTATACGTTCATCGCCACCTTCGCCGTCACCCTCATCGGGGTGGATTCCATCAAGTGGATCTGGGGAGTGAATCCCTATCCTTTAAGCGATCCCCTGGGGACGTACCTCCAGATCGGCACCCTCACCTTTCCCATTTATCGCGTCATCATCATCCTGATTGCCGTAATCCTGTTCTTCGCCCTGGAATTATTCTTCAGGAAAACGATCGTCGGCAAAATCGTCATCGCCGCTCTGGAAGACGTGGACGGGGTCCGGTGCCTGGGAGTCCGGGTGGATAAATACTTCGCCATCGTGTTCATCCTGGGGAGCGCCCTGGCCGGGCTGGGAGGGGTCCTGTACGCTCCCATCAGCGCCGTCCATCCCTACATGGGCCTTTCCGTCCTATTGCTGGCCTTTGCCGTGGTGATTGTGGGGGGAATGGGAAACCTGCGGGGGACTTTTATCTCCGCCTTCTCCCTGGGCATGGTCATGGCGGTGACTGCCCGGTATTGGTCCCAGGGTGCAGAGACCATGGTGTTCATCGTGATGGCCGGGGTGCTGTGCTTCCGGCCCATCGACATTTGAAAAGGCAAGCACGAATTCCGAATATCGATCCCGCGAAACGCGGGACCGAAACAAGATCAAAATCCCAAAATTCAAATGACCGAAAATAAAAGATCTTAACCGCAGAGATCGCGGAGCACGCAGAGGTTGAAATGGCCAAATGCTCAGGGGCAGGATGCGAGGGCAAAAACGCCCCCTTTTCGCATCCTTCCCGGAACGTCAAAACCGCGAAGGCTCTTTCAAGGAGCGATCTTTGCGACCTCTGCTTCCTCTTCGTTCATCCTCTTGTCCTGATCCCCGGAGGACGAAACGACAAATCGGAGTCCACATGCACAAAATGATTTGTGTTTTTTTGTCTTTATGAAGAGGAAGCTCTGCGTTCTCTGCGTGCTCTGGTGATATTGTTTTCTTCATCCCGGAGGGCGCAGAGACTTTCATATTGGCCACCGAGGTCACAGAGGGCGCAGAGGTACAAGGGCCGAAATTTGAAATGACGGAAACAAAAGAAATAATGTAGGGGCGCGCTGCGGCGCGCCCGGTTTTGAATTCGGGGTTTTGGTAATTTGGACCCGTTTCGAAGTTCGTCCTTCGAACCAAGGGCAGCTGTTCTATTCCGGCTCTATCCCGGCAACAGGACGAAAGGAGGTTCTTATGAAGGGCGTATGGGGAAAAGTATTAAGGGTTGACCTGACCAACGGCACCTGCAAGGCCGAGGCTTTGCCGGATAAGGTGTATGAGTATTTCCTGGGCGGGGCGGGCCTGGCGGCCTACTTCATGTGGAAAGAGTGCCCGGCGGGCACAACGACCTTCAACCCGGCCAACCGGCTCACCTTTGCCGGCGGCCCCATGACCGGAGTGAAACAGACCGGGGCGGCCAAATGGAGCGCGGGAGCCATCTCCCCGTCGATCCACATGAACGCCGATTCGGCGGCCACGGCCAGTTTCGGGATCGAGATGAAGGAGACGGGGTTCGATGGAATCGTCGTTCAAGGCCGGGCGGAGAAGCCGGTTTATTTGGTGGTGGAGGATGGCAAGGCCAGGATCAAAGACGCCCGGAAGCTTTGGGGAAAAAACGCCTACCAGACCGAGGACGGCATCAAAGAGGCGGAAGGAACCGGTTTCGAGGTGGTCACCATCGGCCAGGCGGGGGAAAGACTGGTCCGCTATGCCAATATCCAGACCCACAAGAAATCTTTCCTGGGCCGCTGCGGCCTGGGCGCGGTGATGGGCTCCAAGATGCTCAAGGGCATCGCGGTCAAGGGATCCCGGAACTGCCCGGTCCATGATGCGGCGGAGCTGACCCGCCTGAACAAGGAGATCAACCGGCGGGTGGCCGACCTCGACGCGGCCCAGCCCGAGTTTCTGCAGTTTAAACGATTGGGGACCGCGGGAGCCACGGAGCTCTTTGCCCCCCAGGGAAACCTTCCCATCAGGAACTATTCCCTGGCCCGGTTCCCCAGCGGCGAGAAGAACCTCCACGGCAGGGAATACGTGAGAGTTCTCAACGCCAAGCCCTGGCCCTGCAAGTACTGCGTCATGCAGTGCCACAACCTCTGCGAGATCAAGAAAGGTCCTTACGCCTACAAGGGTAAGGGACCGGAGTACGAGTCCTTCGCCATGATGGGTTTCAACACCATGGTGGACAACATGGAAGCGGTGGCCTACGCCTGCGAGCTGGCCGATCTCTACTCCATGGACTGCATTTCCCTGGGGGTGGTGATCGCCTGGGCCATGGAGTCCTATGAGAAGGGGGTCATCAGCCAGAAAGATACCTACGGCCTGGACCTGAAATGGGGCAATGCCGAAGCTCTGGTGGAGATGACCAGGAAGATCGGAGAGAGGGCGGAGGGGCTGGGATACCTCCTGGGGGAAGGCACCAAGGTTGCCGCCGATGTTTTGGGCAAAGGCTCAGCCGATTGGGCGGTGCAGATGAAAGGGCAGGAGATCGCCGCCCACAACTGGCGGGCCCAGTACATCTCGGCCCTGAACTATTGCACCGGCGTGGCCTCCGGCCCCAACCACGAAAGGGGCAACTCCCAGCACATCTGGGTGGGCCATGTTCGGCTGCCCGAGTGGGGGATCGACGAGGTCAAGAACGAAGAGCGCTGGTCCTGGGAAAAAGCGCCGGAGCGAAATGCCATCTTCCACGACTACTGCAACGTGATCAATTCCGCCTGCCACTGCAAGTTTCACGAATTCCGGGGATACACCCTGACCGACATGCTCAACACCATCAATGCTTCCACCGGGTGGGGATGGAGCATCCAGGACCTGCGAAAATGCGGGGAGCGGATCACCACCCTCCAGAAACTCCTGAACATCCGCTACGGCTGGAAGAAGGAACGCGACTTCCAGTACCCCAAGCGGTTTATGGAGCCCGTCCACGAAGGGCCGGCGGCGGGCAAGATCCCGGTGGGACTCGATCAGGCCATCCTGGAGTACTACCGGGTGAGGGAATGGGATGAAGACGGGAAGCCCACCCCGCAGCTGATCAAACGGCTGGGCATGGAGGAATACGCAGGGGAATGAGAAGGCCTACGAAAAATCCCCCTAACCCCCTGAAGCTACGGAAAAATTAAGGGAGCGGAAAATTGGGGAGCCTGGGGATGCCCGGGGGAGGGGAAATTTCCTGCCGCCAAAACAGGCGCTTATTTCTGCGTGGCCCGCTCGGTATCGAACCCATGGAAGCCCTAAGGATCCTTTGTTTGGATTTATAAGAGTCTCCGCAAGTTGTCCACGTCGCTCTGCGGAAGCCCGGGCATTGCTTCACGGCCTTGTATCTCCCGCCGGGTTTTGACGGCAGGAAATTTCCCCTCCCCCGGGCAACGAAAAAAGAGGCCTTTCCCCTCCGTTCAATTATTTCACAGCTTCCCTTTATCCAAGGGGGGCGAAGGGGGGGGTTCGGCGGTTCCCCGGATTCGAAGGGCTTAAATATCCGATCGCTTCCGACTCCTCGGAAAACCGTGACTCATGAAATTAAAGATCAACTCCGTAGAACAAGATTTCCCCCCGGGGACAAAATTGATCGACCTGGTCAACAAGGTCCGGGAGGCACATAAGGACAACCCGGTCATCAAATCTCTGGTTGAAAGGACCGGAAAGGACCACATCACCTTCGTCTACAACCGCCGCGTCGTAAAGCCCCCCCAATATGAGTCCATCGATCTGAAAGAAGGCGATGAAATCCGCTGGATTCTTCCTTACGCCGGTGGATGAGGTAAGGGGTGAGGGGTAAGAGGTGAGGGATAAGAGGTTAGTGGTAAAATGTTTTTACTCCCAGCTCCTTGCTCCAAGCTCCACGCTGATTTTTTATCCGTGTTCATCCGTGTCCCAATAAAAGCCGTCAGGCGCAAGGCGCAAGGCGTAAGGCGTAAGGCGTAAAATGTTTTTTACTCTCAGCTCTCCGCTCTTAGCTCTACGCTGATTTTTTATCCGTGTTCATCCGTGTCCCATTGAATTTTTTGCCTATTCGATGGTAACCTTCACCCAGAATTTTTCTATGGCCTTCCCGACCCCTTCCCAGGTCCGGTAATAATCCATTTTTATCTCCGTGATTCCAGGTTCCTTGGTCCGGAAGGTCCAGATGCCCAGAACCGGCCCGCCCACCCGGCCGTCGGACGCGGCCCTGGTTTTCTCCGAGACAAGCTCCAGATGGCGCGCATCAGGACCCTGCACATACCACCAGTATCCCGTTCCTCCTATCCCGGTCAGCTGGACCTGGACGATCTGGCCGGTCTTCAAGGTGATTTCTTTCCCGTTATCCTGCTTCTGCAGAATCAAAGCCGGTTCTTTTTCCATGGCTCCAACCGTGCTGATCCCCCAAAGAAAGATGAAAAAGGTGAAGGCCCAAATCGTTCCCCGGGAGACGAAAAAATTTTCCCCTCTTTTTTTCATGGCAACGACTCCCCTTGGCCTGAATAACACAAACGTAAAAAATAAAAGGACCTGACCTCCTCCCTAACCCTCCCCCCTCCCCGTCGAGAGCCTCTGGGTCGAACGAGAGGGGGAGGGGAGGGTGGGGGGTAAAATTAATTAACGCGTTTGTATTAGAATCGGGGTGCGGGCCCATCAATCCTGCTCGGCGAAATAAGCGTCCTGCACCCCTTCGAGCAGCTGGAAGGATTGGACCCGGATGGAAATGATTTCCGCCTCCGGCTCATCCACCAACTCCCTGAGCTCAGGATGCCTGGCCAGGAACTGCGCCCGGATCACCTTTTTCCTGATCGGCTCGAGTTTCTGGAATACGCCGCTCACGGTCAGGGCCTTTTTCTGGCCCACGGCCCGGTTGCGGTCTTCTACCCGGGTGTCGATCAGTATACTGACCCAGGGATTTTCCAGAAGGTTCCTGTATTTTTTCGTCCTTTGATTGGTTACCATGAAAATTTCCCGGCATTCAGGATCGACGATATAGGACATGAGCGAGCAATGGGGTTTCCCCCGGGATACAGTGGCCAGGACACAGGTATCCTTTTCCCGCAGCAGGGTTTTCATCCTGTCGATCAAAGATTTACCCTCCTTTCTCAAACCTTCCGACAGAAAGGGAGACCATCTCCTTTATACGCTTAGTCCGGGCATTATGCAAGCCCGGCAGACCTTCGCCCGGGCCGCCGCGCCGCCCCCTTGAATTCGGCAGCGAATTTTCGACTCAGGACACCAGTGTCGTGTCCCCAAAATAATTACAAAACGATATGGGCTGTTCTCCCCATCGAGTGGGTGGAAACGATACCGAAATATTCTCCGCGCCCAGGGGGTGCGTCCCGCCCATGGCGGGACAGAATCGGCGGGAACAACCTGGATTCAGGAGCGGTTGCTCGGGTTCCGCGAGGCACCTGTCCCCGATCCCCTTTCGGCAACCGAATCCCTGCTCCGAAGCGATTCACAAAATCACTATCAGACGTGAACCGATGAAAGAACAAGCGCCTCATTATGTTCCGCCATGGGCGGGATGCACCCCCTGGGCCCCTCCCGAATCCCCCCGCCTTGGCAGTGGGCTAGGCCTTCGTAAGTGCTCCGAAAACGGACCCTTCGGCAACATCCATAGTTAAAACCCTGTTGCCCCAAGAGAGACCACCGGCTCATTTTGGCAAGCCCAGCGGTCTGACGCTCGTCCCCTGGAACCAGGGTTTTACTATGGGCGCTTATTTCTGGGGCACAAGACTAGGGATTCATTCGTTAAATTGGCACATAGCTTGCAAGATATCTAATTGCCCAAAACCATCCGGTTTTTGGAGATGTGTGGGGAAAAATATATAAAATCAATGGGTTAATATATTACTGAACCCCCAGGGGAAGTCTTTCTTGCCCTCATTTTGAGCAAAAACCCTCCCCGGGGGACAAAAATGTAACGGCCAATTATGCGGCGCAAGGAAAGAAATTCCCGGTAAAAAATGGGTCCGGGGAGAGAAAAGGGATTTCCCATAGAGGGAGAACGGGCGGCATGAGTAAAATGTACCGCATATTCAAAAGAGCCACGACCCCGGTCAGCATCATGGTAATTCCCCACGGAACCCCGAAACCCCTGCGTTTGAAAATCCCGGTCATCGGGATCCTCCTGTCTCTCCTTCTTCTGGGGGCGGGCGCGGTTCAAATCTGCGGGCTGGTGATGGACGGCCTGAAATATCCATTTTTGGCGGAACGGGTCGAATATTATGACCAACAATTCTCCCAGTGGAATTCAACCGTGACCGCCATCCGGGAAGTGGAGAGCGATTTCCGCCAGGCCTTTTCCCTCAAATCGCGGGATCAGATCCTGGAAAACGTCGACACCTCCTATACGGGGTCCATAGACATCCAGGCCCTTATGAAGGAGCTTCAAAGGACGGTGGAGACCGTCGATGAGATCAAGGATTATCTGCGCATCCAAAAAGACATCTATCTGGCCACCCCCAAGGGATTCCCGGTGGAGGGGAGAATTACTTCCCGATACGGGAGGAGAGAGGATCCTTTCACCGGCGCTAAGAGCTTTCACTCGGGGGTGGATATTTCGGCCAGCCCCGGGACTCCCATCCGGGCCACGGCCGATGGAATCGTGATCCATTCCGGCCGGACCCAGTACAGCGGGTATCTGGTGGTCCTGGAACACGGGTGCGGTTTTAAGACCATTTACGCCCACAACAAGAAAAACCTCGTGAAGGTGGGGCAGACCGTCAAGCGGGGGGAGGTCATTGCTTACGTGGGATCCACCGGGAAGGCCACGGGCCCGCATGTGCATTATGAAGTTTGGGAAAAGGGAAAGAACGTCAATCCGAAAAGATACCTTAAGGGGAGGTCCTGATGTTTGCCAGGGATCCGGAGAAGATGGAATCCTTCCTGGGAGCCGATTCGATTTTCAAGGGGGAGCTGAAGGTAAAAGGCACCTTGCGGGTGGATGGCTCCGTGGAGGGCCGATTGAACGCCGACTGCGTGATCCTGAGTGAGAAGGCCTGGGTAAAGGGGGAGATTCAGGGCAAGAAACTGATCATCGGAGGAAGCGTGGAAGGGAACCTTCGGGCCCAGGAGCTGGTGGAGATCAAATCCAGGGGAAAGGTCCTGGGGGATATTTCCACCCCCCAATTCGTGGTCACCGAGGGCGCCCGCTTCAACGGAAGAATCGAAATGGAAAAAGAAGGAGCCGAGGTGATCGATCTTCCGCTGAAAGGGCAGGAAGCCTGATGATTCTGGCGGAAGTGCATGGGAATCGAACCCACCAGCCGCCTTGCTCAGACGGCACACTGGATTTGAAGTCCAGGAGGGCCACCAGTGCCCTGTCCACTTCCGCTGCGGGAAGTATACTTTATTAACCCCTCACGAGCAATATTTCTTCCTTTCGTCCTTGGTTGTTCTTTGCTCCACGCTCTATGCTCCTCGCTCTCCGCTGCGATAGGCGTGACGGTCCTCAAGGCCCACAGGGCCGATCAGTCTTTATCGCGCCCTTTTCCTTTACCCAATAACGAATAAAGTATAACGAGTAACGTTTTTTGCTCCGAGCTATGAGCTAAATTGCTCCTCGCTTTATTTGATGTACCCTTTCCCCTTCAGCCCGTCATAAAGACCCTTGGCCTTGTTCAGGCTGTCCACGATCAATGCCGAAGTCATGGTGGCCGAAGAGATGGCGTCCACCTGGGGGTTGAAGTCCGTGGGCTGGAGGATGGAGCGCCCTACCAGCCGGCCTTTCATCGTTTCGATTTCCTTGGCGTCCCAGTTGGCGTTATCCAGCTTGGTCACCTTCAAGGGCAGGAAATTGACGACCATCCCCTTTTCGTTGAAGGTGAAGAAGAAGTGGGTTGCATGGCAAATATCACAGATGGGTGCCCGGCTGGCGAGCTTGGCAAAGAGATTGGATTTTTGGCCTCCCGCCTGAATTTCTCCCACGTAGATCTCTTCATCATCGGGCAACTTGACCTTGGCCACCTTCAGGAGTTTCCACTTGGGGCTGAACATGGATTCCTGAGCCTTTTTCAGCAATTCCTCCTCGCTGTAACGGAGGGAGAGCTTTTTCGCCTTGGCTTCCTGGAAAGAGGAATCCTTCTGCTGTTTGGCCAGCGTGGCCCAGTCGGCCCGCAGGGCATCCTGTATTCCTTTGATGAAAACGCCCGGGGCCTTGGTCAGGCCGATTTTGGCCCGGGCTACGACCATTCCGGAATCGCTCTTGCGGATGATAAGGGTAAAGGGTGTGGCCCCGGGGTCGCCGATGGCCTCGTAGGCCTTGAAATTGGAGTCGGGGATCATGGGGAAGGGGATCTTTTTCTCGGCTTTGAAGGAATCCAATTCGGTTTGGGTGTTCCCGACCCCGATGGCGAGGAATTTGACTTTCCCCCGCAATTGAGGGTCCTTGCCCACCGTTTCAAAGACCTGGTTCATTACCGGAGCCTGAAGCTGGCAGGAGAAGCAGTGTTTGTTCATGTACTCCACCACGAGGACATCGGCCTGGATGTCTTTCAAGGAAAAAGCGTCTCCCTTCAACAGGCCGAGAAATTTCGTGGGAAGACCGAGATATTCGACTTCCCCGCGGGAAAGGGTCATGGGAAAGGAAAATTCGGGAAAGAAATCCCCGGCGGTAATGATCTTTCCTTTCTTCGTTGCCCCTGCGGGGGAAAATAATAGAACCACGGAAAGCAAAGACACCCAGAGAATGACCCACCGTTTCATTTATGCTTCCTCCTCGAAAAAACCTTTTAACCTAGTATAAGAGATAACCAGGGACTGTCAACAGAATTCAAATCATAGCCTTTTTCGTCCTGGTCTTAACCTAGTAACCAATAACAAATAACGAGTAACGTTTTTTTAGCTTTTTGGTTCTTGCCTAAAGCGAAGCCCTGAACCTAGTATGGTTCAGGGCGGAGCGCTCCTCAAGGGCCGCAGGCCCGCTCCTCAAGTCACGCCCATCGCGTGACGCTCCTCAAGGCCCGCAGGGCCGATCCGTCTTCAATCCGCGAAGCTTATTGATCACCCTCCGCCACCTTGGTAGAATTCATAGAAAATGCTATGCTGGATTGGAATGTCCAGATTTGGCAAGGCAAAGTCATGGGTTGAAGTGAAAGTCGGCGTCCCTGCCTCCTGGGTGGAGGGGGTGTCCAATTTCCTGATCGAGCTGGGCTCGGGGGGGGTGATCCAAAAGGATGACTCCACCGTCCTTGCCTACTTCCCGGATCTTTCCTCCTTTCCGGGGAGAAGGAAGAGAATCAGCCGTTATCTGTCCGACCTTTCCGCCTCCGGGGAAAAATTCATCTTCCAGTGGCGCCGCATTCCAGAAGAAAAATGGGGGGAAAGCTGGAAGGCCCATTTCAAGCCGCTTCATGCCACCCCGCGGATCGTGATCCGGCCCCCGTGGGAGGAATACCGGGGGAAAAAGGGGGAGATGATCCTTACCCTTGATCCGGGGATGGCCTTTGGGACCGGCACCCACCCTACGACGCAGATGTGCCTCCGGGCTTTGGAGAAGCTAATCCCCGTCTTTGCCCGTCCGCCCTCGGTTTTAGATTTTGGGACAGGATCGGGAATTCTGGCCATCGCCGCCGGAAAGCTGGGGGCTGGAAAAATCCTGGCCCTGGATGTTGACCCGGCGGCCATTCGATGGGCCCGGCGAAATGCCGCGCTTAACCGATGGAAAGAGGGGATCGATTTCCGGATGAGTCCGGCCAGAGCCCTCCGGCGGCGGTTCGGGATTGTGGTGGCGAATCTTCTGCCCCAGGAGCTTTGGCAGGCCTCCTCTTTTCTCGCGCGGAGGGTTTCTCCCCGGGGTTTTTTGGTCGTCTCCGGGATTTTGAGGGGGCAAAAGGAAGAGACGGCCTCGGCTTTCATGGCCGGAGGGCTTACGGTTGAATCCTCGGAGGAGAAGAAGGGCTGGGCCTGCCTGACGCTAAAAAAGCATAGAGCATAGAGCAGAGAGCATAGAGGAAAAAGCATAGAGCATAGAGCACAAAGCAACAGCCGGAATGATACTCGCAAGTCGCGAGAGCGCAAGTCGATAAAAACATTTTTATCATCACGCCTTGCGACTTCCTTTTTTAACCGCCCCTTGCGCCTTACGACTTGTGCCTTGCGAAAATTGGAAGGGGGAGAATGAAACACCGGCGTTTTCGGATCTACCCCGAGCACATCCAGGGACAGCGAGCGTTCATCGACGACCCCCAGGAGATCAGGCACATCCGCAACGTTCTCCGACTCGGAGAGGGCGACCCGGTCAGCCTGTTTGATGGAGAGGGAAAGGAATACCGGGCCTCCATCGTCCAGATTACCCGGGGGAGGATCATTCTTTCGCTGAAACCGGAAGCCCTTTCGGTCCCCATGGAATCGCCGGCAGAAATCATCCTGGGGGTGGCGGTGCTGAAGGCTCCCAAATTTGACTGGCTCCTCCAGAAAGTTACCGAACTCGGAGTGTCGGAAATCGTTCCGTTCTCTTCCTCCCACGTCGTCCCGCGGTTGGGAGGGGGCCAAACCGGAGCCCGCGGGGCCCGCTGGGAAAAGATCACGGCGGAAGCGGCGAAACAGTGCGGCAGGGCCGCCATCCCCCGAATTCATCCCCTCCGGTCCTTTGAAGAAGCGCTGGCCTACGATGCAGGGCGGGCAACCAAAGTTCTTTTGTGGGAGAAAGAGAGGGCGCTATCGCTCGGGGAAACCGTGGCCCATTCTTCCAGGGTTTTCGTTCTCATCGGTCCTGAAGGAGGTTTTTCCGATGCCGAGGCCCTTCAGGCTCAGGGCGCAGGTTTCCAGCCCGTCCGCCTGGGGCCGCGGATTCTTCGGGCCGAGACGGCGGGGGTTGCCATTGTTGCCCTCCTGCAGTTTATCCTGGGAGACCTGAATCAATAAAAAATGACCGCCGACCGCCGACCGCAGCTCATTTCTCTCGCCCGCTTCGCTAGAGCACGCAGAGTACACAGGGACGGCAAAATATTCAATAAGATAACAACAAAGTCTTGCCTCATTTTCTATTCTGGGTCGTCTCTGCGAACTCTGCGTCTCTGTGAGAGACAAAGACCTTTTTTCTCGCCCGCTTCGCTCCGAACCATATTAGGTTCAGGGCTTCGCTAGAGGCCACAGAGATCACAGAGACAACTAGAATTTGGCCAAATGCAAAGAAATAAAGAGTCACAGAGCTCAGAGGGAAAGGACTCAATGTCCTTTTGCCTTTAGAATTTCCGATAATATTTATTTCCTCTGTGCCCTCTGCGACTCTGCGAGAGGAAAAGGCTTTTTTCTACCCCCCGAAAAGAATTTCCTTGCCTCGATCGGTCCCCGAATCTATAATTTCCTTAGAGAAAATAATTTGGGCGGATAATTTTTTTATTGGGAAACCAGAATGAAGTGTAAACGTTGCCGGGCCACAGTTCCCGATGATGCCGACCGATGTCCTTCCTGCGGTCAGGACTTGACCTCCCTCCGCCAGCTCCTGAGCGATTTTTACGGCGAGGAGCCAACCCGCCCCGGGGATGGCGATGCCCTTCCCCGGGAACCGGTGGTGTTTGCAGCCGAGAAGGAACTCCCCCCCGCCGTTTCTGCTGAAGAACCCCGTGAAGAGATCCGCATTGTCACCGGGCCGTATCCCGAGTACGATCGAGACTTTTCCCTCCAGGAGGCTCTCCTGGAGAAAGAAACCGGGGAAGAGGGCGAGGAGGCTTCCACCTGGGATCGGGCCCTGCGGGGCGGCTTCTGGCTTCGGTCCATGGCGATGGCTGCGGATTTGCTGATCCTCCTCCTCCTGCTCGCCATCTTTGTGGTCCTGGGCTTTCTGACCTTGAGCGCAGGAGCCACAGGTGGCAGGGAGATCACCCTCCTCCGCCAGATCCGGATCATTCTCCCTGTCCTTCTCCCCCTGGGCTTGGCTCTCATGCTGGCCTACTTTACTTTTTTCCACGGCACCTGGGGCCAGACGATCGGCAAGATGATCTTCGGTTTGCGGGTCGTCCGAACGGACGGGCAGCCGCTTTCTTTTGCCCGGGCCCTGGCCCGGGCCCTGGGCTATCTTCTATCCGCGGTACCCTTCTTCCTCGGCTTTCTCTGGGTCGCGTTTAGCTCCAGCAAACGGTCCTGGCACGATGCCCTGACCGACACCATGGTCACGCGGGAACAATAGAAAAATGAAGACCGATTGGCCCTCCGGGCCTTGAGGAGCGTCACGCCATGGGCGTGACTTGAGGAGCGGGCTTGCGGCCCTCGAGGAGCGGCCTTCGGCCTTGAGGCAGAAACCAAAAAGTTAAAAAAACCGTTACTCGTTACTGGTTACTCGTTACTCGTTAACGGAGCGGGCGAGCGAAAAAGACCTTTGTTTCTCGCAGAGGCCGCAGAGTTCGCAGAGAAAAGGCGCCTTTAGATTTAAAAACCCAAATGGTTATTATTTCCCTCTCTGTGTACTCTGTGCCTCGAGCGAAGCGGTCGAGAGAAAAGCCTTTGCCTTTCCCAGAAGCCTTGACCGTTAAGGGAGAGAACAAAAAAACACTTGACTCTTGAGACTGCGGCATTATAATTTTCTCTCGGATATGGAAATTTTCCGTATCCGGTACCGACCGTTGAGGATGCCGAGATAGCTCAGTCGGTAGAGCAGCGGACTGAAAATCCGCGTGTCCCCAGTTCGATTCTGGGTCTCGGCACCAGAAATAAAAAGGGGTTAATCCCGTTCAAACGGAATTAACCTCTTTTTTTATCCTCAATCTTTATCCTTCCGCCTAACATTCTTGTAGTGCCTCGGGTCCTTAAAAGGTTGTCCCAAGTCAAGGTGGATCCCTCAGACGACCCCCCAGATTCAACCCCGTTCACCGGATCACCAAAGCTTCATATCTTCTTGACAAAACAGGCCTGCCTGGATAAAATCAACACCCCGGTACTGGTAATCGCTGGTATTTCTATCTACTGAAAAATAAAGCGGAAAAGCCAGATCAGAAATAGGGGACATCCTATAATCCCCCTGTCAAGAGAAAAGTGGAAAGCTAGTAAGAATCAAGAGATACAAAACAAGCCATTTGCAGAATAAACTTATCCCTCGAGCCCAGGCAGGGACTTTTTGGTTCTTTCGACGAATCTCTCACTTCGACGAACTTTAGACCTAATCGTTACTTTTATCCGGTGTGGCGGACAGACCGCCCATCCATCATCCCTAATCCAGATTCCAAAGTTCAAGGGAGAGGCCCAGGATTGTCCCGCCCGAGGTCCTTCGCCTCCACGTTGTGTCTTGGGCTCTCTCGTCGAATTTAAAAGCTCTTATTCCAGGCTCAGATAATCTGGATTGAAAGGCTCCTTCTTCTTCATCAAGGTCCAGGCAATGATCAACAGCTTCGCCGCCAGCTTCACTCGCATCTTGGTCTTGATCCCAGGCTCTCTTTCTCGACCCCGGAGCTGATTCGTGAAATAAACGATAAAGTGCCGATCCCGGATCGAAGCAATGAAAGCCGCCTGGTACAAGGCATAGCGAAGATCCGCTTTGCCCTTCTTGGAAATGACCGGGACCGCACTCTGAGAAGTCTTCCCACTCCGTTCCGCACTCAGGTCTAAACCGGCCATCTTCAAAACCTGTCTCCCATTCTGAAACCGAAACGGATCCCCGATCGCCCCCAGAACCTTCGAAGATACATCCGGACCAAAACCAGGAATACTCAGCAAAAATTCATACTCGGGAAACTGGGAGCAGATCTCTTGAATCTTTTCCTTGACCTCCTCTATCCTCTGCCGGATCTGCTTCAGCCCCTCCACCATCACCTTCGCCTCAAACTCAACCGCCGACCCTACCTCGCGGCCCACCGAGTCCACAGCCATCTTCCAAATAGTCTGCAGCCGCTTCCCCTGAGAGGACCGCACCCGATCCGAACTTACCCTCTGGACAAACTCCTCATACTCCATACCGGCGATCTCCGATGGGTCCAAACACCAATGGACTACCGCCAATGCCGTGCTCTCCGATTGCTCGTAGTACCGATCCAACTCCGGAAAATACTTCGCTACCAGATGATTCCGAATCCGCACCCGATACCCGTGCTCCTCCCTCTTCAACCGCCTCTTCAACGACAACAAATCCCGCAATTCCTGCAACTCCCCCACCGGAAACTCATAAAATAGACACTTCCCCTGGGACATCAAATCGGCCACATTCGCCGCATCCCGAGTGTCATTCGTGTCCCAACGCCCATCCAGGGTCTTGCGATTCTCATGCGCCGCCACCCCAGAGACCAATACCACCCCCTGCCCACACCGGATCAAATGCTCTCCCAAGGGCTTATGATAATTCCCCGTAGGCTCCATCCCGAAAACCACCTTCTTCAGCCCCTCCTGAACCTTCATCGCTTCCGCCTGCCCCAGAAGCTTCCGAAATCCCGCCAGGCTATTCTCAAAAACCAGTCGCCTCAAAAGCGTCTTCCCGGTGGCCGTGCCAAAAAAAGCATGATGATTGTCTTTGGCCACATCGATGCCCACCAGCAAATACTCCCCCGATCCCCGTACCTCTTTCCGGAATTGACGAAACTCCTCCAATCTGCTACCATTTTCTTGCTTCATAAGAAACCTCCTGTGGGAATAGTTTTGGGTTGTCGGACCCTATGCTATCTCTTTACAGGAGGTTTCTTTTTTCCAAAAGGTGGAGTAACATACCAAATAAATTTTTCTTACCTCACCCTTTGGAGTCTGTCCAACCATCAGTTCGATATATAACGTTGGTTCTAAGTGACCTTGCGCTTCGGACGATCCGCGAGCTTCGGCACTTTGGGTTGCGTGTTTTATGCTTGGTGGAAGTTGAGTGGAATCTGGGGCGTTGAAAAGAGATTTGAATTGTTTGAACGCACTATTTCAGAGGAGGTAGGTCTTCAAGTAAACGCGCCAAACTGATGGCCTGGATCTTCTTGCCAAGTTGGAAGGTCGTCTCTCCTGCATGAATAAGGCACAAGGATTGCAGCTTGAGATCGGCCAACGCACTGCGCATCGATGGCGTAATGGTCGGAGAACTGGTCCGCTTGAACTCAAACCCTAATCGCTTCCTGCCCCTGACAACGAGCAGATCCAGTTCGGCCCCTCCGTGCGTAGCCCAAAAGTAGCATTCGTCTCCCCTGGCCTCCAGCTGGCGTATGACCTGCCCCATGGCGAATCCCTCCCAAGAGGCTCCTACCTTGGGGTGCCCTTCGAGATCCGCCAGCGTTCGAAGGTTAAGCAGGGTATGCAGCAGGCCGCTGTCCACCAAGTATATCTTGGGAGCCTTAACCTGCCGCTTTGAAATATTTTCATGCCACGGCTGTAACTGGCGAATGACCAAAGCCGATGTCAGCACATCCAAATAATTCCGCACTGTTGTGTCGGCAACGCCAAAGGAACGCGCGAACTCGGAAGCATTCCATGTCTGACCATGGTAGTGACTGAGCATGGTCCAGAAGCGACGTATCGTGGTCGATCGGATGTTTATACCCAGTTGGGGAAGATCTCTTTCCAGAAAGGTTCGTATGAACCCTCGGCGCCACTCGTCACTTTCAGCATGACTCCGGGCGAGAAAAGATCGCGGAAACCCGCCTCGCACCCAAAGCTGCATAGCGTTTTCGACGCCCACCTCATCGAGGGAGAAACCACCCAGTTCATGGTAGAAGATGCGACCCGCGAGCGTCTCAGAGCTCCGGCGGATCAAATCGGGCGAGGCACTACCCAGCAGCAAGAAACGCGTTGATGCCTTAGGCTGATCGACCAAGACACGTAGAACCGGGAAAAGATCTGCTCGCTGCTGGATTTCATCAATGACCACAAGCCCCTTCCGTTGTTTTAGCGTCAGCATCGGATCGGAAAGTCGTGCCAGATCCTCCGGGTTCTCCAGATCGAAATAGGCAGGTGGTTCTTTGGTCTCTGCGAGAAGCGAGCGTGCGAGCGTTGTCTTTCCGACCTGACGGGCTCCGATGATTGCAATCACCGGATGTCGCCGGAGTAATTTGCGGACCGTTTCAATCTGTCGAGCCCGATCGATCATAGCTGGAGCTTACCTTGAAAATTCGGTCTTGTCAACCGATATTTCAAGGTGGCATTTTCGGGCCACTGAAGCATCGGCGTCGAATGCAGCCCTCTTCGAATGAAATGGAAAGAAGGGGACGTTGGTTCTAAGTGACCTTGCGGATGTCCTCGTTGCGCGTTACGTAAGGTACCGGTCCTAAATGATATCTTTTAGCCTGTGGACCAGGGAAGTTGGGAACCCCCCCGGGGATCCGAGGGATGTCCGTGCAGAAGGTGCTTAAAGATTTGAGAGGGAGGGCAAGAAATTATAGGCCCATAAAAGAATCCCACTCCTTCAGCGCTGCCCAGCCTAAGGCATTGAAAATTGTGGGAAATTCTCTTGCGGATTCAAAAAGATCTGGATTTTTGTGAAAAAAATAAGTTAAAATGCGAACGAAGTAAATGGATTTCCAGCCGTAGGAATTTAACTCACTTACCCAACCCCAAACCTTCTGGAGGGAAGGATGGCCAAGAGAATCCAGAAGGTGCCTTTCTAAGGCTTCCGGGGGGAATGGTTTTCCCTGCGGAAGCCTTTTGTCTTTTTGTCTCGATGCATAATCCCAACTGAAATTTCCAAAAGCAAGGGACTCGAGGAAAGTAATCTTTGCGTGCGCAAGGCTTCTTGCCTGTCTTCTTGACAGGCATCGCTGGGGGGCGGGATAGCCTCCTGACACAGACGTCGCCAGAAAGCAGAATTGAAAATGGCAACATTTTTGATTTCGGGCATGATGGTGAGTTGCATGCAAAAGGGAAAAAGAGATTGGATCTTATAAACAAGGGAGGTGATCAACATGGCAAACGGGGATGAAAAACCGAAAATCCGGTCCATGACCCTGGAGGATCTGGATCCAATCCTGGCCATTGACCACAAGATCAGGGCAATGGGGAAGGCCATTACCTACGCGAACCTGACAACCGAGCGGCTTTTCACGATCGACAGGAAATCAGGTCGCCTGGCGAGGCCGGTCAGCTATGTTGAACTGATCACGGGAGATGTGACCGGGTTGCTTGAATTCGGGTTGGTGGCAGAAGTCAAAAATCACGTCCGGGGATTTATTTTGGGGCGCGTGGGACACGTGGGGGCATCGGGAGCCCAGGTTGGCTTGATTCTTATTCTGGGCGTGCACCCGGATTATTGGCACAAGGGGATTGCCAAGGAGCTTGTCCGTGGGATTTGTGATCAATTTCGGAAGAAAGGGATCCGAGCCGTCCATATCGGCATCGATCAACGGGATAAAGACCTGATCGGATTCTTCGAGGGCATTGGTTTCAGCGTGGGGCACTTAATCGACTATTCCAAGAGTTTATGAAAAGGAGACGATGAAGGAAGAAGGTGGAATCATGGGAAAGTAGGGGACGTTGGTTCTAAGTGACCTTACCAAAACCACCCTACTTCCCCCCCGGCATAACCCATTTCCCGCACGAGCGTCAGGCTAAGGCCTGACTTGAGGAATGTGCGGCAGGGCGCACTCGAGGAGGGGCCTGCGGCCTTGAGGGAATAAAAATCGGGAAGACGTTATTGGTTATTCGGTATTTGTTGGAAGCCTTGCGAAAAAGGATCAAAAAGGAAGGAGAAAAATCATTTTTGACAGGGAGAAGAGGGTGTGATAATTTAGTTTTTTGGGTATGGATATCATTCCATAGCCCCAAAAATCCGATTTCGCAGCTCTGGGTAGAAATAATGGAAAGAAAGTTTCCCGGAAGATTCACGATGCTATTCAAGCTCTTTTCATTTGCTTTATTCACTGCACTCCTATTCGTTTTTCCGTTCGTTGCGGTTGGCGCCCAACTCACCGTGGCATGGGATCCTAACACCGAAGCGGATCTAAAAGGATATCGGGTATACTACGGGACGGCTTCACGAAGCTACGGGCCCCCTTTCGATGTGGGCAAAGCAACGTCTTACACCTTAACGAACCTTGCCCCAGGACAGAAATTTTTTATCGCCGTAACCGCCTACGACACATCAGACAAAGAAAGTGCTTTTTCAAATGAGGTAAGTGCCACGACACCGGCCCTCGAGGGGATCAGGGCTCCAAATGTGCTCACGGGTCCCACAAGCGGAAGGACAGCGGTTGCCTTAAGCTATACGGCAGGAGGCTCTTCTTCCAGTCTTGGCCATTCGATCCAGTATCAATTTGATTGGAAGGGGGACGGGACCGTTCTGTCACCCTGGGGTTCGGCTGTTCAATCCAGGACATGGACTGCCGGGGGTACTTATCGGGTCAGGGCAAGGGCACGATGTGCAATCCATACCAACCTGGTTTCCGGCTGGTCTGATTCTCTTTCCGTAAGCATCGGTGTGCCCAGATATCTAAGTGCGGCTGGATCTCCAATTATAAACAGTTTTGCGATCGAAAATGGATCGCCGACCACCCATACGAGGAGAGTTATCCTTCATAATGTAGCCACCAACAAGCCCAGGTACTACATGGCGAGCGAATCATCGGAATTTTCCGGAGCCAGGTGGAGGTTCTATTCCCGGAGACCGAAATTTCCACTCAGTGCGGGCGCCGGGAAAAAGACCATCTATTTTAAAGTGAAAAACAGGTTTGGTGAGTCGCCGGTGGTTAGTGGTACAATCACGGTGAGAGAAGAAGGGATTCTCGTCCCGAATAACTAATAACTTATGACGTATAACGTTTACCCCGTCATTCCATCATTCCAATATTCCAGTATTTTACTATAGCGGGGACCTCCTTTTCCTGCACGATCCGTTCTTTTTTTGCCGGGCCGCCTCTTCAATCCCTTTCCAATTCCTCCCGTATCGCGGCGGCCACCCGGGAGGCGCCCCCTTCCACCAGACCGGCTGAGGAAATCCCAAAGCGCTCTTTTTCCAGGGCCTGCCGGACGGCTTTTTCCAGGAGAAGGGCCTCCTTCTTCCGTCCAAGGTAATCCAGCATCATTCCGGCGGCCAGGATCTGGGAGAGCGGATTGGCTTTGTTCTTCCCCGCGATATCCAGGGCCGAGCCGTGGATGGGCTCGAAGTAAGCCCGCCCGTCGCCGACGTTGGCGGAGGGACACATGCCCAGACCGCCGATGGTGGCCCCGCCCAGGTCGCTGAGGATGTCCCCGAACATGTTTTCGGTGACCAGTACCTGGAAATGCTCGGGGCGCATGACCAGCGCGGCCGAAGCCGCATCCACATAGATATTTTCCGCCTCCACCCCCGGGAATTCCCGGGCCACCCCGGCGAAGATCTGACGGAAGAAGTAGAAGCTGCGGAGGACATTGCTCTTTTCCACCAGGGTGACCCTCTTCCGCCCGTCCTCGGGAGCCCCGGGGACCTTTTCCATGGCCATCTTGAAAGCAAACCGGCAGATCCTCTCGCATCCTTTTCTAGTCAGAAGGAGGGTGTCGCTGGCGGCCTGTTCGGTGATGATTCCGCGGCCGCGGGATAAGTAGAGGCCCTCGGTGTTTTCCCTCACCATGATGTAATCGATGCTTCCCGGCGGCCGGTCCTTGAGGGGGATGGCCACCTTGGGAAAGAGCTTGACGGGGCGCACGTTGGCGTAGAGGTCGAAACCGCTGCGCAGCACCCCGCCCAGGACGCCGGCTTCCGTTCCGTCCGGTAACCGACCCCCCGGCAGGCCCACCGGCCCCTTCAGGGTGGCATCGGCCTTGCGGATCGCCTCCAGGGTTTCCGGAGAGATATTCACCCCGTTCTTCTGGTAGTATCCCGCGCCCGCTTCATGGAAGGCATAGGCCAGACGAAAGTCCCCGGCCAGCTCCTGGATTTTGTCCAGCACCTGGACCGCGGCATCGAGGAGTTCAGGCCCGATCCCGTCGCCGGGGATCATAACAATATTGTATGTTTTCATAAATCCAAACCTCAGCTTTCCTCTTTTAATCGTTCCATTGTAAATCAGATCGCGATTCCAGGCAAAAAATTTCCAAACTCACCGGAATCCAAATCGACAAATGAAAATGCCCATCAGGAATTGAACCCGATGGGCACTTTTGAATCCTCGCGCTTCTGTTCTCGGGAAAGGACGGCTAACGTCTTTTCCTGACCGCGGCTGCCAATCCCAAAATTCCCGCACCCAGGAGAAGAAGGGAGGCGGGTTCGGGAACCGCTTGATTTACGGTCAAATCCACCTGTGTTTTGTCGTGAACAAAATGGCACCCATAGCCAACCCAGAACCTATCCTGGCCCAGAAAGCTGTCCAGGGTTACATTGCTAAGGCTTCCTGCATCCCCGCCGTTATAGAGAAGTTTATTGTTCAAGATGTCCAGGGTGAGGGTAAAATATACGTTTTGCGGGACGTCATAACTGGCTACCATGACGGAATCGCTGTGAGGGGAGGCCAAAAAAGAAAGGAAGATATCGATGGGATGACCGTTCGTACTATCTCCGTGGCCGAATAGAGTGATCAAGAAAGAATCGACTGAATTCTTGTAAGCGTCATATTCAAATACAGTCCCGCCGACATAAGTCCCTCGAGTGGTAGAATCAGGAAAATAGAGCTTTACCCAGTATTCCGGGTCAGTTCCATTATTATCGATGGTAGTGGTAACAGCTTTAAAGTCTTGATATCCCAGCGTAGCTGCTTGGGCTGACTGGAAGGATAAAACCAGCATGAAGGCCAAAAGGGGAACGGCGAACTTTTTCATGGATCTTTTCTCCTTAGTGCATTCGTTAATCGATCATCGCTTCAAATTTTAACCTTAAAATAAGCAAACCCGATGCCACCCTGTTTCGGCGCGGATTTTTACCCCGAGAAAACACACAGTTGATTGATATATTTATCTTTTTTATTTGTCCGGGAATAATATATATAGATACGGAAATTAATAAAAATTGTAAATATTTTTGACGATTTGAAGACCCACCTTCTCTTTTATAAAAAAATAGTAAAAAATATGAGCCCTTAAAACAATAAATAAAGGATATCCATTATGGAAAATATTCCGACAGATTTCACAGAGCTATGGCCTTTTTTTTATGATTCCCCGGGCTTGCCTGCGCAGGGTGAACCGTATTAGTATGATACCAACAGGGGGCGCGGGAGGACCCGGCTATGCTGAAGAAGATCGAACCACCGAAGACCAAGGCCTGGCGAAACCTGACCGACCATTTTAAAAAGATGAAAAACGTTCAGATGAAAGACCTCTTTGCCGACGACCCCCGGCGCTTTGAGAAATTTTCCCTCCGCTTCCAGGACATCCTTTTGGACTACTCCAAAAACCGGATCACCCCGGAGACGATGAATCTTCTTTTTTCCCTGGCGGAGGAGGTGGACCTGCGGGACGCCGTGGAGAAGATGTTTACCGGGGACCCGATCAACGAGACGGAAGGGAGGGCGGTGCTCCATGTGGCCTTGCGGAATCTGAGCAACACTCCCATCTATGCGCAAGGCCGGGATGTGATGCCCGAAGTGAAGGCGGTCCTGGAAAAGATGAGGAACTTTTCCGCGAGGGTGATTTCAGGGGAATGGAAGGGATATGCCGGGAAAAGGATGACCGATCTGGTGAACATCGGGATCGGCGGCTCGGACCTGGGCCCGTTCATGGTGACCGAATGCCTGAAACCCTATGCCCGGGAAGGTTTGAATGTTCATTTCGTCTCCAACGTGGACGGGACCCACATCCGGGAGACCCTGAAACGGCTGGACCCGGAGACGACGCTTTTCCTCATCGCTTCCAAGTCCTTCACCACCCAGGAAACCATGGCCAATGCCTTTTCGGCAAGAGACTGGTTCCTGGCCCGGGCCAAGGATCCGGGGGCCGTGGCCCTTCATTTTGCGGCCCTCTCCACCAACCCGGAGAAAGTAAAGGCCTTTGGGATCCACCCGGACAACATGTTTGTCTTCTGGGACTGGGTGGGGGGGCGCTACTCCCTGTGGTCGGCCATCGGGTTGTCCATCGCCTGCTATATCGGTTACGAAAATTTCTCCGACCTCCTGCGGGGAGCCCAGGAAATGGACCGCCATTTCCGGGAAACCCCCTTCGAGAGAAATATCCCCGTGATCCTGGCCCTGATCGGAATCTGGTACAACAATTTCTTCGGGGCGGAGACCGAAGCCATTCTTCCCTACGACCAGTACATGCACCGCTTTCCGGCCTATTTCCAGCAGGGGAACATGGAGAGCAACGGAAAATCCGTCGATCGCAAGGGCCAGAAGGTGCCCTACCAGACGGGTCCGATCATCTGGGGAGAACCGGGGACCAACGGTCAGCACGCCTTCTATCAACTGATTCACCAGGGGACCAAGCTCATCCCCGCCGATTTTTTGGCCCCGGCGATCAGCCACAACCCGCTGGGGGAACATCACGCCCTTCTTCTCTCCAACTTTTTCGCCCAGGCCGAAGCCCTCATGCGGGGGAAGAGCAGGGGAGAAGTGATCGAAGAATTACGGAGAGAGGGGAAGGATGAGAAGGAGATCGAAAGACTCTGGCCCTACCGGGTCTTCGAGGGAAACCGGCCGAGCAATTCCATCCTCTTCAAAAAATTGACCCCCCGGGTCCTGGGAAGCCTCATCGCCATGTACGAGCACAAAATCTTCGTTCAGGGGGTCATCTGGAACATCTTCAGCTTCGACCAGTGGGGCGTGGAGCTGGGCAAACAGCTGGCCGGAAAAATCCTTCCCGAGTTAACGGATGACCGCACGGTTCATTCCCATGACCCGTCAACCAACGGGTTGATCAACGCCCTCAAGGAAATGAGGAAAAATGGCAGGGGGAGGGAGTAAAATTTCTTCCGAGGAAAAACCGAAAGGGTGGGTTACCCGCTTCGTTTCCGACAACCGGACGGCCTTTGCCCTGCTGGCGGCTCTGGTAACCCTTGCCCTGGCATACCGGATCCGCCTCACCCATAATTTATTCACTTACCCGATCAAGCCCTTTGATTTTTCTCCCGACTCTCATCCCATCCGGTTTGCCCTGGGCTATGGGTATTCCGATCTGTCCTTGATCCTGACCTGTTTTTTGCTTTTCCTGCTCCTCTCCCAGGGGCGCTTTCTGCTGAAGGGCCGGGGGGTCTTCGTCTTTTTTCAGGTTGCGGGGCTGGTTGTCCTCCACCTGGTCCTGGCCTGTCTCCTGTTCCTTCACCTGGGCCATTTCCGCTTTCTCTTTGACGCCCAGACCGGGTTCGATTTCGGGGTGATCCTGGAGTCGGTGTACAGCGTCTCGACTTTTGACATCCTGAAATTTCTGGAGATCCAGGACTGGGTGTTCCTCCTCCTTCCCCTGGGGGTCTTCTGGGCGGTTTGGCTGGTTCCCCCTGGGGCACGGGCCTGGGTCGGGAAAAGTTGCCTGGCCGCCGTGGTTCTCTGGGGAGCTTTCTCCCTCCTGGTTTCACCGGGAGAGAAGAAGGGAGTTCCAACGGAGCTCCGGGTGAACCCCAGCATTTTCTTCGGTTCCGACATGGCCGAGTATTTGAGGAGGTCCTCGACCCAATATGGAACGGTGGTCAAGGGGACGGAAACGGGTTCGGGGATCAAACTCACCGGGCCGCTCTACGCCCACTCGATCCGGGGGGTGAAAACCCTTCCTCCTCCCGCCCGCCGTCCCTGGAATGTGGTCTTCCTGGTCCTTGAGTCCGTGGGGACCCGCTACATGCTGAGGGGCTCCGACGGGAGTCCGGTCCCCATGCCCTTCCTGAATCAGATGGCCAAGGAGGGTTGGTTCCTGAAGAATCATTACAGCCCCTCCAACGTGAGCACCAAGGCGCTGTTTTCCATCCTCAGCGGCCTCTACGATTTTTTCAGCCGGGCATCCCTGGGAGTGCGACCGGACGCCCAGATTCCTTCTCTCTCCAGTTTCCTGGGCCCGAAATACGACTCCTTCCTCGTTACTCCGTCCTCTTATGCCTGGTACTTTCCGCTTCCGTTCTTGAAGAACGGGGGGTTCCGGGAGATGCATACCTACGAAAACCTGGCCTTCAAGATCCGGGAAGAACTGAGCACCCTGGGCCGGTACATCGCCCGGGATGAAATCCAGACCGTGGATTTTTTCCTCCGGCGAATCAGCAGGGCGCGGGAACCCTTCCTGGGGGTGTACGTGAGCTTTGTGGCCCATTTCCCCTACTTCGACTACGGGCCCGAGTACCGCATCGTGGAGAATGACGGGAAATCGATCAGCCGCTACCTTAACAACCTGTGCCTCCTGGACCGGATGGTGCGGCGGATCTTCGAGCACCTGAAGGAACAGGGCCTGCTGGAGAGAACCCTCCTGGTCATCGTGGGCGACCACGGCCAGGCTTTCGGGCAGCACCGTCCGGACAATTATCTGCACTACCGTTACAGCTACAACGTGAACCTGGAAGCCCCGGTGATCTTCCGCCAGCCGGCCCTCTTCAAACCGAAGGTTTTCCGGGTCCCCACCAACCATGCCGATATTTTTGGACGGCGAGTCCTTATTCCAGCGGAAGCTGAGCCGGAAGTACCTCTTCTTTTACGGGCAGGAAGAGAGTATCTCCTCGCTGAGTACGGAGGGGATCAAGGTTCAGGTTTCCCTGAAGAAGGAACGGTGCTGGGCTTTTGACCTGAAGGCCGACCCCGGGGAGAAGAATCCCCTGGGGTGCAGTCCTTACCAGGCCCAGCTGGAGGCGCTCCGCGGTTTTGTCCGCCACCACGATGCCAGCCTGGCCCGGTACAACGCGGACAACCGGGAAGGGAAAGATTTCCAGGGACACCGGCATCCTGGATTGACAGGATCATTCCCTGTGCCGGGAGCGAAAGGAACCGCTAAGGTCGTGTCACGGAAATAAGCTAACAAAGTCGAACCCTGGTGCCAGGAGCCGAGAGTCGGACCGCTGCGCTTGCCAAAATAGGCGCTGGTCTCTCTTGGGTCGACGGGGGACTTATTTCGATTCGTCCTGAAGGGAATATTATTTTGTTCGTTTTATCTCCAAATTCGTTGAAAGCCAAAGAGCTGGTCTTTTCAGAATTTCCTGTGATTTCATGGGCCCGGAAGAAAAGCCATCTTGCTTGCAATCATGAGGCGCATACCCGCTACGCTTTGCGGATGACCAACAGGCGGTTCATAGAAAGCGGATCTCCCGCCGATGCTTGCTGCGCAATATGGCTTTCCTTCCGGGCCCTTGGCAGGCTTTCCTGAAACATTCGATCAACGAATTTGGAGATGACCCTTTTGTTCTTACATGAGCTTATCTCTATGGGCCAGGGTCTCCTTGCGGATTACAGGGGGAACCCGATTTAATCGGGTTTCCTCCCGCCGATTTTGGCGGCGCCCATCGATCCTCCGCCCGGGCCATGGGAAAATGATGAACCGAATTTGTGACTCAGGACATTAGCGGCTAGCGGAAGAAGCCAAATTGGAAGGCTAGCAGGGTTTCCGGTCCAGGTCGATGATCTCCATCCGGTTGTTGGCCTGGGGGTGTTTGGCCGAAGGCCCCTCGGTGAGGACGACCAGATTTCCCTGGACCTCATGGTCCTGCATCCATTTGCAGACATAGGCGTTCCAGTCGTCGGGATGATCCGGCTCGCACATGGGATACACGCCGTAAGAAAACTGGAGGCGCTGACAGGTGGACTCCTGGGTGCTCACCGCGGTGATCCATACGGGAAGCCGGAAGCGAGCGATGGACCGGGCCGTGGCCCCGCTGTGGGTCGGAACAAACACGGCGGCCGGGGCGACCCGCTCCAGAGTGGTTTCCACGCTCAGGGCAATCAGGTCGGTGAGGCTGATCCGGCCTTTTGGCCCGATTCCCCGGAGGGTTTCCCGGACATAGGAGGGAGGCCGGTAGGGCTCGATGGCGGCGGCAATCCTGGCCAGCATGGCCACCGATTCTACGGGATACCTGCCCATGGCCGATTCGCCGGATAGCATGACACAGTCGGTGCCGTCCAGAATGGCATTGGCCACGTCTGTGGCCTCCGCCCGGGTCGGGCGGCGGTTGTCGGTCATGGATTCCAGCATCTGGGTGGCGGTGATGACCGGCTTGCCCAGCAGTTTGGCCTTGCGCATGAGCTGCTTCTGCACCAGGGCAATCTGCTCGATGGGGATCTCCACCCCCAAGTCTCCCCGGGCGATCATGATTCCGTCGGCCTGCTCGAGGATTTCGTCGATGTTGGCGAGGGCGCGGGAGCGCTCGATCTTGGCGATGATGAAGGGGCTGAACCCGAGGGAGGCGGCGGCCCGGCGGACATTCTGAATGTCCTCTCCGGATTCGACAAAGGACTGGCTCACCGCGTCCACCCCGTTTTCCAGGGCAAACTGCAGACAGCTCCGGTCGTGGTCGGTGAAGGCGGTAATCCCCAGGTCGATTCCCGGGAGGTTCAAGCCCTTGCGGGAACGCAGCTCTCCCCCCACGATGACCCGGCATTGCACTTCCCGGGCCATGACGTCCAGGACTTCCAGCTGGATGAACCCATCGTTGAGGAAGACCAGGTCTCCCGGTTTAACGGAGCGGGGAAGGGTGGAAAAGCTCACCGAGACTCTCCGGGAGTCTCCCGCGACCTCTTCGGTGGTGAGGGTGAAAGGTTCTCCGGCCTTCAATTCAACCGGCTCCCGGGCGAACTGGCCGATCCGGATCTTGGGCCCCGGCAGGTCGGCCATGATGGCCAGCCGAATCCCGGTGGCCCGGGCCGCCCCGCGGAGATTTTCGATCACCCTTTTGTGGCCCGGGAAATCTCCGTGGGAAAAGTTGAGCCGGGCCACGTTCATCCCTGCCCGGATCATCTCCCCCATGGTTTCGGGGGACTCGGATGCCGGGCCGATGGTACAGACGATCTTGGCTTTATGCGTGGGCAGTTTCATTCTCTCCCCTTGCTTGATTTTTTTCCCGCAGATTTCGGATTCTTCAGGCCAGCCTGCGTTGGTCAGAGCCTCCAGGAAGCCTGAAGGGTGGTCCCCCGGCCCTCGATGGATTCGATGGAAAAGGAGCCCCCCGAAAGTTCCGTCCGTTCCCTCATGCTGGTCAGGCCGAAGCCGCGTCCGGGCCGTTCTTCCGAGCGGACCTGCCGGAGATCAAACCCCGACCCGTTGTCTTCGACCCGGAGATAAACCCGCCCCTCTTTTTGCCCCAGGGAAAGGCGAACCCGCGTGGCTTGACTGTGCTTGGCGATATTGTTCATGGCCTCCTGCAAAACCCTGTAGATGACGGTCTTGAGGGGGGCGGGGACTTCGTTCTCCTGGATCCCGAGGTCTGTTTCGATCTTGATTCCGGCGTAAATCTTCTGGTATTCCCGGCAGAACCAGGAGAGGGTGGCCAGGATTCCAAGGTCGTCGAGGATGGGCGGCCGAAGGTCAGTCTGCATCTGGCGGACTTCCTCGACGGCATTCTGGAGCATGGGAACCATCCCTTCCAAAGGATGGAGGTCGCAGGAAATGGAGTCCTTCTCCATCAGCTGGAGACGATTCTCCAGCATGAACTTGAGGGCTGAAAGAGATTGCCCGATCCCGTCGTGAAGCTCCCGGGCGATCCGTTTCCTCTCTTCTTCCTGAACGGAAAGGAGCTGAACGGAAAGGGCCCGTAGCTCTTCCTGCGACCGCTGGAGCAACGCTTCGGCCCGCTTTCGCTCGGTGATGTCCTGAACGGTACCGATCATGCGGATCGGACGGCCTCCGTCGTCAAAGGTGACTTCTCCCCGTTCGTGAACGAAACGCTCGGATCCGTCCGGTCTTACGATCCGGTGCTCGATCCCGTAAGGAACAGAAGGATCAGCCAGGCTCCGGTTGACGGCCTCTTCCACCCCTCCCCGGTCTCCAGGGTGAATGAATGCCAGAAAGGCATCATAGGTGGCCCCGAACTCCTGCGGAGGAAGGCCGAAGATCCGGTAGACTTCGTCGGACCAACTCAGTTCGTTGGTCTCGATGTTCCAGTGCCAGTTACCCAGGTGGGCGATCCGTTGCGCTTCGGCCAGGCTCTCATCTTTTTTCCGGGCCGCTTCTTCGGCCGATTTTCGTTCGGTGACGTCGCGGTTGCTGACCCGGTAACCCAGGAATTCCCCTTGCGGGCTTCTCACCGCCTGGCAGGCATGCTCGATCCAGCGGACCTGGCCGTCCGCTCTCCGGATGCGGAACTGGATATCGTGATGGGAGACGCCCCGCCGACTTTCGCGGAAATGCTGGTCCCAGACTTCCCGGTCGATGGGCAGGATGACTTCTCTGGTTAAGGATGGATGTTGGATAAACTCCTGGGGGGAGTATCCGGTGATTCTTTTGCAGGAAGGGGACACGTACCGTAAGGTTCCGTCGGGGTTGGCCCAGTATTCCCAGTCGTAGTTGAATTCGGCCACTGTCCGGTATTCCAGTTCGGCCCGACGGAGCGCCTCTTCGGACTGCTTGCGGGCCAGGGCGCTGGCGAAAATCACTCCCACCAGGCGGACCCGCTGGATCAGCTCTTCTGGCCAGTGCCGCTCGGCGCGGACCGCTCCAAAGGTTACGGCGCCGAAGACGTTTTTCCCCACGGCCAGAGGAATCACCAGGGAAGACAGATTCCGGTACTTCTTCAACTCCTCCCGATCCTGCGCCGCTTCCTCCGGGAGATCTTCGACCCGCGGAATGACCAGTATCTCGCCCTTCCGCAGCTTTTCGCTGAGCCAGGGAAACTTCTGATCGTCAAGGACGGCTGCGGATTCGGGAATTCCCTTCATCCCCCAGAAGTATTTACGGGGAATCCGGGTCCTGTCTCCGGAAAAGATGTACACTCCCCCGCGGTCAACTCCCAGAAACTCGACGATTTGACGTAATCCCTGTTCGATCTCCTGTTCGATCTGTTCAACCGGAGGATGGACCAGGCGGGTGGAGATTTCCAAAAGCACCTTTTTGAAACGGATCAATTCTTCGAATTGCCGTTCCTTTTCCCGGAGTTCCTCGACCTCCCGCAGCAACCGGGCATTCTCCCGGGTCAGCTCCCGAATTTTTTTCTCCGGAGCCTCATCCGGACCTTTTTTGCTTTTCAGCGAAGCTTTTTTCGCTTTCGCCATGAAAAGGCCCCTTTTTTATTATCCCTTCCGCAAAGCATCCCCCCCACCTTTACCCTGTGGAGTAAACTTCCATACTCCACAGGGCAAGCCCTCCCCCTCGAGGGGGGAGGGGAGGGAGGGGGTGATTTCTTCCGGTTGCGGCTCTGCCGCGCAGGGGAATAAGACGCCAATATTCCACAGGGCGGGTGCTCCTACCGAATAACGAGTAACCAATAACGAATAACGTTTTTTCAATTTCCATCGCCTCAAGGCCCGCAGGGCCGGTCTGTTTTCCTTCCCCCTTCAATCAGTACCCGATGGCCGCGCCGTCGCAGCGCGGGTCGGATCCCCCCATGCGCAGGCCGTTTTCCGGATGAATCAGGATCCCGTGGGCGCTGCCCATGGACTGATCGATCCCGTCGGCCAGCTGGATTTGGTGCCCCCGCTTCTTCAATTCGTCGATCACCGGCGGGGGGAACCGCTTTTCCATCATGAGAACCCCTTCCGGCTGGTCGGAATAGCGTCCCGCCACCCACCGCGGCGCTTCGAGGGCCGCCTGGATATCCAGGCCGAAGTCGAAGACCGCGGTCATGACCTGGATGTGAGTCTGGGGCTGACCGTCGGCCCCGCTGGTCCCGCAGACCAGGAAAGGCTTTCCGTCGCGGAAAGTCATGGAAGCCATGAGGGTGTGGAAGGTGCGTTTATGGGGCTCGAGGCGGTTCACGTGATCCGGGTTCAGGGAGAAATAGGACCCGCGGTTCTGGAGGACGATTCCAGTGTTTCCGGCGACCACCGCCGAGCCGAAGGAATAGTAGATGGACTGGATCAGGGAGACGGCGTTTCCCGCCTCATCCACGGTGCAGAGGTAGATCGTATCCCGGCCGAAAATGCCAGGGGAGACCGACTGCGGATCCACGGCCCGATCTCTCTGGATGAGGGTGCGCCGCTGGGCGGCATAGTCCTTGGAAAGGAGCTCATCCACGGGAATCCTGACCTTCTCCGGGTCGGAGATGTACCGGTTCCGGTCGGCGAAGGCCACCTTCTTGGCTTCCACCATGAAATGAAGGTGATCGGCAGACTGATAACCCATGGAGGCCAGCTCGTAGCCCTCGAGGAGGTTCAGGATGAGGAGGGCGGTCAGGCCCTGGGAATTGGGGGCGGTTTCGTAGACCGTGTAGCCCCGGTATTGGGTGGAGACGGGTTTTCCCCAGTCGGAACGGTGATCCAGAAAATCTTTCTCGGTGAGAAGGCCGCCATTTTCGCGGGTGAAGCGGATGATCTCCTGCCCGATCTCACCTTTATAAAACACATCCCTCCCTTCCCGGGCGATCCTTTGCAGGGAAGAAGCCAGGCCGGGATTGGTCAGAACGTCCCCCGGCCGGGGAGCCTTTGCTCCGGGGAGAAAGAGGCTTTTGGAGGTTGAGTAGCGGGAGAGTTCGCCCGCTGCCTCCTGGATCTTGAAGCTGAGGACATGGCTGATGGGATACCCCCTGCGGGCATAGGCGATCGCCGGTTCGAGGAGCGCGGCCATGGGCACCTTTCCGTAACGCCGGTGGACCTCAAACCAGCCGTCCACGGCCCCGGGCACGGTCACGGTCAAGGGACCCCGGACGGGCATGGAATTCATCCCTGCCTTCTTATAGGTTTCTATCGTGGCGCTGTAGGCGGAACGTCCGCTGGCGTTCAGGAAGGCCAGGTCCTTTTTGGCGGCGTCGTAGATGAGCCAGAAGGCATCGCCGCCGATCCCGCACATGTGGGGATAGACCACGTTGAGGACGGAGTTGGTGGCGATGGCCGCATCCACCGCAGTCCCCCCTTTTTTCAGGACATCCACGCCGGCCTGGGAGGCGAGATAATGGGGAGAGGCCACCATTCCATGGGGGGCCATGGTCAGAGGACGATAACGCTGGGGAAAGGTCTCGGGGGTTTTGAACATTCGCAGCTCCTCAAATTTTTGTAAGTTGTGAGTTGTGGGTAGTAAGTTGTTTTTGCCTCGAGCGAAGCTCTGAACCGAATAGGGTTCAGGGCGCATCCCGCAATCAGGCCTTCGTGTCTTTCATTCCGCAATCCGCATTCCGCATTCCGCAATTTCCATGGGGGGGATGGAAAAACGCGAAGACCGTCTGGGCGTCCTTCCGGGTCAGGGGCTTTACCTGCCCGAGCCGCTCCGCGGAGGCTTCCTGCATTTTCTGCAGGTTCCCGAATTCCCGCAGCAGGGCTTTCTTCTTCACCCCTCCGATTCCCGGGATCTCATCCAGGAGGGTCTGGAAGCCGCGCTTGCCCCGCAGCTTTTTGTGGTACGTGATGGCAAACCGGTGGGCTTCGTCGCGGATCCGCTGCAGGTAGCGCAGGGCCCCGGAGCGCCCGAGGAGGATCGGGTCTTTCACGTTGGGCAGGTAGATTTTGTCGGCAGTCCTCTCGGTGATTTTTTTGGCGACCGGCCCTTTGTCCTTGGCCAGCCCCACGGCGGAAAGGTCCCGCAGGCCGAGTTCATCCAGGACCGCCAGGGCCACGTTGAGCTGGCCCTTGCCCCCGTCGACGACGAGCAGGTCCGGCTTTTCCTGGTCTGTTTCCAGCTTGGCGTACCTTCTTTTCAGGACCTCGTACATCATAGCATAATCATCGGGAAAAGAGGGGGCATGAACCCGGTAATGGCGGTACTGGGAAGGGTCCGGTTTCCCGTCCCGAAAACTCACCTTGGAGCCCACGGCCAGGGTCCCGAAGAGGTTGGAGATGTCGAAGCACTCGATCCGATGAGGCAGGGTTCTCAACCTCAATTTTTGTTTCAGCTCCTGAAGGAGGAGGGAGAGATTTTCCCCTTCGTCGACCTTTTTCTGGAAAGCATGCTCGGCATTTTTCCGGGCCATCTCCACGAGACTCTTCTTCTCCCCCCGCCGGGGAGCATGGACCTCCACCTTTCCCCCCCTTTTTTCGGATAACCACTCCGCGAAGAGGGCCTCGTCCTCGACGGGCAGGGGAAGGAGAACCTCGTGGGGAATCGAGGGCTCTTCGGCGTAGTACTGGCGCAGAAAAGCGGACAGGGCTTCCTCCTCCGGCAGGTTGATCCGGGAAAAGTGGAAGGATTTGTTCCCCACCAGAATCCCCCGCCGGCAGAAGAGGATCTGGAACTCCCAGGCGTCCCCCTGGCGGTGGAAAGCAAAGACGTCCTGGTCGTTGGGGGTGGGGGAGACGGCCTTCTGCTTCTCCAGGGTCTGTTCGACCGACCCGATCTGGTCGCGGATGCGGGCCGCCTCCTCGAAGTCGAGGTTCTCAGAGGCGGCGGTCATTCTCTCCTGCAGGAGCTCGATCAGCTGAGAGTTTTTCCCCTCGAGAAAAAGAATGACTTCCTGGACCAGTTGGCCGTATTTTTCCGGGGAAACGAGGCCGCAGCAGGGCCCCAGGCATTTCTTGATCTGGAAGTTCAGACAGGGGCGGGAGCGGTTCCGGAAATTGGCGTCGTTGCAGGTGCGCAGCGGAAAGAGGCTGCGCAGAATCCGGAGGGTCTCTTTCACCGCGGCGCTGGAAGCGTAAGGGCCGAAATAGCGCGCCCCGTCCCGCTTCACCCTGCGCACCAGCGTCAGCTTGGGGAATTTATCCTGGATGCTGAACCGGAGGCTGAAGTAAGTTTTGTCGTCTTTCAGATCGATGTTGTGGCGGGGCTTATGCTTCTTGATCAGGGTGTTTTCCAGGATGAGGGCTTCTTTTTCCGTGTCGGTGAGAAAGGTTTCCACCTGGCGGACTTTGGGCATGAGGAACTGGAGCAAGAAGCGGGCGTCACCGGATTTTCCGAAGTAGGTCCTCACCCGGTTGCGCAGGTTCTTGGCCTTCCCGATGTACAGGACCTTTCCGGCCTGGTCCCTCATGAGGTAAACGCCCGGGCCCGTCGGGAGGTTCTGGATTTGGTCTTCTAGGTTCATAAAATAAATACCGCAAGTCGCAAGGCGCAAGTCGTGAGGGGTAATAAGGGGTCAGGGAAGAATCATGTGGTTTGCTTTTTCCCCCTTGCGCCTCGCGACTTACGCCCTCACGATTGAATCCCCTTCCCTTGAATCCAGCTCCCTCTCCTGCAGGTTCTTGATCCGGTCCCTCAGCTCGGCGGCTTTTTCGAAGTCCAGCCGGGAGGCGGCCTCGCGCATCTCTTTTTTCAGCCGGGCGAGGAGTTTGGGAATCTCGAAGAGGGAGACATACGCTTCGGGCTTTTCCGCGGCCATGGGGATGGTGACGTAGTCCGCTTCGTAAATGGACTGGAGGATGTCGGGGATGGCCTTGCGGATCGATTCGGGGGTGATCCGGTTCTTGCGGTTATAGGCCTCCTGCATCCTCCGTCTGCGGTCGGTCTCGCGGATGGCCCTCTTCATGGATTCCGTTTCCTGGTCGGCGTAGAGGATCACCTGTCCGGCCACGTTCCTCGCCGCCCGCCCGAAGGTCTGGATCAAGGAGGTCTCTGACCGGAGAAACCCTTCTTTGTCGGCGTCCAGAATGGCCACCAGGGATACTTCGGGGAGATCCAACCCTTCCCGCAGCAAGTTGATGCCGATGAGGACATCGAACTTGCCCAGGCGCAGGTCGCGAAGAATCTCGGTCCTCTCCAGCGCCTGGATGTCCGAGTGCAGGTACTTGACCTTGACCCCCAGGTCGGCGTAGTAGGAAGCCAGGTCTTCGGCCATGCGCTTGGTCAGGGTGGTGACCAGCACCCTCTCTTCCCGTCCGACCCGGGCCTGGATTTCGTTCAGTAGGTCGTCCACCTGATAGCGGGCGGGTTTCACCGTGACCTGAGGGTCAATCAGGCCGGTGGGGCGGATGATCTGCTCCACCACGCGCCCCTGAGTCTTCTTCATTTCGTAGGCCGCCGGGGTGGCGGAAACGAAGACCACCTGGGGCACCCGGGCCTCGAACTCTTCGAAGGAAAGGGGTCGGTTGTCCATGGCCGAGGGCAGGCGGAAGCCGTATTCCGCCAGGGTTTCTTTCCGCGTCCGGTCCCCCCAGTACATTCCGTTCAGCTGGGGAACGGTGATGTGGCTCTCGTCGATGAAATAGAGGAAATCTTTGGGAAAATAATCCAGGAGCGTGTAGGGCGGTTCGCCGGGTTTCCGGCCGTCCAGGTGGCGGGAGTAGTTCTCGATGCCCGTGCAGTACCCCATCTCCTGCAGCATTTCGATGTCATAGTTGGTCCGCTGCTCCAGGCGCTGGGCCTCCAGGAGCTTCTTCTGGGATTCGAAGAAGGCCAGACGCTCCACCAGCTCTTCCCGGATGGACTGGATCGCCCGGCGGAGCCGGTCCTGGGGGGTCACATAATGACTCCCGGGGAAGATGGTGATCTGCTTCAGCCTGCGCAGGACCTTTCCCCGCAGGGGGTCGATCTCGGAGATGGAGTCCACCAGGTCGCCGAAGAACTCGATCCGGATGGCCCGGTTCTCCTCGTAGGCCGGAAAGATCTCCAGCACGTCCCCGCGAACCCGGAACGTACCCCGGTGAAAGTCATAGTCATTCCGCTCATACTGGATCTCCACGAGGCGGGCCAGGACATCATCCCGGGAGATCTCCTTTCGGTCTTCCATGAGGACGATCATGCCCTGGTAGGTCTCCGGGGAGCCCAGCCCGTAGATGCAGGAGACCGAAGCCACCACGATCACGTCCCGGCGGGTGAGGACGGAATGAGTGGCCGAATGGCGCATCTTGTCGATGAGGTCGTTGATGGAGGCATCCTTTTCGATGTAGGTGTCGGTGGTGGGAATATAGGCCTCCGGCTGGTAATAATCATAGTAGCTGATGAAATACTCCACCGCGTTGTCCGGGAACAGGGTCCGGAACTCCTGGAAGAGCTGGGCCGCCAGGGTCTTGTTGGGGGCGATGACCAGGGTGGGTTTCTGCACCCGCTCGATCACCTCTGCCATGGTGAAGGTCTTCCCCGATCCGGTGACCCCGAGGAGAACCTGATGGCGCAGTCCGGCCTTCAATCCCCGGGCCAGTTTTTCAATGGCCTGGGGTTGATCCCCCTGGGGTTTGAAAGGGGAGACGATTTTGAAATCGGGCATAAGAACTCGTTGCTGGTTACTGGTTTCTAGTTACTCGTTGCTGGATACTGGATACGAGTGTCGTGTCCCAGAAATAAGTTGACAAATTCGAACCCTGGTGCCAGGAGCCGAGAGTCAGACCGCTGCGCTTGCCAAAATAGGCGTTGGTTCCTCCGGAGCTCACGGAGATTTTACTGCGGATGCTGCCAAAGGGTCCGTTTTCCGAATACTTACGAAGGCGTAGCCCGCTGCCCGCGTTCCTTTGCGGAACCCGGAGATGCGGTGGAAGAAGGCTTTTCACCCGCCGGATTTTGGCGGCACGCATCCGTCTGACCCTCGGCTCCACCTGCAATTTTATGCCTATTATTTTGAGGACACGACACTAGATACCATTTCTATTTTAAACCATCCGGGGTTGGGGGGGAAGTCTATGGTCGGGTGGATACCGGGAGGGGCAGTGTAGGGGCGATTCATGAATCGCCCCTACGTTTCCGGATGTAGAAACTTTCGGTACCTCTGGAGCCGGAAGAGAACTCTGGCGGCGCGGTCGATGGTGGGGAAGACGGGAATCCCGTTCTGCCGGAGCTTTTGCACCAGCTCCTGGCGCTTGGTGATGAATTCAAATTTGTCCTGCTCCAATGGCGGGATGACGATGACCAATGGTTTCTCCAGCTCCCGGCGGATCCTGGCCATTTCGGCGGCGACCTTGGCCGGCCAGTCCGTTTGGGGGGTGAACTGCTGGAAGTACTCGGTGATCTGGTAGAGAAGAAGAACGTCGATGTTCGGGTCCGCGGCGGTGAGGAGGATCGATTGCCTGTAGACCTCTGGGAAGAAGCCCATGAAACCAAGGTCCACCGGGTTTTTGCAGCTGGTATTCGCCTCGGGAATATTCCGGGCGATTTTTTCCTGCGTGGCTTTCTCCAGGATGGGAACCTCCAGAGAATTTCGGCCGCAGACGTCGGTCATCTCCACGGAACTACCCCCACCCACGACTACGATCCCCACCCGGGGGCTCCGCGGCAAATCCAGGGTGAGGCAGGAAAATGTGGCGTCAGCCATCTCTTCCAGGTCATCCACCAGGATGACGCCCAGCTGGTGGATGGCTTTTTGCCAAATCTGGGAGTAAGAAGCCAGGGCCCCGGTATGGCTGAAGGCCGCCCGGGCACCCACTTCGGTTGCTCCTCCCTTCATGATAATCAGGGGTTTCCTGCGGGCCACCTCCCGTAAAGTCTTGGAAAATTCTTTGCCGCCCCTGGCCTGCTCCACGTAGGCGCAGATGACCCGGATCTGCGGGTCTTCGGCAAAATAACGGAGGACCTCGTGGACGGTTAGGTCGCATTGGTTTCCGAGGGAGAGAATTTTATTGAAATGAATTCCCCGGGAGCCGGCCAGGGTTTTATAGGTGATGCTATGGCCGCCGGATTGGGAGACAAAACCCACATTTCCCGATTCCTGCGGCTTTTCTTCCATGATGAAAGTGAGGCCGCTTTCCGGGCAGTAGGGACCGATGCAGTTGGGGCCGACGAGCCGGGTGGGTCCCCGCCGGACCAGGGCTTTGATTTCTTCCTCGAGCTCCGGGTGGCCCCCCTCGGTGAATCCCGAGGAAAAAATAACCGCAAATCGAACCCCTTTCTGCACGCAGTCCGCCACGATGGGCGGAACATGAGGAGCGCGAAGGGTGATGATCGCCAGGTCGACGGGTTCCGGGATTTCCCGGAGGCAGGAGAAGGCCTTGCGGCCGGCAACCTCGGGAACATTGGGGTTCAACGGGTAGACCCTCCCGGAAAACCCGGACCGCAGCAGGGCCTGAAAGAAAGGGAACCGGTCTCCTTTCACTTCCGGCGAGGCTCCCACGACCGCGATGCTCTCCGGGTAGAAGAGCTTGTGCAGGGAAAGGTTCTTCCGCGCGAAATCCTGATCGGCTTTTTTCATTGTCTGGAAAATTATAAATGCCTCCGCGCCCTTTGAAGAAGAAGAAAAAATATCAACCGCAGAGCACGCAGAGAGCGCAGAGTTTTTTCTTTCTAAAGACCAAAAACACAGATTATTTTACGAAAGTGAATATTCTCTATCTCTTTTTGTTCCGCCGATGAAGACAAGACGATGAACGAAGAGCAAGCAGAGACCGCAGAATTCGTTCAATGAAAGCACCTTGAATGTATTGATCTTTCGGGAAGGGAAAGACAGAGGGCCGCTTTTCCTCCTGCATCCTGGCGCTGAGCATTTAGCCATTTCTACCTCTGCGTGCTCCGCGACCTCTGCGGTTAAACTTTTTATTTGGAAGAAGGGCTCAGCTCCCGGGATCTCTTCCGGAATTTCTCCGCTTCTTGGGGGTTCCCCAGGGCTTCGTAAAGGGAGGCGATCTGTTCGAGGTCGTAAAGAATGCGCTCCTTCAGGCCGAGGGATTCGTTGACCCTCCAGGCGCGCAGATAATGATCCAGGGCCTTTTCTTTCTCTCCCATTTTTTCATACAACCTTCCCAGGTTGGCCAGGCCGGTGGAAATTCCCAGGGAGTTTTCCCTTTTCTTGTCCGTTTCCAAGGCCCCCCGGTACGCCTCCAGGGCCCGGGTCCAGTCTTTCCGCGACTCGTAAATCGCTCCCATGTTGTTCAGGTTGTCCGCGATCCCCGCCAAATTCCCGGATTTTTCATTCAAACCCTTCGCCCGGATATAGCACTCCATGGCCCGGTCGTACTGGCCCAGTTGCCGGTAGGCCAGGCCGATATTGTTCCACCGGACGGCCTGTCCCTTTAGATCTCCCCGCTTTTCCTCCATGGCCAGGGATTTTTGGAGGAATTCCAAAGCGGCCTGCGGTTTTCCCAGAGAAAGGGTGGCGCTTCCGATATTGTTCAGGTTCAGGGACATTCCCGCATCGTTGCCCAGATCGGAATGGATGGCCAGCGAACGCTGGTAATATTCGAGGGCCGTGTGAATCCGGCCCGTGGCCTGGAACACGGTCCCCATGTGATTCAGGGTCCTCGCCACCCCCTCCCGGTGGTCGATGGATTCGTAACCCCGGAGGGCCCGCTGGTAATAGCCCAGAGACCTCAGGTACTGTCCCTGCTGGAAAAAATCGGCTCCCTTGTTCTCCAACTCCACGGCCTGGGACTGCTTCCGCCGGACCTCCGACGGGGTCCCACACCCTGTCCAGGCGGTGAGGATAAGAACGGATAAAAATAGATAGAAAAATCTCTTAACGGACATATTCCCCGGATCCTCTTTTTTATGGAGTTTATCAAGGCAGGAGAAAATTATCAAGAGCGAGGAATGTCTTGCCCCCTTCACTTTTCGCCCAGTGTCCTGAGTTGAAAGTTCGCTGCCGAATTCAAGGGGGAAGCGACGGCCCGGGCGAAGGCTCGCTGGGCTTGCCAAAATGAGGCGGTGGTCTCTCTTGGGTCAACGGGGAACTTATTTCGATTCTTCCTAAAATGGGTTTTATTTTCTTCTTAGATGGGCTTATCCCTATGGGCCAGCGTCTCCTTGCGGAATACAGGGAAACTCAACTTATTCGGGTTTGGTCCCGCCGATTTTGGCGGCGCCCATCGATCCTCCGCCCGGCCCGGAAGCAAGGGCATTATGCCCAAAGACCATGGAGCAGTTCTTCTTTTACTGGTTTTCGTCGGATTATTGCTTGGTTGGTCAGATGGGAGCTGGCATTCCGTTTTCAACCGAGCGGTCGGGGACAGGGACCTCGCGGAACCCAAGCCAAGGCTCCCGAATCCGGGTGGTTCCCGCCGATTCTGTCCCGCATGTACGGGATGCACCCCCTGGGCGGAGAATACTTCGGTATCCTTTCCACCCACTCGATCGGGAGAATAACCAAAAAATAAAGGGGGGCCGAAACGATCTTCGGTCCCCCAGGTTTTTCCCATCCGGCCCTGATTATTTCGCCAGAGCGGCGAAGAAAGTCCCCTCACTGCGCCTCAGGAGGAGCAAGAGGGAATCGCTATCTTTTGCCTTGGAAATCACCTCGACGGCCCGTTTGCTTGAATTTACCGGCTGGCGATTCACGCTCAAAAGAATGTCTCCCGGACGTACGCCCGCCAGGTCTGCCGGGCTCCCCGGTTGAACGTTGGCCACCAAAACACCCTGGCCGCTTTGGGGTTTGAACAACCCTTTCATCTGAGGATTCAGGTCTTCCAGCCCGAGGCCCCACTTTCCCTGGTCGGAGGAGGCGGATTTCTCCACCTTCGCTTCTCCCGAGCCGAACTTTTCAATCTTGAGGGTCAGCTGCTTTTCACTGCCCTCGCGGAGAACGGCGACCTTGGCCTCCCGGCCCACAGGAGTCTGGGCAACCCGGGAAGACAAATCCCGGGGTCCGTCAATTTTCTTCTGATTAAAGGCGATGACTACATCGCCCGCTTTCACCCCTCCTTTATCCGCCGGGCTTCCCGGAACCACCTCGCTTACCAGAGCCCCTTTGGCCTCTTTCAAGTTCATTGCCTTGGTCAACTCGGGGGTGATGGCTTGAATGCTCACCCCCATGTACCCGCGCGTCACTTCCCCCTTGGAGATCAGCTGGGGGATGATCGGCTTGGCCACGTTCACCGGGATGGCAAATCCGATCCCTTGCCCGTTGGGAACGATGGCCGTGTTGATCCCTACGACCTCTCCTTTCACGTTAAAGAGGGGACCCCCGGAGTTTCCCGGGTTGATGGGGGCGTCCGTCTGGATAAAATCATCGTAAGGTCCGGCCCCGATGATCCGCCCTTTCGCGCTTACGATTCCCGCAGTTACC